>Ga0172382_10000514_pt1 | contig 73177 bp, 68 predicted proteins | sample Leawel138RmetaG_FD_122245 | JGI IMG/M metagenome (GOLD analysis project Ga0172382, IMG submission 122245) | Leachate microbial communities from a municipal landfill in Southern Ontario, Canada - Leachate well 138R metaG | ecosystem: Engineered > Solid waste > Landfill > Unclassified | place...
CGGGCTGGAATCGCTCTGGAACTCGTTTTCGTCGAACTCCTGCAGGTCGCGGCGGCTGCGCAGATGGCCGCGCCAGCAGTTGGTCAGGATGCTGAACAGCCAGCTGTCCATGGCCTCGAAGGAACGCAGGCTGGCGGCGCTCTTCATCGCCTGCAGCATGGTTTCCTGCACCAAATCGTCGGCCAGATGCGTGTTGTGGCACCAGGAATAGGCCACCCGGTACAGCCGCTTGCGGTTTTGCTCGAGACGATTGTTGAAATCGTGCGAGCGGCAAAACATCCCCAATATGCCCATCTTGTCCTCCACTTCAGCCTGGTCGTTGTTCTTGTTGTTGAGATGGCGTCTGTTGCGCCTTGTTACCTAGAGATGGCCCAGCCGGTCACAATATTCCATTCCCGGCGGCCCGGAATAAAAATGCAGTGCGGCCCATCTTAACCCCCCAGACAACACGCGCAAACCCCGACGCCTTTAACATGGGTTTCAGAGGGTTTTTCCGGTTGTTGACGCTTGGGCGTGTGGTCCGTCCCCCAATTCGCGGGCCGCATGTTGTTGTGGGGATCCTCCTTTCCCCCGCCTTGGGCTGGGATTCATCCGGTGTCCGTATCGGTTTGAGTCCCGGTTTTTTTCTGCCATGCCGCGCGGGCCGGCGCTGCTGATACAATCGGGCCATCCTTGTCCACGGCCGGATCGATTGTGACCTCCGAACATATTTTCAACGACGCCCTGCGCGCCATTCCCCTGTCCTTGCAGGAGCGGGTGCAACGGCAGTGGCAGTTTCTCCGCGAATCCTCTCCCGCCATTGCCTTTTCGCCGGAGTTTCTCGCCGAGCTGGCCCGGGTATGGGCCTGCAGCGAGTTCGTCACTGATGCCTGCGTGCGCCACCCCGAGATGTTGCAGGAACTGCACGACAGCGGCGATCTGGTGCGCAGCTACGCCGCCGGCCACTACCGGCAGCAGCTTACGGTCCTGCTCGACGGCGTCGCCGACGAGGCGCAGCTGGGCGTGCAGCTGCGCCGCTACCGCCGTCGCGAGATGGTGCGCATCGCCTGGCGCGACCTTGCCGGCCACAGCGAGCTGAACGAGGTGGTGACCGACCTGTCGGCCCTGGCCGATGCCTGCATCGACCTGGCGCTGGAGCATCTCTACCGCTGGCAGTGCGAGCAGTGGGGCACACCGTGCAACACGGACGGCGTGGCGCAGCGCATGGTGGTGCTGGGCATGGGCAAGCTCGGTGCGCACGAACTCAATTTCTCCTCCGATGTGGACCTGATCCTGGCCTATCCGGAGGATGGCGAGACCCGGGACGGACGGCGCAGCACCACCAATCAGGAATTCTTCATCCGCCTCGGTCAGCGCCTCGGCAACGTGCTCAGCAACACCACGGCCGAGGGCTATGTGTTCCGCGTCGACACCCGCCTGCGTCCCTTCGGCGAGTCCTCCGCCCTGGCGCTGTCCTTCGACGCCATGGAGGACTACTACCAGGTGCACGGCCGCGAATGGGAACGCTACGCCATGATCAAGGCGCGGGTGGTGGCGGGGGACAAGGAGGCCGGCGCCGAGCTGATGGCCATGCTCAAGCCCTTCGTCTATCGCCGCTATGTGGATTACGGCGCCTTTCAGTCACTGCGCGAGATGAAAGCGATGATCGGCCGCGAGGTGCAGCGCAAGGGCATGGAGGACAACGTCAAGCTGGGTGCCGGCGGCATCCGCGAGGTGGAGTTCATCGGTCAGGCCTTCCAGCTGATCCGCGGCGGTCGCGAGCCGACCCTGCAGGTGCGGCGCATCCTCACGGTGCTGGAGGCGCTGCGCGGCTTCGGCTGGCTGCCCGACTTCGTGGTGGACGAGCTGACCGCGTCCTACACCTTTCTGCGCAATACCGAGCACCGCATCCAGGAGTACCAGGACCGCCAGACCCATGATCTGCCCGAGGACGCGACTGGCCGCCTGCGCCTGGCCTGGAGTATGGGCTACGACAGCTGGGCCGCTTTCGAGACGGTGCTGCGCGACCACATGAACCGCGTGCACCAGCACTTCGAGCAGGTGTTCGCCGCGCCGCAGACCGAACATGCCGAGTCCGACAGCCTGGACCTCACCGGCGTGTGGCAGGGCAATCTGGACCAGGAGCAGGCCTGCCAGGCCCTGGCCCAGGCAGGCTATGGCGACACCGCCGAGGTCTATCGCCTGGTGCAGCAGGTGCGCCAGGGGCGCGCCTTTCTGAGCCTGAGCGCCCAGGGCCGCACGCGCATGAACCACCTGATCCCGCTGCTGCTCGGCGCGGTGGGGCAGGGCGAGCAGCCGGATATCACCCTGCAGCGCCTGCTGCATCTGGTGGAGACCATCGCCCGGCGCAGCTCCTATCTGGCCCTGCTGGTGGAAAATCCCATGGCCCTGTCGCAGCTGGTGCGGCTGTGCGGCGCCTCGCCGTGGATCGCCTCGCAGCTGGCCAACTATCCGCTGCTGCTGGACGAACTGCTCGACCCGCGCTCGCTGTACGCGCCGCCGCGGCGCAAGGCGCTGTCCAATGAGCTGCGCCAGCGCATGATGTATGTGGCGCCGGAGGACCAGGAGGCACAGATGGATGCCCTGCGCCACTTCAAGCAGGCCAACACCCTGCGCGTCGCCGCCGCCGACGTGATGGAGGCGGTGCCGCTGATGGTGGTGAGCGATCACCTCACCGAACTGGCCGAGGTGCTGCTGGATGAGTCCCTGACCCTGGCCTGGCGCCACATGATCGGCCGCCACGGCCGACCGGCCTGCGGCGACAACCGGGCCTGCGACACCGGCTTCGCCATCATCGCCTACGGCAAGCTGGGCGGCATCGAGCTGGGCTATGGCTCCGATCTCGACATCGTGTTCCTGCACAGCAACGAAAGCGAAGGCCGCCAGACCGACGGCGAGCGGCCGGTGGACAACGCCGTGTTCTACGCCCGCATGGCCCAGCGCATCATCCACATCCTCGGCACGCGTACCCCGGCCGGCGTGCTGTACGAGGTGGATACCCGCCTGCGCCCCAGCGGTGCGTCCGGCCTGCTGGTGTCCGGGCTGGATGCCTTCGCCACCTACCAGGGGACCGAGGCCTGGACCTGGGAACATCAGGCCCTGGTGCGTGCCCGCGGCGTGGCCGGCGATCCGGCAGTGCTCGAGTCCTTCGAGCGGATCCGGCGCGAGATCCTCGGCCGCCCGCGCGAACCGGAAAAACTGCGCCAGGAGGTGCGCGAGATGCGCGAGCGCATGCGCAGCCAACTGGCCAAGGGCGGCGCGGAAAAATTCGATTTGAAACAGGATACCGGTGGTATCGCAGACATAGAATTTATGGTGCAATATGGCGTTCTGGCGTGGGCGCATGCGCACCCCGCCCTGCTCGATTTCACCGACAATATCCGCCTGCTTGAGTGCCTGACCCAGGTCGGGCGTCTGCCGTCGGCTGATGCCTACCTGCTCGCCGACGCCTACCGCGTCTACCGTGCCCGGGTGCATCGGCTGACCCTGCTGGAGCAGGCGGCGCTGGTGGAGGGCTCTGAGTTCGATGCGTTGCGCGCACAGGTGTCGCGCGTATGGCGCGAGATGATGGAGTGAGTATCCGTCACCGCTATCCGGACGGTGAAACCGTTTTGATTCTTTAAAGAATTGAGGAGAATGATTGATGTCGATGGCTGACCGCGATGGCCTCATCTGGTACGACGGCAAAATGGTCCCCTGGCGCGAGGCCACCACCCACGTGCTCACCCACACCCTGCATTACGGCATGGGTGTATTCGAGGGTGTGCGCGCCTATGAAACGTCCGCCGGTACCGCCATTTTCCGCCTGCACGAGCATACCAAGCGCCTGTTTAATTCCGCCCATATCCTGGGTATGAAGATCCCATTCGACCAGGCCACCCTGATCGAGGCTCAGAAGGCGGTGGTGCGCGAGAATGGCCTTACCTCCGGCTATCTTCGTCCGATGGCCTTCTATGGCGCAGAGGCAATGGGTATCTCGGCCAAGAACCTTTCGGTGCATGTCATCGTCGCCGCCTGGCCGTGGGGTACCTATCTGGGCAAGGAGGCTCTGGAACAGGGTATTCGCGTCAAGACCTCATCCTTCTCCCGTCATCACGCCAATGTCACCATGTGCCGGGCCAAGGCCAACGGCAACTATATGAACTCGATCCTGGCGCACAAGGAAGCGGAACACGACGGTTATGATGAGGCCTTGTTGCTCGACGTCGATGGTTTTGTGGCCGAGGGGTCCGGCGAGAACGTATTCATCGTGCGTGATGGCAAGCTCTACACTCCTGACCCCAGTTCGGCACTGATCGGGCTTACCCGCGATACCGTGATGCAACTGGCGAGCGAGATCGGTATTGAAGTGATCGAGAAGCGCATTACCCGCGACGAAGTCTACATCGCTGACGAGGCTTTCTTCACCGGCACGGCTGCGGAAGTAACTCCGATTCGCGAACTCGACAACCGCACCATCGGCAGCGGCACGCGTGGCCCGATAACCGAAAGACTGCAAACCATGTACTTCGATCAGGTGCACGGCCGTCGCACACAATACGCCGATTGGCTGACCTACGTGAAGTGACGGACAGTTTTCATCTGTAGGGTGGACTTCACTCCGACAATGCCCGGCGTCAAACGAAGAATGTCGGATTGAAGTCCGAGCCACGGTCAGGATATACAGGAGGCAACCCATGAACACGGCAACAGCACCAGCCAGAAATAGCACCACCTTGCGTTACTACGAAGTGACTGCGGCGGATCTGCCGGTGCATTGCCCGATGGACAGCTCCAGCCTGTGGAAGATGCACCCGCGTGTCTATCTGCCCGTTGCAGAAACCGGCGAGGCAACCTGTCCTTATTGTGGAGCACGTTATGTCCTCAAGGGCAAGGCCGGTCACTGAAGTGAAGTATGTGCGAGTGTCGCGCACACCTTTTCTCGTATCCTGTTTATGAGCCCTGGGCCCTGGCCTGTTGATGAAATCGCATATCCCCAATTTCTCCTCCGGTCACGTTCTCATCGTCGGCGATTTGATGCTGGATCGCTACTGGCATGGCAGCACCTCGCGCATCTCGCCCGAGGCGCCGGTACCGGTGGTGCACGTGGGGGAGGCGGAGGAGCGCCCGGGTGGCGCCGGCAATGTAGCGCTCAATATCGTTACCCTGGGCGGACGTGCTAGCGTTATCGGCTTGACCGGACAGGACGAGGCAGCCGATGTACTGCGCCGACGCCTGGAGGCGGAAGGGGTTGAGTGTCATTTTGAACGGCTGGAAAACTATTCCACCATCACCAAGCTGCGCGTAATCAGTCGGCATCAACAGCTGATCCGCTGCGACTTCGAGGATGGCTTCGAGGGGCATGACCCGCAGGGTTTGCTTGAGCGCTTCCAGTCACAACTGGCCATCGCAGGGGTGGTGGTGTTGTCGGACTATGGCAAGGGTACGTTGCGCGAAGTGCCGAGGGTGATCGCGGCAGCGCGTGCGGCCGGCAAGCCGGTACTGATCGACCCCAAGGGTACCGATTTCGAGAAGTATCGCGGCGCCACCCTGATGACTCCCAACCTTGCCGAATTCGAGGCGGTGGTGGGACGTTGTCACGGCGAGGACGATCTCGTGACCAAGGGCGAGGACCTGCGCCGTCAGCTGGAGCTGGAGGCCTTGCTGGTCACCCGCAGCGAACGCGGCATGACCTTGTTGCGCGCCGGGCATGCGCCGTTGCATCTGCCCACCCGTGCGCGCGAAGTGTTCGACGTCACCGGTGCCGGTGATACGGTACTTTCGACCCTCGCCGCCGCCCTGGCTACCGGTCAGGATCTGGCCGAGGCCGCCGCATTGGCCAATGTTGCCGCCGGTGTCGTTGTAAGCAAACTTGGCACTGCCACGGTAACGGTGCAGGAGCTGGGCAAGGCACTGCGGGAACAGGATGAGCTGGAGCGTGGCATGGTCGATGAGCTTCGGCTGATGGCGCTGGTACGCGACGCCCGGGCGCACGGCGAGACGGTGGTGATGACCAACGGCTGCTTCGATATCCTGCACGCAGGCCACGTCACCTATCTGCAGCAAGCACGTCAACTCGGTGATCGCCTGATCGTGGCGGTCAACGACGACGCCTCGGTAAAGCGCCTGAAAGGCGAGGAGCGTCCGGTCAACTCGCTGGAGCGGCGTATGTTCGTGTTGGCAGCATTGGGTTGTGTGGACTGGGTGGTTCCCTTTGTCGAAGATACTCCCACCCGTCTCATCTGCAATGTGCTACCCGATATTCTGGTCAAGGGCGGTGATAACGATCCGGCCACCATCCTTGGCGGTGATTGTGTTCTTGCTGGTGGCGGCCGGGTCCTGGTCATGGATTACGTGGATAACTGCTCCACCACCGGTCTGATCAAGGCCATCCGTTCCACCGGACATGCCGGTTGAGCGGACGGCAAATCAGGAGAGCATCCGTGAAATCACTTTTCATGGCGGGGCGGTAGCAGTCGGGCACTCCCGCCATCGAATGAATGATTCAAACTGCCAGACAAATGATCAACGCCTGCGATGTAATATTTTATGTGGCCTATCCTTACTATTTTCCGCATTTTCTGCCGATAGGCAGGGAGCTGACGCGCCGGGGCAGGACCGTACACTATGTGCTCTCCGACGAGCAAAATACGACGTTAATGCAAAGAATCGCGGAAGAAAATGATATTCAGTATACGTTCGGCACAGAGCATCTGTGGTCTATCGACGCTGATTTCATATTTTTTGCCAATTCGTTCGAGCGCGCCCGGGAATTGAATGCGACAACCGTATTCCTGGAACATGGTATTGGTACCAAGTCGACGAGCTTCTTTCATTCGATAACGTATTTCGATATCTATCTGGTAGAAGGGGATTACAAATACAATCGCCTCCGCGAACTCTATCCGCAATTCGAGGCCAAGCTGAAGAAGGTCGGTTACAGCAAGTTTGATGACATCGCCAATGCTTCCCCGAAAGCAAGAGCATCGTTGATGAAGAAGTACGGTCTTGCCCAGGACAAGCCAACGATTTTGTATGCGCCGACCTTTTTTCCATCCTCAATTGAAAAAATGAGTGATGCATTCCCGGCTGATTTCAGTGAATGCAACGTACTCATCAAGGCGCATTATCTTAGCTATGAACGCTCACGCTACAAGGCGCAACGTCAGAAGCTGGCGCGATGGGGACAGTATGCCAATTGCACGGTTGTCGGCGTAGAGGAATACTCGTTGCTGCCCTTCATGATGGTTGCCGATGTGATGATCAGTGATGAAAGCTCGGCAATGTTCGAGTTTGCGGCGCTGAATAAGCCTGTCATCTCGAATCAATATTTCAAGTTACGCTGGTCGTACTATCTGATGCCTTGGAAGCTGCGGCAGCGAATCGATACCCACAAAGATGCCTACCGTTCGGTGCTTGCAACTGCGCATAGCTACACGGAGACACTGGCACTTACCAAGGACGCTCTGGCTCATCCGGAGGATCAACCGGACAAGAGTACGTTTATTCGGGATGTCGTCGGTGTAGTCGATGGCCAAGTGTCTGCACGTATCGCTGATGTGCTTGCGACATACAACAGCGAGGCTTTGCTTTGTCACTAACAGGAGCCGAGTCTTGTCGAAAATAATCGGATATACCACCGGCGTTTTTGACCTGTTCCATATAGGGCATCTCAATCTATTGCGCCGCGCCAAGCTGGAATGTGACTACCTGATTGTGGGTGTGACGACCGACGAGTTGTGCATGGAGGCGAAGAGCAAGGCACCGGTCATTCCATTTATGGAACGGATCGAAATCGTTGAGTCGATAAAGTATGTGGATGATGTGGTGCCACAGGTGAACTATGACAAGTTCGCAGCATGGAACACCCTGAAGTTTGACAAGATGTTTGTCGGTGACGATTGGAAGGGCACGGAAAAATGGAATGCCCTAGGCCAGAAATTCGCAGAGGTGGGGGTTGAGATCGTGTATTTTCCTTACACCAGACATACGTCCAGTACCTATCTGAAGGAGATTCTGGACAAATTGTAAGCTAGTAGCGGGAGCTGGGTTATGAGTGGAAAGGCACGACTGGAAGGCACGGTTGCCGACAAGGCAAGGGCCTGTCTCAAGGAGATTACAGGGCTATTGGAGCGATACGGCGTCAGATATTGCCTTGATGGTGGCACGCTGCTGGGTATAGTGCGGGAGGGGCGCCTGTTGCCTTGGGACAGTGATATGGATCTGTTTGTGCCGTCGACGGAGATTCCCAAGCTGCGCAAATGCATATTGCCCCTGTGGTTGCGCGGATACAAGCTGAGGCTGACGCGCGTGACCGAGGATTACGGTCCGATGCCCAAGGATGGACTGCGGATACTCAAGGCGCGAACCAGAAAGCGCCTGGTCAGTCGCGGCGATGTGTTGCTGGATATTTTTGTTAAGTATGCCGACGATGAAAAATATTACTGGAGCGTGATCGGTAAAGGCAAAACCATATACAAGTCTGTGCCCAGACATTTTTATGACAATCTCGCCACCATCGACTTCGATGGCAAGTCCTATCCTATTCCTGAGGATATCGATGGGTATCTGACTTGTCGTTATGGTGACTGGAAAGTTCCTGTGGAGGAGTGGGATTACACGAAGGATGACAATGCCGTCATGTAGTGGTGAGCTTTTGTACACAGCTCGCTGTGCTGGTCAATTGACACCTTCCAATCTAGAAGCCTACCATGCGCCGTACCTCGGCGCCGGTACCGCGTAAGAGAACGGACTTGCTGGAACATCAACGATTCCCAATGACATCATGAACACCAGGCAGAAGCGCGTTATTACATTCGGCACGTTTGATGTCTTTCACATCGGGCACGTGAATATTCTCGAGCGGGCCAAGGAGTTGGGTGACTATTTGATCGTTGGCGTCTCGTCGGATGAACTCAACTTTGCCAAAAAGGGGCGTTATCCAATCTACCGACAGGAACATCGGCTGCAAATTCTCAATAGCATTCATTGCGTGAACGAAGTGTTTATTGAGGAGTCGCTGGAAAAAAAGGGTGAGTATCTGCGAGCCTATCGGGCTGACGTGCTGGTAATGGGGGATGATTGGGCAGGAAAGTTCGATATGTTCCGCAATATCTGTGAGGTGGTATACCTGCCCAGAACCAAAGATATCTCCACGACGGACATCATTCAGATGATCCAGCGCCGGATAGACTGAGGGCGGCGCTGCTGCGCATTGCCGGGCTGAGATGGGCCGGATTCACCTGCCGCCCCAATGGTATTGCGGTCGGTATCGCCTGTATACACGCATACAGCGGGTCAACAGGACGCTTCGCCTAGATATTCGACGCCGTGCCGGTTTTCCATGCGGTAGTTCACCGCATGTGGCATCCCATGGCCACTAAGCTGAGGCGTTCCGGAACTTCGGCCGCTCAAGCAAGCATGCATGCATCACATGCCAGGTACCACTGACCAGCCATGAATTTTCCCTATCCAATTGAAAATATCCGACAGCACTATATCAATCTGTCTGTGTTTGCTTTTGGCTTTCTGTCCCTGTTGATATCTGATGGTTATGCGCTGGGTCCGGTGCTGTTGCTGCTGGCAAGCATCTACTGGCTGGCGCAGCGACCCCGCATATGTCTGAATGGTGAGGATCTGGCCATTCTGGCGGTGCTTGTGCTGTATGTCGTCGTGGCAATCCTTTTTTATTTCTATCACGATGAAGAAATGAGGCAGCTGGACGGCTCCGGCCGCTTCGTATTCGCTGTGCTGGTGCTGCTTTTTTTGCTGCACAATCCGTTTGACGCACGCTATTTCTGGTTGGGGCTGGCGCTCGGGAGCATCGGAGTCGGCCTGATATCCATATATCTCAAATCCACCCTCGATCTACCGCGGGTATACACCAGCTATATCGGTTCGCTGCAATTGGGCAATATCAGCATGACATTCGCGATGTTGAGTGCGGCGGGGATCGTCTGGGCCGCGTATCAGCCGCGCCGGGTGTTCTGGCTGGTGCTGATGGCGTTGGCCATATGCCTGGGAATGGTCAGCTCATTTCTCGCCGGCACTCGTGGCGCCTGGGTCGGTATTCCGGTATTGATACCCGTGCTGGCCTGGTTATATTGGCGCTATCTTTCTCCGCGCTTTGCCCTGCTGGCCATCGTATTGCTGTCGGTGCTGGTGGCGGTCATGGTGTTGCATCCGGCAACCGGGGTCAGGGAGCGATTTGCAGTGGCCACCCAGGATATGGAGCAATTGCTGACCCATGGCAACCCGAATACCTCTATCGGGCGGCGCCTGGAAATGTGGCGCTCGGGTCTGATGGCTTTTTCCGAGAAGCCATGGCTGGGGTGGGGAGAGCAGGGCTATAAGGAGTTCGAATCCGCCAAGATCGAGGAAGGCAGGCTGCATCACAGTATCGCACCACATAAATCCCTGCATAACCAATTTATCGAGGAAATGGCGAAGCGCGGGCTGGTAGGGTTGGCGGCTTTCCTGTTGCTAATGTTTGTGCCGCTGATTCTGTTCCTCAGGAAGCTGTCGGCAGACGACTATCGGATTCGCGTATTCGGCGCGGCAGGGGCGGTGCTGATGGTCAGTTACACGATCTTCCATCTTTCATTGACATTTTTCTATAGAAATAACGCTACCGTGGTCTTTGCTTTCCTGCTGGTATGTATCTGGGCGGCCGTGCGAGCGCGTGAGAACGAGCTGGCGGCCAATGCTGTAACAGAAGGGGATACGTCAATTGTTGCCGCGGATTGAGGTAATGACAACAGCCTGCGCTGCGAGAAGTTGAAGATGCACAGAATCATACTGTTCTGTCAGCGGGCGTACTCATTTTCAATTCTGCGCCCCCTTGAGATCGCGGCGCGGGCACGTAACGTCGATGTACTCTGGTACGTCGGTCCCGCAATAGTGCAGCGCTTTCCGTATCGGGCCGACAGCGCAGTTACTTCATCGATAGCAGAGCTCGAAGGCTTTGCCGCGGACGCCATATTCGTTCCCGGGAATGATGTGCCGTATTATCTGCGCGGTGTTAAGGCGCAGATATTTCACGGCTTCGCCGGGGAAAAGAAGGGGCATTTCCGTATTCGCGGCTACTTCGACCTGTATCTCACGCAGGGGCCATATTTTACCTGTCGATTCGAGGCGCTGAGAGCGCGCCACAGGAATTTTGATGTCGCCGAGACCGGTTGGCCCAAGCTGGATCAGCTGTTTGACGGTTCGATCAATACTGCGGCCCTGAGCGCGAAATACTGCATCACTGCAGGCCGTTCGGTCGTGTTGTATGCGCCGACATTTTCACCCAGTCTGACATCGGCGCAGGCATTGCTTCGGCAATGGCAGGCTCTTGCCGCCACGACAGACTGGGTGATTTTGATAAAGTTTCATCCATTGATGGAGCCGGCAGTGGTGCAGGAGTATCGCAACGCCTTCGCCGCTTCTGCAAACATACATATTGTTGATGACGATGATATCACTCCACTGCTGATGATCGCCGATGTGATGGTGAGCGACACATCGTCAGTCGTCTATGAATTCCTCTTGCTCGATAAGCCGGTGGTGACATACAAATCGAGTGCAAGGGATATTCACTGGTGCGATATCGACACCCCGCAGGCATTGGAGTCCATGTGCCGCGAGGCGCTGGCCGGTGGCAGGTTGCGCGATAATCCGGTGAAGGATGCCTACCATCCGTACACCGATGGCCAGTCGGCGGCACGCATGCTGGACGCGGTGGAGGCGTATATCCGTCAGCACAGCGTGCCGGACAAACGCTCACTGAACTGGTTTCGTCGTCGTAAGATCCACAAGATATACGGAGCGCCAGGACGGTCAGCCAGCCGCTGATGTCAGGAGGCGATCCAGTGTCAGCAGTACTTCGTCGCTTGTTATTCGTTCCATCGCCGTTGTGTCCTTGATGCGGACGCCCCAGGGTAATTCTGCTGGGGATTTGCCGTATTTGTTCTGCACGGCGTCCGGATAACGGTTGACCATGTATTGGGCACTGAGGTACGGGCCCGTACGGTCTGGATTGGCGCATGCATACAGGCCGATGACGGGGATGCCGACGGCGGTTGCCAGATGGGCCGGCCCGCTATCCGGACTGATGAGGCATGTTGCCCGTTGCAGTATTGCCAATAATTGCTTGAGGTCGGTCTTGCCTATCAGGTCGGTAAGCGCATTGCCGAGACCGCTGGCGTGGAGATGGTTATGTATCTCGCTGGCATATTTCCGCTCCAGCGCGCTGGGGCCGCCGCACAGCACCACCTTCATTCCATATCGACGGACAGCGTGCACAGCGGTTGCGGCGTAGCCGGACACAGTCCAGTTACGGTAGGCCATACTGGCGCAGGGGCTGATGGCAATGAATTTTCCGTTCGGCAGATTCGCTTCGGCAAAGGCGTGTGCGGCGGCCGGAATGGGAATATCCCAGCGCAGTGTGCGCTGCGGGACACCGAGGGCCTCGGCAAAGCCGAAAAGGCTGTCCAGAACATGCTCCCGTTCACGGGGGGCGATTTTGTGATTGGTGAACAGCCATTGGCCATCTTTGGCGCGGGCGCGATCAAACCCCAGCTTGATGGGTGCATCCACCAGCAGACTGATCAGGCTGGCGCGCAGGGCCACTTGCATGTGCAGCAGAGCGTCAAAGCGAAGACCACGCAGTTGGCGGCGGACGTCGGCATAGGCGCGCCATCCCCGCTTTTTGTCAAAGATGATAAAGTTGATGCCCGGAATGTCGCCCACCAAGGCGTGTTCTGTCTTGCCGATGACCCAGGTAATGCGTGTGTCGGGCCAGTGGGCCTGCAGGGTGCGCACCGTCGGCAGGGTGTGGCTGATGTCGCCGATGGCGGACAGGCGCAGAATACAGAGACTCTCCGGTGGTGATGTGAGCGGTAAGGAAGGCATGCGACCTATTCAGACCCAAAGCGGAAAAAACCACATCCTATATGATGCGGAACTGCCGATCCACGCAGAACCTGCGCTTTTCGAGCCGGCTGCGTGGCGTCAGCGTGGGCAATGGCTGGGCAGCGCACAGGGACGGGGCGAGACGGTATTCATTGGTGATGGCACACATGAGTATGTGCTGCGTCATTACCGGCGCGGCGGCCTGCCCGGACGGCTGGTACGCGATCATTACCTGTGGGCAGGGTTGACGCGTACCCGGGCTTGGCGTGAATGGTATCTGACCGCAGAACTGTATCGTCTAGGCCTGCCGGTGCCGCGTCCGGTAGCGGCACAGGTAGTGCGGGAAGGCCTGTTTTATCGCGCCGATCTGATGACGGTACGCATTCCCGCGGCGATTTCGCTGGCGCAGACCCTGGCGAAGACACCCTTGTCCATGGCGCAGTGGCAGGCCATTGGCGCCTGCCTGCGTCGCTTTCATGACGCGGGGGTGGATCACGCCGATCTCAATGCCCACAACATCCTGTTGGCTGGTGATGCCATCTATCTGATCGATTTTGACCGCGGTCGTCTGCGTGTGCCGGGCCGCTGGCGACATGCCAACCTGGCACGCCTGCTGCGCTCGCTGCGCAAGCTGTATAACGAGAGTCTGAATATCGCCTTTACCGAAGCCGACTGGCAGGCCGTGCTGGCGGGATACGGCTGAAAGTCAAAAGACTTCGACGCATAGACGCCAAGACCATAAAGACTGCAAAGCTTATCAATGTGGCGAGTGACGAGGGGACGCTACGGCTGGGGAACATTGCTTTGGGGTCTTTGCGTTTAACGTCTTTTCTCTTTGGTGCTAATGACACCACTCATCCAGTGCCACTGCGTAGCGCGTTGCCATGTCGCGGCGTCGCTCCACCAGCTGCTGTGCGGCTGCGCCCAAGGCGACACGGTGTTCGGGCTGCGTCAGCAAGGCCGTGATGGTTGCACCCAATTCGGTCGCGGTCTGTACTTGAATGGCGCCTTCATGCTCCAGCAGCAGGCGGGCTTCATCGGCGAAATTTTCCATGTGCGGTCCGAACACCACGGTTTTGCCGAGGCGGGCGGCTTCGAGCACATTTTGACCGCCCTTGGGTACCAGCGAGCCACCGACGAATATCAGCTCGGCACCGGCCATGAAACCGGTCAGTTCACCAAAGGTGTCGGCGAGGTAGACTCGGGTATCCGGCGTGATGTCCTGTCCACGGCTGCGCACGGCAACCTGTTGTGGCGGCAGCGGCAGGGTACGCAGGATATCCGGCATGCGCCTGGGATGACGCGGCACGATCACCAGCAGGTGGTTACCACGTTCGGCCTGTTGCCAGGCGGCCAACAGCAGCGGCTCTTCCCCGTCGCGGGTTGACGCGGCCAGCACATAGGGGCGTGGCAGCGGGATGTCGCTTGCCATGGTGTGGGGCTCGGTGCTGAATTTAATGTTGCCCACCACCTGCACCCGCTCCGCCGGCGTGCCCAAGGCGATGAAGCCGGCTTTGTCCGCCTCCGAGCGCGCCAATACCGCCGTCACACCCTGCAGTGCGCCACGATATAACTGGCATAGCCAGCGCGGGGCGTTGCGGGTACGCAGCGACAGGCGGCCATTGATGATGAGCAGCGGGATATCCCGTTCCGCGCAGGCCGCGAACAAATTGGGCCACAGCTCTGTCTCCATGATCAGGGCGCAGCGCGGCCGGTGATGGTCAAGAAAGCGCCGCACCGCGCCGTGCCAGTCCAGCGGCAGAAACGTGTGGGATATGTCGACCGGTAACTGGAGTGCCGCGAGGCGGGAGCTGCTTACGGTGGCAGTGGTGACCAGCAGTGGTTGCTGCGGGTGACGTATGCGCAGTGCAGCGATGAGTGGGAGTGCGGCATTGAGTTCACCTACTGAAGCGGCGTGCAGCCACAGCGGCTTCGCTGCCACAGGGCCACGATAGCGGCCGCAGCGCTCGCGCAGATAGCGCCATGATTTTTCCTGTAGCGCCTGCCACAGGGTATAGCCGAGCAGCAGCGGCGTCAGCAGTGCAAACAGCAGGCGGTAGCGGCCGAGTACCCTGGGCTGCGTCATCGCCGCCTCCGGTACCGTCGTGGCTCGCCTTCAGGCCGGGTCTTGAAGCGGCGGTGAATCCACAGGTATTGCGCCGGCATGGTACGTACCTCCTGTTCCAGCAGGGCATTGATGCGGCTGGCGTCGCACAGGTCATCGCCACTGGGAAAATCCTCCAGGGCAGGCCGCAGCGTAATGCGATAGCCCTGCATGCCAGGCAGGCGCTCCGAGACGAAGGGTAGCACCGGCGCCCCGGTAAGTTTGGCCAGACGCGCGGTGGTGGTGAGTGTCGCCGTGGGTACGCCAAAGAAAGGGGCAAATACCGAGCGGTCGTGGCCGAAATCCTGATCCGGTGCGTACCATACCGTGTTTCCTGCCTTTACGTTGCGCACGATGGTGCGCATGTCGGTACTGCGCAGCAGATCGTCGAACCGCTTCTTGCGCATGCGCACCATAACGGCCTCATACAGCGGATTATGGGCCCGCTTGTAGATGGGTTGCAGGCAAGCAACATGATAGGCGAGGAAGCGGCCGCTGATCTCCAGGGTGGTGTAGTGGCTGCCGAGGAGGATGACGCCACGGCCCAGCGCATTGGCGGCCTGGAAATGTTGCAAGCCTTCGATGCGGTACAGCTTCCGCATGCGGCGGTCGCTGCCCCACCATGACAAGGCATTTTCGAATACGGCAATACCAGCTGAGCGGAAGGTGGCGCGCACCAGTTTTTCGCGCGCAGCCTCATCCTGATCGGGAAAACACAGGCGCAGATTCACCCGCGCGATGTGCCGTCGATAAGGTGCCATGACATACATCAGCAGGCCGAGCGCGTTACCGAGCAGCAGCAGAAGCGGATAGGGCAGTAGCGCGCACAGACGCAGAACCCCCAGGCCAAACCACATGGGCCAGTGGCGCGGGGCGAGAAAACGGTGCAGCGATGGGGTGGTGTCGTTCATGCGGGTGGCCTGGTGGCATTATGCCACGGCAGGCCGGCATCAGAACGGGATGGGGCGGCCGCGGCGCTCGGCCATTTGCTTGCCAAGCCTGTGTACTTCATCGCTGCTCAGGATGTGTCGGGCCAGTTCCAGCAGTTCCGTATTTTCGCGGGTGATGTGGCTGCGGTAAAGCGCGGTGAATTCCGCGATCAGTGCGGCAAGGGCATCGAGGTCGCTGATACGGGCGGGTGTGGCCAGCAGCGGCCCCAGTCGTTGCCACAGCGCGTCCATGTGCTCGTGATCCTGGCGCAGGCGATGCACCAGGTCGGCCAGTTTGAGCGACTGGCGGGCGATGCGCGGAAACAGATCCTGCTCTTCGTCCTGATGGTGGTGCTGGCCGGCGGTGCTGAAGTAGTGGTGGATATTGCCGGCGGCACTGCGCGCCTCGGCATCGACACCGTGGGTGCGCAGGTGTTCCACCAGACGTTCCAGCGTGGTGCAGTGGTTCAGGATGCGCTCATGGCAGGCGCGCAGCAACCCCAGCGGGTCACTGAAGTCAGGTGCGGCTTCGGGAAAGGGGGGCAGGCTCATGGTTCAAAATTCCGGATCGCGTTTGCTGGGTTGCGTGAGGTCGCGCGCCGAAAGGCTACGTCAGGTTGCGCGTATGCGCAACCTGAGCAAGCGCACGTGTTGCGCTACTTGATAAGCGCCGTGACGGCCTTGAACTGCGGGTGGCTGGCGTCGCGCAGCCATTCGAACAGCACCGATTCCGTGTTGGTGATGATGGCACCGGCCTGGCGCAGGCGCATCATGGCATTGTGCCGGTTGGCATCTTCGCGCGAGCTGACGGCGTCCTCCACCACGAACACCTGATAACCACGGCCGAGCAGCTCCAGCGCCGTCTGCAGCACACACACATGGGCCTCCATGCCGGTGAGGATCAGCTGGTGGCGGCCCTGGTGGGCATCAAGGGTGGCATCGAAGCCGGCCGCACCGCTGGAGGCGAAGCAGGTCTTGCACACCACATCAAGGTTTTCCGGAAAGTGCTGGGCCAAGGCGGCCTCGGTGGCACCCAGGCCCTTGGGGTACTGCTCAGTGGCAACTACCGGGAGTAACAGCAGGCGGGCGGCCTGCAGCAGGATCCCGGTGTTTTTCACCACGCGCTCGCGTGCCTCGGGCGGCATCGCCGCCATCAGCCGCACCTGCACGTCGATGACCACCAGCTGGCTGGTCTCCGCTGCACAGAGCTGGGGGTTGGCCGTACCCATCACTGCAGCCAGCTGTTGAGATGATCCAGGTCGGCTTCGGTCAGGATGCCGGCGGCCTGTTTCAGGCGCAGGGTGGACAGAGCATAGTCGTAGCGGGCACGGGCATAATCGCGCTGGACGCGGAACAGTTCACGCTGTGAGTTGAGCACTTCCACCGCCGTGCGGGTGCCCACGTCAAACCCGGCCTGGGTCGCTTCCAGCGCGGTCTGGGCTGAGGACAGCGCCTGGCGGCGCGCCAGTACCGTACTGGTGCCGGCGGTGACGCCAAGATAGGCGTCGCGGGTCTGCCGCACGGTAGCGCGGCGAATCTGCTCCAGTGCTTCCTGGGCCTGGGTATAGAGGTGGGTCGCTTCGCGGGTGCTTGCGCTCACGGCACCGCCGGCAAAGAGCGGGACATTGAATTGCAGGCCGATGACATTGCTGTTGTTTTCGTTGGCGGAGACGGTGCCCGATTCGGTGGTATCAGACCAGGTGTGGCTGGCGACGATGTCCAGCGTCGGGTAGTGACCGGCCTGGCGGCGGTTCATCTCTTCCCGCGCCACATGGGTTGCGGCCTCCACGGCCAGCAGCTGCAGGTTCTGTTGCAGGGCCGTTTCCACCCACTTGTCGATACTGGCCGGGTCGGGGCGCTGCAAGGGTATCTCGTCGGCCAGGGGGGCCAATACGGTGTGCTCGCGGCCGGTAATTTCGCGCAGGATTTCACGGGTATTTTCCAGCTGGTTCTGCGCAACGATCTCCTGCGCCACGGCAGCGTCATAGCCCGCCTGTGCCTCGTGCACATCGGTAATGGCGGACAGCCCCACCTCAAAGCGCTGCTGGGTCTGGCGCAGCTGCTGCGCGATGGCCGTCTTTTCCGCCTCGGCGAAACGCAGGTTGTCCTCGGCGGAGAGCAGGTTGAAGTAGGCCTCCGCCACGCGCACTACGAGGGCCTGCCGGGCGCTGCCGTACTGGGCATCGGCCGCGGCGATGCCGGCATCGGCCTGGCGCAGCTGCACGTAGTAGTCATGGTGATAAACGGCCTGACGCAGGTTCAGGGAATAGCTGGCGGTATCATAGTCCTTGTCCGTAGAGACCGGCTTTTTGATATCCACCTGATTCCACTGCTTCTGTGCAGTAAAACTCACGTTGGGCAGCAGCGCGGCGCGGCTTTGTGGACGTGCCTCCAGTGCCGCGCGGTGGCCGGCCTCGGCGGCACGCAGCTGCGGGTCGCTCTCCTGGGCCAGGCGATACACATCGCGCAGATCTTCACCCTGCGCGGCGGCAGTGCCGACCAGCAGGGCCAGGGCGAGCATTCTTGCTACGGACTTGGACATGGTATCCCTCATAACCGGGTATATAAGAAAACGCTAATAATGCGGTCCAGCGCTGGCCGGATCAAGTCAAAGCACGAAATGCCGCGCCGGCAGCGCATTCTGCAGCGGTGGCAGCACGGTTTCGAACAGGCCTTCCTGCGCCCATTCGCTTTCACCCAGGCGGGAGATCAGCAGCGCCACCATGGTTGGTGCCTCGCCCACCACCGCGAACAGGCGTCCGCCCACGTTCAGCTGCTGTTGCAGCCCCGGCGGCAGGGTGGGCAGCGAACCAGTGACGGCAATGACATCATAGCTGCCATGGCGTGGCCAGCCGGCGGCGGCGTCGCCCTCGTCCAGAGTGACGTTGGTCAGACCACGCGTTGCCAGGCGCTGTTCGGCGGCCTGCTTCAAATCCGGCACGATCTCCACGCTGTAGACATGACGCGCCAGCTGCGCCAGCAGGGCGGTGACGTAACCGCTGCCGGTGCCGATTTCCAGCACACTCTCGTCCGGCTGTACCGCCAGTGCCTGCAGCATGCGCGCCTCCAGCCTCGGTGTCATCATCACCTGGCCGTGGCCCAGGGGGATCTCCATGTCGGTGAATGCGATGTTGCGGTACTGCGGCGGTACAAAGTCCTCGCGCGGCGTGCGCGTCATGAGATCCAGCACCTGGTCGTCCATCACCTCCCAGGGGCGGATTTGCTGCACGATCATGTTGTGGCGGGCCTGTTCCAGATTCATGTCGACCATGCTGACTCCTAGGGGAATTTTTCTTGTGGAGAATCGACTGACCGATTGGTCAGCGGAAGGTTACGCCTTTCCTCGGCGGCGAACAAGTTGCATTGAGCCGAGTAACATCACGTTTTATAGCGAATATTTCAAGCGAGGCAAAGACTTACCTTGCAACTGGGACACCGATCCGATATGTTTGCCTGCTACTGCTAGGGGTGCGCAGACATTGTCTGTGCTGAGACAGACCCTTGGAACCTGATCCGGGTTGTGCCGGCGTAGGGAAGCGGTGTGCCTGCGCTCCTTCCTGATGTCCCGCCGCCCCCACCGCGAGGACGTATTCCCATGAGCGCCATTCCCCAGGAATTCCTGCAAGAGACCGCCCGCCTGTCCGAAGAGGTGACGCGTCCCTTTCCCAAGTCGGAAAAGATCTATGTGCCGGGTTCGCGGCCGGACCTCCGTGTCGGCATGCGCCGCATCGAACAGGACGCCACTCAGACCCAGGGCGGCACGGAAGAGAATCCGCCGGTCTACGTTTATGACACCTCCGGTCCCTACACCGATCCGACCGCGCATATCGATCTGACCCGCGGCCTGGCACCGCTGCGCGAAAAATGGATCGAGGAGCGCGGCGATACCGAACTGCTCGGCGGCCCCACCTCCGACTACGGCCGCGCGCGCCAGGGCGATGCCCAGCTGGCCAGCCTGCGTTTCGCGCACATCCGCACGCCGCGCCGCGCCCGGGCCGGCGGGAACGTCAGCCAGATGCACTATGCCCGCCAGGGCATCATCACCCCGGAGATGGAATACATCGCCATCCGCGAGAACTGCATGCTGGAGGCCATGCGCGCCGATGCGCGCTATGAACCGCTGCTGCGCCAGCACCGCGGCAACGGCTACGGCGCCAACCTCCCCGAGCTGATCACGCCGGAGTTCGTGCGCAGCGAGGTGGCGGCGGGCCGCGCCATCATTCCCTGCAACATCAATCACCCGGAGCTGGAGCCGATGATCATCGGCCGCAACTTCCGCGTGAAGATCAACACCAACATCGGCAACTCGGCGGTGACCTCAAGCATAGCCGAAGAGGTGGAGAAGCTGGTGTGGTCCTGCCGCTGGGGCGGCGACACCCTGATGGACCTGTCCACCGGCAAGAACATCCACGAGACGCGCGAGTGGATCCTGCGCAACTCGCCGGTGCCCATCGGCACGGTGCCCATCTACCAGGCGCTGGAGAAGGTCAACGGCAAGGCCGAGGACCTCACCTGGGAGATCTTCCGCGACACGCTGATCGAACAGGCCGAGCAGGGCGTCGACTACTTCACCATCCACGCCGGCGTGCTGCTGCGCTACGTGCCGCTCACCGCCAGCCGCGTCACCGGCATCGTCTCGCGCGGCGGCTCGATCCTGGCCAAGTGGTGCCTGGCCCATCACCAGGAAAATTTCCTCTATACCCACTTCGACGACATCTGCGAAATCATGAAGGCCTACGACGTGGCCTTCTCGTTGGGCGACGGCCTGCGCCCCGGCTCGCTGATGGACGCCAACGACGCCGCCCAGTTCGCCGAACTGGAGACCCTGGGCGAGTTGACCAAGCGTGCCTGGGAGCATGATTGCCAGGTGATGATCGAAGGCCCCGGCCACGTGCCGATGCAGATGATCGAGGAGAACGTCACCAAGGAACTGGCCGACTGCTTCGAGGCGCCGTTCTACACCCTCGGCCCCCTGGTCACCGACATCGCCGCCGGCTACGACCACTTCGCCTCCGGCATCGGCGCCGCGCAGATCGGCTGGTACGGCACCGCCATGCTCTGCTACGTCACGCCCAAGGAACATCTGGGCCTGCCCAACAAGCAGGACGTGCGCGAGGGCATCATCACCTACCGCATCGCCGCCCATGCCGCCGATCTGGCCAAGGGCTTTCCCGGAGCCCAGCTGCCGGACAACGCCATGTCCAAGGCGCGTTTCGAATTCCGCTGGCACGACCAGTTCGCCCTGGCGCTGGATCCGGATCGGGCGCGCGAATTCCACGACGCCACCCTGCCGCACGAGTCGCACAAGGTGGCGCACTTCTGCTCCATGTGCGGGCCGCAGTTCTGCTCCATGAAGATCTCGCAGGAGGTGCGCGACTATGCCGCCCAGGGCATGGAGGAGAAGGCGGTGGAATTCGTCAAGGGCGGGGCGGAGGTTTACCGCAAGGCGTAGCGGGGCATGGGCGTCATTTCGGGATTTATGCAACCTGCTAAAAACATTAATTGACGCGGCGTTATTCTTCACTTGAATTTTGGGTCCCCCTGCCCGGAGGTAGGCCATGAGATACCTATGGCTGGTGATCATACTGCTGCTGACGCTGCCGGCCGAGGCGGTGGAGAAGGTATCGGTGGTCGGTCTGTTCAGCGGCCGGGCGGTGCTGGAGATCGATGGTGCGCGCCGGATTCTGAAGGTGGGTGAGCGCAGCCCCGAAGGGGTGAAGCTGCTCGCCGCGGACAGCGAGTCGGCGCTGCTGGAAATCGACGGCAAGGAACAGCGCATGACGCTGGGCAGCCAGATCAGCGGCAGCTACAAGGCGCCGCAGCGGGCCGAGGTGCAGGTCTGGCCCGACCGGGGCGGCATGTACCGCACCACGGGCAGCATCAACGGCCAGACGGTGGATTTCCTGGTGGATACCGGCGCAACCCATATTGCCATGAATGCGGCGCAGGCGCGTCGCCTGGGCATCGACTACCGCGTGCGTGGCGAGCGCGGCATGGCCAGCACGGCGTCCGACGTGGTGCCGGTATTCCGCGTGACATTGGACCGGGTACAGGTGGGGGACATCACCCTGCGCCAGGTGAGCGCCATCGTGATGGAAGGGGCGCAGCCCCCGGACGTGCTGCTCGGCCAGTCCTTCCTCAATCGCCTGGAGATGCGGCGCGAAAGCGAGGCGATGGTGATACGGGAAAAATACTGAAACAAGTTTCGAGTTTCGAGTTCCGGGTTTCGAAACAAGAAACTCGAAACTTGGAATTATTTCTTGGTTTTGTCTTTTTCAATCAACGCGTAGGCCGAGTGATTGTGGATGGACTCGAAGTTCTCCGATTCCACCACATAGGCCTCGATGCGTTCCTCGCGATTGAGTTGTACCGCCACGTCGCGCACCATGTCTTCCACGAACTTCGGGTTGTCGTAGGCGCGCTCGGTGACGAACTTTTCGTCTGGGCGCTTGAGCAGGCCGAACAGTTCGCAGGAGGCCTGTTTTTCCACCAGGTCGATGATGTCCTCAATCCACATGAAGCCGCGCAGCCGCGCCGCCACGGTGACGTGGGAACGCTGGTTGTGGGCGCCGCGGTCGGAAATCTTCTTGGAGCAGGGGCACAGGCTGGTGACCGGCACGATGACCTTGAGGGTCAGCACCGGCTCGCCGTTGCTGATCTCGCCGATGAAGGTGACTTCGTAGTCCATCAGGCTCTGCACGCCGGACACCGGGGCGGCCTTGTTGACGAAGTAGGGGAAGGACATCTCGATGTGGCCGGCCTCGGCTTCGAGGATCTGCACCATCTCCTTGAGCATCTCCTTGAAGGTCTTGACCGAGATCTCGCGTTCGTGGCGGTTCAGGATCTCCACGAAGCGTGACATGTGCGTGCCCTTGAAGTTGTGCGGCAGGTTCACGTACATGTTGAAGTTGGCGACGGTGTGCTGCTCGCCGCCGCTGCGCTCCTGGATTCGCATCGGATGGCGGATATCCTTGATGCCCACCTTGTTGATGGGGATGCGGCGGGTATCCTCGCTGCTCTGGACGTCGGCGATGGTCTCGCAGGCATGGGTCATGCTTCAGGCTTCCTCTGTGTAGCGGACACAGGCACGTTCGGTCTCCCAGAGGGTGACGGCGCTGACCTTGGCGCGGGTGTCGTTGAGCTCTTCTGACAGGCGGCGGAAGAAATGGGCGGCGATGTTCTCCGCCGTGGGGTTGAGGCGGTCGAAGGGCGGGATGTCGTTCAGATAACGATGGTCCAGCTCGTCGCCCACCTTGCGGGCCGCCTGACGGATCGTCTTGAAATCCAGCACCATGCCGAGCTCGTCCAGGCTGGCCGCTCGGACCTCCACTTCCACCTTCCAGTTATGACCGTGCAGCCGGTTGCAGTCCCCGGGGTAGTCCCGCAGGGAATGGGCGGAGGCAAAGTCGATAACGACCTTGAGGTCAAATCTGGCTGTCATGGTTTAATAGTTGAGTGATTCGCTAAGAATTTACATCAGCTGCGGGGGGGATGGCAAGCGTTCCCGACAGGCGCGTCTGAATGGCCCGCAGTATACCATCGGCATCCAGACCGCACTCCGCCAGCAATTCGTCACGGCCGGCCTGTTCCAGGTAGCGGTCGGGCAGGCCGAGATTCAGGATTTCGACCTTCACGCCGTGGGCCGCCAGGCATTCGTTGACAGCGCTGCCGGCGCCGCCCAGCACCGCATTGTCCTCCACGGTGACCAGCAGCTTGTGCCGTTCCGCCAGGCTGAGCACCAGCTCGGCGTCCAGCGGCTTGATGAAGCGCATGTTGACCACGGTGGCATCCAGCCGTTCCGCCGCGGCCAGCGCGGCCCCCAGCGGGGCGCCGAAGACCAGCAGGGCGATCTCCTGGCCCTGGCGGCGCAGCTCGCCCTTGCCGATGGGCAGGGTGGTGAGGGCGGCGTCGATGTGTGCGCCCAGGCCGGCACCGCGCGGATAGCGTACCGCGGCGGGACCGTCGTGGCGGAAGCCGGTGGTGAGCATCCGGCGGCACTCGTTTTCGTCGCCCGGGGCCATCAGCAGCATGTTGGGGGTGCAGCGCAGGTAGCTCACGTCGAAGCTGCCGGCGTGGGTGGCGCCGTCGGGGCCGACCAGGCCGGCACGGTCGATGGCGAACAGCACCGGCAGGTTCTGCAGGGCTACGTCGTGGATGAGCTGGTCGTAGGCCCGTTGCAGGAAGGTGGAGTAAATGGCTACTACCGGCTTCAACCCTTCGCAGGCCAGGCCCGCGGCCAGGGTGACGGCATGCTGTTCGGCGATGCCGACGTCGAAGTAGCGGTCGGGGTATTCCTCGGAAAACTCCACCATGCCCGAGCCTTCGCGCATGGCCGGGGTGATGCCGACCAGGCGTTCGTCATGGGCGGCCATGTCGCGCAGCCACTGGCCGAACACCTGGGTGTAGGTGGGGCCGCCGCTGCGGCTGCCGCGCATGGCGCCGGTGGCCGGGTCGAAGGCGGTGACGCCGTGGTAGGCGCAGGGATTTTCCTCCGCCGGGGCGAAACCCTTGCCCTTGCGGGTGACGATGTGCAGGAACTGCGGGCCGGACAGCGAGCGCAGGTTGCGCAAGGCCTTGATGAGCTGGTCGATGTCGTGGCCGTCGATGGGGCCGGCGTAGTTGAAGCCCAGCTCCTCGAACAGGGTGCCGGGCACCATCATGCCCTTGGCGTGCTCCTCCATGCGCCGCGCCAGTTCCCATACCGGCGAGGGCATGGTCTTGAGCACCTTCTTGGAACCCTCGCGCATGGAGGAATAGAACTTGCCGGAGAGGATGCGGCCCAGGTAGTTGGACAGCCCGCCCACGTTGGGCGAGATGGACATGTCGTTGTCGTTGAGCACCACCAGCAGGTCGGCATCCAGGTCGCCGGCGTGGTTGAGCGCCTCGAAGGCCATGCCCGCTGTCATGGCGCCGTCGCCGATCACCGCCACCACCTTGCGGTTGGCGGCCTCGCGCCGGGCGGCCAGGGCCATGCCCAGGGCGGCGCTGATGGAGGTGCTGGAGTGGCCGACGCCGAAGGTGTCGTAGGGGCTTTCCTCCCGGCGCGGGAAGCCGGACAGGCCGTTCTTCTGGCGCAGGGTGTGCATGCGCTGGCGGCGGCCGGTGAGGATTTTGTGCGGATAGCTCTGGTGGCCCACGTCCCACACCAGGCGGTCGTTGGGGGTGTCGTAGACGTAGTGCAGGGCGATGGTCAGCTCGACGGTACCGAGGCCGGCGGACAGATGGCCGCCGGTGTGGCTGACCGAACGCACCATATAGTCACGCAGCTCGTCCGCCAGCTGTCTGAGCTGGGCGAGGTCGAGCTGGCGGAGCTGTTCAGGCGTGTCGACCTGTTCAAGCAGCGGATAGGCGCGCGAGCTGGGCATTACGATCCTGGGGCGGCGGGAAAGCCGCTAATGATGGAACGCCGGGCGCGGATGGTCAACTGACGCGTTCAACAATAAAGTCGGCAATGGCCGCCAGCGGCTGTGCATCCTGCCCCAGTGGGGCAAGGGCGGCGCGGGCGGCGGCGTGGACTTCGCGGGCCTTGGCCTTGGCGCCGTCGAGGCCGAGCAGGGCGACGTAGGTGCTCTTGGCCAGGGCCTGATCGGCGCCCTGGCGCTTGCCCAGCTGTTCGGTGCTGCTTTCCACGTCGAGGATGTCGTCGCGGATCTGGAAGGCCAGGCCGATGGCCGCGGCGTAGCCGTCCAGGGCCTGGAACAGCGCCTGGTCGAGGCCGGGACGGCTGAGGGCGCCGAGGCGCACCGCGGCACGGATCAGGGCGCCGGTCTTGAGGCTGTGCATCTGCTGGAGTTCGGGCAGGGACAAGGCGCCGCCGGTGGCGGCCATGTCGATGGCCTGGCCGCCGGCCATGCCGCGTGAGCCGGAGGCGACGGCCAGCTCCCGCACCATGGCCAGGCGCTGGGTGGGAGCGGCGGTCATGGCCGGGTCCTCGGCCAGCACCTGGAAGGCCAGGGTCTGCAGGGCGTCGCCGGCGAGGATGGCGGTGGCCTCGTCGAAGGCCTTGTGGCAGGTGGGCTTGCCGCGGCGCAGGTCGTCGTCGTCCATGGCCGGCAGATCGTCGTGTACCAGGGAATAGGCGTGGAGCAGCTCCACCGCGCAGGCCGGACCGTCCAGTTGTTCGAGTGGGACGTCGAGCACCGCGCCGGTGGTGTAGACCAGCACCGGGCGCACACGCTTGCCGCCGTCCAGGGCGGCGTAGCGCATGGCGGCGTGGAGCCGGGCGGGAAGTTCGTCAGCGGGCGGGAGCCGGCGTTGCAGGGCAGCTTCGGCACGGGCGGCGTGGGCCCGCAGCAGTTGTTGCAGATCCATGGAGACTTACTCGTCTCCCTCGAAGGGCTCCAGCTCCTCCTTGCCGCTCTGGCTGGTGAGGATTTGTACCTTCTGCTCCGCATCTTTCAGCGCGCCCTGGCAGGCGCGGGTGAGCGCGATACCGCGCTCGAAATCCTTGAGGGACTGTTCCAGCGACAGTTCGCCCTGCTCCATACGCTCGACCAGCTGCTCCAGCTCGGCCAGGGCCTGTTCGAAGTCAAAGGTGTCGCTGCTGGGTGTGCTCTTCTTGGCCACGTGTCGTACTCCGGTGTTGGGCGGCTACGTTACCCCAGGCGGTGTGCAGAATCAAACTCGGGCTAGACTCATTGCAAGGGGTGGCCCGACGGGCACCGCTCACTTTAACCGCGGCTATGAAGGCGAGGTCGACCATGAAAATCACCAAGAAGAAACTGATCGAGGAACTGAACAAGGACCTGGAGTGGGAGTACTCGGCGGCGATCCAGTATGTGCAGCATGCAGCAGTGATCACCGGGCCGGAGTACGAGTCGATCCAGAAGGAGTTGCTGATACATTCGCAGGAAGAAATGGCCCATGCGGTGATGCTGTCCGACCAGATCAATTTTCTCGGTGGCGTGCCGACGGTGGATGTGGAGAAGCGCGAGGTGTCGGCCAACAGCAAGGAGATGCTGAAGCAGGATTTGGCCGGGGAGGAAAATGCCATCCAGCGCTACAAGGAGCGCATTGCCCAGGCAGAGTCCCTGCAGGAGTATGGTTTGCGCCGTGTGCTGGAGGACATTCTTATTCAGGAGGAGGAGCATAAGCGCGACCTGCTCACCGTGCTGGGCAGGTAGCCGGCACCTCACACCTGCGGTGCCGGCAACAGCACCTCGACGCGGAAGCCGCCCAGTGTCTCGGAGCGGCCGAAGCGGATCTCTCCGCCATAGCCGGCGACGATGTCGCTGACTATGGCGAGCCCCAAACCATGACCGGCGGTGGACTCGTCGATGCGCACGCCGCGCCCGGCCAACGACTCCAGTTGTGCCGCCGAGCAGCCGGGGCCATCGTCTTCCACGCATAGGTAAAATTCGGGGCGGGACTCCGCCACGATGCGCACCTGACCCCGGCTCCACTTGCAGGCGTTGTCAATCAGGTTGCCGAGCAGCTCCAGCATGTCCTCCCGATCGGCCGTGAGCGCCAGCCCCGGCGCAATGTGACAGTCAAAATCCAGATTCTTGTCAGCATGAATGCGCCGCAGTACGTCGAGCAGCGGCGGCAGCTCCTGTCCCGGCACGAAGCGGCGCCCCGGCACACTGCCGCCGGCGAGGCGCGCCCGCTTGAGTTCACGCTCGATGAGCTGGCGCATGGCGGTGATCGGTGCGGTGAGGCGTTCGTGCAGTTCCGGTGCGGCCTTGAATGCAGGATCGTCGCTGAACTGCGTCAGCAGGCTGAGCGGTGTCTTCAGGGCATGGGCCAGATTGCCGAGCGCATTGCGCGAGCGTTGCAGGCGTTCGGCAAAGGCAGTGAGCAGGCGATTGACCTCATGCGTCAGCGGCCGCAGTTCACTCGGCACCTGTTCCGGCAAGGCGGCGATGTCGCCGCGCTCCAGACTGTCGACGTCAGCGTGGACCTGTGTCAGCGGGCGCAGGCTGCGGCGCACCAGCCAGCGTTGCAGCAGAATCAGTGCGCTCAGCACCGTCAGCGACAACAGCAGGAATAGCCATTGAAAGTGATGCACGCTCTGCCGGATCAGGCTGAGGTCTTCGGCCACAGCGATAGTGAGCGGGTGGCCGCCCTTGCTGTAACCGTGGACCACCACCAGCAGCGGCTGCCGTTCCGGCCCTTTCTGCGTCAGGCGCTGTTGTATGCCGGCGGACAGCGTGCCGACGTCGAGGTCGTGATCCCACAGGGAGCGGGAGCGCAGAATCTGTTGCCCGCCTTCGATGCGGTAGTAGTGACCGGAGTAGGGGCGCTGGTAGATGCCGTCCAGTTGCGCACTGTTCAGGGCAATGCCGCCATCCGGCAGTAGTTGCAGTGCGGCGAGCAGACTTTCCGCATCGTGCTCCAGTCTTGCAGCGATGTAGTCCTCGGTCATGTGGCGCAGGAACAGGCTGGCCGCAATGCCTTGCAGCAGGAACACCGCCAGCAGGGTGACGATGAGACCCGTGGTCAGCCGTCCCTGCAGCGAGTCCATCAGCCGCGCTCTCCGAACATATAGCCCTGGCCGCGGTGGGTGGTGATGATGTCCTTGCCCAGTTTCTGCCGCAGGCGGTTCACATAGACCTCGATGACGTTGCTGTCCTTGTCGGAGTCGTAATCGTACACGTGTTCGGTAAGGCGGGATTTGGACAGCAGCTGGCCCGGGTGCAGCATGAAGTAGCGCAGCAGGCGGAACTCGGTGCCGGTAAGCGGATGTTGCGTGCCGGCGGCGTCGGTGACGGTCTGGCGTTGTTCGTCCAGGGTGAGGCCGGGTGCCTGCAGCGTGCCGACGGACTGGATGGTGGCGCGTCGCGTCACCGCCAGCAGGCGAGCGACGAGTTCTTCGGTGTGAAACGGTTTGCCCAGATAGTCGTCGGCACCGGCGCGAAAACCATCCACCTTCTCGTGCCAGGCATCGCGTGCGGTGAGGATCACTACCGGCACCGCATTGCCGTTTTGGCGCCAGTGCGTCAGCACCTCCAGGCCGGGACGGCCAGGCAGCCCCAGATCGAGGACCACGGCGTCGTAGGGCTCGGTATCCCCCAGCGCCTCGCCGTCGATGCCGTTGGCGGCGACATCGACGGCGAAGCCGGCGCGCTCCAGGTCGCTGCGCAGTTGCGCGCTCAGTGCCGCGTCGTCTTCCACCAGCAGCAGGCGCACGTCAGTCGTCCTGTTCGCTTTTCAGCAGCTCGCCGCTGCGGGCGTCGAAGTGCAGCTCCCACACGATACCCTGCTCATCCACCAGTTCCACCTCATAGAGGATACGTTCCTTTTTCTCCTTCAATTCCAGTTCCAGGATACGCCCCGGCCGTTCGGCGCGCGCGCGTTCGATCAGGGTTTCCAGCGGCAGGATGTCGCCGGCATCACGCAGGCGGCGGGCGCGGTCGTGATCATCTTCGGCACTGACGCCGAGGGTGACTGCCAGCAGGGTGGCGCCAAGGACGGCGCTGGATAGTGTGATCAGTCGTCCCATTGGCCGTGCCCCGGAATGTTGATCTCGCGTTCGCGGAAGGAGCCGCTGTCGGCTTCGGTATGGCAGGCCATGCAGTTGCTCAGGCTGCCGACCTTGGCGTTGCCCTTGATGAGCGCTGCGGGAACCTCGCGGTGTTTCTGCACGATGTAGGGTATCTCGGTGATGCGCAAGGGTGTCTCCTCCGGGCGCAGGGAGCGGGCGATCTTTACGGCGCGACGCTCGCGCACCCGATCGGCCGCATTATAGAGCAGGTAATCCTGAATCTCCTGGCGGTCCAGGGCGTCCAGTTCGGCATTGTCACCGAAGTGGTCGGACAGGCCAGCCATCAACTGGGCCCAGGAGCGGGCAGGCAACAGGCCAGGCGGGTAGGCGAAGTGACAGCTGCCGCATTCCTGCTGATACAACGGCATCGATACCGGTGCGACGTCAGGGCCGCCGCGGCGATCATCATCACCAACTACAGCGAGGCTGGTGCCTACCAGGCCGATGCCTGCCAGCAGGGGCCAAAAGTTTTTGATATTCATCGTTTATCCCTCCGTCATTGACTGCGGATGTAGGTGAGAAAGTCGCCCTTCTCCTGCGCGGTGCAGGTGCGACCCCAGGCGCTTTCACAGTTGCGCTTGAACCACTTCTCGATAAACGCGGCGTCGGTGAGACGCTTGGCATTGACCGAGGGCGCCATCGGTTCGATCGCCTTGCCGGTCTTGGCGTGTTTGCCGGGGTTGGCCAGATGGCTGTCGTGGCAGGCGGCGCAGGTTTGCGCGCCGTTGCTGCGCGTCCACAGCGCAGCGCCCGTTTCGGCGCTGAACGGGCCGGCACCCTGGGCGCGGTAGCCTTGCAGCAGGTCATCCACTGCGCCGGCCTGGGCGACGCCGGCAGAGAGGCCGGCAAGGAGCAGCAGTAACGTTGATGCTTTCATGTCTCAATCCTCGCTCGGGACCAGGGGTTTGCGGCCGGTCAGCATGGCGCGCACCAGATTTTCGTGATGCAGTCGGCTGCTGACGATGACTCCGGCGACGTGGACGAATACCAGCAGCAGGGTGAGGTTGGCCAGCACTTCATGCACCTCCTCCATGGCTTCGCTCCAGAAGCCGCCGGGAGTGCCGCCCAGGGCGACGAAGGGGCCGGCCGCGTTCTCGCCGATGCCGTAGGTGAGCAGCCCGCTCAGCGTGGTCAATACCAGCACCACCAGCAGTGCGATCACCATCCAGCCGCCGGCGGGATTGTGGCCGAGATAATGGGCCGGGCGGCGGCTGAGCAGGCTTTTCAGGTAGCTCAGCACGGTGTGCGGGCTGCGGACGAAATCGGTGAAGCGGGCGTGACGGGTACCGATGAGTCCCCACAGCAGGCGAAACAGCACCAGCCCGATGATGGTGTAGCCGGCCTGGACGTGCAGGCCGAGATAGTGATCTTCGGTGATGTAGGCGACGATGAACGCCGTCACCAGACTCCAGTGGAACACCCGTATCAGTGGGTCCCACACCTTTACCTCATGTGTCGTATGCATGGTGATGTCTCCTTGCAGAGATCCGGCTATCCGGATGTGGCATCACTATTTCATACTGCGCTTAATTCACGCTTAACATGGGGGCGAACGACGGTGGTGTTTGTGTGTTGCGATAATGCGGCAGCGGTGAGCGATGGTCTTCGCAAAAGCCGACGCCCCTGGTTCCCCGGGGGAGGGGAGGGACAGGGGCGTCGGGTACTGCAACGGCTTTGTTTGCTGGATCAGAAGGCGGCATCGAAGCCGAGCAACAGATAGTGTTCCCGGCTCAGATGGCCGGTCCAATAGGTGCCGGTTTTGTTCTTCTTGTCGAGCAGGTCGTAGTTCACCTCGAGCACACCTTTGACATTGCGCATGAAGTAATAGGATGTGCCCAAGGTCAGGCTACGCATGTCGATGCCTTCGTAAATGGTGTCGGTATTCTTGAGATCGCCGGCATCGGCGTAGTTATAGAGCAGCGAGTACACCCAGCGATCATTGGCCACATAATCGACACCGGCAAAACCGCCGAACCATTCAAGCTCCTTGTCTGGTTCGGCATCGAGAAAGCCATCCCAGCGATTCCACAGACCCTGGGCGAACCAGAACAGTTTCTCGTCGATGGCACCGGACAGATCAAGCCCAATCACCCGCTTGTCGGTGTCACGCAGGCCGCTGCTCAGTCCGGCGTTGCCAGCGGCGACACTGCGCTGTTGCCCGCTGAGGCCGAACAGACCGATACCCACTGGCCCCGCTTCGAGACCGAGACGGCCGTAGAGTGATTTGTTGTTGTCGCTGTCGAACAGACGATCGGCACGTTTATAGCCGGGGCTGTTGATGGCGAAGTTGCTGGTGACGCCGTTGCCATTCACCAAGCCGACAGATACGTCCAGCGGGCCGAGGACGCGGCCGAACTGGAGGCCGCGGTCGTAGGTGATGCCGGCCATGCGGTAGGCCATGAAGTCCTGGAAGGTCAGGCGAGTTTCGCGCGGGAACATCAGGTCGGATAACTGGTACTGTCCCAGCATCATGTCAACACCGCTGCCGAACACGTCGTCATGACGGAACCAGGCGTCCTCGATCAGCGTTTCACCGTTACCGCCCTTCTCGGCAAAGATGCCGTAGAAATAGTAGGTGATGTGCTCCGACAGCGGTGCGCTGGACAGCAGCTTGATCAGATAGGGCGACTGGATGTCGGTGCTGGCGTCGGCCAGGGTAGCGCCGCTTACCTCATCAACGGCCTTGCCGTCGCGGCTCTGTACGAAGGCCTGGGCGCGGATGGCCAGCGGCACCGACTCTGGCAACGCCAGTTGTGAGTCACCCACATCCCGGGTAGCAGCTTCCTTCCAGTTGGGCAGCTTCAGGTTGTTGGCGACAAACTGCTCGCCAAAGGTGTTCAGGCGCGGAAAGGCGCTGTGACAGGCATTGCAGCTCAGGTTGTACTTGCGCGCGAACACCGGCATGGCCTCACTGTTGAGCGGCGGCAGCAGGATTGCCGCCAACAGCAACAGGAGTAGCGGCACGGTGGCGCGGCTCGAGGGGCGGGACATGGCGGGCCTCCGAGTGTTGAATTGGGCTGGAGTGTGGCAGTACGGGCTTAATTCAGGCTTAAAACTATAGTCGACGCTTGGCCGTAAGGAAAGGGGAATTATTGCCAGAAAAAAAAGGCCGGTCATCAAAGGATGACCGGCCTTACGGTGTGGTACTCCCAAGGGGAATCGAACCCCTGTTTTCGCCGTGAGAGGGCGACGTCCTAGACCGCTAGACGATGGGAGCATGGTGTCGCTTGGCGCTTTCCTGCACCTCACCCCTGCGGGTGCTGTGTGCGGTGATTCGCTCCAGGCGAATTGCCGCTGTCGGGCAGCTAAAAGCGCGTGTATTATACCCGGATGCTCTCACGGCTCAAGCAATCTTTGGCGAAAAAATTGGGACTGGGTAACCGCAAGGAAACTCCTTCTGTCTCCCGTTCCGCTCCTCGCATCATTCCCCGCGGTGAACACGGGCTATCCCGTTCCAACATCAGCGAAAGTGCGCTCAAGGTGTTGTACCGCCTGCACAAGGCGGGCTATGAGGCCTACCTTGTGGGTGGAGGCGTGCGCGACATGCTGCTGGGCCGTGAGCCCAAGGATTTCGACATCAGCACCAACGCGACGCCCGAGGAGGTGAAGCAGCTGTTCCGCAACTGCATCCTCATCGGCCGGCGTTTCCGTCTGGCCCATGTGCGCTATGGCCGGGAAGTGATCGAGGTGGCCACCTTCCGCGCCCATCATGAGGCGGGTGAGGAGGGCGAGGGGGTGATGGAAAATGGCCGCATCCTGCGCGACAACGTCTACGGTACCCTGGAAGACGATGCCTGGCGCCGCGACTTCACCGTCAATGCCCTCTATTACAACATCGCCGACTTCTCGGTGGTCGACCACACCGGCGGTATGGACGACATCAAGTCCGGCCGCCTGCGCATGATCGGCGACCCGCGGGCGCGCTATCGCGAGGATCCGGTACGCATGCTGCGCGCAGTACGCTTCGCCGGCAAGCTGGGCTTTCGCATCGACGAGGCCAGCGAACAGGCGATCATGGAGCTGGGCGGCCTGCTGGAAGATGTACCGGCGGCGCGCCTGTTCGATGAGGCGCTCAAGATGTTCATGAGCGGCTATGCGGTGGAAACCTACGAGCTGCTGCGCCACTACCGCCTGTTCGGCCACCTGTTCCCGGACACCGAGAAGTGGCTGCGCTATGAGGATCACCACTATCCGCGCACCTTTGTCGCGCGGGCGCTGGAAAATACCGACCAGCGTCTGCAGGACGGCAAGGCGGTGACGCCGGCCTTCCTGTTCGCCGCCCTGCTGTGGGAGCCGGCGCGCAAGGAGGCCGAGCGCCTGCGCACCAAGGGCGAGGGCGGCCTGCCGGCCATGCAGCAGGCGGGCGATATCGTGGTGGCGCGGCAGGTGCAGCGCGTGGCCTTTCCCAAACGCTTCACCCTGCAGTCGCGCGAGATCTGGGAGATGCAGGAGCGCCTCACCGCCACCGGCGGGCGGCGGCCGTTCCGCCTGCTGGAGCACCCACGCTTCCGTGCCGCCTATGATTTCCTGCTGCTGCGGGCCGAAAGCGGCGAGGAGGTGGGCGAGTTGGCCGGCTGGTGGACCCGGTTCATCGCGGCCGACGAGGCCGGACGGCTGGAGCTGTCCAGCGGCCAGCGCACCAATAATGGCGGTAGTGGCAAGAAGCGCCGCTCCCGCGGTGGCCGCCGCCGCAAGCCGGGCCAGCCCGCATCTACCGAAAGCTGACTGTGTCCGCAGTACGCGCTTACATCGGGCTGGGCAGCAACCTGGACGACCCGGCGCGGCAGCTGCGCCGCGCATTGACGGCGCTGGCGCAATTGCCGCAGACCCATCTTGCGGGATGTTCCCGTTTCTATCGTAGCGTACCGCTCGGCCCGCAGGACCAGCCCGATTACGTCAATGCCGTGGCGCTGCTCGACACCACCCTGGCCCCGGTTGCGCTGCTTGATGCCCTGCAGGCCATTGAGACCGCCCAGGGGCGGGTGCGGACCCTCCACTGGGGACCGCGCACCCTGGACCTGGATCTGTTGCTCTACGGCAACGAAACGCTGGCGACGCCGCGCCTCACCGTGCCCCATCCCGGCCTCGATCTGCGAAATTTTGTGCTCTATCCGTTGGCCGAACTGGCACCGGAACTGGTGCTGCCGGACGGGCGTACCCTGGCCACCCTGCTGGCGCAGTGTGATGCTGCCGGCCTGGCGCTGCTGGATGATGGGACTGGTTGAGGTGGTTGCGATACGGGGCCGACCGGTTAGTTGCGGGAGCGGACGCAACCGGCCCGGTCGGATGCACGTGGTTGTGGCGCGGACTTCAGCCGGTTTACGTGGCGGGACGATGCTGCGCATTGTCGGACTAAAGTCCGACCTGCGGTGCGACACTGCGAACCGGGCGGCGTGATATCCTGAAGGCCATGAATCGTCCCCTGCGTCTGGATACCCCTGCAGATAAACCGGCCATCCCCCGCTTCATCGTGGTGGAGGGGCCGATCGGTGTCGGCAAGACCACCCTGGCGCGGCGCCTGGCCGAGACCTTCGGCAGCGAGCTGATGCTGGAGGGGGCGGATGAGAATCCGTTCCTGGAGCGCTTCTATCAGGACCCGCGCAGTGCCGCCCTGCCGACCCAGCTGTTCTTTCTGTTCCAGCGCGCGCGCCAGCTGCAGTCCTGGCGCCAGGGCGACATGTTCGCACCGGTGCGGGTGGCCGACTTCCTGATGCAGAAGGATCGCCTGTTCGCCCAGATCACCCTGGATGACGACGAGTTGCGCCTGTACGAACAGGCCTACGAACACCTGACCCTGGATGCGCCGCTGCCGGACCTGGTTATCTATCTGCAGGCGCCGGTGGAGGTGCTGCTGGAGCGCATCAGTCGGCGCAGCCGCAGCTACGAGCGGCAGCTGTCGGCGGACTACCTGCGCCGGGTGACGGAGGCCTACACCCAGTTCTTCTACCAGTACGACGCCACGCCGCTGCTCATCGTCAATGCCACCGAGATCAATCTGGCGCAGGGCGATGCCGATTATGCCCAGCTGCTGGACCAGGTGCGCACCATGCGCAGCGGGCGCCATTACTTCAACCCCTTGCCGCTGAAGCTGTGACCGCCATGAACAACGTAACCCTGAGTACCCTGCGCCGCCTAAGCAGGCGGGCGAGAAATTCACCTCTCTCACCGCCTATGACGCCGCCTTTGCCCGCCTCCTCGACGAGGCCGGGGTGGAGATCCTGCTGGTGGGCGATTCCCTCGGCATGGTGGTGCAGGGCAGGGACACCACCCTGCCGGTGACCATGGACGAAATGGTGTACCACACGCAGATGGTCTGCCGCAGTCGTAGTCGCGCGCTGGTGATGACCGACATGCCGTTCCTCAGCTACGCCACGCCACAGCAGGCGCTGGACAACGCCGCGCGCCTGATGAAGGAGGGTGGCGCCCACTGCGTCAAGCTGGAGGTGCACGGCGGCATGGTGGATACGGTGCGCCTGCTGGCCGATTACGGCGTACCGGTGTGCGCCCACCTCGGCCTGCTGCCGCAGACGGTGCACAAGCTGGGCGGCTACAAGGTGCAGGGACGCGATCGCGACAGCGCCAACGAAATGCTCGCCGCCGCCCAGTCCTTGGCCCGTGCCGGTGCCGACCTGCTGTTGCTGGAGTGCGTGCCGAGCGTGCTCGCCGCCGAGATCACCGCCGCGGTGGACATCCCGGTGATCGGCATCGGCGCCGGTCCTGACACCGACGGCCAGGTGCTGGTGCTGTACGACATGCTCGGCATCACGCCGGGCAAGCGGCCGAAATTCTCCATGGATTTCCTGCAACCGGCCGGCTCCATCGCCGCTGCCGTCGGTGCCTACGTGCAGGCGGTGAAGGAAAAGCGCTTCCCCGGCCCGGAACATTGCGTCGACTGAAAACATCTTTGCCGCAGAGACGCGGAGACGCAGAGTAGTTTATACCGGTAACATGTTGCATCGACCTCAGGTGCATTCACCCGTTGCGCCGCGATTCAAGCACGAGTCGGACATTTATTTCACTCTGCGGCTCTGCATCTCCGCGGCAAGTGTTTTTGAAGATCAATCATGCAAACCGTCACTACCATCGCTGAAGTCCGTTCCCTCGTCGCCGCCTGGCGTGCCGCCGGCCTGCGCATCGCCTTTGTGCCCACCATGGGCAATCTGCACGCCGGGCATATTCATCTCGTCAGCGAGGCACGCCAGCGTGCCGACAGGGTGGTGGCGAGCATCTTCGTCAATCCACTGCAGTTCGGTCAGGGCGAGGACTTTTCCGCCTATCCGCGCACCCTGGCGGCGGACCAGGAGAAGCTGACGGCGGTGGGCTGCGACCTGCTGTTCACCCCCACCGAGCAGGAGATGTACCCGCTGGGGCGTGATGGTCTGAGCTATGTCGAGGTGCCGGGCCTGTCCGACATTCTGTGTGGCGCGTTCCGCCCCGGCCATTTCCGCGGCGTGGCCACGGTGGTGAGCAAGCTGTTCAACATCGTGCGGCCCGACGTGGCGCTGTTCGGCGAGAAGGACTACCAGCAGCTACTGGTGATTCGCCTGATGGTGCGCGACCTGAATTTGGGGCTGGAGATCATCGGCGTACCTACGGTGCGCGAGGCCGATGGTTTGGCAATGAGTTCGCGCAACGGTTATCTGCAGCCTGGCGAGCGGCAACTGGCAACGGAGATCCATGCCACCTTGCAGGCGTTGGCGCTGCAGCTACGGGGCGGGGCGCGGGATTATGCCGCTCTGGAGGCGGCGGCAGTGGCCAGATTGGCGCAGGCCGGCTTCCATACCGACTATGTCAGCGTACGGCGGGCGGAGGATCTGGGATTGCCACAGGCCGGTGACAGGCAGCTGGTAGTACTGGTTGCGGCGCGTCTTGGCAGTACGCGCCTCATTGATAACCTAATGATTGGATTGGATTAATTTTTTGAAAAACCGGCGTGGTTGCGTTTTCGCATTGAACCGGGGGCGACGAAGCCCCATAATTACTGCCCCTGTTTTGTGACGAAACGAGCTTGACCCATGCACCTGACCATGCTCAAAGCCAAACTGCACCGTGCCCGGGTGACCCACTCGGAGCTGGAGTATGAAGGCTCATGCGCCATCGACGGCAAGCTGCTGGATCTGGCAGGGATCCGCGAGTACGAGCAGATCCAGATTTACAACGTGACCAATGGTGAGCGTTTTACCACCTATGCCATCCGTGCCGAGGACGGTTCGCGCGTCATCTCCATCAACGGTGCCGCCGCCCACAAGGCTTCGCCCCGGGACGTGGTGATCATCTGCGCCTTCGTCGGCCTGTCCCAGCAGGAACTGGCCACCTTCAAGCCGACCCTTGTCTACCTGGACGAGGGCAACAACGTCATCCGGACGGCCAATACCATTCCGGTACAGGCCGCGTAGCGGCGCAAACCACGCTACAGCACAAAAACAAAGGGGCCTTGCGGCCCCTTTGTTTTTGCATGGCACCGGCCTCAGCCGGTATTGCGCATGCCTGCGGCAATGGCATTGATCGAGCGCAACAGCGGCTCCAGCCAGACCTTGCGCTCCTCTTCACCCTGCGTGGCGTCACGGTAGCGTTTGAGCAACATGATCTGGATGTGGTTGAGCGGATCCAGATAGGGGTTGCGGCGCGACAGGGACAGCAGCAGGCCGGGGGTTTCTTCCAGCAGCTCCCGCAGTTGCGCCACCTGCAGCACGTTGCCGACGGTACGTTCGTGTTCGCCACGGATCATGCCGTAGACCTTGCCGGCCACATCATGGTTGGAGTACAGCTCGGCGTATTGGGCGGCGATGCCCATGTCGGCCTTGAACAGCGACATCTGCGTGTTGGAGAGCAGGGCGCGGAAGAACGGCCATTCGCGGTACATGGTCTGCAACTGCTCCATGCGCTGCGGATCGTTGCCGCACCACTGTGCCAAGGCACTGCCGATGCCGTACCAGGCGGGGATGGTGTGGCGCGACTGCGCCCAGCCAAACACCCAGGCGATGGCACGCACCGAGGTCTTGGACAGATCCCCTTTCTTGCGGTGCGAGGGACGCGAGCCGATGTTGAGCATGCCGATCTCGCTCACCGGCGTCGCCTCGTAGAAATAGTTGAGGAAGCCGGGGGTGCGGTCGGTCAGCTCGCGATAGGCGTCTTCGCCGTAGTCGGCAAGCTGCTGCATGATGGCGGTGTAGTCGGCGTTGTCCGGTGCCGATGGCGCGATCAGGCCACGGCTGGCCTTGAGCAGGCCGGACACGCCCATGGTCAGTTCGAATACGGCGGTCTCGGCGTTGCTGTATTTGTACGACAGCACCTCGCCCTGCTCGGTGAATTTGATCTCGCCGTGCACGGTACCGGCGGGCTGCGCCAGGATCGCCTCATGGGTCGGGCCGCCGCCGCGGCCGATGGTGCCGCCGCGGCCGTGGAACAGGCGCAGGCCGATGCCGCGCGCGCCGGCCAGTTCGGCGATCTTCTTCTGCGCCTGGTACAGATTCCAGGAGGAGGCGAGGATGCCGCCGTCCTTGCAGGAGTCGGAGTAGCCCAGCATCACTTCCTGCTGGTTGCCCGAGGCCTTCAGCAGTGCGGCATAGGTGGAGCTGTTGAGCAGCGTGGTCATCACCGGCTCGATGTGTTCCAGGTCGACGATGGTCTCGAACAGCGGCGAGACGCGGATGTCGCAGAACCACTCGTCGCCGCGGCGGCCCACCAGTCCGGCCTGTTGCGCCAGCAGCATCACCTCCAGCACGTGACTGGCGGCATGGGTCATGGAGATGACGTAGTTGCCGAAGGCCTTGGGGCTGACCTCCTTGCGCATGCGCGCCATCACCTTGAACACTTCCATGGTTTCGCGCACGCTTTCGCTCAGTGCGGCGCGCTCCACCGGCAGCGGCGTGTGGCCGATGAGGTCGGACAGCAGGGTGATGCGCTGGGCTTCGTCCAGTGCCTTGTAGTCCACCGCCTCGACCTGCTGTGCCAGCAGTTCGGCCACCGCTTCGCTGTGGCGGGTGGATTCCTGGCGCAGATCGAGGTGCACCAGGAAGAAACCGAAGGTTTCGGCCAGGCGGATCAGATCCTTCAGGTCGCCATCGGCGATGATGCGGTCGCCGTGGGCGATGAGGGAATCGCGGATCAGGTACAGGTCGTGCAGGAAGCCGCTTTCCGAATGGTAGCCGGCGGTGGCACCTTCCACCTCGCTGCCGTTGAGGCGCGCGTCCACGGTGCGCAGGTTCTGCATCAGGCGGTGACGCATGATGTACAGCTTGCGGCGGTAGGGTTCGCTGATGAAGCGATGCGGCTTGTCGGCGAAGGCCTCCTCGGTGAAGGACACCTCGTCGCGCTCCAGACTGGCGCGGAACGCCTCGCTTGGTGTGCACAGCAGGTGGGAGTGGGTGAGCACATGGCTCAGATGGGTGATGCGCTCGACGTACTCGCGCAGGATCTCGCGCTGGTGCAGGCGCACCGCCATCACCGTGGTTTCCGGCGTGACGAACGGATTGCCGTCGCGGTCGCCGCCGATCCAGGAGCCGAAGCGCAGGAAGCTGGGTACGGCCACGCCGCTGTCGGCGCCGTAGATGCGGCGCACGCCCTTGTCCATGTTGCGGTAGGTGGCGGGTACCGCCTGGAACAGGCTCTCGCGGAAGTAGAACAGGCCGTTCTTGATCTCGTCGCGTACCTGCGGGCGTTGGGCGCGCACCTCGTCGGTCTTCCACAGGATCAATATTTCGGTACGCAGCTGGGAGCGGATACCCTGCTGCTCTTCCTTGCCGATACGCGGGTCATCCAGGCGTTCGCTGAGCAGGAAAATACGGCGCAGCCCCTCCATCAAGGTGCGGCGCTTGGCCTCGGTGGGATGGGCGGTGAACACCGGCATGTAGGCCAGGCGATTGAGCAGTGACTGCAATTGTTCCGGGCTGACATCACGTGACTTGACATCGCGCAACGCCTCGTCGAAGGAGCCGGTCCACAGCGGGCCGCCGGTGCGCATGGCGCGGCGGCGGCTGCGATATTGCTGCGCCTCCTCGGCGATGTTGGCGAGGCTGAAATAGGTGCTGAAGGCGCGCACCACGTGGGTCAGCGTCTCGGCGTCGAGGTTGGCAATGAAACGGCTGAGGCGCTGGCGTTGGCGCGGCGACTCTTCCTGACGCAAGTTGATGTAACCCTTGCGCAATGTTTCCACTGCAGCGTACACCTTTTCGCCGGCCTGGGAATGCAATGTTTCCCCCAACAGCGCGCCGAACAATTTGACGCGGCTCCGCAGTTGCTTGTCGTTCAAGCTGATCATCATTAGGTCTGCCTGCTTTCCCGTGTGTCGCGGGATGATCGAATTCTGTGACGGCAATCGCCGTTCGTACAGGGGGCGGTAGTATACCCGAAAGGGCGGTTATTGCCCTCTGGCAATGTTTGGCTACAGAAAGATTGAGTAAATGCTGGGGGTTATCACGAATACGATACGTTCTTGTGTGGCTCAAGTCGTAGGCGCCGATCGTGCCTGCTAGGGAACATGGTGGTACAGATTCTGATACTGGCGGGCGCTCTGTTCCCAACTGAAGTCGCGCCGCATGCCGGTCTGCATCACCTGGCGCCAGGCCTCCGGCCGGTGGTACAGCTCCAGGGCTTGCCGGATGGCATTGTGCAAGGCGCCGCTGTCGGCGGTGTCGAACACGAAGCCGCTGGCGCTGCCATCGGCCAGGGTGGTGGTGTCGGCGTGGATCACCGTGTCGGCCAGGCCACCGGTACCGCGTACCACCGGCACGGTGCCATAGCGCAGACTGTAAAGCTGGTTCAGACCACAGGGCTCGAAGCGCGAGGGCATGAGGAAGATGTCGGCGCCGGCCTCCACCAGGTGGGCATAGCCCTCGTCATAGCCGATGTAGGCGCCCACCTGGTCAGGGTAGCGATCGGCCAGGGCGCGAAAGGCCCGCTCGAAATGGGCCGCACCGGTGCCTACCACGGCTATCTGCAGCGGCTGTTGCAGCAGTTCGGGCAGCACCGCCAACACCAGGTCGATGCCCTTCTGTTCCACCATGCGCCCGACCAGGCCGAACAGCGGTGTGTCCGGTTCCACCGGCAGGGCGAACTGGCGTTGCAATGCCGCCTTGTTCTTTTTCTTGCCGGCCAGCTTGGCTGCACTGTAGTGGTGCGGGATCAGCGGGTCGTGGGCCGGGTCCCAGGCGGTGTAGTCGATGCCGTTGAGGATGCCGCGCAGGCGTGCGGCACGTTGGTTGAGTACGCCTTCCAGGCCATAGCTGAACTCGGTGCGGCGAATTTCCTGCGCATAGGTTGGGCTGACGGTGGTGATCCAGTCGGCGAACACCAGGCCGCCCTTGAGGAAGTTGAGCTGGCCGTAAAACTCCAGTGCCTCCATGTGCCACAGGGTCTGCGGCAGGCCCAGGGCATCGAAGGTCGCGCGGGGAAACAGGCCCTGGTAGGCCATGTTGTGGATAGTGAACACGGTGCCGGGGCGGGCGGGCTCCTGCGCCAGCAGGGCCGGCACCAGCCCGGTCTGCCAGTCGTTGCAGTGCACCACGTCGGGGCGCCAGTCCAGCCCGGCGCGGTCCTGCGCCAGCTCGACGATGGCGCGGCAGAACAGGGCGAAGCGGGCGGCGTTGTCGGGCCAGTCGTGGCCATCCGGGCCGAGATAGGGATTACCGTCGCGGTCGAAAAAGTCTGGCGCATCCACCAGCCATACCGGCACCTCGGTCTGCGGCAGGGTGCCTTCCAGGATGCGTACCGGTGTAGCGCTGCCCGGCAGCACCAGTTCCGCCACGATGGGCAGTACCGGCAGGCGCTGTAATACGGTGCGGTAGGCCGGCAGCACCAGGCGCACATCGTCGCCGAGGGTGCGCAGTACCGGCGGCAGCGAGCCGCTGACGTCGGCCAGGCCGCCGGTCTTGATCAGGGGATGGGCCTCGCTGCTGGCAAACAGGATTCGCGACATAAAGGTTAAATGCTATCGTGGGAGGATTCGGCAAAGGCGCCTATGCTAACCCGAAGATTGCATCAATGTCGCACGCCCATGCGTATTCATGACATGAATTTATGGAACCTGTGGGGTAGATAAACGGATGGAGGGGCAAGTGATGAAGATGGCGATGATCGGATTGGGCAAGATGGGTGGCAACATGGTGCGTCGCCTGCGCCGCCACGGCATCGAGGTGGTCGGCTACAACCGCTCGCCGGAGATCGTGCGCCAACTGGCCGCAGAAGAAGGCATGATCGCGGCCACTTCCGTAATCGAGGCAGTACAGGCCTTGCCGGTACCGCGCGTGGTGTGGCTGATGCTGCCCAGCGGCAATCCCACTGAACAGATGATGCATCAGTTGATCCCGCTGTTGGAGGCGGGCGATGTCCTGGTGGACGGCGGCAATTCCAACTATCACGACTCCCAGCGCCGCGGTGCGCTGCTGGCCGAGCATGACATCCATTTCGTCGATGTCGGCACTTCCGGCGGTGTGTGGGGCCTGGACAAAGGCTATTGCCTGATGGCAGGCGGTGCGCCAGCGGCCGTCAGGGCGCTGGAGCCGGTGTTCCGTGCCCTGGCGCCGGACACCGGTTGGGCTCATGTCGGTCCCGTCGGCGCCGGCCACTACACCAAGATGATTCACAACGGCATCGAATACGGCATGATGCAGGCCTATGCCGAGGGGTTTGCGCTGCTGCGCGGCAAGCAGGAATTCAAACTCGACCTGGCGCAGATCGCCGAACTTTGGCGCCATGGCTCGGTGGTGCGCAGCTGGCTGCTCGACCTTACCGCCGAGGCCCTGGCCGCCGATCAGGAGTTGCAGGACATCTCCCCGGTGGTGGCAGATTCCGGTGAGGGCCGCTGGACCGCCATCGAGGCCATCGACCAGGGCGTCGCCCTGCCGGTGATCTCGCTGGCCCTGCAGATGCGCTTCACCAGTCAGGATGCGGAAGGGTACCCTGCCAAGCTGCTGGCGATGATGCGCAATGCCTTTGGCGGGCATAAGGTGGAGAAGGGATAAATAGAGTATTCCTGATAAATACCGTTGAATCCTCGCCAGGATGCCACGAACTCCAGGATTCTCTGCGCGCCTGGCATCTTGGCGCAAGTAACCAACATTTTTTGGCTCACTGTGGTGGAGCCAGCCCTAACAGATTTTCTGAATGCCAGTGGAACGGTGAACTGATGATCGACCCATGTACCTTTGTAATCTTCGGCGCCACCGGCAATCTGGCGGCCAACAAGTTGCTGCCTGCGCTGTATCACCTGGAAGAGGCGCAGCGCCTGCCGGAGGCGATGCGCATTGTGTGTTTCGGCCGGCGCGAATACAGCGATGACGCCTGGCGCGGCGAGGTGGCAGCGGTACTGACACCGCGGGCCCGCCATGGGCTCAAGCCTGAGGTGATGCAGCGCTTCGCCGAGCGGGTGCACTACTTTCAGGGCGATCTGGCTGATGTCGAGTCCTATCACCGCCTGCGCCGGACCCTGAGCGAGGGCACACACTTTCCCGACAACGTGGTGTTCTACATGGCGATCCGCCCGGCGGAGTTCGGCATGGTGGGCGAACTGCTGGCGTGTAGCGGTCTCAATACCGAGGACAGCGGCTGGCGCCGGGTGGTGATCGAAAAGCCTTTTGGCTATGACCTGGAGAGCGCGCAGATCCTGGAAGAGAAGCTGCACCGCAGCTTCAGCGAGTCGCAGCTCTATCGCATCGATCATTATCTGGGCAAGAGCACGGTGCAGAACGTGCTGGTGTTCCGCTTCGCCAACCTGATGCTGGAACCCTTGTGGAACCGCAACTACATCGATCATGTGCAGATCACCCATGCCGAGTCGAAGGGTATCGAATCCCGCGCCGAGTACTACGACGGTGCCGGTGCCCTGCGCGACATGCTGCAGAGCCACCTGCTGCAGATGCTGACCCTGGTGGCGATGGAGCCGCCGGCGGCGCTGGATGCCGAGTCGCTGCGCGACGAGAAGGTGAAGGTGCTGAAATCGATCCGGCCGATTCCGGCCAGCGCAGTGCATGCCCACGCCTTCCGCGCCCAGTATGCGCGCGGTGCGGTGCCGAGCGGGAAGGTATCCGGCTATCTGGACGAGGAGGGCGTGGCACAGCACAGTACTACCGAGACCTATGCCGCGCTCAAGTTCTACATCGACAACTGGCGCTGGCGCAACGTGCCGTTCTACATCCGCACCGGCAAGCGCATGGCGGCGGACACCTCGATGATTGCCATCCGCTTCAAGCATCCGCCGCAGCAGCTGTTCCGCCGTACCCAGGTCGAACAGCTCAAGCCCAACTGGCTGCTGCTGTCGATTCAGCCGCAGGAGTGCCTGCGCGTCGAAATCCAGGTCAAGGTGCCCGGCCTGGAGATGCGTACCGGCACCACCCGGCTCGATGCCGCCTATTGCGGTCTGGCGCAGCGTCAGCTCGATGCCTACGAGGCGCTGCTGCTGGATGTGATCGAGGGCGATCACTCACTGTTCCTGCGCTACGATGAGGTGCGCTGGGCCTGGCAAGTGGTGGACCCGATCCTCAAGGTCTGGTCCATGGAGCGCGATTTCATCCATACCTATCCGGCCGGTTCCATGGGGCCGCAGGAGGCCAACCGGCTGTTCGACCGGGACGATCAACACTGGCGTGATTCCCTGGACGCGCCGGACGAAGACAACGAGTAAGAAAGGATACCGGAATGACCGATTTGACCCAGTCCGCGGCTTGGAAAGCGCTGGCGGCGCATTACCAGGATGTGGCGCACATCCACATGCGCGACCTGTTCGATCGTGACCCGCAGCGTTTTGCCGATTTTTCCCTGCAATTTGACGACCTGCTGCTCGACTACTCCAAGAACCGCATCACTGCCGATACCCTGCGCCTGTTGTTCGACCTGGCTCGACAGCAGGACATCACTGGCTGGTGCGATCGCATGTTCCGCGGCGAGACCATCAACATCACCGAAGGGCGCGCCGTGCTGCATGTGGCACTGCGCAATCGCGCTGCGCAGCCGATCCTGGTGGATGGCGAGAACGTGATGCCCAAGGTAGCGGCGGTGCTGGCCAAGATGCGGGAATTCGCCGATGCCGTACGTAGCGGACGCTGGACCGGTTACAGCGGCAAGGCGATCACCGATGTGGTGAACATCGGTATCGGCGGTTCCGACCTCGGCCCACTGATGGCCTGCGAGGCATTGAAGTCCTATGCGCAGCAGGGGCTGCGCGTGCACTTCGTCTCCAATGTCGACGGTACCCACATCGCCGAGACGCTGAAGGAATTGCAGCCGGAGACCACACTGTTCATCGTCGCCTCGAAAACCTTCACCACCCAGGAGACGCTGACCAACGCGCGCACGGCGCGGCAATGGCTGGTGCAGGCGGCGGGCAGTGAGGCAGCGGTGGCGAAGCATTTCGTCGCGTTGTCCACCAATGCGGCCGCGGTGTCCGCGTTCGGTATCGACACGCGCAACATGTTCGAGTTCTGGGACTGGGTGGGCGGACGCTATTCACTGTGGTCGGCCATCGGCCTGTCCATCGCCGTATACATCGGCATGGACAACTTCGAGGAGATGCTGGCCGGCGGCCACGACATGGACCGGCACTTCCACAGTGCGCCGCTGGAGAAGAACATGCCGGTGATCCTGGCGCTGCTCGGCATCTGGTACAACAATTTCTTCGGCGCGCAGAGCCACGCCATCCTGCCCTACGACCAGTACCTGCACCGCTTCTCCGCCTACCTGCAGCAGCTGGACATGGAAAGCAATGGCAAGCGCATCACCCGTGACGGCGAAAATATCACCTGGTCCACGGCTCCGATCATCTGGGGCGAGCCGGGCACCAACGGCCAGCATGCCTTCTACCAGCTTATCCATCAGGGCACCAAGCTGGTACCGGTGGATTTCCTCGCGCCGCTGCACAGCCAGAACCCCATCGGCGAGCACCACGCCATCCTGCTGTCCAACGTCTTCGCCCAGGGCGAGGCGTTGATGAAGGGCAAGAACGAGGCCGAGGTACGCGCCGAGCTGCAGGCAGAAGGCAAGAGCGAGGCGGAGGTCTATGCGCTGCTCAATCACAAGATTTTTCCCGGCAACCGTCCCAGCAATACCCTGCTGTTCGAACGGCTGACGCCGCGCACCCTGGGCCGCCTCATCGCCCTGTACGAGCACAAGGTGTTCGTGCAGGGCGTGATCTGGAACGTCAACTCCTTCGACCAATGGGGCGTGGAGCTGGGCAAGCAACTGGCCAAGGCGATCCTGCAGGAGCTGGCGGCGCCGGCGGAAGTAACGGGGCACGACAGTTCTACCAATGGATTGATCAACTGTTACCGTTTACGCAAAGGAGAGGATGCGATGTAGGGCGATTGACTGCGCTACGCCCTTCGATGCACTGGCGGATGGATGCCCCGTGCATGCCCATTCTGTGCCGTCCGATATTGACTCATCTGGTTGATGTATCAGGAATGCGCTGACCGTAGAATTAAGTTGCGCAAGGTTTTTATAGGGAGAGATGCTCATGGAACGAGAGGATATTTACGCTGCGGATGTCATTGTGGTCCGCGATGAAGTTGATGGCACCGGGCCGTGGTCGCCCAGAGGGCGTTTTGGGCGACTTAGCTTTATGGCCTGGAATTTCTTGCTCTTTATTGTCGTCCAATTGTTGTTGCTGGCAGCTGCGCAAGGCCGACTTCTGATGATCGGCATGGTGATTGCCGGTTCGGTGGGGATGATTGTCGTCGGCATCGTCGGGATAATCGTTGAGCTGCTGGTCGTTGCAACCTTTGCGATTTTCACCATGCGTCGCCTGCACGACCTCGAAGCGTCCGGCTGGTGGAGCCTGTTGTTCATCGTGCCCGTGGTCAACATGATTTTCGGTCTGGTGCTGATGTTCAAGGCGGGAACCGATGGAGCCAATCGTTTCGGTCCGCCCCGGGTCACTCGCGGATGGGAATGGATACTGGGTTATATCGCGATTGGCGTGTTCATGATGTTGTTGGTATCACTAGTTAATAATTTTATGACCTATGGGGCCATCCCATATTTATTCAATGGGCGATACCTGATTCCCTATTGATGTGCATGACACCTTGTCGTGGAGTTGAACCGAATCTGCTTCGGTCTGCACTGTTCTGCTGTGAGATTTTCTCAACTGGATAGTGTTTTGGAATCCTTGTCTGGTGCATGGATTGCTGCCCCGCAGGCCGGGCACCAGCCCGGCAATACGCGGCTGCGACCGGCGCTGCTGTCGGGATGAAGTCCGACCTACAGATAATGAGTCGTACCTGGCACTTTGATGGCCTTTCAAACACGACAGGGGGGCGGTGAGTTCGTTCTTCGCGTCTTGATCGGGGATTCACTCCGATCGCACGGATCATCATTGCGGTTACATATTCCCAGTGCATATCTATGAAATTGCCGCCGGTATTCAACTCAGTGGCTGGCTTGTTATAGTAAACGGCGGCAGCCCCACAGCGGGGCCGCCGTTACACAAGGGGGAGACACTGTCTGTGCGGTGTCACCAACAACAACAAAAAAGGAGCACCATCTATGGAAACCATGAATCCCTATCAAACACCGGTCGCTGATGTATCCGCCATTCCGGGGCAGGGGGGCGTTGATCTATCTGGACCATTCTCGCCCAGCGGCCGTTTCGGTCGTTTGAGCTATATTGCCTGGGGCATGCTGCTGGGTATCGGCAGTACCGTCGCCATGATGCTGGTGGGGGGCGGCATGGCAGCCATGGATCCGTCTGCACTCGGCGCCATGGGGCCGCTGGCCATGGTGATTCAGCTGGCGCTGCTGGTGGTGATGATCCTGTTCGCCATCCGCCGCCTGCACGACTTCAACGCTTCCGGCTGGTGGAGCCTGCTGTTCATCGTGCCCGTGGTCAACATGATTTCCGGCCTGGTACTGGTGTTCAAGGGAGGCTCCGACGGCGCCAATCGCTTTGCCGCGCCGCGTATTACCCGTGGCTGGGAGAAGGTGCTCGGCTACATCGGCATCGGCTTCATGATCATCGGTGTGATCGGTGTCATTGCCGCGGTCGCCATTCCGATGTTCGCCAGATAGCATTTTTCCCTTCGATGTTGCGACTGGATACGGTTCACACCTTCGAGACTCCCGAAGGTGTGGATCTCCATCTGCGTGTGGCGGGGCCCGTGCCGCGCGCCCTGGCCTGGGTGTTGGACACGCTGATCCGTTATGCAGTGCTGTTCGTGCTGTCCATCGTGCTGTTGCCCCTGGCCGGCCTCGGTGTCGGCGCCTTTCTGATCATGCTGTTCCTGATGGAGTGGTTTTATCCCGTACTGTTTGAGGTGACGCGCGGCGCCACGCCGGGCAAGAAAGCCATGGGGCTGATCGTGGTGCATGACAACGGCACGCCCATCGGCTGGGCTGCCTCGATAATCCGCAACCTGTTGCGGGTGATCGATTTCTTTCCGCTGTTCTACGGTGTCGGCCTGCTGTCGATGTTGATCAGCCATCAGTTCAAGCGCCTGGGCGATCTGGCTGCCGGCACGTTGGTGGTGTATGCCGAAGAGGCGCGGCGCGCCGATGTCGTCATCGATGCTGCGGCGCGTGCCCTGCCGGTACCGCTGGCGGTGGAGGAGCAGCGCGCCTTGCTCGACTTCGCCGAACGCAGCGCCACGCTGGCCCCGGCACGGGTGGAGGAGCTGGCGGAGATCATAAGTACCGAACATGGAATGGCTGCGGTGCAGACCGTGCTCGGCTACGCCCGCTGGCTGGGACACGGCCGATGAAACAGCGGCAGTTCATTGACCAGCAGCGCCCGCTGTGGGACCGTTTCCGCCATCTGGCCGCGGAGCTGGAGAAACCGCCGCGCCGACGTGCGCAGGTGGAGCTGGAGCGCTTGCCCGAGCTGTACCGGCGTCTGTGTGCCGACTATGCCCTGGCGCGGCACCGCCACTACAGCACCGGCCTGGTGGATGAATTGCACGACCTGGTGCAGCGTGGCCATCGCCTGCTGTACCAACGCAAGAGCCTGTGGCTGTGGCGCATGGTGGCCTTTCTGTGGAGCGTTTTCCCCAACACCCTGCGCCGCCATGGCCGCGCCTTCTGGCTGGCCACTGCACTGTTCTACCTGCCGGGACTGGCCATGGGGCTGGCCTGCTATTTTGATGCGGATTTCATCTACACCATTCTCGACCCGTTCGAGGTGGCGTCGATGGAGTTCATGTATGACCCGGCCAATCCGCTGCCGGGGCGTGGCGAGGATCGCGCCTCCGCCACCGACTTCGGCATGTTCGGCTATTACATCTGGAATAACATCGGCATCGGCTTTCGTACCTTCGCCAGCGGCATGCTGGCCGGTGTCGGCACGGTGCTGCTGCTGCTGTTCAACGGCGTGGTAATCGGTGGCGTCGCCGGCCATCTTACCCAGCTCGGTTTTTCCGCCACCTTCTGGACCTTCGTCGCCGGCCATAGCGCCTTCGAGCTCACCGCCATCTGCATCAGCGGCGCCGCCGGCCTGCTGCTGGGCAAGGCGATCCTGGCCCCGGGGCGGCGCAGCCGGGGCGAGGCGCTCAAGTGGGCGGCACGGGAGGCGGTGACGCTGGTGATGGGCGCGGCCTTGCTGCTGCTTGGCGCGGCCTTCATCGAGGCATTCTGGTCGTCCAACGGCGCCATCGCGCCAGAGATGAAGTACGCCGTGTCGGCCGTGATGTGGACGGTGCTGATCCTGTATCTGGGCTTTGCCGGGCGGGGCCGCGATGCAGTTTGACCGGATCAGTGCCAATATCCGCTACCGCACGCCGTGGGAAGGCGTCGACCTCGGCTTCGCCATGGCGCGGCAGTGGTTCTGGCCGCTGTGGCGGCTGTGGTTCGTGACGGTGTTGCCGCTGACCCTGGTCGCCGTGCTGTTGTTGCATCAATGGTCCTGGGCGGTCGCCCTGGTGGTGTGGTGGTGCAAGCCGTTGTATGAACCTCTCATGCTGTTCTGGCTCAGCCGCCGTCTGTTCGGTGAGGAGTTGTCACTGCGCGAGACGGCAGGGCAGTGGCGCGCGGTGTTGCGCCCGCGCCTGCTTGCCAACCTGACCTTGCGGCGTCTGAGCCCCAACCGCTCCTTCTTCATGCCGGTGTCACATCTGGAAGGGCTGCGCAGCAGCGAGCGCAGCAAGCGCCTGGAGGTGCTGTCCGCGGGCCAATCCGCCGGTACCTGGCTCACTATCGGCGGCATCCACTTCGAGGGCGTGCTGCAGTTCTCTTTCATGCTGCTGGTGTTGTATCTGATTCCCGATGAGCTGCGCCCTGACGACTGGTGGGGAATGCTGGTGGCCGATGAGCCGATCGCCAGTTGGCTGGGCAACGCCTTTTCGCTGTTGGCCATGTCCATCATCGCGCCGTTCTATGTCGCCGGCGGTTTTGCTCTTTATCTCACGCGCCGCTCGGTGCTGGAGGCGTGGGACCTGGAACTGGCCTTCCGCCGCATGGCGCCGCGTTTTCGCCCGATGCGTGCCACGGCAGCGTTGTGGCTGGGGTGCGCGTTGCTGCTTGGTGCCGCCTGGCCGGCGCAGGACACCTGGGCGCTGGATCACGCTGAGGCACATCAGGTGATCAGCGAGGTATTGGCTCACGAGGACTTCGGCAGCAAGCGTACGGAAAAATACTGGCACTACATCGGTGACCGCGAGAAAGAGGAGGAGGAGGCCAAATCGCAGGAGCGGTGGGCCTGGCTGCCCATTGTGGCGGAAATGGTTGAATACCTGTTGTGGATCGCCGCGGCGGTGCTGCTGGGCTGGCTGCTGCTGTATCTGCTGCGGCTGGTCGACTGGCTGCCGCAGCGCCGTGCTGCGCACCGCCCCAGCGTGCCCTCGGTACTGTTCGGCCTGCCGGTAACGCCCGAATCACTGCCGCAGGACATTGCCGCTGCCGTCACCGCACTGCTCGCTGAAGGGCGTATCCGCGCCGCCCTGAGCCTGCTCTACCGCGCCACCTTGGTGCGCCTGATCCATGAGCACCACGTTCGCATACCCGACAGCGCCACCGAGGGCGAGTGCCAGCGTATCGTCGGTGGCCAGCGGCCGGCGCCGGAGGGGGAGTTCTTTGCCCGTCTGACCCGTGCCTGGGTGTGGTGCGCCTACGGCCATGCCGCGCCGGCGGCACAGGATATTGTCGCCCTGGCCATGTCGTGGCAGCAGTTGTACGGAGCGCGTACCGATGAATGAGCAACGCCTGACGCGACTTATCGTTGGCGGGGTGCTCAGTATTGGCACGCTGCTGGTGCTGATCTGGTTCTTCAATAATTTCGAACTGACCGAGCGGGAAGTGACCGGCGGCTATTCGCAGGAGGCGCGACGCAATCCGTTTCTTGCCGCTGAGCGCTTCCTGGCCCGCATCGGGCGCGATGCCGCCAGTGTGTCGAGTTCGGATCTATGGCGCAACTGGCCGGCCAGCGATGACGTCCTGCTGGTGTACCGCTACATGCCACCGGCGGGCGAGCGACGGCAGCAGCAGTTGCTCGAGTGGATCGAAGGGGGTGGTCACCTGATCGTCGGTGCCGACAGCACCCTGCGTCTGGGCAACAACAAGGATCGCAAGACTCCCGGGTTGCTGGCGGATCTGGGCGTGCGTGTGCATGAGCGCGAGCAGTTCGTGTTGCCGGGAAGCGCCACAACGGCGCGTATAGAGGTCGAATTCGACGGCATGGAGGCTCCGGTCGGTGTGACCATGTCTACCCGCCGCTACCTGGAAGACACCGAGGATCTGGCCAGTGCCAGCGTGCCGCTGGAAGACGGTTATGGCCTGTTGCAATACGAGGTGGGCGACGGCCTGGTGACGGTGCTGGCCGACAATACCTTTCTTACCAACCGCCAGATCGGCAACGAGGATCACGCGCTGGCCCTGGCACTGCTGGTAGGTGTGGAACAGGAGGGCAAAGTATGGCTGGTGCACGACGTGGTCATGCCTTCGTTACTGGATTTGGGCTGGCAATACGCTAGCCACGCACTGGTGGCGCTGCTGTGCGCGGTGCTGTTGTGGTTGTGGAAGCTGGGGGCGCGCCTCGGTCCGTTGTTGCCACCGGCGCAGGCGCCGCGCCGCGACATCAGCGAACATCTGGCCGCCAGCGCCACCTACCTGTGGCGTCTGGATCGCGCCCAGGCGCTGTTCCGGCACAACCGCCAACGCATCGAACAGGCCTGGCTCGGCAAGCATTACGTGCTGCGCGCCATGAACCTTGCCGAACGCAGCGCCTGGATCGCCGCGCGCTGCGGCCTGACGCCGCACGCCGTGGAGCGCGCGCTGTACGCGGAATACGCGGCGGAGAGCGATTTCATCGAATTGAGCAGTTACTTGCAGGTGTTGCGTGCGGCACTGTAACAGCCCTGTGCAGGTCAGATTCCAGAATGACCTGCCACCCTGTAGGTCTGGTTTCAACCCGACAGCCGTGCCCGTCGAGGCCGTGCATTGTCGGACTGAAGTCCGACCTACATTGGATTGAGGTCCGGTATGCGGCGACGGAGCCGGGTGTCGTTGCCGGACTGGAGTCCGACCGACGTTGGATTGAAGATATTTTCAGGAAAGGGATCGAATCATGACCGAAATTGACAGCCAGAACCCAGTATTGGCCCAGGCCAGCACCCAGGTGCGCAACTTGGAGGCGATGGTGGGGCGCGCGGTGATCGGCCAGCGCCAGGTGATCCGCGAGGTTATCGTGGCCCTGGTGGCTGGCGGCCATGTACTGGTGGAGGGCCTGCCGGGCCTGGGCAAGACGCTGCTGGTGCGTTCCCTGAGCAAGGCGGTGGGTGGCGCCTTTGCCCGCGTGCAGTTCACGCCGGACCTGATGCCAAGCGACATCACCGGCCACGCCATGTTCGACATGAAGGCCGAGACCTTCCGCGTGCGCCGCGGCCCCATCTTCTGCAATTTCCTGCTCGGCGACGAAATCAATCGCGCCCCGGCCAAGACCCAGTCGGCGCTGCTGGAGGCGATGCAGGAAGAGCAGGTCACCATCGAGGGCAAGCCCTTCACGCTGGAACAGCCCTTTCTGGTGATGGCGACGCAGAATCCGGTGGAACAGGAGGGCACCTATCCGCTGCCGCAGGCGCAGCTGGACCGCTTCCTGCTCAACGTCTACATCGACTATCCCAGCGAGCAGGAAGAGGGCGCGATGATCCGCCAGGTCACTGCCAACGCGGTGGGCAACCAGCTCGATGTTTCCGCCATCGAGCCGGTGCTGACGCCGGTACAGGTGATCGAGGTGCAAAAGGCGGCGGCGCAGGTACAGGTGGACGAGGCGATCCTCGGCTACATCGTGCGCATCGTGCGCACCACGCGCGACTGGCAGGGCATCGAGACCGGCGCCGGTCCGCGTGCCGGCATCGCGCTGCTGCGCTGCGCCCGCGCCCAAGCCCTGGCCAACGGCAACTACTTCGTCACTCCCGATGACGTCAAGTCCATCGCCCCGGCGGTGTTGCGCCATCGCGTCAAGCTGTCCGCCGATCTGGAGATCGAGGGCTACCGCCCCGACGACGTTCTGAAAGACCTGCTCGCCAACGTCGAGGCGCCGCGGCAGTGAGATTTACGCCGTCACCGCGGTTGGTCGCGCTGGCGGCCCTGTGGGCCTCGCTTGGCATTGCCGCCGCAGTGCAGCCCGATGTGGTGGTGCTGTGGCAGGGCGGCGGCGTGCTGCTCGGCGCCGCGGCACTGGCCGATGCGCTGCGCCAGCGGCACCGGCCGACACCGCAGGTAACGCGACGGCTGAACCGCAACCTGCCGGTGGGCGTGTGGTCCACGGTGACACTGGAAGTACGCAACAGCGGCACCCTGCCGCTGCGGTGCGAGGTGCACGACCTGCACCCGACGGAATTCGAGGTGCGCGGCCAACCGGCCGGCCTGAGTTTGGTGCCGGGGCAATGGGCCGAGCTGCGCTACCAGCTGCGGCCACCCACCCGCGGTGCCTTCCATGCCACCGGCACCGAATTTTTCATCCATTCGCCCTGGGGACTGTGGCGCGAGCTGCGCGGCGACGGCAGCGCGCAGCAGTTGCGCGTCTATCCCAACTTCGCCGAGATCGCCCATTACACCCTGCTCGCCACCGACAACCGTCTCAGCCAGATGGGCGTGCGCCGCCGCCAGCGTCGTGGCGAGGGCAGCGACTTCCACCAACTGCGCGAATACCGCGTCGGCGACACCCTGCGCCAGATCGACTGGAAGGCCACCTCGCGCTACCGCAAGCTGATCTCGCGCGAATACCAGGACGAACGCGATCAGCAGATCCTGTTCATGGTCGACTGCGGCCGCCGCATGCGCCACGCCGACGCCGGCCGCGTCCATCTCGACGAGGCGCTCAATGCCGTCCTGCTGCTGTCCTATGTGTCGCTGCGCCAGGGCGATGCCGTCGGCTTCATGACCTTCGGTGGCGTGCGCCGCTGGTTCGCCCCGCGCAAGGGTCAGCACGTGGTCAACGGACTCCTCAACGCCACCTACGATTTGCAGTCCACCACCGAGGCCGCCGACTACCGTGCTGCCGCCAGCGAACTGCTTGCCCGTCAGCACCGCCGCGCCCTGGTGGTGCTGATCACCAACACCCGCGACGAAGACCAGACCGATCTGGAAGCGGCGGTGAAGCTGCTGCGCACCCGCCACCTGGTACTGGTCGCCGACCTGCGCGAATCTCTGCTGGATGAAATCATCGCCGGCCGCGTTGGCACCCTGGATCAGGCCCTGCAATTCCACGCCACCGAAGATTATCTGGCCCGCCGCCGCCACGCTCACGAACGCCTCTCCTACCACGGCGCCCGCCTGCTCGATCTGCGCCCGGCGCAACTCCCGGTGGCACTGGTGAACCAGTATTTTGCCATCAAGCGGGGAGGGGGGCTGTAGTGCTAGTGGTGTGCATCCCAATAGGCGTTCCGAAATACTGTCCACCGGTTTCCCTTCTCCCGCAGGGAGAAGGCTGGGATGAGCAACCGTGTGATATGGCCAGTATTTCGGAACAGCTATTTTGAGTGTTGACAACATTAATTCGATGTTTTGTCGTTGAGGTACATATGGCTGTTCCCACTTATGACAAGTTTATCGAGCCGATACTCCGGTTCCTGGCCGAGAATCCTGGTGGGGCATCGGCACGTGAGGCACACGATGCCGCCGCCAATGCCCTGGGTGTCTCAGACGAAGACCGACAGGAACTGCTACCCAGTGGGATGCAGCCGGTCTACAAGAACCGTGCTGGATGGGCCCATGACAGGCTCAAGAGAGCGGGACTGTCCAGCAGCCCTCGTCGCGGATATTGGCAGCTCACAACACAGGGGCAGGAATTTGTTGCCAATCACCCGCAGTCTCTCGAACTACATGAGATTGAACAACTGGCAGTGGGTTTCATGGATGTGCGGCTGCGGCAATCGGGTGATGCCGATTTGCTTGGCGCGACAGCCATGGCACTTGGCGCTCCACCATTGGTAGCTGTTTCAAGTCCTGACGAGCGGCTTGGTGATGCCATTGCGGAGATGCGCCGCGCCGTTGTCGCCGAACTGTTGGATACATTGGCAAACGTTTCGCCTTCCTATTTTGAAACCATAGTCCTCGATCTTCTGCATCGCATGGGATACGGCGCGAGTCGTTCTGATATTCAGCGCGTAGGCGGTTCTGGAGATGGCGGGATTGATGGCGTTATTTCTCTGGATAAGCTTGGTCTTGAAAAGGTCTACGTGCAGGCCAAGCGTTGGCAGCAAACAGTTGGACGTCCAGAAATTCAAGCATTCTATGGGGCGCTTGCGGGACAGCGTGCAAACAAAGGGGTATTTATTACGACATCCAGCTATACCGCACAGGCTGTAGAGTTTGTGAGATCGGTGGAGCGCATCGTTCTCGTCGATGGGGCTCGCTTGGCAGAGCTTATGATGGATCATGAGGTGGGTGTCTCCTCGCGTACTGTAAAGATTCCAAAAATCGATAGCGATTACTTCGACGAGTGACAAGGATAAACAAGGCTGTGTGGCGCCCGTGAACCACAGCTGAAGTGGTGGCAGTGGAGCACGGCTGGCGGCTCCGGTCTCCCGGAACTTCATGGTGTTATGGGAGCTGAGAATGCCTGGCGAAATATTCGGCGAACTTGGTGCCGGGATAGGCAGAATTGTCGGCCGAGTGCTCGCCGAGATTGTTCTGCATATATTTGGCGAGGTGATTATTCAAGGGGTGGGTTATCTCATCTGCAAGCCCTTCAAGCCTGACGTCAAGCCGGACGGGCTGCTCGCGGCGGTCGTTGGCGTTGCCTTCTGGTTACTGGCGGCGGTGCTCGGGTACCTTGCCTTGGATGGTTTCTCCTGAGCCTGCGAGGAGAAAACCAGAAATTCAGGAAAATCTGCCGGGCGCTGTGTCGCCGCACAATCTTTCGGTAAGGTAGCCATGCACTCAAGGTGAACGATGAAATATCTGTTTGTGATCCTGGTTGGTGCGTTGATCGCCGGGGGAGCCCTGACCTTTGGGATACATTATCTCTTTGGCTACGACACCGGCTATTTTTTCGCCAGGTACGTCGCCGGCCCGGTGGGGCTGTTTGTGTCGGGCGTTTGTTTTCTGGTCTATGACAGCTTGTGGCCCAGGAAATAGGCCTGGGTCAGAATACGGCTGCCACGATAGTGCATCGTCCATTGGAAAGTCTGGCAGGGAATTGAACAAGGAGAGACGGGTGAAAAAACTGTTCACGATATTGATTCTGCTGGTGCTGGTGGCTGTTCCGCTGGTGCTGCTGAAGCTGTCTCGCGACAAGCAGGAGGAGTACAAGCACAGTGCATTTATCGCCAACGGCCTTGCCTTGGCCATGGATGTCACGCAGCGGGTGGGAGAATATTATTTGGTGCGCGGTGAGATGCCGCAAAATAACGGTGCGATGGACCTGCCATCTGCGGAGCAATTTGCCAATCAGGCCGTCAAGGCGATCGAGGTGAACGACGGCGTGGTCGTCGTTAAATTCAATCAGCTCTCCGGTGTGGATGATGGTGTCATCAAGCTGATGCCGGAGCTGACGGAAGGCAGCGGTCTCGTGCTGTGGAATTGCGAAACGCCATCCTATCCATTTGTCATCCACTATGCGCCGCAGTGCCGCTATGTGGGGATGTAGGCCGCAAGCATGTGCCGTTGGTGGCGTGAGGTAAGTGCAGGGGAAAATCATACGAGCGGTATGGGGACCCGGTTATACCATTCGCCATGGAACCGGTGGTGCACTGACAGTCCGGGGGAGGAGAATTGATGCGGAGATTCTGTTTGCTCTTGTTGCTGCTGATCTCGTTTCAGGCGGTGGCGAGTGGCCGTTGTGTGGAAAGCAACCCACACTGGGTACATGATATCGCCGCCTTCATGACACTGATGGGGTGTGCATCTGCCGAGCTGAGCGATGCCCAGGAACGTGCGGCGTATCTGGAACAACTCTCACAGGAGCTGGTTGGGACGACCATCCAGTGGACGGCCACTTTACGCTGGGTCCGCGGCGACAAGCTCGCCTTTGACGAGAGTTTTGCCGTACTTGGTTCGGGTATCAAGGCGGCACGGGCCATGCATTACGCCGCGCCAACGGAGTTGGGGGCGTGGCAGCGAGCAGCGCCAGGGCAAAAGGTGGGGTATGCCGGCAAGATTGGCGCCGTAAGAGTCGCTACGGTGGCGTCGGCACATCCACTGCTTTACGTTGAAATTCAGGGCGTCACGCGAACAGCTTACGAATAGCGTGGCGTTGGCGGCAGTCTTGTATGTTGCCAGAAAAATGCAATATCAGGCACGCACTGCCTCGCCTCAGACTCCAGGGAAAGAACGGATGGAATCCAAATTCATAGCCGACGTTAAGCGGACCGCGGAGGAGTCGTTTGCCTCCGGCATGTATTGTGCCGAGAGCGTGGTCCTGGCGCTGGCAGAGGCGCAAGGCATTGAATCCGACGTCCTGCCTAAAGCGGCAACGGCATTTTGCAGCGGCATGGCGCGTACCTGCGGCACCTGCGGCGCGCTCACCGGCGCGGTCATGGGGCTGAGTCTCGCGCTGGGGCGCAGCGATAAGCGTGGGTCGGTGGAGCCGGTCTATGATGCGACGCAGAAGCTGATCCATGAATTCGAGCAGGAATTCGGTGCCAGAAACTGTAACGACCTGCTGGGTTGCGATCTGGGAACTGCCGGCGGGCAGAATACGTTCCGTGAAGGACGGTTGCATGAGCGTTGTGCGCGGTATACCTGCAAGGCCGCGGAGATTGCGGCACGCATCATCGCCGCCAAAAAAGTGGCCTCCATCGAGCCCATTGCCCAGGTCGACGAAGTCAGGCCGCTGCTCGCGGCAAGCGGGTTGCCGGTTGCCGATATCGGAGCAGCCGCGGCATTGCAGTTCTTCGGCTGTCGTTGGGATTCGGAGCTTGTCGGGGTTGTCGGTGTTGAGGTGTCGGGCGCCTTCGCCCTGTTGCGTTCGCTCGCAGTCGCCCGCCATTTTCGTGACGGCGGAGTGGGAAAGGCGCTGGTCGATTTCGCCGAGGAATATGCGGCATCCCGTGGGGTGCAGTCGTTGTTTTTGCTTACCACTACGGCGGCCCCCTATTTTGCCAGGCTTGGTTATGCAGCCGCGTTGCGGGAAGAGGCGCCACCGTCTATCAAGGCAACGGCACAATTTTCCGGCTTGTGCCCGGACTCGTCGTCGTTCATGAGCAAGCGACTGGGGTGTTAGCACAGCGCGTCTGTAGCCGGGGTGTCGGAACGGTGCATGGCCGGCGGACGCAATCGCCCCAGGATTGTGTGGTCCTGTGTCATCTGTTTATGGGGTTGTTTCCGCTTCACCCTTCGAAGATCTCGGCGAGGGTTCATCATCGCATAAGATGGCGACAGGCCCGGAGCGGCGAGCGGCAGGCGATGGATCGTCCTGCTCCTCGGTGTTAGATGGGCAGGCGACCATGACGAAAGATCAAATACGCTTGCTTCGGTACTGGATATGTGCGCTGGGCTGTATGTTGACCGCCACCTGTATCTCGCTCCTGGATAGCGAGAATGAGCCGCTGGCCTGGTTCATTTTGATGACGCTGTTTGGCTTTGTTTCGCTATTCCAGGATTTGTCCTATTACCGCGGGTTTGGTGATGGAAGCAGGTGGATGGGTGAATTCATTGCAAGGCACCCGGTGCTCAAGATTTGGATGGTGGCTTATTGTGCGGTCATGTTGCCGTTCCTGCTCTACATGATGCAAACACGGGAAGACCTTTCGGCTGTCTTTTACTATGCGAGTTTCTCGCTGCTGCTCGGGCCTGTTGCGGTTACCTCCGAGTTGGAGCGGTTTCGATCGATGGCTGAACCGGATACCTGACCCGTGGTTCAGGGTTGAGGTGGCCGCAGAGTCGGCGAATCCGCAGCAGGGATGCCCGCCATGCGCCCGGCGTCTCGTCGCATAGCGTGAAACCGTCGGCGTCGATGACCACGCTATCGTATTCAGCGGTAGCGGTAATTCTCCTCCATGGCCTCCCGTGTGAGTACACCGTAGATGCGCTGGATGAAGGGGGCAGTGGTGCGCTGCACGTAGAGCGCATCGGTGCGGCTGGCCTGTAGGGCGTCCAGCGCCTCCTGCAAGGTAGCCTGGAGGTGGATGGGGGCGAGGTCGCGGCGGCGGGCGGGGATGGCGAGCAGATCGTAGGTCTGTTGCTCATTTTCGGTCAGCGCACGCGCCAAATCGGCCGCGGGCAGCAGTGTGAGGGGGTGGCCGTCCTCGCGTACCAGCAGCCAGCGCAGATTCTCGGTCAGCAGTTGCTCTGCGGCGCCACGTTCCAGTACTGGCGGGCATTCGGCGAAGCTGCGCTCCATCACGGCGGCTACACCTACCCGGCGCAATGACTGGGCGACCGGGTCATTGCGGTAGTCGAGGCCGCGGGTGCGCATCAGTGCGAGATACACGGACTCCTGATGAAACACTTCGCGCGCCACCAGATTGGCGATTACCACCGCCAGCATGCCGGGCAGGATGATGTTGGGATTGCCGGTGAGTTCGAGCAGGGCCATCAACGCCGCCAGTGGCGCCTGCAAAGTGGCACTCATCATCGCCGCCATACCGACCATGGCGTAGAAACCCGGTGCCGAGGCATGGTCCGGATTGAGCACGCCGCCCAGCACGCCCAGTGCACCGCCGGCGGCGGCGCCGATCACCAGTGTCGGACCAATGAGTCCGCCCGGCAGGCCCAGCCCCAAGCCGAACGTGGTAGCCAACAGCTTGAATGCGGTGATGGCCAGCAACAGCCCCAGCCCTACCTGACCGAGCAGAACGTCGCTCATCGTGTCGTAGCCCACGCTCATGATCTGCGGCACGGCCATGGCCAGCAGGCCGGTAAGCAGACCCGCCAGTGTGGTGCGCAGCCACAACGGGCTGCCGGTGAGCATACCGGAGCTGGTGCGCAGCAGGCGGATGAACAGTGCCGACAGTGCGCCGAGCAAGAGTCCCATAACGACCAGCCAGGGCAGATCCCACAGGGAGTGCATGTCCAGCGGCGGCACACTGAAGGCGGTGGCGTCACCGAATATCAGCCGGGTCAGCACCGTGCCGCTCACGGCGGCGAGGATTACCGGTGTGAAGCCGGCGATGGTGTACTCCATCATCACCACTTCCATGGCGAAGATGACGCCGGCGATGGGTGTATTGAAGGATGCGGCGATGGCCGCTGCCGTGCCGCAGGCCACCAGGGTACGGATGCTGTTGTTGGGCAGCCCCAGCCACTGTCCCACCTGGCTGCCGCTGGCTGCACCCAGATGGATACTCGGCCCCTCGCGGCCCACCGACTGGCCGCTCACCAGGCAGACGGCCGCGCCGACAAACTGCGTCAGCAGATTGCGCAGGGGCAAATGTCCCTGGTGATAGACCAGGCGCTCCATGACGTGCAGCACACCGACCATGCGCTGTGCCGGCGACAGGGCCTGCAGCAGCAGTCCCACCAGCAGGCCGCCCGCTGTCGTGGCAGCAAGGCGCAGCCACGGCTCCAGTGATTCGAAGCTCTCGGGCTGGCCGCCGGGCAGATAGGCCGCCTGCCCCAGATCGATGACGAGGCGGAATGCGATGATCACCGCGCCGGCCAACAGGCCGCTCAGCATGCCCAGTGCGGCAAGCTGGGGCAAGGCCTCCATGGCGGCAAGACGTTCGGCCAGACGATCGAGGTGGGTGCGAAGCGCGATGCGGAGTTTATTCATTGTGCCGGATTATGGCAGACGGGGCGGGGATGTTCACTGCATGGGTCACACACCTCGTTGGTAGACGGTGGCAAAGCCCTGCAGGAGGGGGCTCCAGCCCGACAAATGTCACCGGTCGACGCGCCGTTGTCGGGCTGAAGCCCGACCTACAGAGGGACGGTTGTAGTCGGATTTCAATCCGACGTCGGGCACGGTGGGCACTGCTGTCTGGCTGAAGCACGACCCATAGGAGTACGAATACGGACCGGGACGTGTGTGGATAGTCGTCGTGAGCGGTCGCCGCCGGCGCGGGTGGGCGCTAGAATGGGGCTGCTTTGCAGCATCGTATGTGTGCGGAAAGGGAGGGGATGTGGCCAGGCGGATTGCGATAGTCGAGGATGAACCGGCCATTCGGGAGAACTACGCGGATGTGCTGCGCCGACAGGGCTATCTGGTGGCGGGATATGCCGGTCGCAGCGAGGCACTGGCGGCGTTTCGTACGCAGTTGCCGGATCTGGCGCTCATCGACGTCGGGCTGGGGGAGGATATGGAAGGGGGCTTTGAGCTGTGCCGTGAACTGCGGGCGTTGTCCCCCACCCTGCCCATCGTGTTCCTCACTGCGCGCGACAGCGATGTGGATGCAGTGTCCGGATTTCGCCTCGGTGCCGACGACTATCTCACCAAGGGACTTTCCGTGTCGCATCTCACGGCGCGCATTGCCGCGCTGTTTCGCCGCGTCGAGGCGATGGCCGCTCCACCGGCTGCAGAGGAGTACATCGAGCGCGGTCCGCTGCGGCTGAGTCTGGATCGCATGACGGTGTCCTGGGGCGGAACGGTGCTGGATCTCACCCTGACCGAATTCTGGCTGGTGCACTCGCTGGCGCGTCGTCCCGGTCACGTGAGGAACCGCGAGCAGTTGATGCAGGATGCCAATATCGTGGTGGACGATGCCACCATCACGTCACACATCAAGCGCATCCGGCGCAAGTTCACCGACATCGATCCGGCATTCAGCGCCATCGATGCGGTGTACGGTGTCGGTTACCGCTGGAACGCCGGGTGTTGAGCCGGGCGGCTTCCCTGATGCAGTCTGATGCCGATGGCAGGTTGAGCTGACGTGCGGTTTTCGCTGCGCCGCAAGCTGCTGGTCGTGTCCTTGAGCCTGCTGGTTCTGCCCTGGGCCGGCTACCGCTATATCAGCGAGATGGAGGGGTTTCTGCGCCACGCCCAGGAGCAGTCCCTGCTGACCCGTGCCCGTGCCGGTGCGGTGGTGCTGAACTCACGGGTGGATCTGTTTGCCCGCCATGCCGAGCACATTGGCAACGTCCCCGATGAACACATCTATTTCGTTCGTACCCTGAATACGCCGCTGCAATTCGACGGCTATGCGGAGGAGTGGCAACCGTGGCTCGATCTGGCACGGGTATTCGATGCCGGTCCGGGGTTTCGTGTACGCCACCTGCTGGGCCATCGCGGCGATGATCTCTATGCGCTGTTCGTGGTGGAGGATGAACATCTGCGCTACCGTGATCCGCGCCGCCGGCTCGATGGTGACCATCTGATCCTCCGCCTGGGGCAGCACAACTATCTGCTCAGCACCGTCGCGCCGGGACGCGTGAACGCCTATGTGCTGGAGCCGGACGGTACGCTGGGGCGCTGGGAGCCGGGCATTCAGGCCGAGTTTCAGGACGGCGCAGGCGGCTACAGCATCGAGCTGCGCATTCCGCTGGCGCGCACCGGTGGCGGCATCGGTTTTACCCTGGTGGATGTGGACACCTATGGCGAGGTGGCCGGGGTGGTGCACACGGCGGGGGCGACTGGCCATGGCGTGTTGCTGTTGCCGGAGCCGGCGCTGGAGGGGCTGCTGGCGGGGCTGGTCGGTGACGACAGTCGTGCCTGGGTGGTGGACACGGCCGGGCGGGTACTGGCGGTGGCCGGACGGCTCGCGCCCGGCGAGGATGACGAGGAGGTGGTGCACATTACCCTGACCGATCTGTTGTTCGGGCTGTTCGTTCCCACCCCGGCCTACGAGTTTTCCGACGCCCTGGCGCGCGCCTCCCAGCTGGATGGCCCGGAGGTGCGCACGGCACTGGGCGGTGCGCCCGACAGCAGGCGCCGGGCCACCGCCGACGATCGCGCCGTGATCGTTTCCGCGGCCTATCCCATCGAGCTGGACGGCAAGGTCATGGGGGCGGTGGTGGTGGAGCAGACCACCAACGCCATCCTGTCGGTGCAGAACCGCGCACTGCAGAGCCTGGCGGGCGGCACCCTGCTGGTGCTGGGCCTGGCGGTGGCGGTGCTGCTGCTGTTTGCCACGCGCCTGTCACTGCGCATCCGCCGCCTGCGCGACCAGACCGAGGCGGCCATCGGTCCGGACGGCCGTGTGCACGGCGGCGTGGGTGGGTCAACGGGGGGCGACGAGATCGGCGATCTGTCGCGCAGCTTTGCCGATCTGCTGCGCCGTCTCGGCCAGTACAACCGTTATCTCGAAACCATGGCCGGCAGGCTGGCGCACGAGTTGCGCACGCCGGTGGTGGTGGTGAAGTCGTCGCTGGAAAACCTGGAGCACGCCGGCACCGATGAGGCGCGCGCCACCTACGTGCAGCGCGCCCGCGACGGTATCGATCGCCTCGGCATGCTGCTGCAGCGCCTGTCGGAGGCCACGCGGCTGGAACAGGCCTTGCAGGATACCGAGCCGGAGTTGTTCGACCTGGGCGAACTGGTGCAGGCCGTGGCGGAAGGGTATCGCGCGGCCTACGCGCCGACGCCCTTCGACGTTCAGTTCGACACCGGTCTGCCGCTGCGTGCCGCACCCGAATTGATCGCGCAGATGCTGGACAAGCTGGTGTCCAACGCCGTCGATTTCGCCACCCCCGGCACGGCCGTATGCATCACCGCACAACGCCGCGGTGAGCAGGTGCAGCTGGCGATCAGCAACCAGGGGCCGCCGCTGCCGGAGGAGATGGGCGATCGTCTGTTCGAGTCGATGGTCTCGGTGCGCGCCCACAAGGGCGATACGCCGCACCTGGGGCTGGGGCTGCACATCGTGCGTCTGGTGGTGGAATTCCATGGCGGGCAGGTGGCTGCCGCCAATCTGCCGGGCCAGGCCGGCGTGATGTTTACGGTGAGCCTGCCGCTGGCGCCGTGAGCCGCGCGGCGCGCGGCCATTTTTCGCCCTTTTTCATCCCGCATCCTTCCCCTTTTCGTCCCCGCGGCCGCCTTTCGCGCGGCCTCTAATGGCACTCAGCAATCCTGCTTTACAACAAGGAGAAAGTGCCATGAACAGACACGCGCAACATCTGGGCTGGCCGACCCGGCTGGCGATGGGGGTGTGGATCCTCTGGGCGGTGTTCCAGGCCGCGGCGGCATGGGCGGAGGAGGCGCCCACGGTCACCTTGAGCGAAGTGAGTGCCGGCCAACTGTTGTTTCGCACCGCGGAGGCCGGGCGCTACCGCGAGGCTCCGACGGTTTCCACCGCAGTGACGATCACCGTCAGCGCCATGATCGCCCGCGTCACGGTGACCCAGGCCTTCACCAATCCCGGACAGCAGTGGCTGGAGGGGATCTACGTCTTCCCGCTGCCGGAAGATGCGGCCGTGGACCATCTGCGCATGCAGGTGGGGGAGCGGATTATCGACGGTGTGATCAAGGAGCGGGGGCAGGCCAAGCGCATCTACGAGCAGGCCAAGGTGGAGGGGCGCAAGGCGAGCCTGGTGGAACAGGAGCGGCCCAATCTGTTCACCAATTCGGTGGCCAATATCGGTCCCGGTGAGACCGTCACCGTCACCATCGAATACCAGCAGTCGCTGCGCTTCGATCAGGGGCTGGTGCGGCTGCGTTTTCCGATGGCGGTGACGCCGCGTTACATCCCGGGCATGCCGCTTGCGATCGACGAGACGGTGCAGCCCTCGGGCGGCAGCGGCTGGGCGTTTGACACCCGGCAGGTGCCGGATGCCTCACGCATCACACCGCCGGTGGTTCCGCCGGGTGCCGCACCGGTCAACCCGCTGCGGCTCAGGGTGGAACTGGATGCCGGCTTTCCGCTCGGTCAACTGGAGAGCAACTATCACGCCGTCGATGTGAGTCGCAGCGGCGAGGATCGCGCGACCGTCACCCTGGCGACGCTGCCGGCGGATCGTGACTTCGAACTGGTGTGGGCACCACAGGCGGGCAATGTACCGCGTGCCGCGCTGTTTGCCGAGAGCAAGCCGGATGCCGAGTACACCCTGCTGATGCTGACTCCGCCCAGTCAGGCGAGCGAAATGCGGCTACCGCGTGACGTGATATTCGTCATCGACACCTCCGGTTCCATGGGCGGCGATTCCATCGTGCAGGCCAAGCAGGCGCTGACCATGGCGGTGGACCGTCTCAGCAGCGCCGATCGCTTCAACATCGTGCGCTTCAGCAGCGACATGTCGGTGCTGTGGCGTGAGCCGCAGATCGCCAATCCGGAAAACCGCTCCGACGCGCGTCACTGGATCAGCGGCCTGTTCGCCGGCGGCGGTACCGAAATGGCTCCGGCCCTCAGGCGTGCGCTGGAGGGCGAGGCAAAGAGCGGTCGTGTGCGTCAGGTGATCTTTCTCACCGACGGCGCGGTGGGCAACGAGGACCAGCTGTTCGAGATCATCCAGACGCACCTTGGCGTCAGCCGCCTGTTCACCATCGGCATCGGCGCGGCGCCCAACAGCCACTTCATGACCAAGGCGGCGCAGTTCGGCCGTGGCACCTTCACCTACATCGGTCGCCTCAACGAGGTACAGGAAAAGATGACGGCCTTGTTCACCAAACTGGAAACCCCGGTGCTGACCGGCATCGAGTTGCACTGGCCCGACGGTGTGCAGGCCGAGGTCTATCCCCAGCGTATCCCCGACCTCTACGCTGGCGAACCGGTGGTGGTGGCGGCCAGGCTCAACGGCAAACACGGCCTGGTGGAGCTGCGCGGCCTGCAAGCCCGGCAGGGCTTCCGGATGATGTTGCCGCTGAGCGGCGGCCGCAGCGGCGAGGGCATCGGCGTGCTGTGGGCACGCCGCAAGATCGAACACCTGATGGACTCGCTGCGGGAAGGGGGCGATCGGGAGCAGGTGCGCAGCCAGGTCGTGGATGTCGCCCTCAACCACCACCTGGTCTCCAAGTACACCAGCCTGGTGGCGGTGGATCGGCAGGTGAGCCGCCCGCAGAACGTGCCGCTGGAGTCGCATCCGGTGCCCACCAACCTGCCGGCCGGGATGGAGCACGGCAAGGTGTTCGGCCAGTTCCCGAAGACCGCAACGGCAGCCCCGCTGTGGCTGCTGGGCGGACTGCTGTCGCTGCTGCTCGGCTTGCTCGGCCGCCTGGTGCCGACGTGGGGGCGTGCGGCGTGAAACGCAGTGCCATCACCCTGCTGTTGATCCTGGCCGGGGCCATCGGCCTCGGCCAGGGCGGCTGGATCTGGGCCAAGGCACAGCTGGCCCAGGTGCTGCTGGAAGATGCCTGGAGCCGCACCCTCGACGGTGCCGACGTGGCAAAGCCCTGGCCCTGGGCCGACACCTGGCCGGTGGCACGCCTGCGTGTCCCGGCGCACGATGCCGAGTTCATCGTGCTGGCCGGCGCCAGCGGCCAGGCACTTGCCTTCGGCCCCGGCTACCTCGATGGCAGCGCCGCCCCCGGCGGCGCCGGCAATGCGGTGATCAGCGCACACCGCGACACCCATTTCCGCTTTCTGCAGCGGGTGACTCCGGACGATACCGTGTTGCTGGAGGATGTGCGCGGTGCGGTCCACAGCTACCGCGTCACCGGCACCGAGGTGGTCGACTCCCGCACCCACGGTCTGCAACTTGGCGGTGAGCAGGCGCGGCTCACCCTGGTTACCTGCTGGCCCTTCGACGCGGTGGTGCCGGGCGGGCCGATGCGCTATGTGGTCTATGCCGAAAAACAGGACTGAACCGGGCCCCATCAAATTCTCCGCTCGGGTGTCAGTCCGGCATGCGTGTCGGCACACCTAGACATCTTTCGCATCTTTGCATTTCTTTACCTGAGTCGCGCCCGCCGCAACCGGCAGACCGGTTAGACTGTGTCCGCTCTGTAACCTGCAGGTCGGGTGTCAGGCCGACTGTCGGCGGCCAGTCCGGGCACCTTCGCCACGCTGCGCTGCCGCAACCTCAATGACTTGGGTTCCTTCCTTCATGATGACATCCAGCCGACGATACGGACTGCTGGCGCTGGCCATGGTGCTGCTCGGCGGTTGCGCCCAGCTGCCGCCCCTGGCCGGGCAGCACACCACCGAACTGGCCTTGCCCGCTCACTGGTCGGCCGACACGGCGCACGCCGATACCGTGCCGCCGGAGGATGGCGCGCGGCTTGCGCAGTGGTGGCGGCAACTGGGCGATCCCCAGCTCGACCAGCTGATCGACGCAGCCCTTGCCGGCAGCCTCGATCTGCGTCTGGCCCAGGCGCGGTTGCGCCAGGCGCGCGCCGGCCGTGCGCAGGCGCTGAGCGGCCGCTATCCCAGCCTGACGGCGTCGGTGGGCGGGAGCCGCAGCGACAGTGCCGATGTGATCACTTCCTCACCGGCCCGCACCCTGTACGACGCCGGCTTCGATGCCGCCTGGGAGATCGATGTCTTTGGCGCCACGCAACGCGGTATCGAGGCGGCGACGGCCGAGCTTGCCGCCAGCGAAGCCAGCCTGAATCACAGCCGTGTCTCCCTCGTCGCCGAGGTGGCGCGGAACTACGTGGAGTTGCGCACCTACCAGCAGCGCGCGGCCATTCTCCGCGCCAACCTGGCCAGCCAGGACGAAACCCTGCAAATCACCACGTGGCGTTATCAGGCCGGCCTCGCCACCGAGAGCGAGGTGGAGCAGGCACGTGCCAGTCGCGAACAGACCCGCGCCGCCATTCCCGATCTGGAGGTGGGCCGCGCGGCGGCGGAACACCGTCTCGCCGTGCTGCTCGGTCGCAATCCCGGCGCCCTGCGCGAACAATTGGCGGCATACCAGCCCCTGCCCGCCGTGCCCGCCGCCGTGGCCAGTGGGATACCCGCCGACGTGTTGCGCCAGCGCCCCGATCTGATCGCCGCCGAACACAGCCTCGCCGCCGAGACGGCGCGGCTCGGACAGAAGCAGGCACAGCGTTTTCCCAGCCTGAACCTGGGGGCCTCCTTCGGCTGGCAGGCCTACAGCCTGGGCGCCCTGGGCGGCGCCGACACCGTGGCGCGCGCGGTCAGTGGTGCCCTGTCGGTCCTGTTGTTCGACGGCGGCAAGCTGCGCAGCGCCATCGAAATTCAGGGCGCAGTGCAGGAGCAGGCGTTGCTCGACTATCGGCACAGTGTGTTGACCGCCCTGGAAGAGGTAGAAAACGCGCTCACCGCCTACGCCGCAGGACGCGAGCGCGTCGCGGCGCGGCATGCGGCCTTCGCGGCGGCGCGCAATGCCGCACGGCTGGCGCGCCAGATGTATGCGGTCGGCCTCACCGATTTTCAGCAAGTGCTGGAGACCGAGCGCAGCCGGCTCACTGCCGAAGACAGCCTGGCGACAGCCGAGGCCGGCATGCACACCAGTCTGATTGCCTTGTACAAGGCGCTGGGCGGCGGGTGGGAACCTGCCCCGGCATCCTCACCTTCCGACCGCGGGACCGCCTCATGAAACACACCACGCCAACCTCGACCGATGATTTGCAGGCGATACTCGACGCTGCACCAAAGGGCGTGTTTCACGGCGCACGGCGCTGGCTGCTTGGCGGCGGCGCGTTGCTGGCCGTGTTGCTCTGGCTGTTGTTTTCCGGTGGCGACAAGACCACCGGCCACTACCTCACCGAGGCGGCCGTGCTGGACGACCTGGTGGTGACGGTGGCGGCCAGCGGCACCTTGCAGCCGACCACGTCGGTGGATGTGGGCAGCGAACAGTCCGGCACCCTGGTCAGCGTGCTGGTGCAGGAAAATGACTTCGTGCAGAAAGGGCAATTGCTGGCCCAGCTCGACACGGCCAAGCTGAACGATGCCGTCACCCGTTCGCAGGCGGCGCTCAAGGCGGCGGAAGCGGCGGTGGCGGTGGCGGTGGCCACGGTGGCCGAGACGCAGGCCTCGCTGGCGCGCATGCGTCAGGTGGCGGAGCTGTCCGGCGGCAAGGTGCCGTCACAGTCCGAACTGGAGACCGCCGCCGCCGCGCTGCAGCGCGCCATCGCCAACGAGGCCAGCACCCGCGCCGCCGTGGTGCAGGCCGAGGCAGAACTGAAAACCAATGAAACCAATCTGGCCAAGGCGACGATCCGTTCACCGGTCGACGGCGTGGTGCTGACACGCAACGTGGAGCCCGGTCAGAGCGTGGTGGCGGCGATGACCATTCCGGTGCTGTTCACCCTGGCCGAAGACCTCACCAGGATGGAGTTGCAGGTCAAGGTGGACGAGGCCGACGTCGCCAGCGTGCAGACCGGCCAACCCGCCAGCTTCACCGTGGCGGCCTGGCCGGGACGCCACTTCCCTGCCAATATCCGGCGCGTCGGGATCGGCTCGACCATCACCGACAACGTGGTCACCTACAAGACCGTGCTGGCGGTGAATAACGATGACCTGGCCCTGCGGCCGGGCATGACCGCCACGGCCACCATCACCACCGCGCGGCGTGAAAACGTTCTGCTGGTTGCCAATGCCGCCCTGCGCTTCACCCCGCCGCAGGCCAACGCTCCCGCGCAAAGTGGCAGTTTCATTTCCAGGCTGGTGCCGCGTCCGCCGTCACAGCCGAAACAGCACAACGGTACGTCCGCCGCATCCATCACCCAGGTATGGGTGCTTGAACAGAATGCGCCACGGGCGGTGGCGATCCAGACCGGCGTCAGCAACGGCCGCCACACCGAAATCATCGGTGGCGAGTTGCGGGCCGGCATGCAGGTGATCACCGAATATCAGGACGCACGGCGATGAACGAGGCCGTGGCGGTCCCGCTCATCGAACTGCGCGGCATCACCAAGACCTATGGCGCGGGCCAGGCTGCATTTCAGGCGCTGGGCGGCATCGATCTGCGCATCGACGCTGGTGATTTCGTTGCGGTGATGGGGCCGAGCGGTTCCGGCAAGTCCACGGCCATGAACATCCTTGGCTGTCTCGACACACCGACAAGCGGTGAATATATGTTTCGCGGCATTCATGTCGAACGGCTGGAACGCAACCAGCGCGCCCTGTTGCGCCGTCACAGCCTCGGTTTCGTATTCCAGGGCTTCAATCTGCTGGCGCGCACCTCGGCACTAGAGAATGTGGAGCTGCCGCTGCTGTATCGCGGCGTGGACACGGCGGCACGTCATGCAGCAGCGCGCGCCGCCCTGGCCCGTGTCGGCCTCGATGGCTGGGAGGCGCACACGCCCGCAGAGCTGTCCGGGGGGCAGCAGCAGCGTGTCGCCATCGCCCGCGCCATTGTCACCAATCCGCTGGTGCTGCTCGCCGACGAACCCACCGGCAATCTCGACAGCAGGCGCAGCCACGAAATCATGGCGCTGCTGACACAACTCAACAGCCAGCACGACATCACCATCATCATGGTCACCCACGAGCCGGACATGGCCGCCTACGCGCGCCGTATCGTGCACTTCGTCGATGGCCTGGTCGCCAGCGACGCCGTGCAGGAGGCGTCGCCATGATCCTGAACACCCTGCCGCTCGCCCTGCGCGAGATCCGCCGCAACCTGATGCGATCCTTTCTCACCGTGCTCGGCATCGTCATCGGTGTCGCCGCGGTGATCACCATGGTGACGCTGGGCAACGGCGCCACACAGATGGTGTCCAACCAGATATCCAGCCTGGGCAGCAATCTGCTGATGGTGCGCCCCGGCCAGCGTATCGGCCCGGGCAGCGACAGCGCCGGTTCGCCCAAATTCAAGAAGGCCGACATCGAGGCGATCCGCACGCAGATCTCGGGCCTGCAGGAAGTGGTGCCGGTGGTGAACAGCTCGGTGACGCTGGTGGCCGGCAACAACAACTGGTCCACCACCATCGCCGGTACCACCAACGGCTATCTGGTGGCCGGCAACTGGAAACTGGCCGCCGGCCGCGCATTCATCGATGATGAAGAGCGTACTGGCAAGGCGGTGTGCATCATCGGCGCCACCGTGCGGCGGGAACTGTTCGGCAGCCGCAATCCGCTGGGCGAGGAGCTCCGCGTCAAGACCTTCACCTGCCAGGTGATCGGCCTGCTCGGCGCCAAGGGGCAGGGCGGTATGGGCATGGATCAGGACGACACGGTGCTGATGCCGCTCACCACCGTGCAGCGCCGTCTCACCGGCAACATCGATATCCCCTCGATCATGGTGTCGCTCAAGGACGGCGTCGGTGCCGAATCGGTAATGACGCAGATGCGCGCCCTGCTGCGCGGACAGCGCAAGCTGGCCGACAACGAGGCCGACGACTTCAACATCATGGATACCAAGCAGATCGCCGACACCCTCTCCGGCACCATCCGCGTCATGACCGGCCTGCTCGGGGCGGTCGCCGCCGTCAGCCTGCTGGTGGGCGGCATCGGCATCATGAACATCATGCTGGTTTCGGTGACCGAACGTACCCGCGAGATCGGCATCCGGCTCGCCATCGGCGCGCTGGAACATGAAGTGCTGCTGCAATTCCTCATCGAGGCCGTGGTGCTCTCCGCCTTCGGCGGTCTGGTCGGTATCGTGCTTGCCTTCGTCACCAGCCTGGGTATCGCCACGCTGATGGGTATGCCCTTCCTGTTCAATCCCGGCATCAACCTGCTGGCGTTTTTCTTCTCCGCCGCCATCGGCGTGATCTTTGGTTTCGTGCCTGCCCGGCGCGCCGCACAGCTTGATCCGATTGTGGCGTTACGGCACGAGTGATGGATATCGGTGACGGGTCCGCCTGGACGCCACCATACCGGCTACGGCGCAGTGGATGCACGGGCAAGACCGTGTGATAACGACAGGCGCGTCATTCACGCCGAGGAATGCATGACGATATTGCCAGGGAGCGCAGCCACCGTCGGCAGCTATTGGGCCGGCTGCTGTCGGCGCAGTCGCTCCAGCTCATCGTAGAGGGGATACAGCGTTTCCCTCACCAGGGACTGCAGTGCGGGCGAGGCCTGACGGCGCTTCTGTTCACCGTCGGGGTGGAACGTGATCCCCGGGCTCTTGCTGTCCATCATCGCCGCCCGCTGCATCAAGCATGCGGCATCGTCGTCAACCGCGACGTTCCAGCGGCGGCACAGCCGGAACAGCGCCTCGGGAAGCTGGTGGTAGTTCACCAGTTGCAGCGCGCCGGCCCGGGCATGCTGCAACGCTGCGGCGCCAATGGTGTGCAGCACTGTTGCGCGATACACCTGCAGCGGCATTGCAACCACCTGCGCCAGGTCCAGGCCGAACATTGCCGGCGGCAGTGCGGCAGGCAGCATGTGCATTCCGGGCGAGCGCTCGTGCGAAACCAGCACCTCGATCGGGTCCCGATAGAGGAATATGGCGGGGACCTGCGGAAAGACCTCGCGTATCAACGCCAGTTCCAACACGCTCCAGGCATCGAACTTGATGAAGGTATGCCGCTCCGAGCCCGTGCGCGGCACACACAGGGCTGCCATCAGGCGATGCAGTGCCTGCATGCGCCGGGATCGCTCCACGCCGTGACGAAGGTCTGCGTGCAACACGGACTCCACCACCGCTGCCCGCCAAGGAGAGCGAAGCGAAGGCGGGTAGTCCCCGGTAGGCGTAGCATCCGGGCGGATGGACGGAATAGCGAAGGCGGAAGTATGCCGAAGCTGTGGAGTCCATCTGCAAGGA
>Ga0172382_10000515_pt1 | contig 73131 bp, 74 predicted proteins | sample Leawel138RmetaG_FD_122245 | JGI IMG/M metagenome (GOLD analysis project Ga0172382, IMG submission 122245) | Leachate microbial communities from a municipal landfill in Southern Ontario, Canada - Leachate well 138R metaG | ecosystem: Engineered > Solid waste > Landfill > Unclassified | place...
CAATCTGTGGTATGCTGATCGATCAAATTCAAACCAGGATTTTTCAAACTCATGGATAACGAAAAAAGCTCCGATCTCAAACGCCTCCATCTTGGCGACAGGGAAATCGTTCTACTCGGCACCGCCCATATTTCTCAGACCTCGGTGGATGCCGTCCAGCAGGCAATCGAAGCCGAGAGCCCGGACTGCGTTTGCGTCGAACTCGATTCGCAGCGCCGGCAGGCGTTAAAGGATCAGAACCGTTGGCAATCGCTGGATCTGGCAAAGGCGATCCGCAAAGGGCAAGGGCCTTTCCTTCTGACCAATCTCGTTCTTGCTTCTTTTCAAAAAAGGATGGGGCTGCAGACCGGGGTCAAACCGGGCGCCGAACTGGCTGCCGCTGCCGATCTGGCGGAGGAAAAGGGGCTGACGCTCCGCCTGGTGGATCGTGACCTGCGCACCACCCTGTTGCGGGCATGGCGAAAAACCGGCTGGTGGAAAAAGATGAATCTGGTGTCGGTCCTGATCGCCAGTCTGTTCGAAAAACAGAGTTTGGATGAGGCGGAACTCGCCCGCCTGCGACAAACCGATGCGCTATCGGTGATGCTGGAGGAGATGGGGAGTTTGTTGCCTTCGGTGAAGACAATTCTGGTGGATGAACGCGACCTCTACATGGCCCAAAACATACGCCTGGCGCCCGGACAGAAGATTCTGGCGGTTGTAGGTGCGGCTCACGTACCCGGTATCATGCGCCAACTGACGAGCGGAAACCCATCGGAAGACATTGCTGAAATCTCCTCGATTCCGGGAAAATCCGCCTTCTCCAAGGCTATTCCCTGGTTGATTCCGGCGGTGGTGGTGGCGCTGTTTGTCGTCGGATTCTTTTTCGGCGACCGCGAGCGGCTGGCCGGCGCCGCTGTCGCCTGGATTCTGGCCAATGGCCTGCTGTCGGCCTTTGGAACGATTATCGCCTTCGGTCATCCGCTGACCGTGGCCACCGCGTTTGTCGCCGCGCCGATCACCTCCCTCAATCCCACCATCGGTGCCGGCTTCTTCACGGGTCTGGTGCAGGCATTCATTGCCGGCCCAACGGTTCGCGATCTCGAATGCGTCGGCGACGACCTGGCCACCCTGCGTGGCTGGTGGGGAAACCGCCTGACCCGGGTGCTGCTCGTCTTCTTCTTCTCCTCCCTCGGCTCCGCCATCGGCACTCTGGTCGCCTTCGGCTGGCTCAAGGACCTGATCTGACGCTTCATATATAAATGGCGAAAGCCCCTATGCCGGGGCTTTCGCCATTTTGCATCATTTCTTCCCGCTGGATTTACTTCACCCAGATCGTCTGGATATTGACAAATTCCTTAATCCCGTAATGGGACAGCTCGCGCCCGTAGCCGGAAATTTTCACCCCGCCGAAGGGCAGGCGCGGATCGCTTTTCACAATGCCGTTGACGAATACCGCCCCGGCTTCGATGCGGGCGGCGACCGCCTCCCCTTTGGCCGGATCCCCGGTCCACACCGAACCGCCAAGACCGAAGGGAACGTCGTTTGCCACCGCCACCGCCACCTCAGCGTCGGCAACCCGGATGACCGATGCGACCGGGCCGAAAAATTCCTCCGCGTAAGCGGGCATTCCCGGCTTGACGTCAACCAAGATGGTCGGCGGGTAAAAATGCCCCTGGCGCTCCAGCGGCCGGCCGCCGAGAAGTACTTGCGCCCCTTTGGCGACGGAGGTTTCCACCTGGGCGTGCAGCTCGTGCATCAGATCTTCCCGCGCCTGCGGCCCGACCTGGGTTTTTTCATCGAGGGGATCGCCGACGACCAGCGCCTGCATGGCGATTTTGAACTTCGCCAACCAGACATCATAAATGGAATCCTCGACAATAAAACGCTTGGCGGCGATGCAGCTCTGACCGGAATTGATGCAGCGCGCCTTGGCGGCAACCTTCGCCGATTCGTCCAGATCGGCGTCGGCGAGGACGACAAAGGGATCGCTGCCGCCCAGCTCCATCACCGTCTTCTTCAACATCTGTCCGGCTTTGGCCGCCACCTTACGACCGGCGATATCGCTGCCGGTGAGGGTAACCGCCTTGATCAGATCGTTTTCGATCACCGCCTCCACCTGCCCCGAGCCGATCATCAGGGTGCGAAACACGTTCGCCGGAAAGCCCGCTTCGACGAAGACCTCTTCGATTGCCAGCGCCGAACGGGGAACATTGGAGGAATGCTTCAGCACTCCGGTATTGCCGGCCATCAGCGCCGGTGCGGCAAAGCGGAACACCTGCCAAAAGGGGAAGTTCCAGGGCATGACCGCCAGCACGGCGCCGATCGGGCGAAAGGCGACGTAGGCTTTGGACCCGTCGCTCCGGGCCGGCTCGTCACTCAGAAACCGCTCGGCGTTCTCGGCGTAATAGTCGCAGACCCAGGCGCACTTCTCCACTTCACCGCGGCCTTCGACAATCGGCTTCCCCATTTCCAGAGCCATAATGCGGGCATATTCGTCACTTTTGCGCCGCAAAACTTCGGCGGCTTTATGCATTTTGGCCGCCCGTTCGGCAAAAGAGCTCTGCCGCCACTGCAGCCAGGCAAGATGAACCTCGGCAATTGCCTCGCGAGTGCGCGCAGCCGACCATTCTTCAAAAGTTTCCAGCAGTTCGCCGGTCGTCGGATTGATCGATTCCAGTGCCATCGTTTTCCTCCGCAAGAAAAAAAATGAGAGTCGCCGGCCGCCAAGCCTGCGGGGCAAAAGTATAGCCTTTCCATCCTCCTTCCGCAAACCCCCAATAAGATTACCCCTATCGCTTTCGGGTATGCTAGTCTTAACCCTTATTACTGTGCAGGGAGGTCAGGGGCAAGGGATGAATTTTGACAATTCGCGTTGGAGTTGGCGCCGGCGTCGCTGGCAGCGGCAATTGAACGGTCTCTTGAGTGGCTTGCGCCATCCGACGCGGGACGGCTATTCGATTACCCATATTCTTATTTTCCTCAATCTTATTTTTTTTACCGCCATGGTTCTGCAGGGAACCGCCGCCGGACGCGGCTTTCGGCCGCTGCTCAACCCGGACACCGCTCTGCTTGTTCATGCCGGCGCGCAGTATTGGCCGTGGGTGTTTAGCGAAGGGCAGTGGTGGCGGTGCATCACCTACGCCTTCATGCATGGGGGGCTTATCCACCTGGCCTTCAACATGGTGGTGCTTTATCAGGTCGGCCCCCTGCTCGAATTCGAGACGGGCAAGGCGCGTTTTATTTTTCTTTATGTTTTTACCGCTCTGACCGGTACGGCCGCCGGATATTTCTGGCATCCGATGGTGCCGGTGGTGGGCGCTTCGGGTTCCCTCTTCGGTCTGATCGGCTTTGCCGCCGCGTTTTATCATCGCATGGGCGATTCGATTGCCCTCCAGCGGCGCAACTTCATGCTGCAATGGGCCGCCTACGCCTTCATTTTCGGACTGCTGGTCGGCGCCGACAATGCCGGGCATCTGGGGGGCGCCCTGGGCGGAGTCGTTATCGGCCTGATGCTGCCGATCCGCGGATCGCTGCTGCGGCGGACCGATCCGCTGTTCAACCTTTTCGGCCTCCTCAGCGCCGCCGCCATCGTTTTGAGTCTCGGACTGCTGGTCGTTTCCTGGTTCGCCTGACCGAGAGGACGCATGGGCAAAGACAAGATACCAGTCACTCCCGCCATCCGCCTGCTGCGGCAGCAGCAGGTGTCGTTCACCCCGCATCTTTACGCCTACGAAGAAAAAGGGGGCACCGCCGTCTCCGCCCGCGAACTGGGGGTGCAAGAGCACAGTGTCGTCAAAACCCTGATCATGGAAAACGAGATCGGATCCCCGCTCATTGTCCTCATGCACGGCGACCTGCAAGTTTCAACCAAAGAGCTGGCGCGGGTCATCGGCGCCAAGAGCATCGGCCCCTGCGCCCCCGTAACCGCCCAGCGTCATTCGGGATATCTGGTCGGCGGCACCTCCCCTTTCGCCACCCGAAAATCGATGCCGGTCTTCCTGGAGGAAACGATTCTCGACCTGCCCGAAATTTATCTGAACGGCGGCCGTCGCGGGTTTCTGGTCGGCTTGGCGCCGGGGGAAGTCTTGCGGCTGCTCAAGCCAACTCTGGTCCGGGTGGGTATCCGATGATGGGGGGGCCGGTGCAACTGAACGAAATTTCTCGGCAAGCCGCCGCTGCGCTTCGTAAGGCCCGAACGCTGGTCGTTACCGCCGGGGCCGGGATGGGGGTCGATTCGGGGCTTCCCGATTTTCGCGGCGATCACGGGTTCTGGAACGCCTATCCGATGTACCAGCGACTTGGCATCAACTTCATTGCCGCCGCCAATCCGACCCATTTCGAGCGCGATCCGGCTTTCGGCTGGGGTTTTTACGGCCACCGCGCCAACCTTTACCGTGCGACGGTGCCGCATCCGGGCTTTCACATGCTCCGTTCCTGGATCGAACGTTTCAACCTCGATTGTTTCGTGGTCACCAGCAACGTGGATGGGCAATTCCAAAAAGCGGGATTCGCCGACGACCAAATTCTCGAAATGCACGGCTCTATTCACCATCTGCAATGTCTCGGCCCCTGCGGCAGGGATATCTGGGACAACCACGAGGAAATCCCCGTCGATGTCGCAACGATGCGCGCCGGGCACGTGCCCCGCTGCCGCCACTGCGGCGGCACGGCGCGGCCGAATATCCTGATGTTCGGCGATTCTTCCTGGCTCGCCGACCGCACCGAGCGTCAACAGCAAAATTTCAACGACTTTCTCTACGAACGCCGCGGCGCACCGATGGCCGTGGTCGAAATCGGCGCGGGCACCACTGTTCCCACCATCCGCTACACCAGCGAACGTCTCGGCGACCGCCAGGGCGCCACCGTCATCCGCATCAACCCCCGCGAACCATGGATCGATCTTCCCCACTTCGCCCTGCCCTGCGGCGCGCTGGATGGCTTGACGGCCATCGACAGGGAACTGCAAGTGGCCGCGCCTGCCGTTGAATGAAAGGGGCAATTCATGTCCGATACGCCATCCGCTCTGCTCACCGATCTTTATGAACTGACGATGCTCGCCGGCTACCTGGAGGAGGGGATGCACGAGACGCCGGCGGTTTTCGACCTTTACTTCCGGCAAAATCCCTTTCTCGGCAGCTATGCGGTCTTCGCCGGCCTGGCGCCGGCCCTGCGCTATCTCGAAAACCTGCATTTCACCAACGAAGAGATCGCCTATCTGACCGGGCTGGGAATCTTCAAACCGGCATTCCTCCATTTCTTGAAAAATTTTCGCTTTCGCGGCCGGGTGCTGGCGCCGCCGGAAGGGACCGTGGTGTTTGCCAACGAACCCCTGCTCACCGTCGAAGGCTCGCTGGCGGAGGCCCAATTCGTGGAAACCGCCCTGCTCAACCTCATCAATTTTCAGACCCTGATCGCCAGCAAGGCGGCGCGGCTGACCACCGCCGCCGGAGACAGTGCGGTGGTCGATTTCGGCCTGCGCCGGGCGCAGGGACCGGACGGCGGGATGAGTGTCGCCCGCGCCGCCCGCATTGGCGGCGTTGACAGCACCAGCAATGTGCTTGCCGGAATGCGCTTCGGATTGCCGGTGAAGGGAACGCACGCCCACAGCTGGGTCATGGCCTTTCCCGATGAGCTTTCCGCCTTTCGCGCCTACGCCGACTGTTTCCCCGATGATTCGATTCTTCTGGTCGACACCTACGACACCCTGAAGAGCGGCTTGCCCCACGCCCTCATCGTCGCCCGCGAACTGCGAGACCGCGGACATGAACTGCGCGGAATCCGTCTCGATTCGGGGGATATCGCCTATCTGAGCAAGGAAGCACGGCGCATGTTCGATTCGGCCGGTTTTCCCGAGGTGAAGATTGTTGCATCCAACGAGATGGACGAAAATGTCATCCACTCGGTGCGCAGCGAGGGAGGCAAGGTCGATATTTATGGGGTGGGAACGAAACTGGCGACCGCGGCCGGCATCGGCGGCGGCGCGTTGGGCGGGGTCTACAAACTTGTCCGTTTTGCCGGAGCGCCGAGGCTGAAAATCACCAGCGATCTGGCCAAGGCCACTCTGCCTGACAGCAAGCGCCTGTGGCGGGTCGTCAACGGCAGCGATCGATTCGTCATGGATATCATAGCCCTGGCTGACGAGGTCCTGGCGGACGGCGACACCGTATTCGATCCGCTCAACCCTTTACGGCACAAGACCATTCCTTCCGGCGCTCGCTTCGAGGAAGTGCGGCAGGTGGTCATGGAAGGCGGAAAGCCCCTTTATGCCGAACCGCCCTTGCCTGCGGCGGCCGAGCGCTGCGCGCAGCAGTTGCGCCGCCTTCCCGAAGGCAGCCTGCGGCTGTTCAATCCGCACATCTATAAAGTCTCCATGAGCCGGGCCCTGCACGAACTGCGTAGCCGCTTGATGAGCGAAATGGAAGCCACCTTCGAGCCGGATTAGCCCCGGCCCCGCCCCCCCGTTTGACATCCCCTTCAGCACCGATATAAATCAAAAAGCAGGCAATTCCCACTCGTTGCGAGAAGGAGGACGTCATGTTTCGAGCAGCACGCTTCTATCTTTGCCTCCTGGCGGCCGCGTTGTTTTCCATGGCCTGTCAGGAACGGGAAACCCAATTGGAACAACCGCAGGTTGAAAAACCGGCCGCGCCCCAAGCAAACGGTCCGACGGCGGCGGCGGAAGGGGAGAAGGCGGGAGAGACCAGAGCCGTCGCGCAGTTGCAACCAACCCAGGGACATGATGTCCGGGGGACGGTTACTTTCACCCAAAAGGCGGAAGGAGTGGCGATCGAGGCCAGCGTACAGGGGCTCTCCCCCGGCAAACACGGGATCCATGTTCACGAGGTCGGCGACTGCAGCGCTCCGGATGCAAGTTCCGCAGGCGAGCACTACAACCCACAGGGTAGTCCGCACGGCGCGCCCGACAACCCGCCCGCCCAACGGCATGTCGGCGATCTCGGCAATATCGAAGTGGGGCCGGAGGGGGATGCCGCAACCTACAAGCGAACGGATCAGGTGATTCAACTGCAGGGGAAAGAATCCATCATCGGCAAAGCAGTGGTAATTCACGCCGGACCCGACGATCTGACTTCCCAGCCGGCCGGCGATTCCGGCCCGCGCGTTGCCTGCGGAGTGATTGAAAGCGAATGAATAATCATGCGAGAGACCCCGCCAACGAATCGGCGGGGTCTCTCGTTGTCGGCTACTGCGGCGTTTGCGGTTCTTTGACGATGAGGTTGTTTACCACCCTGTCGACTCCTTCGACGTTACCGGCAATTTCCTCGGCCTTTTGCGCGCTGGTTTGAGAATCGACAAAGCCGCTCAGTTGCACCGTACCCCGGAAGACCTCCACCTGAACTTGGTGCGCCTTGGTCTCGCGGTCAGCCGCCAATTTGGCCTTCACCGAGGCTTCGACCGCCGTATCGCTCATATAGGTCCCGGTGCTGCGGCTGACCGGAGATGAGCTGCAGGCCGCCATTACCAGCAAATACGCCAGACCGAGCCCAAATCCCAATACACGTTGCCACGATTTTTTCATTTTTATCCTCCGTTGTAAGTGAACCGGCAAACTGCCTATGAATGTCTTCTAACACAATTGGCAGGGGTGTCAAATACCGTCAAACAACAGCCAATGAGCATCAGTGTCGCGTAAAAACCACACTCCCGATGAAGCTTAATACAGCTCTCAGGCTGTTTCTCCGCCTTTAATCAAATGGCATTAAAATTGCATTAAATACCCGAACTACAGTGAAAATCCATTCAGTCATCGGATTTTATAATCTTTTTTTCCCAAGGAGCGGATATGTTGAAAATTGGTTATGGAAAAGAAATTCTCGTCCTGGGTCTGGCCTTAACAATGATTTCCGCACCGGCAGCGGCCATGGATACTTTCTTTGCCGGGCCCCGGGCCATGGGAATGGGGGGAGCCAATGTCGCAACCGTTTCCGACACCAGCGCCCAATATTACAATCCGGCCGCTTTCGGCTTTTTCGGCCGGAAGAATGCGGATGAGAGCCGCAGCGACAGCGACAACAACGACATGGGGCGCAAGGATTTCGGCGTCGATCTGACTGCCGGCGGAGGGTATCGCCTGCACAATGAATTCGGCTCCTATCTCGACACCCTTAGCGATATCGATATCAATCAACTGAGCGATTACGGCGTCAACAACAGCGACGATTTGAAGCAATTGGTGGACCTCGTAGCCACCCTGGACGGCCTGGACGATCCGGGCAACGCCATTACAGCCGATGTCAGCGCCGGATTCGGCATTCGGGCGGGCCACTTTGCCATCGGCGCAAGGGGTTTCATGCAAGCGAACGGCCGAGTCATCGATTTGGACAAGACCAACCTGGGCATGACCAGCGATATTGCCATTGATCTGAATTCACAACTCAGTCAACCGGGGCTTATCGCCGATAACGGCGAGCCTGGCGTGCTGTCGCCGAGTCAGATCATCCTCCTTCAGGGCGCCGGGTTGACCGCTGTGGATGCCATTCGCAATCTTGAACTCGCGATCATTCAGCAAGGCTTGTCGCAACAAGAAATAGACAGCGCTATCGAAATCCTGGCAAATGATGGAAATTCCGATTCGCCCGGCCTGATCCAGCTAACCCAAGGCTCCGCAACCGGCGGCGGGTCGCTGGAAGACAACACCACCTCCGTCCTGCTCAGCGGCTTCGGCGTCGTCGAGGTTCCGATCTCCTACGGCTATGCTTTCAACGATCACCTGTCCATCGGCGGCAATATCAAGTTGATGCAGGGGCGGGTTTACGGCAACCAGGTCATCGTATTCGATGACGATGCCGACGATATCCTCGGGCAAACCGACGAAAACTATGAACAAACGACCACCTTCGGGGTGGATTTGGGCGTAATGGCCCGTTTTCCCATGGTGAATTTTGGCATTGTCGGCCGCAATCTCAACTCGCCGAAATTCTATGGTATCAAGAAGGATGGGATTAAGATTGTGGATGATGTGAAAGTCAAGCCGCAGTTCGCCGCCGGGGTGGCGTTCATCCCCTTCACCACCCTCACCCTGGAGGTCGACTACGACCTCACCAAAAATGAAACCGCTTTTACCGGCTACGACACCCAGAACCTTGGCTTCGGCGTGGAATGGGATGCCTTTCGTTTTCTCGCCTTGCGCGCCGGCACCTATAAGAACCTGGCCGAGGACGACATCGGCTGGGTCTACACCGCCGGTCTTGGCCTTAACATGTGGCTGATGCGCCTGGACGTGGCCGGCGCCCTCGCCAAGGAAAAGCAGGAGTTCGACGGGGACGAAATGCCCCAGGAGACCCGCGTAATGGCTCAGTTGAGCGTCGATTTCTAATTCGTTGCCAACAGATTTCATGCAAAAGGCTGCGGGAAGTTCCCGCAGCCTTTTTTATTCACAAGGTGGTGAGCAAGGCGTAAAACATGTTTCTTGGTATGCTGTCTGTAAGGAGATTCCAAACCTTCCTCGCAGGGAGGTCCGACCATGAAGTATTCCATCCTCGGCCTGCTCGTCTTCTTCTTCCTGATTCTTCTGGCGCCGGTCCTCGCCTTCTCCATGGTGGCGCCTTGGGCGATGAAAACGATTTTGCTCTGCTGGGGTTCCCTGGTCCTTGTGGCGGGGTTGATCGCCGGCGGTTTTTCCCTCTGGGTCTACCTGGAATCGCGGTAAACGGTTCCGGTTGCCGGCCGGGCGCGAAGATAGGCGACCAGTTGCCAGATCGTTTCTTCGGAAAAGTACGGCCCCCAGGCCGGCATGATGGAGCCCTGAGAACGATAGGGCTCCACTTGTTTTCCCTGGGCAATGCGCCAGTAGAGGTAGGCGGGATCGATTCTCGCGTATTTGGGGTCGCGGAAAGTCGCGACTTGCGGGTAAATATCGGAAATACGGGGATTTCCGCCCTCGTCGAGGGTGCCATGGCACCAGGCGCATTTCTGCATGAACAGCGCTTTGCCGACCGCTTGCTGGCCGGAGTCCCGCAAAAAACCTTCAGGGGCCGTTCGTTGCGGATATTCGGGACTTTCCCGGCAGCCCGCCAACAGTGCCAGAAGAAACAGGCACCAGATCACCTTGCGCAAAATTTCCTCCTCAACGCCCGCCGTGCATCACTCCCGGCCATAACGGTCGACATCCGCCGGCTCGATATATTTGCAGCCTCCGAAAATGCTGGACATGACGCCGTTGCGTTCCTTCACGTCCATGAGCCAGGCGCTGTAGATGTGGTGGATGACGAAGCCGATCAGCAGCCACATGACAATGTGGTGGGTGAAGCGCATCCATTGAGTGGCGAAGATCGTCGGCAGCCAACCGAAAACGACATCCCAGAATTCTCCGGGAGCGAACTGGCCGTAAAGGGCGAAGCCGGTGACGATCTGCACCAGAAAAAGCAGGAAAATCACCGCGTAGGTCGATCCCGCCAAGGCATTGTGACCGACCTCGTACGGAATCCTGCTATCGATGAAAGTGTAATACTTGAACATTTTCCGGGCGCCTTGCCGTCCGCGCGCGCTGATCCAGGGGACGAAATTTCGCCAGGTGGCATAACGGTTGCCGATGAACATCCAGATCAACCGGGAAACGACGGAAGCCGCGAGCAGATAACCGAAAACGAAATGCAGGAAGCGGAACCACCCCATGATGTAGGCGGACGTCGTATTCGCGCCGATAAAGGGTTCGCCGATAAAGTAGCCGGTGACGGAGAGCACGGCAAGGCAGATGAAGTTGACCCAGTGGGTGATGCGCACCGGCCATTCCCAGACGTAACGGATTTCCAGCATGTGAACCTCCGCGAGCCGTGATTCGCCACGACCACCCGATTACGAGACTCGCACCTGCACCGACTCTCCGCCTTCCCCATCCAGAACATGAACAGCGCACGCCATGCACGGGTCGAAGGAATGAATGGTGCGCAGGATCTCCAGTGGCTGGCGGGAATCGGCAATGGGGGTGTCGATCAGCGCCGCCTCGTAAGGCCCCATCCGTCCCTTGGCGTCACGGGGACCGCTGTTCCAGGTGGTGGGAACCACCGCCTGATAGTTGGCGATGAAGCCATCATTGATATTGATCCAGTGCCCCAGCGCCCCTCGCGGTGCTTCGTGAAACCCGACCCCCCAGGCATCTCTCGGCCAGGTGACCGGATCCCACTTCTCCCCATTGTGAACCGCGAGAATGCCGCGGGCCATGTTGTCGGCCAATTCGTCGAGCCACAGGACCGGCTTGTCGGCGATGAGAAGCGTTTCGATGCCACGCGCCGCCGTGCGCCCCAGGGTGGAAAAGAGCGCCTCCGGGCCGACGCCGAGCTTTTTCAGAAGCGCATCGACAGCCTGCTGGATTTCCGGATGGCCGCCGGCATAACCGACCACCATGCGCGCGAGCGGTCCGACTTCCATCGGCCGGTCCATATAGCGCGGCGCCTTGACCCAGGAATATTTGTCGTCGGTGGTCAGGAAATCGTACGGGGGATCGGGTCCGGTGTACAGCGGGTTGGTTTCGCCGACGAAGGGATGCAACCCCTGGTCCTCACGGTCATAGGTGTACCAGGAGCGCGCCACGTATTCACTGATCTTTTCCTGATCGACGGGGAAGACCTGGGAAATGTCCCGATCCAGAACAACGCCGCGGGGAAAATAAAAGCCTTCGAAACCGCCGTCCGGCGTCATCGGATAATCGCCGTAGGCAAGAAAATTCCCCACCCCGCCGCCGATCTTCGCCCAATCCTTATAGAAGGAAGCGACGGCGAGCAGATCGGGGATGTACACCTTCTCCACGAACAGGCGGGAATACTCGAAGAGGTCGCGCAGCCGGGCAAGGCTGTGCGCGTTCAAGGCGTTCTGGCTGTCCGGATCGATGGGGCGGGCCATGCCGCCGACCAGGAAGGTCTGCGGATGGGGGTTCTTGGACCCGAGGATGGCGTGGATCTTGATCATCTCCCGCTGCCAATCCAAAGCTTCGAGATAATGCGCCACCGCCATGAGGTTGGCTTCCGGCGGCAACCGGTAAGCGGAATGCCCCCAGTAGGCGTTGGCGTAAACCCCCAGCCGCCCGGTCTGCGCGAATTTTGCCAGCCGCTGTTTGACGTTTTGGAAGTACTCCGGCCCCGACTTGGACCAGTCGGAAACCGAACGGGCGAGTTTTGCCGTCGCCTGTGGGTCGGCTTCCAGGGCGTTCACCAGATCGACCCAGTCCAGCGCATGCAGGTGATAGAAATGGATAACATGGTCCTGCATCAGCTGCGAGGCCATGATCAGGTTGCGCAGCAATCGGGCGTTGTCGGGGATCGGAATTCCCAGGGCGTCCTCGACGCAGCGGATGCTGGCGATGGAATGCACGGTGGTGCAGACGCCGCAGATGCGCTGGGTGAAATGGTGCGCGTCGCGGGGATCCCGGCCGCGCAGGATGATTTCTATGCCGCGAAACATCGTCGAGGAGCTCCAGGCATCGGTCACCTTTCCCCCTTCGATGGTCGCCTCGATGCGCAAATGCCCCTCGATGCGGGTGATCGGATCGACAACGATCTTTTCGGCCACGAGTCAATCCTCCTTTTTCACTTTTTCCGCTTCCATTCTATCTTTTTTGCGAAAGGCGCTGGCCACCCCGTGGGCGGCGAAAGCCGCTGCGGTTGCTGCCGCCAGACCAATGCCGACCTTGTCGGCGGTCGTCTCGATACCGAACCCAGGCACATTGGGCAACCGCAGGTAAAAGGGCGTCATCGTGTCCCAGAACACCGGCTCGGAGCAGCCGATGCAGCCGTGTCCCGCCTCCACCGGCCAGCTGGTTTCTTCGTTGTATTCGAAACTCGGGCAGTTGTGAAACGTCTCCGGCCCCTTGCACCCCAGCTTGTAGAGGCAATAGCCGAGCCGATGCTCCCGGCCGCCGAACTCTGCCGCATATTGGCCGGCATCGAAGTGACCCCGCCGCTGGCAATGATCGTGAATCCGCATGCCGTAGGCGAATTTCGGCCGGCCAAGCAAATCGACTTCGGGCATCCGGCCGAAAGTCACATAATGCACCAGCGTTGCGGTGAGATTTTCCGTATTGCAGGGGCAGCCGGGCAGCCGAACGACATTGCCGGCTTCCGGCACTGCATCGGCCAGCGGCGCGGCGCCGGTGGGGTTGGGCGCCGCGTGCTGAATGCCGCCGTAGGAAGCGCAGGTGCCGACCGCCACATTGGCGGCGGCCCGGCTGCAGAGAGTGCGCGCCACCTCCAGGGCGGACATGCCGCCAATGGTGCAATAGCCCTTGTCGGCGAGGGGAATTTCTCCGTCCACCAGGACAACATAGCGACCGGCATGTTTTCCCACCGCCTGGTTGAGCGCCGCTTCGGCCTGGTGGCCGGCGGCGGCCATGATGAGATCCATGTACTCGAGAGAGATCACGTCGAGGAGCAGGTTGTCGATGGGCGGGTGATAGGCGCGGATCAGGGCTTCCCCATCCCCGGTGCACGCTTGGAAAGAGAGCCAGATCACCGGCAGGCGCCGGTCGGTCTCCAAGCCCTCGGCGATCTTCGGAATGAAGCTGGCCGGCAAGGCCAGGGTAGCGGCGACACCGGTGCAGAATTGGAGAAATTGACGACGGCTTACACCTTTTCGTTCCCACCGCCGCAGGATCTCCTCCGGGACACCCTGTCGCGCCGGCGCCTCATTCCATGCCATGCAGGCCTCCCCGTTGCAGTTGATCGGATTTCTTGCAAAACCATAACAGATAAAGACTGGCTGGCAAGTGCATGCCAGCCAGTCCCGGAGGCCGGCTCCTCCGCCGCGCGCCTTAATGCAGCTGCCGTTCAGTTTCCTGGCGCGCGCTTTCGGCTGCGGCCGCCGCGATCGCCCTCCCCTTGGCCATTTGTTCGCGCCCGGTCTCCACGGCCTGCTCTTTAATACGCTCCTTGGCCGGCCCGAGCATGGCGTCTTCCCGGCGGGTTTGCGGCAGCATTGCGCCAACCAGCGCCCCGGCCGCAATCCCCAAAACCCCCAAAAGCAGCGGTTGATTGTCGACCGCGCGGGAGAAATTACTGCGCGCCTGACGCATGCGCTCGCCGGAGCGATGTCCTGCTTCGCCGATGCGATGCCGCCATTCGCCGGCGCTGCGGCGACTGTGGCTCGCTTTTTCGCTCATCCGGTGCATTCGCTCACTCACCATATGGGAAACGCCCGAGACCGATTCCTTCGCCCGGCCGGCGGCTTCGCCCATTTTTCCCCGCACTTCATGCATTTTCTCTCGCGCCTCGCCCATTTTTTCCCGCGCGGCCCCCGCCCGTTCACGCATGGCGCCGGACCGGCGAAAACTGAAGCTTCGGCTCGGCGTCCTCTCTTGGCCGGCCATCATCAGCCAGCTTAAGCCGATCCCCACCAGCGCAATCGGCAAAGGTTGGTTCTTTACCGTCTCGCCGAGGTTGGAGAAATATTCGCCCGGTCCCCCTTTTAAGTAATGCAGGGATCGGTCTATGATTTCTCCCGGAGAAAGCTTCCTTTCGATGGCCGACAGGGTGTGATCCATGTCCTGTCGGATGCGGTCGATTTCGCCCTCCAGCTCATCCGGCGATTTTTGGCTCAGGTACTCCTGCCGGGTGACGTATTCGTCCGGTAAGTCCTGTCTTTCCCGATATTCTTCCGCCTGTTCTCTGTCTCGTTCGTTCATCGGACATGCTCCTTTACCATCCGCCAGTCGTGACGCAGGGTGCCGGCGGTGCGCCTGGGTTTCATGGCGTCGGCTTTGAGTTTGCTGCGGCCGCTGGCCAGCAGAACTACGCCGAGAAGACTGACGACCAACCCGACCGCCAGCGCCGCCAGCCAGGCCGGCCAGACATAGGACAGGGCAATAACCGCCGCCGAAAGCAGCACCAGCAGGCCGGCGAAAGCGATAATGGCGCCCGCCGCCAGCGACACCGCCCCTTTTTCCACTTTGGCGATTTTCTCGCCTATTTCCGCCCGGCTGAGCGCCAGTTCGTGGCGCATCAGCGAGGTGGTCTCCCGCGTCAATTCGGCAAAGAGCCCGGTCAATGTTCGTCCTTCCCCGAATTCTTTTTTATTCGCTTCCATAAATCTTCTCCTCTTTTATCTCGGCGCCCATCGTGAAACCTTCCGGCCCGGTCGAGAAAGGGTCGACAGGGCTTGCTGTTTCCAACTCCGTTTCCGCACTTTGGTAGCCGCTTTCTCCACGCTCCGGGGAACTCTTTAGCAGGCGCAACAGAATGAAGCCGCCGACAAAGGCGCCGCCCAGCATCAGGGCGGGCTGTCTGCGAGCAAAATCCTGAACTTGCCGATACAGAGTTTCGGCATCCCGATCCTGTAATGTCCGGGAAACCTTATCCAGGGTTTGGGCGCCGTTGTGAAAAATTGACGCCGCTAGTGGCTGATCCTCTTCCAGATCGCGAGCCGCCTTCTCCAAGGCCGAAGAAAACCGTTGGACGGAATTGGACACCCCCTTTTTCTGTTCTTCCAGAATGCCCTTGCCGCGTCGGCGGCCTTCCTCCATGATTTTTTGCGCTCCTTCATGGATTCCTTTTCCGTCCCCGCCCATTTTCTTGACGCCGGTTGTCGTTTCGGTCTGCCAATCCTGATATTCAGCCATGGTGAACTCCTTAACAGGGAGGCTTTCATTTAAGCAGATGATGAAAACCTCTGCCGTTCGATAAAATTCTTTCGCTATACCAAACGGTTAACACCCTTTCAAGAGAAGTCAAATCACCGCCTGCGGCACCCATGTATAAGCAAAGGCGGCTTGCGCCGCCTTTACGATCTCAGTGCATCCGGAAGCCCTCAATGGGATGCGGCCCCCGTAGTTCCTGGCGGTACTCCCCGCCAACCTGCTGCTGGTGCTGCTGGATAACCAGTTCACTCGGCACCTCGTCGGCATTGACGATATTCTGGTATTCCCCGTAACGGCCGTCCTTGGGAAATTTGTCCGGCGGCAGGAATTCGGTTTCGAAGGCGTTGTAGGAAGTCTCCCGAGCCATGATCTCGCGCACATAGTCGATATTCGACTGGAAGATGATCGGTTCGGGCAACTCGGCGGGAAGAAGTTCTTCCGGTTCCTTTTTCTCGTGGCGGCGCAGCAATTCGCCGGCCAGGCGCAGGTGCTCGAGTTCCTGCGCCAGGTGCGTCTCCCAAATTTGCCGAATGCGCGGATGATCTTCTTGTTCCATCATGGAATGGTAGAGATAGACTTCGTTGTATTCGTGCAGCAACAGGCGCTCGAACCAGGAGGCGCCCGGATCGAGGAGCGACTCGTAATGGGTGACATGCTGTTCCTCAATCTGGGCGATTTCCAGATAAAGACCGCGCCCGACCATCTCCTGCGGTCGATTGCCGACGTTCATGTAGAAATTCATTGTCTGTTGCTCGCCGGCAACGATCGTCAACGTGTGCAACTGGGTCAGGGGATGGGCCGTTTTGCGGTCGTAATGCCGTCGCACATCGTCAAAAGGATGGCGGTGCTCCTTGGCCGTCGGGCGGCCGACGGTAATCTCGGTGAACTGGCCGGTCACCTGATCGGCCTTTTTCCCTTCCGCCATCTCCAGGAGGTTGGCGTAGCGGTAAAGGTGATCGAAATCCTCGAGCAGGGCGAAATCAAGAACCGCCTTGACGTAGGGGTCCGGTTCGGTGCTGGCGAGATAGGCGGTCAGATCCACCGCCACCTGTTCGTAGCCGATGGTCATCTCCAGGGTGCTCTCATCGGCCGGAGCAAGCCAGTTGATGGTTTTCTGCTGCTGCTGCTCGATGCGCCTTGTGAGGGCCAGTTGCCGCTTCAGATCAAGATCCTCGCAATGACGGGCGAACTGATGACTGAACCAGTTGCCTTCCGCCTCGATGCCGTTCATCAGAATGACCCGACAGCGGGTATAGGGATGAACCGCTTTCTTGTCGTAGGGCAGGACGTTCAGTTCCTGCCAATTGCGCAGTTGCTTCTCGATGGGAATGCCGCGTTCCCGAAATGGATTAAAAGCCATTTTCTCGTTCTCCTTTCATGAATTACTAACTGATTTTGCGCGTCTTTATCTCGAAAATTTAATCGAAGGTAGCATCCCGTCCGAAGCTGTCAAGGCAATGTGGTTTTTTTAAACCGGCGGCTCCCCTTTCTTGACGCTCCGCAAAAAGACTGTAGTCTTTAGCGGCTGAATCATTCACTGGCATCTGCACGATCCCCCTTCATTCATGCCCAAGAGGAAATCCTATGAATCTTTCAGACGCTGCCGTCGAAGCGAAACAGTACCTGATGATCAGTGCCCTGATCGATAATCTGCGCAAGGGAGGGTATGACATCGAAGCCGATCATGTGATGCATGCCGCCCGTCCGGAGGAGATTGTCGGAGAAAACGGAAGCTTTATCCCCGATGTCGTCGCCGGCAAGGATGGTCGCAAATTCTACTTTGAGGTAAAGACGGAGGAAGATTTGTTTTCGGCGGAAACCGAGGAACGGATCCACACGTTTTACCGGCATGCGGTGGAAACCGGCTCGGATTTCTGCCTGCTGGTGCCAGCGCGATGCGCGGTGAAGGTAAAGTACCTGCTGGAATTGCTGAAACTTCCGGAAATAACCGTGCTCTACATATAAGAAGAACGGGAAGGAAAGGAGCGGTCAAGCGTTGCGATACAGGGTTTGCAAAGCGGCTTGCGCCGCATGCCAGCCGCACATGCCGTGGACGCCGCCGCCCGGCGGCGTGGCGGATGAGCAGAGGTAAAGGCCGGGGACGCTCGTGCGGTAAGGGTGCGCAGCAAAAACCGGCCGGGCGACGCATTGCCACAAATCCTGCACCCCCCCGTTGATATCGCCCCCGATATAATTGGCGTTGTACCGCTCATAACCGGCGGCGGTGCGCACCTGTCGGGCCAGAATGCAATCGCGAAACCCGGGGGCAAAGCGCTCCACCTGCGCCTCGATGGCGGCGCTCATGTCCTCATTGGAGCCGCTCGGCACATGGCAGTAGGCCCAGCCGGTGTGCCGGCCGGCCGGGGCGCGGGTCGGATCGAACCGGCTCGGCTGGGTCAGGAGGACGAAGGGCTGGCGGGCATGTTTTCCCGCCCAGACCTGCCCTTCGCCAGCGGCGATTTCCTCCAGCGTGGCGCCCAGGTGAACGGTCCCCGCCCGACGGCAGGCCTCGGCGCGCCAGGGAATCGGTTCCGCCAGCGCCCAGTCGACTTTACAGACGCCCGGGCCGTAACGATACTGTCGCAACCGGTTCCGGTACATCTTGCTAAACCGCTCCCCGGCAATCTCCAGCAATTGCCGCGGCGTGACGTCGAGGAAAACGGTTTTCGCCCGCAGCTGCCGCAGATTGGAAATCGTCCGTCCGGTGCAAATCTCTCCTCCCATGCCTTGCAGACAGCTCGTCAGAGCGTCGGCGATTTTCTGTGCCCCGCCGCGCGGAAAAGGCCAACCAACGGCATGCCCAGCCGCACCCAGCACCAGGGCGAAAGCCGCCGATAGTTTCTTTTCCAGGGGGAGAAAGGAATGCGCGGCAAGTCCGGCAAAAAGTCCCGCCGCCCGCATACCGCGGAAACGTTCGGCGACACCGGTGGCTGAGCGCAAGCCGGTATGGCCGAACCGGGCCAGAAGCAGGGGATGGCTGGGCAGATGCAGCGGCGGAGCGAGAATCTCCGCCAGCAGGGGTTCCCAGTCCGCAACCAGAGGGGAAAATAAATTTTTCCAGGTTTCGGCATCCGGCCCCAGGCTTTCTCCGGTTTCCTCGATATTGCGGGCGAGGATGGCCGCCGTACCGTCGTCGAAGGGGTGCGCCAGAGGCAGCGGCGCATGCACCCAGTGCAGGCCATGCTCGGCCAACGGCAGTTCGGCGAAACATGGAGAAGCAACGGCGAGCGGATGCACGGCGGAACAGATATCGTGGGTAAACCCCGGCAACGTCAACTCGGCCGAGCGCAGCCCGCCGCCGATCGCCGCGGCGCTTTCGACTACCGTCACCGGCCATCCCTCGCGGGCCATGACGATTGCGGCCGCCAGCCCGTTCGGCCCGGAACCGACAACGACCACCTCGGCCATGGAGTCATTTTCACCGCCAATTATGGCCTGCATTTAAAACTCTTATCCTCGAAATAAAATTTCCTATTTTCCTTTCTTTATTCAACCGGATGATAATAGCGGCAATTAACCCACGCACAAGCCCCACGACAACCGAAAGCCAATCCGCCGATAACACTGTTTTCGATTTTGCCTTGACTAATCTTTGGATCAAAGGTACTTTTTCGGTTGAACCCGCTGACCCTGGAAGGATTGCTATGGGCACCAAAATCGGCAGTTGCCTCACCGCCTTGGGCCTCTGTTCCCTGGCCTTTTACTCTGCCATGATGGCCACAGGCATCTTGCCGATCCACCTGATGCCGCAATTTCTCGTGTCCTCGATCATTTTTCTTTCCTCCGGCCGCATCATGCGCAAAGCGGCCCGAGCGCTCGCCCGCGATTCGGAAGAAAAGGAAAAAGAGGATACTCCCCCCACCGCATCCCCTGCCGACTGGCCGTGGTTGACCGGACTGCTCAACTTTACCGGCGCCCTGCTCGTCATCGGCATCATGGCCATTTTCCTCATGAAACCTCTCGGCGTGTCGCTGAAAGACGTTCTCGCCGTATCCGCCGGCAACGAACAGTTCTTCGCCACTGCGGTGCCCTGAAACCTCCCCGACTCATCCATCGAGCCCATATAGCTGCCGACTCGTACCGACGACCGGCAGTTTTCTTTTTTTCTTCCGTGCCCTTACGCCGACGAAAAATCCCCCTCGTTTGCTGCGCAACGAGGGGGACAAAAAAACGGAAGCGTTGTTGGCATCCCGGGTTTTTCGTCAGAGGATGGTCAATTCCTCAGCGGAGAAAGTCAGGTGTTTCAAGCCGTCCTTTTGCACCCAGAAGGTATTTTCGATTCCCACCGCCCCCAGGCCAGGATAGACCGCCTTCGGCTCAAAGGCGAAGGTCATGTATTCCTCGAGCACCTGATCCTTGAAGCCGCGCGCGATAAATGGGTATTCATCGATTTCCACGCCGATGCCGTGGCCAATAAATGACACCTGCGCACCGGCGCCGCCCATGAAATTATCCTTGTAGCCCAAGTCCACCGCCAAGTTGTAGCAAACCTCGTAGATATGCCCCCAGGCCACGCCGGGACGGGCGATTTCCTTCAATTTCTGCTGAATACGGTACATGTCGTCATAGGCTCGGCGCAGCGGGTCGGGAAGGTCGCCGATGCAGAACATGCGCGTCTGGTCGACTAGGTAGCCGTCGAAAGCGCCGGCGAAATCGACCGTAATCGGTTCATTGCGCCGGATCGCCTTGTAGCTCGCCCCCTGGCCGACGGATGGGTTGACGCCGAGACCGCCGAGGGGGGTGTCGACAAATGCCGGCACGGCGCTGTCGGCGCCGGAAAAGACGTGGCCGAAAAAAAGCTCGGAATTAAAACCGCGCATGCGCAGCATGCCCTGATGGCCAAGCTTGCGGGCGGTGAATTCAAGCTCCGCAGCCAGTTCGAGATCGGTCATCCCTTCGCGGACAACTTCTTTGGCCCGCTGGAAAACCCGATCGACCTGCAGGGCCGCATCCTTCATGATCTCCAGCTCGTAGGGCGATTTGACCGCCCGCACGGTGCGAATGAGCGGCGTGGCATCGACGATTTCCACCCCGTCGAGCACCGGGGCAAAACGCCGATAGAGCGCCACTGGAAGAACATCGAGCTCCATCCCCGCCTGTTTCGGCCAGGGGAGGCTGAAATCGGCGAGAATGCCGGGGATGTCCTTGGGACTTTTGATCGGCACGATATCTTTCAGGCCGCTTTCCATGCGCGCCCGACCGGCGTCCTTGCGCACCATGTAGACCGGTTCTCCCGCCGCCGGGATATAAAGCACTCCCTGCTGAACGGTGCCGGTAAAGTAAAAAAGATCGGCATTCTGCAGAATCAGAATTCCGTCGCAAGCCGTCTGTTGCATCAGAGACTGGAGTCTGCCGTAACGGGAGCGCAGTTCACTGGCGGGGGTCAGGCGCATGGTATTTCTCCTTTTCATTGCCATTCTTGTTTCTAAAACTATCGTGGGGGTCTGCTGAAAATTTTAATTCCTGCGACGGGCGGGAGGTGGTCCTTTTTTAGGCAAAACGCCAATTCCTTTGCTCTATCCATTCATTGGTAAAAAGCGGAAGAGTTTTCCCACAACGTATCCACAACCTCTGTGGATGGCGACCGCATCCCGTCCTTGAATAAAATAATCAGTGCAAATAATCGGGGCAGTGTACAGGAAGCCGCACCGGTAAACAAGCTCGGCAGCGCCGCCATGCTGGTCGGGAGAGAACCTGAGGGTGGCGTCATTCGCCATCACGGGAGGACTCCAGGGCCGAGAAACTGCGAACCCCCGCAGGCGCGGCCGGGTGGCCACGTTGTCCTGCGGGGGTTCTTTTGCAGTATGAATAACACCTTTTTCGCCGAACGCAAGCCAGGGCGCGTTCAGCGTATTATCCTCAGTTGACGGGAGAGATTATTAAACTATAATTAATTGAAATGACTTTTTTCCAGGGGAGGATGGCTTGCGATATCCCAAATTTTTTATTGGCGACAGGGTGCAGCGAACCGGCAGATTGCGCTCACGGACCGTGGTCAAAATAGCCCGCGACAACGAGCTGTTCTGGTATCAGCTGCTTGCTCCGGGCGATCGGCGAGAAACCTGCTGGGAGCACGAGTTGCGCCGGAACAGCCGCGCGGGCTGAGTGTCTTATGCGCCCTTGCGCACGAAGATCTCGCGCGCCAATTCCTCATCCACGGCAAATTCCGAATTTCCGACCTTGAAGATGTAAGAGGGAAAGCTATGGCTGAGCTGTAAGGTATTCCCCGGCAATACCCCCATGCTCATCAGCTTCTGCATCTTTTTCGAATCGCCGGTGGCCAGATAGGCGATCTCCGCCTTTTCCCTGGGTTTGATTTCGGTCAGGGCGACGACCCCCACCGCGCCGCTGGCGCGCGCCTCCTCGCAGCAGCTGCCGGGAGGAATCGGCTTGCCATGCGGGCAGGTGGTTGGGTGATTGAGCAGGGTGCAGACCTTGGCATCGACGCCTTGGTGCAGCAGATGTTCGAACTCGCAGGCCTTGGCGTCTCCTTTCTCCCCCTTGAGATCGAAAATATCCATCATCAACCGTTCGGCCAAACGATGCCGGCGCACTGTCATCTGCGCTTCCGGTCGTCCTTCCGGCCGCAGGTAAACCCGCTCCCCCTTGACCTCGACATAGGCTAAGCGCTCCAGTTCCGCCAGTCCGTCATCCTCGGGGCCGATGCCCAGCGTTGGCAGCAGGGCGGCGACATCGCCCTCCTCGACGGTGGCGATCCACAAACCTTCGAGAATCTCTTCAGCCTTTGCCGTTAATTTCATCCTTTTTCCTCCCTCTTTTCACTCTTTTGCATCAACCGCCGCAACAGCCCGGATACGACCGGATTGGCATAGCCGCAATGCGGGCAATGCACCTTGCGGCAGCCGCCGGAACAGGCGCCGCAACTCTGTTGTCCAACATCCGGCGCATCGGGAATCTCCTTGCCGCAAAATCCGCACTTCATGCCAGCACCTCGGTGACCAGCAGGAATTTATTAAGCAACCAGCCGGCGGCGAAGGCAAAAGTAGTGACGAAAAAGAAAATGAGCAGCGACACTTTCCAGCCACGCTCTTTTTTCATCATCAAAAACTGGGCAACGCAGGGGACGAACAGGGTCAAGGTGACGGCCGCGACGGTCAGCTGCACCGGGTTGAGCAAGCCGTTGGTCTGCAAGTCGTAAAGCCCGGCGGCGCCGAAATCGCGGCGGAAAAAGCCGAAAATGAAGGCGGCCGAGGCTTCGCTCGGCAAACCGAGGGCGTGCATCGCCGGCGTCATCCCGCGCACCAGCGCCTCCAGGGCGCCGGTCAGCTTGCCGGCCCAGAGCAGCACCGAGGCGATGATGAACAGCGGAAAAATTTCGAGGAAATACCACTGCATGCGGGTCAGGGTTTTTACCAGCACATTGCGCAGCTGGGGCAGCCGCAAGGGCGGAATTTCCATATAAAACATCGGCTTTTCGCCGGGAACCAGGCGCGCCGCGAGAAAACCGATGAGCAGGAAAATCAGCACGATGCAGACCGTCCATACCAGCAGCGTCCCCGGGGTGCCGGCGAGCAGCCCGAGGATGACGCCCAGTTGCGCGCTGCAGGGGATGGCCAAAGCGAGCAGGACGGTGGCGATGATCCGCTCGCGCACGGATTCGAGGGTGCGGGTGACCACGGTGGCCATGGTGTCGCAGCCGAAGCCGAGAACGATGGGGATGACCGCCCGCCCATTGAGGCCGATCCTTTTGAAAATGCGATCCACCAGCAGCGCCAGGCGCGGAAAATAGCCGGTGTCTTCGATGATCGAGAAGGCGAGAAAGAAGGTGCCGACGATGGGCAGCACCAGCGCCACCGCGTAGCGCACCGCCAGAGTGAAAATTCCATATTCGCCGACCAGCAGTTCGTGCAGCCAGTTCCAGGCGATGTGACGGTCGGCGAGGGCGATCAGCCAAGGGTTGACGAACCCCTCGAACAGCGTCCCTTCAAGAAAATCGACCACGGTGCCGGCGCCGAAGCCGCCGACAAATTGGTAGAGGCCGAAATAAAGAGAGATCAGCAGGATGGGAAAGCCGGTCCAGGGATTGATCATCCAATCGGATAGGCGTTCGCCGAAGGTGCGGATGTGGCGCTCCGGCTGGCTCACCACCCCCTCGAGCACCCCCTTGACCACTCGCCGGCGCTCCAGGCTGATGCGCAAATGCAGGTCGCTGCGGCGTTCGAAGACCGTCTCGTTCACCGCCTGCTCCACCGCTGCGAAATCCACTTCCTCTTGCCGCACCAAGGCGCCGATTTCATCGTCCCTCTGCAACAATAGCAGCGCCATGGCCCGCCGGTCGAGAAGGTAGTCGCCATGCAGCCGGTGGACGATCTTGGCAATATCCCCCTCCAGGTCGGCGGCGTAGGCGAAAGTGGCCGGACGCCGATCAAAAGAAGCAATCGCCGCATTGACCTCGGCCAGCCCCCGACGACGGGCCATGATCGTGCCAAGGACCGGAATGCCGAGTTTCTCCCGCAGCAGGGGCAGATCGATGCGCATGCCCAGCCGCTCGGCCTCATCGAGGATATTCACCACCAGAATGACCGGCAGGCCGGCTTCGATCAACTGCAGGGTCATCGGCAGCATGCGTTCCAGGTTGCGGGCATCGATGACGTGCAGCACGACATGCGGCCTTTCCCGCAGCAGAATCGCCCGCGCCACCCGCTCTTCCTCGGTAATCGGCAGCAGGGAATACATCCCCGGCGTATCGAGAACCTCATGGCGCACCCCGGCGATTTCGCAGTGGCCGCGGGACACCTCCACCGAGGTTCCGGGATAGTTGGAGACGGTGGTGTAAGCACCGGTCAGAGCATTGAACAGCACGCTCTTGCCGACGTTCGGATTGCCAACCAGTAAAATCTTCGGCTCGGGCAGGCTGGCAACGGCCGGCGGAACGAATTCTATGGGGTCTTGCTTAACATTGATAATCATTTTCAATCCAGAAAAGATAACAGCTGCAGCGGGCAATCCGATGCTTGATTCAATCCTATGCGGAAGCGTCGGAAGAGCGGGCCCGCCCTTCCGCACCCTCGCATTTTCGGCACAAACCGTATATTTCGAGTCGATGGCGCTCGATGCGGAAGCCGTGTGCCGCCGCGACTTTCTGCTGCAATTCTTCGATACCGGGATCTTCGAATTCCAGAATGGCGCCACAGCCGGTGCAAATCAGATGATCGTGATGCTCCTCCCCGGAAGTCGATTCGTAGCGGGCCTGGCCATCGCCGAAATGCCTCTCCTCGGCAATGCCACACTCGGCAAACAGCTTCAGGGTGCGGTAAACGGTGGCGTAGCCGATGTTCGGGTGCTTGCGCCGGATGCGCAGATAGAGTTCTTCCGTCGACAAATGGCTCCCGGAGCAGAGGAATTCATCCAGGATGATGTCCCGTTGCTGGGTCGACTTCAGCCCCTTGCGGGCGATGAAATCTTTAAAGATCTTACGGGTAGCCGGCATCTGCGCCCTTTTTTTGAAAATGATTATCATGAATAGCAGTCGCCCCGGCCGCAGTCAAGGGGAAAATGTCTATGATTCAAAAGCCGCCGCTCCATTCCGCCGGGGCCGGCGCATGCCATATCCCTTCTTTCGGCACTGAATTCCTCGGCCAACACGCTTGGCCTGCTCATGGTGATGCTCCTTTCGGGTGTGAAAGGGAGCATCGATGAGAATGTTCACTTGATGATTATCTTACTGATTTCAAGGCGGGGTTGCCGGGATGGTTTTGTCAATTCCGAAATCCAGGATCACCCCTGCACCGGAATGTACTGGTAAAGATAGCCGGCCAGGCGACCGAAGAGGTCGAAAAAGAGCATGACGCCAACCACCATCAGCAGCAGGCCGGTGAGGATCTCGACCAGGCGGATGTATATGCGAAAACGATTGAAGAAAGTCAAAAACCAGTGGAACAGTACGCCGGAGATGAGAAAAGGGATGCCCAAACCGGCCGAATAGGTCGTGAGCAGGGCAACCCCCCGGCCGACGCCGCCACTACTGCCGGCGGCCAAGGTGAGGATGGCGCCGAGGATCGGGCCGATGCAGGGGGTCCAACCGGCGGCAAAGGCGACCCCCACCACAAAGGTGCCAATAAAACCGGCGGGTTTTTTCTGGAGATGAACGCGTTTTTCGCCGAGGAGCACGCCAAAATGGAAGATGCCGCTGAGGTGCAAACCGAAGAGAAAGATCAGCACGCCGCCAATCTTCTGAATCCAGCCGAGACTCTCCCGCAGATGCTGCTGAAAGGAGAAGGAAGCAAGCCCCGCCAGGGCGCCGAGGCTGATGAAAACCACCGAAAATCCAGCGATGAAGATCAGGCAGTGCACCAGAACGGTCCAGCGCATCCGCCAGGTGGCACGCGCCTCCTTCAACTCACCGAAGGTCAATCCGGAGATATAGGTGACGTAAGAAGGAATCAGCGGCAGAACACAAGGGGAGAAAAAAGAGAGGATACCGGCCGTAAAGGCGATCCACAGGGTAATGTCTGCGCCCTCGGTCACGTTCTTATTCGCCGATCAGAGAGGAAATATATTTCAGAAACTCGACTGCGGACCAGTCGCGGGCACCCAGATAACGGTTGACTATTTTTCCTTCCTTGTCGATGAGGAAAGTCTCGGGAAGCCGGTAGACTTTATAGTCATCCTGCACTTTTCCTTTGCTGTCGAGCAAAATGGTAAAGGAGTGTTGGTTCTTGCCCAAAAACGTCTCGACCGCTGCCACATCTTCGCCATTGATCGCCAGCATGACGAAATCTTTGCTGCCCATGACCTCATTCAACCGCTGCATGGCCGGCATTTCCGCGCGACAAGGGGGACACCAGCTGGCCCAGAAATTGAGAAAGACGACCTTGCCGCGCAAATCGACCAGGCGCACCGGTTTGCCCTGAAGGTCTTTGAGGGTAAAATCCGGAGCGGTTTTGCCCACCTCGACAGCCACGTCGGGCGATTCAGCGGCCACAACCAAAGCGGCGGGGGCCAGCAGCAGACAAATCAAGAGGACAAGCAGAAAGCGCATGCAAAAAACCTTTCTTAATGGCGTTTGACTCAAATACCCCCTGCTCGGCGAAATGTCAAGGCGGCAGGTTTGCTCATTGTTCTTCCCGGCCGGCGCCGCTGGCCCACAACTCTTCGATTTCATCCATTTGCTCTTCACTGAAACCGAAATAATGGGCCAGTTCGTGGATGATTGTTTCGCCGATAATTTTGAACAGCGGATCGCCGGTTTCGCGGTGGCAGCATTCGACCGCCCCCTTATAGATGGTGATGACGTCGGGCAGGCACTGGCCGTAGTCGTGACCGCGCTCGTCGAGGGGCCAGCCGCGATAATAGCCGAGCAGATCGCGGGGGTCGTCGAAGCCGACCTCCTCCAGCGTTTCCGCGTCGGCCCAATCTTCGACCTGAAAAGAGAGGTTTTCCACCCGCGCCAAGAACGGCGCCGGAATGGCGGCGATCGCCCGCTCCACCAGGGCGATAAAATCCTGCCGTTTCAATCCTCGTACCCTTGGCCGCGCGCCACCCGGAAAATGGAGGCGAAGTGCGCCACTTCCCGCCCTTCTGCATCGGCGACAAACGCCTCGCCATGAAAGGTGCGCCCCTGCGGGCCGCGAATGGTAGCCGTCGCCGTCAGGCGCCCCTCCCGCACCGGGGCGAGAAACTTTGTATTCAGTTCGGTGGTGGCGAAAACCGTCCCCTGCGGCAGGATGGTTTTAATCGCCATCGCCACCGCCGTATCGGCCAGGGTGACTAGAGCGCCACCGTGCATAACGCCTCCCCCCTGCGCCAGTTTAACGGTAAACGGCAACGACAACACCGCCTTGCCCCCTTCCGCCATTTCGATTCGTAGTCCGATCAGGTCCTCAAAGGGTGCGGTGTCGACCCATTGTGCCAACCGGAACTGCTCCTCCTGCGGTTTGCGCAAGGTTTCGGGATTAGCCAGCAGCCGTGCCATAACGATCCTTTTTCAGGGGAACTGGGGAAATTCGCGAATGCACGGTCGGCAATAAAAAAACCAGACTTGCCACAGGCTGGAGATGAATTGATTCAGGGGCAGTATCGGGAACGTTGACCGTCGGGCGACAGAATACCATGGGGCGGTTGCGGCTTCAACCCGCTTCCGTCCCCTCTGAAATAGTGAGTGGCGGCAGGTGTTATTGCGAAACGAACAGGCTCTTCAAGCGGAAGAGCCTGTTCGTTTCGCGGCGGGTGTATCCATCAGTCGAGGTGCGTATCGAATTCCTTCGGATGTTTTTTGACCTCTTCGTAGTTCACCTTGTAGCCATGGGTCAGTTCCCGGCAATCGTGCAGGTCCCATGTTGCGCGATGATCGGCCACCTCCACCTCGATCAGTTCGCCGCTGCATGAAATCACCCGACCCGCTTCGTGCGTATTGTTGTTTTCCACCCACGTTAACCGGCCTTCCCTGGCCAGTTCGCACATTCCTTCGAAGTCTGTTTGTTTCATACACGTCTCCTTTGCTGTGGACGGTGTTTCTATCGAAGCAGCATCCTGTCTCCGTGCAAATTCCATTATACTCTCCCGACGAAAATGCCGCAAAGTTGTTGCCTGCATTGTTTTTTTCGCGCCGCCTCTTCATTGCACCGGTGGCGACAGTTGGGTTTTGGTTGGACTTTTAAAGTCGGCCACGTAAAATGGGGCGAATTTCCACCGGACAGACGGCACGCTTTGACGGAAAAAAACGAAGGAGACGAGCAAACATTGCAGAATGCCGCAGAACAGCCCGCCACCCTCGCGCAGGATTTCACAGTTTTGCGCAACATCCTCAATACCCTGGTCCTGCTGCAAAGCCATTTGCGCCTCGTCGGGGAAACCGGGGCCAATACCGTTCTCGCCACGTCGCGTCTTTTTACCTTCCTGGAGCAAATCTTCGCCGCCAGGCAAACCCTTACCTTTTCCGTGGCCCGGCACGGTTTTCTTTTTGCCGATACCTTTATCGACCGGACAAACCGCAATCTCGAAAAATTCGCCAACCTGCTCTTTCAGCACGGGATTGCCTCCCTGACCATCACGCCGGAGGTGGCTCCGCAGGCCATCCATTCCTTTCTCAAACTGGTCAACCGCAAACCTTCGGAAACCTGGGATGAAGGCGGCATGCCCGTCTGTTTGCGCTCGCGCAAGGTGACGGGCCTGGTCGTCGGCGAAATGAGCGAGGATTATTTCGAGCTGAAGGACGCCGCAAGCGAGGTCGAGCCCCTGCCCGCGACGACGGTCCTTTGGGAGAAATACGCCCTGGCCATCGCCCACGGCCTGCATCTTGCCGATGCCGACGCCGAGGGGGCCGACCACTCCCCGGCCGCCATGGCCGCGGCGGCCGGCGCGGCTTTGCAAAACAGAACGGAAGAGGAAAAAACCGCTTTTGCCCGCCATGCCGGTCGGTTTTTGCTTTCGCTCAAGCACGAGAAGGTGCGCACTTACCGCGATGCCACCGTGCGCAATCTGACCACTTTCATCAACGAACTGCCCCCCGATCTGCGCATCCTTTTTCTGACCAATGTTTTCAATTTGAATCTGGATATCGATCTGGCCGAGGACTTCGCCAGCACGTTGTCGGATGAGTGCATCCTCGATGCCTTCAAAAACGCCGCCATCGAGGAAAATTACACCCCGCCGGTCATTTTGCGCCTTCTCGGGAAACTGGCCGCCAATCGCGGCCTGGATACGGAAGGCGCGGTAACCCATGGGTCCGGACAAGGTCCGGACAGCAGCATGCTTGCCGATCTCTTCCGCGCCGACGGCTTTGCCGATTATGTTCCCGAACGTTACCAGGACGCATTGCTGCGCGTGGTGCGGGAAGATCATCTACCGGCGGGAACGGAGGTGGAACTCGATCAGCTCAAGCAGAGCCTCGAACCGGCCGCGGTCGAAGATCACCTCGGACAGGTCCTGCTGCGGATCTTCCAGGAGACGCCGGATGCGCAGCATCTCACCGGCATGTGCGGCAACCTGCGAAACACCGTCGATTTTTATCTGACCACCGAAAACTTCGGCAAAATCACTGAGCTGCTGCAAACCATTGCCGCCACCGACCCCACGGCGGAGAGCGCCCACGTTGCACTGGTCGAGCACGCATCTTCCGCCGCCTTTATCGATGCCGCCCTCGATGCCGTCAACCGCCTCGGCCGAGAAAAGCTTGAGGAACTTGCCACACTGATTCTTTACCTGAAAGAGCCGTTTATCGTGCCGCTCTTTGCGCGGCTGAACCAGGAGCCGAACCGGTCGATACGCCTTGTTTACCTGCGGCTCCTCAAGCAGATCGGCCCGCCCTGCATTGGGGAGGCGATCCGCTGGCTGACCGACGAGCGCTGGTACGTGACCCGCAACATGCTTTTTCTCCTGCGCGAAATCGGCGACCCTACCGTTCTTCCGGAAATCCGGCGCTATCTCACCCACAACCACGCCAAAGTCCGCCAGGAGGCGCTCGGCGCCTGTCTGCTGTTTCGAGATGACGCTGCCGTCGGTCACTTGCTGCGCGGCTTCGAGGCGAAAGAGGAGACGGAGGCGATCAGGGCGGTAACGCTGGCGGCGCAAGCGAACGATCCGCAGGTCATCGCCAGGCTTCTCGAAACGGTGCAAAAATCTTCCCTCTTCGACTACCGTCTGGAACTGCGGCGGGCAGCGGTCCGTGCACTGGCCGTCCATGCTCCGCCGGAGGCATTGCCTGTTTTTGCCCAGATTCTCGCTTCCCACGATCGGCTGCGTGCGTCCCCGCACGAGCAGTTGAAACTCGAAATCGTCGGCTCCCTCGGTAAATACCCGACCGAACCAGCCGCCAAGCTGCTGCGGGAACTCGTCGGGAACGGATCGGCCAAGGTCGCGCAAGTGGCCCGATTGCAGTTGAAAAAACTAACGGAAGGGGAGAGATGAGCAACAACGACGCACAACAGGTCAGAAGGGTTCAACTTCTCCTCGGGCATCTGCTGCGGGCGCTGACCAGCGCTTCCCTTTACGCACCGGACCATCCGCAGGTGCTTGCTGCCATTCCCGGCATTCTCGACCCCCTGCAACGCTACCTGGCGCACCGGTCCGAGCTGAGCCTGATCTTCACCAGGGAGGACATTCTTTTCGCCGGCAAGCCGCTGGAGCGCAATCCGCAAATCCGCCGGATCGCCCGAATTTTTGCCGACCTGGAGATCGGGCATATCCGTTTTCTCCCCGGGGTCGAAGCGGCCGATCTGCGTCAGTTGATTCGCTGCGCCGCCGGACAGGAGGGCCTTGCCGCCCTGAAAGTCCCCGGTTCCAGGGTGCAGGTGGGCAGCGTGGAGGTGCCGCCGACCGAGGAGCAGGAAGCGCAGATCGCAAGTTTCGAGGATTTGAGCCCGGAGCAGCTCGACGATCTGCAGGCGTTGTTCGGCGCCATCGGCGCGCAGGACAAAATCGATGTCCACAACCTGGTGTCGATCGTGAAGGGGTTTGTAACGGCTTTCCAGCGCGAGGCGAATCCGCTGCTGGCGTTGGCGCCGCTGCGCCGCTTCGACGATTACACCTTTACCCACTCGATCAATGTCGGCATTCTCAACATGGCCCAGGGGATGTCGCTCGGCATCGACGGCCAGTTGCTGCACGACCTTGGCATCGCCGGGATGCTGCACGATGCCGGCAAGCTCTTTGTCGACCGTAAAATTCTCAACCGGCCGGGAAAATTGACGGAGGAGGAATGGATTATCATGAGGTCCCATCCTTCCACCGGCGCCCAATATCTGATGAATCAGGAAGGGATACCGACCCTGGCGGTTATTGCCGCCTTCGAGCATCACATGCGCTACAATCTGCAAGGCTACCCGCCGACGCCGCCGGGCTGGCGGTTGAACCTGGCCAGTCAGATGACGATGATTTCCGATACCTTCGACGCCCTGCGCACCCGCCGGGTGTACAAGGATCCATGGGATTTTGCCAAAGCCAGCGGCCTGATGCTGGAGATTGCCGGCACCCAGCTCAATCCCGACCTGACGATGAATTTTCTCAAACTGCTGGCCCGACTCGGCGAGAAACTGCCGCCGATGGCGGCGGACGAGGATGTGCCGGCGCGCGAATGCTACTGCGAGTAAAAAAACGTCCCCGAAATCCGCGGATCGCCCGAAACAGGAGAAACATGCGAGACACCGTGCAGGAAAGCACAACCGAAGCGCCTCTGGTTCCGATGCCGGCCACCCCCGCCACTTGTCCCGGCGCGGAGCAGCTTCCCTTCGGCCAGCAGACGACCTTCCCGTCCGGGGAAGCATCAGCCCAACCGGAGAAGAAAAGCTTTCTGCGCCGATTCGGCGCCCTCGGCCTGCTGCTCATGTTTGTGTTCGGGAAACTGAAATACATCCCCATGCTGCTGCAGGTCGGCAAGTTCAAGACCTTCATCACCATGCTGATCAGCATCTGGGCTTACGCTCTGTTCTGGGGATGGTCTTTCGCCGCCGGCTTCGTCGCCCTTCTCTTCATCCATGAAATGGGGCACGTCATCGCCTTGCGCATGCAGGGAATCCGGGCAACGGCGCCGATGTTCATCCCCTTTTTCGGCGCGTTCATCGGCATGAAACAGCTTCCCGACAACGCCTTCGGCGAAGCGGTGGCCGCCTACGGCGGGCCGCTGCTGGGCACCCTGGGGGCGATGGTTTGCGCCCTGGTCGGCGTCGCCACCGGCAACCCCTTCTGGTACGCTTTGGCTTCGACCGGATTTCTTCTCAACCTGTTCAATCTCCTGCCGATCTCACCCCTGGACGGCGGGCGCATCCTCGGTGTCATCAGCCCCAAGCTGTGGATCGTCGGCCTGGCGGGGGCGATCGGTCTTTTCTGGCTGACCTGGTCGCCGATCATCGCCCTGATTGTCATCATGGGCAGCCTGCAGATCTGGTCCACGGCGAAACAGGGCAAGACCGAAAAGGCCCGTTATTACGCGGTGACACCGGTCAGACGGATCGCCATGGGACTCGCCTTCCTCGCCCTGGCCGCAACGACTTCCGTCGGCATGCTGGCCGTCCAGGGGCCGCTGACGGATTTTCAGGAAAGAGAGTTGCGACGCTCGGCGTCCGTCGACGAACGAGAATAAGGAGGGCCGCCGCCCTTATCGACCGTCTGCCGCATGGCTTAACCGCGAAGGCCCTCCCGCGCCCTGGATCGGTCCGACCAGACGGCTGAAATATTCCGGCGGCGGCGCCGTAAATTCCAGCCGTTGCCGCGAAAACGGGTGCACAAAGGCCAGCACCCGCGCATGCAGAAAGAGGTGTTTCGCGCCGTCCTCCCGCCCATATTTCCGGTCGCCGAGCACCGGGTGCCCCTGCTCGGCGCAATGCACCCGAATCTGATGCTTGCGGCCGGACAGCAGCTCGATTTCCAGCAGGCTCAGCCCCCGCACCTCGCGCAGCACGCGATAGTCGGTGCGCGACAGCTTACCCAGCCCGGCCTCTGTGGTGGAATAAACATTGTGCGCGCTGTTCTCCAGCAAAAAGGAGATAATCGCCCCTTCCTTTGCGCACAGCGTGCCGTGTACGACGGCGAGATAGCGCTTCTGCGCCTCTTCCCAGTTCTGTTGCAGAAAAAGTTTGGCGGCCTCGCTCCTGGCGAAAACCAGGACGCCGGAGGTATCGCGATCCAGGCGATGGACGATGAAAACCCGCTGCCGCGACCGCGGATCCCCTTTGCGCACATAATCGTTGAGAAAAGAGTGGGCCGTGCGGGTTTTATCCCGCTCGGTTCCGATGGTCAGCAGGCCGGCCGGCTTGTTCACCACCAGCACATCGCGATCCTCGTGCAGCAGGGTCAATCCCCCCCGGGGCTGAAAGCGATTTGCCGATTTTTTGTTTGGACGCATTGGAGATCCTTCGCGGGGCGCGAGATTTGCGCCCCAAGGTAAATAGGATTGATTTCCCGGTATGGCCGCAAGAAATACCGTCACCGCATCGCATGCGTCAATCGAATTCTCCCGTCGTCAATAGCCGTATTCACCTATTTCGATGCTGTGCAGGCGTCCGTTCTCGAAACGCAAAACGCGAATGAACATGTTCGGGCCAAGATTGTACGTCCACTCCTCGACCGTTACCTCCTGAAGCACTTCGAAAAAGCCGCCCTCCCGAAAGATCCGAAAATACCGCTCCTCCTCCCGCTCTTCCCGGAGCACGGGTTCGCCGCACTTTTCCAGAACGTCGAATTTTCCATCGCCGATATGCACCAGCTGGTTGCCGCAGCGCATGGCGAAAAGATCGCCGGCGGCCAAAAGGATCATCCATAGAGCCCAAATAAATCCCGCAGCAAACTTTTTCATCTCCGCCTCCCCACTCAGTTTAAAAGATTTCGCTGCCGGCGAACAGGACGACGGTCCGCCGGCGCGGCAGCCCTCCCCTTGCCGGCCAGGAAACGGCGGTTAGACTGGAAGGAGGCGCAAAGAAAGGGATGTTCAATGGCCAAGCTTGGGGAAAAAGTTATTCTTCTCACCGGCGCCACCGACGGTCTCGGCCGGCGCGTCGCCGAAGACCTCGCCGCACGGGGGGCCGTCGTTCTGCTGCACGGGCGCAACCCGGAAAAAGGGGAGGCAACCCTCGTCGAAATCCGCCGGGCAACGGGCAACGAGCGCTTACGATACGCCAACGCCGATCTTGCCTCGTTGCAGGAGGTCGCCCGCTTCGCCGAGCAGATCGCCGCCGAGCAGCCCCGGCTGGACGTGCTGGTCCACAACGCCGGGATCGGCGCCGGCGCCCACGGCGGCCAGCAACGGGAAACGAGCCGCGACGGCTTTGAGCTGCGCCTGGCGGTCAACTACATCGCGCCCTTCCTCCTCACCCGCCGCCTGCTCCTCCTGCTGCGCCGCACCGCCGGCGAGCAGGGCGAAGCGCGGATCGTCAGCGTCGCCTCCACCGCCCAGCAGAAGATCGATTTCGCCGACCCGATGCTGGAGCGCGGCTACAGCGGCATGCGCGCCTATGCGCAAAGCAAACTCGCGCAGGTGATGTTCACCTTCGGTCTGGCCGAAGAGCTGGCGGGCAGCGGCGTCACGGCAACGGCGCTGCATCCGGCCACGCTGATGGACACCAAAATGGTGCGGGAATGGTTCGGCGCCCCGCGCGCCTCGGTGGAAGAAGGCGCCCGCGCCCTGGAGCGGCTCATCGTCGCGGACGAACTTGCCGGCGTTTCGGGCGAATATTTCGACGGCGAGAGGAAAGGAAAGGCGGACCCGCAGGCTTACGACAAGGAGGCCAGACGCCGCCTGCGGGAGTTGAGCGAGGGATGGGTCAACGGGTTTCTCTGAGACCTTTCGCCCGCCGCAACCGGCGCAGCGACCGGGCGGCCTGATGACTGGATTGTGCCAAAGGATAGAAAAAAACCGCGACAGTGCACGAGGGGGTTGCGGCCAACAAACGACACTGCCCCCGGCCGCTGGCGCGACCGGGGGCAGTTTGCCTGCGCGAAACCTTTCGATCAGCAGCCGAGCTGCTTGAAGAAATCGTTCCCCTTGTCGTCCACCAGGATGAACGCCGGGAAGTCCTCCACTTCGATCTTCCACACCGCTTCCATCCCCAATTCGGGGAAGTCGATGCACTCGACCTTCTTGATGTTCTCCTCCGCCAGAACGGCCGCCGGGCCGCCGATGGAGCCGAGATAGAAGCCGCCGTGCTTCTTGCAGGCGTCGGTCACCTGTTGCGAGCGGTTGCCCTTGGCGATCATCACCATGGAGCCGCCGTTGGCCTGGAGCAGGTCGACGTAGCTGTCCATGCGGCCGGCGGTGGTGGGGCCGAAGGAGCCCGAGGCTTTGCCAGCCGGAGTCTTCGCCGGGCCGGCGTAGTAGATCGGATGCTTCTTCAGGTAATCGGGAAGGGGCTTGCCGCTGTCCAGGATCTCCTTGAACTTGGCATGGGCGATATCGCGGCCGACGACGATGGTGCCGGTGAGCAGCAGCGGCGTGCTGACCGGGTGCTTGGCCAGCTCGGCGAGGATCTTCTCCATCGGCTGATTGAGGTCGAGCTTCACCCCGTGGCTGTGCTTGCCACGGTACTGCTCGGGAATGAAGCGGCCCGGATTGCGGTCCATTTCCTCGACGAACAGACCCTCCCTGGTGATCTTCGCCTTGATGTTGCGGTCGGCCGAGCAGGAGACCGCCATGCCGACGGGGCAGGAGGCGCCATGGCGCGGCAGGCGGATAACGCGCACATCGTGGGCGAAGTACTTGCCGCCGAACTGGGCGCCGATGCCGAGCTTGTAGGCCGCCTCCAGCAGCTCTTTCTCCAACGCGACATCGCGGAAGGCCTGGCCGTGCTCATTTCCCTCGCTGGGCAGGCCGTCGAGTTCCTTGGCGGTGGCCAGCTTGACCGCCTTCATGCAGGCGTCGGCGCTGGTGCCGCCGATGACGAAGGCGATGTGATAGGGGGGACAGGCGGCGGTGCCGAGGTATTTCATCTTGTCGATCAGCCAATTCTTCAGCTTCTCGGGGGTGAGCAGGGCTTTGGTCTCCTGGTAGAGCATCGTCTTGTTGGCGCTGCCGCCCCCTTTGGCCATGAAGAGGAATTTGTAATAATCCCCGTCGGTGGCCATGATGTCGATCTGCGCCGGCAGGTTGGTGCCGGTGTTCTTTTCCTTGTACATGTCGAGGGCGACGGTCTGGCTATAGCGCAGATTCTCCTCGGTATAGGTCTTGTAGATCCCCTTCGAAAGGAATTCCTCATCCCTCACTCCCGTCCACACCTGCTGCCCTTTTTTGGCGACGATGGTGGCGGTGCCGGTGTCCTGGCAGAGGGGAAGTTCGAAATTGGCGGCAATCTCGGCGTTGCGCAGGAAGGCCATGGCGACCCCCTTGTCGTTCATCGAGGCTTCGGGATCGCGCAGGATCTTGGCGACATTCTCGTTGTGCTCGGGGCGCAGCAGGAAGGAGACGTCCTTCACCGCCTGGTTGGCGAGAACGGTGAGCGCCTCGGGATCGACCTTCAGCACCTCTTTGCCGTCGAATTGGGCGACGGAAACGTACTTCTCCGACCCGGGGATTTTGTAGTACTTGGTGGCGTCCTTGGCGAGGGGAAAGGGATCCTGGTAATGGAATTCCGGTGTGGCCATCGTTCTCTCCTTTGCATGGAATGGGCATGACGGCGGGAAAAAGCCGCCGGTTATGGATGGGCTGTTCATTATAGGCATGTTGTATACATTTGTCGATATTAAGTTGCGACGGATTTGCCGGGTTAAAACAAGAAAATTCAGCACCGCAAAGGCGCAAGGTCGCAAGGAAATTCTTTGCAAGGCTTGGCGTTCTTTACGCCTTGCGGTGCGGCGGATTCATTCTCCGCAGGTTAATAGACGGGATTTTTCTTGAAAGGCGGCCGGCGGCAATTTATCTTGGGCCGGCAACCACGGCTGAGTTGCGGAGAAAAACGAAGGAGGCGCCCCCATGCAGAAAATGCTTAAGCTCATTCTCACCTCCAAGGTCTACGAGGCGGCGGTGGAAACGCCGCTGGAAGAGGCGGCCGCTCTGTCGCGCGAGCTGGAAAACCGGGTGCTGCTCAAACGCGAGGACCTGCAGCCGGTCTTCTCCTTCAAGCTGCGCGGCGCCTACAACAAAATCGCCCAGCTGGAAGAGGCGGAGCGCGCTCGCGGCGTGATCACCGCCAGCGCCGGCAACCACGCCCAGGGGGTCGCCTTTTCGGCGCGGCGGCTCGGCATTCCGGCGCTTATCGTCATGCCGGTGACGACGCCGCGCATCAAGGTGGCGGCGGTGGAAGCCTTCGGCGCCGAGGTCGTCCTCTTCGGCGACAACTATTCGGAGGCGGCGGACCACTGCGCAAAGCTGCTGACGGAACGGGGAATGACCTTCATTCCTCCCTTCGACGACGAACTGGTGATCGCCGGCCAGGGCACGGTGGCCGATGAACTGCTGCGGCAAAGCGCCGGGCGGATGGACGCGGTTTTCGTGCCCGTCGGCGGCGGCGGACTGATCGCCGGCATCGCCGCCTACCTCAAGGCGCTGCGCCCTACGGTGCGGGTGATCGGGGTGGAGCCGGCGGACAGCGATGCCATGGCCCGCTCCCTGGAGCAAGGGCGGCGGGTGGTTCTCGATTCGGTGGGCATTTTCGCCGACGGCGTGGCGGTGCGGGAGGTCGGCAGGCTCACCTTCGATTACTGCCGGCGGCATGTCGATGAGATCATCCGCGTCGATACCGACGAGTTGTGCAGCGCCATCAAGAGCATTTACCAGGCGACCCGTTCCATCGTCGAGCCGGCCGGGGCGCTGGGCGTGGCCGGGCTGAAGAAGTATGTGCGCGAGCGCGGGGTGCGCGGCGCGTCGCTGGTGGCGATCAATTCCGGCGCCAACATGAATTTCGAGCGCCTGCGCTACGTCGCCGAGCGCACCACCATCGGCGAGAAACAGGAGGCGCTTTTCGCCGTCACCATCCCCGAACAGCCCGGCGCGCTCAAGCGTTTCTGCGCCGAGGCGGTGGGCGAGCGCAACATCACCGAGTTCAACTACCGCCTGGCCGGCCGCAATCAGGCGCACATCTTTGTCGGCATCACCATCCGCAACGCTCAGGAGCGCACCGCTTTCGGCCAACAGCTCGCCGCCGCCGGCTTCGCCAACGTCGATCTCACCGACAACGATCTGGCCAAAACGCACGTGCGCTACATGGTCGGCGGCCGCTCGCCGGAAGCCATCCACGAAGTGCTCTACCGCTTCTGGTTCCCCGAGCGAACCGGCGCCCTCACCCGGTTTTTGGTCGCCATGGCCGCCGACTGGAACATCTCCCTTTTCCACTATCGCATGCAGGGGGGCGATTACGGCCGGGTGCTCATCGGCCTGGAAATTCCCGCCGGCGGCGAGGCGGGTTTCCGCAGCTTTCTCGCCCATCTCGGCTACCACTATGTGGAGGAAACGGCGAATCCGGCGTTCAAGCTTTTTTTGTGAGGACGGCTCGGATCACGGGCAAAATTAATTGACAGTTTTAGTCGGGTATGTTATTCGGTTAGCCATCCCGAAAAGGGAATTTCCGGCAGGAGGTTATCCCGTGTTTCAGACCTTGAAGGAAGATTTCCGGGTGGTTTTCGAGCGCGATCCGGCGGTGCGCAGTGCGCTCGAAATCATCTTTTGCTATCCCGGTTTTCACGCCATGCTTTTTCACCGGGTGGCGCATCGGCTGTGGAATGCGAGGATTTATTTCCCTGCCCGCCTGGTTTCCCACCTTGGTCGTTTTCTCACCGGGATTGAGATTCATCCCGGCGCCAAAATCGGCCGAGGCTTCTTCATCGATCATGGCATGGGGGTGGTGATCGGCGAGACGGCGGAAATCGGCGATAATTGCACCCTTTACCACGGCGTCACCCTGGGGGGAACCTCCTGGGCGAAGGAAAAACGCCATCCGACCCTCGGCAACAACGTGGTCATCGGCTCCGGCGCAAAAGTTCTGGGGCCTTTCACCGTCGGCGACGGCAGCAAGATAGGCTCCAATTCGGTCGTGGTGAAGGAGGTTCCGCCCAACTCGACAGTGGTCGGCGTTCCCGGGCGGATGGTCCTCACCGACGATCAGAAGCAAGCGCAGGAGAAAAAGGTCGATCTCGAACACGGCCGACTGCCCGACCCGGAAGCCAAAGCCATCGCCTGTCTGTTCGACCAGATTCGGGCGCTGGAGAACCGGATCAAGGACCTCGACGAAGAGCAGGAGCGGCTGCGCGGCCTGCTCCCGAACGCCGGAAGGACATAAAGATGCGACTTTCGACCAAGGCTCAGTACGCCGTGCGGGCGATGGTCAGCCTGAATCTGCATTCCGACAACGCCCCGATTTCGATCCGCGATATTTCCGTCCGCGAGGAGATCTCCCTCAACTATCTGGAGCAGCTTTTCGCCAAGCTGCGCCGTTGCGGACTGGTCGAGAGTTTTCGCGGACCCGGCGGCGGGTACGTTCTGGCACGACCGGCGGCGCAGATCCGGGTGGACGAAATCATTGACAGCGTCGAGGAAACGCTCGTGCCGGTCTCCTGCATGGATGAGGGCGGCTGCGCCTGTCCCGAGCAATGCGCCACCCACAGCGTCTGGCAGGGTCTCGGCCAGCGCATTCGCCAGTTTCTCGCCTCCATTACCCTGGCCGATCTGACTCTTGAAGCCCGGCGGAAAATGAGGAAGGAATAAATCGGTTTTGAATCTGTCCAGACAACCACAATGCTTCAGAGGAGGAGAACGGTGAAACACATTTACATGGACAACAACGCCACCACCGCCGTACGCCCGGAGGTGCTGGAGGCGATGCTCCCTTTTTTCCGCGAACATTTCGGCAACCCCTCCAGCGTCCACTGGGCCGGACGGGCGGTGGCCGGCGCGGTGGAGAAAGCGCGCGAGCAGGTGGCGAAGCTGGTCAACTGCTCCCCAGCCGAAATCGTCTTCGTCTCTTGCGGCAGCGAAGGGGACAACACGGCGATCCTCGGGACCGCCGACGCCCTGCGCGAGAAGGGCAATCACATCATCACCACTTCGGTGGAACACCCGGCGGTGCTCGAAACCTGCCAGTTTCTGGAAAAGCGCGGCTATGAGGTCACCTACCTGCCCGTCGACAAGAACGGCATGCTTGATCTGGCCCAGTTGGAAGCGGCGATCACCGATAAGACGATCCTGATATCGGTGATGTGGGCCAATAATGAGACCGGCAATCTTTACCCGATTCCCGAAATCGGCGCCATCGCCCGCAAGTACAAAGTGCGCCTGCACACCGACGCGGTGCAGGCGGTGGGCAAGGTGCCGGTGGACGTACAGGCGGCCGGCGTCGATCTGCTGGTCATTTCCGGACATAAACTCGGCGCGCCGAAAGGTGTCGGCGCGCTTTACGTCCGGCGCGGCGCCAAATTGACCCGCTTCATGCACGGCGGCCACCAGGAACGCAACCGGCGCGCCGGCACGCACAATGTCCCCGCCATCGTCGGCCTCGGCCTCGCCTGCGAACTGGCCGGGAGGGAGATGGTGGAGAAAGCGGCCTATATCAAGAAGTTGCGCGACCGGTTGGAAAGCGGCATCCGCCTGGCGGTGCCGGAGATCAAGCTCAACGGCCATCCGACCGAACGCCTGCCGAACACCTTGAATGTCAGCTTCGCCTATATCGAAGGGGAATCGCTGCTGCTCAACCTCGATATGAAGGGGATCGCCGCCTCGTCCGGGTCGGCCTGCACCTCTGGCTCCCTGGAGCCCTCGCACGTGCTCGGCGCCATGTGCGTCGAGATCACCCTGGCCCATTCGAGCACCCGCTTCAGCCTTGGCGCCGACAATACGCGGGAGGATGTCGATTACGTCCTGGAGGTCCTGCCCCCCATCGTCCAGCGACTGCGCGAGATGAGTCCGCTCTACAACTGTAATCAGGAAAGCTGCGTCGACTGCACGACGCTTGCCCGACTTTAACCAGTTCTCTGTCAAAGGAGAGAATCGATGTATTCCGAAAAAGTGATGGACCATTTCAGCAACCCGCGCAACGTGGGTGAAATCGAAAACGCCGATGGTGTCGGCGAGGTGGGGAACGCCTCCTGCGGCGACATCATGAAAATTTTCCTCAAGGTCGAGAACGGCCTGATCAAGGACATCAAGTTCAAGACCTTCGGCTGCGGCGCCGCCATCGCCACCTCGTCCATGGTCACCGAAATGGCCATCGGCAAAACGCTGGACGAGGCGCTGGAACTGACCAACGCCGCCGTGGCCGAGGCGCTCGACGGCCTACCCGCGCAGAAGATGCACTGCTCCAACCTCGCCGCCGACGCCCTGCACGAGGCGATCAAGAACTATCAGGAGAAGCAGGGGTGAAAACGGGTGACGTGTAATCCGTAATCCGTAGGCGGGTGGGCGTAGGCCTGCCCTACAAAATAAACCTGTTCCCCGTTGGGGCGCGGCATGTCGCGCCCCAACATGGTTATTTATGACGCAGAAGAAAAAACGGATCGTCGTCGCCATGAGCGGCGGCGTCGATTCCTCCGTGGCCGCCGCCCTGCTCAAGGAGCAAGGGCACGAGGTGATCGGCATGACGATGCAGATCTGGGATTACTCCGCCTTCACCGCCGCCCATGGCGACACCTTCGGCACCTGCTGTTCCCTCGACGACGTCTACGATGCCCGCCGCGTCGCCGAGTCCCTCGGCATCCCCTTTTACGTCGTCAATTTCGAAAAGGATTTCCAGCGGCAGGTGATCGACCGCTTCTGCGACGATTACTTCGCCGGCCGCACCCCCAATCCCTGCGTCGTGTGCAACCAGGTGCTCAAGTTCGACCTGCTGCTGCGCCGGGCGCGGGAATTGGAAGCGGACTACCTCGCCACCGGCCATTACGCCCGCATCGTCGAGACGGCGGACGGCTGCGCCCTGCACAAGGGGGTGGACGCGGCGAAGGACCAGAGTTATTTCCTCTTTACCCTCTCCGGCGAACAGATGGCGCGGGTGCGCTTTCCCCTCGGCGGCATGAGCAAGGAGGAGGTGCGCGCCCACGCCGCCCGCCTCCAGTTGCGGGTGGCGGAGAAAGCGGAGAGCCAGGATATCTGTTTCGTCCCCGATGGCGACTACGTGCGCTTTCTTGAAGAGGAGCGCGGCGCCGGCGCCATGGACGGCGAGATCGTCCATGTCTCCGGCCAGATCCTCGGCGCCCATCACGGCACCTACCGCTACACCGTCGGCCAACGGCGCGGTCTCGGCATTGCCTGGCCGCAGCCGCTTTATGTCGTTGGCATCGATGCCCGCAAGAAACAGGTGCTGGTGGGGGAGGAGCAATTTCTGGAGAGAACAGAGCTGACGCTGCACAGCATCAACTGGCCCGGTCCGCCGCCGCCGGCGAAATTCGAAGCCGCCTGCCGCATCCGCTACCGGCATCGGGAGGTCGCTTCGACAATCACCCCTCTCCCCGGCGGCCGCGCCCACGTCTGTTTCGCCGCCCCACAACGCGGGGTGACGCCCGGGCAGGCGGCGGTTTTTTATGATGGCGAGCGGGTGCTCGGCGGCGGCTGGATCGAATGACTCTCACCGCCGCCATCGCCACCCTCGGCTGCAAAACGAACCAGTTCGAGTCCGCCGCCCTGCATGAATCCCTCGAAACCGCCGGCTACAGGATTGTTCCCTTCGAGGCCGGGGCCGATCTGGTCGTGGTGAACACCTGCACGGTGACCGCCGCCACCGACGCGCAGTCGCGCAACCTGGTGCGACGGGCGCGCCGACTTAACGCCGCCTGCCGGGTGGTGGTGACCGGCTGCTACGCCCAGGTCGATCCGACGGCGCTCAAGGAGTTGCCGGGGGTGGCGCTGGTGCTCGGCAATGAGGAAAAACGCGATCTGCTGCGCCACCTGGCGGATGGGGCCGGAGTCGCCGTCGCCCCTTCCCGCGCCACAACCGCCCTGCCGCCTCCCCTGTCGACCTTCGCCGGGCGCAGCCGCGCCTTCGTCCAGATCCAGAACGGCTGTGACGCGTTCTGCAGCTACTGCATCATCCCCTACGCCCGGGGGGCAAGCCGTTCGGTTCCCGCCGCCGCCGTTATCGAACAGATACGCCGCCTGAACCCCGATTATCCGGAGATCGTCCTCACCGGTATTCACATCGGCGGCTACGGCGCCGACCTGCAGCCGCCGACAACGCTGCTCGCTCTGCTGCACACCATCGAGCGGGAAACAGAAGTGCAACGGCTGCGCCTCGGGTCTCTGGAGCCGACGGAAATTCCTGCCGCTCTCATCGAAACGGTCGCCGCCTCCCCGGTCCTCTGCCCGCATTTCCATATCCCCCTGCAGGCGGGCGACGACGCGGTTCTGCAGCGGATGAACCGGCATTACGACAGCGCTTTTTTCCGCACCCTGGTGACCGATATCCATGCCCGCCTGCCGGAGGCGGCGATCGGTCTGGATGTCATTGCCGGTTTTCCCGGCGAAACGGAGGCGGAATTCGCCAATACCTGCCAGCTGATCGAGGATCTTCCCGTTTCCCACCTGCATGTCTTCCCCTTCAGCAAGCGGCCCGGAACGCCTGCGGGCGCAATGGCCGACCAGATTTCCGGGTCGCTGATTAAGCAACGGGCGGCGCGCCTGCGGCAGATCGGCGAGGCGAAACAAGCCGCTTTTGCCCGCCGTTTCATCGGCAGAACGCTGGAAGTGGTGATCGAGGGGGGAAAACGAAAGGGCTTGTGCCGCGGATTGACCGGCAACTATCTCTCGGTCGCCTTCTCCGGCGGCGACGCCAAAGAGGGGGATTTGGTGGCGGTGCGGATCACCGACTGGACCTCCGCCGGCCTGCTCGGCGCAGCGGTATGACGGGCAGTCGCCAACAGCGGCGGGAGACGCTCGTCGCCGCCGCCGCGACCGGCGAGCGTCTGGATATTTATCTGGCAAGGGTTCTCGGGGTATCGCGCCGCGCGGTCAAACAGGCCCTCGACGGCGGCCGGATTTTTATCGACGGGCGAGCGGTGCGCCGCGCCGGCCACCTGCTGCAAGGCGGCGAGACACTGGCGGTCACCCTCGATCGGCCGCCCCCCCCGCCACGCCCGGCGGAACCATCGATTATTTACCGGGACGCGCACCTGCTGGCGCTGAACAAGCCGCCCGGTCTCCCTGCCCATCCGACCGGCGCCGGCCGCCCCGACGCCCTGACCTGGGCGACAGAATTCCTGCGCCGGAGCGGTAACGGCATCGTCCCCATCCTTCTGCACCGGCTGGATGCCGACACCTCGGGACTGCTCCTCTTCGCCTTGAGCGGCGAAGCCAACTGCGCCCTGGCCGCCGACTTCGCCGCGCGCCGGATTGAAAAGACATATCGAGCCCTGGTCGCCGGCGATCCCCCCGAGTTCTTTACCGTGGAAAATTTTCTCCGCCCGGGACGGCGCGGCAGAACGGCGGCGGCCAGTGCCGGCGGGCAGCGGGCGGAAACGGATTTCCGCGTGATGGCCCGCCATCCGGGGTGCGCCCTCATTGAAGCGCGGCCGAAAACCGGTCGCACCCACCAGATCCGGGTTCACTTGGCCGGACAGGGGTTTCCTCTTCTCGGCGACTCCCTCTACGGCGGACCGACGGCGATCACTCTCGGCGGCCGGGCCCTCCCCCTCTCGCGCCACCTGTTGCACGCCTTCCGTCTGACTTTCGCGCATCCCGCCAGCGGCGAAACCATCACCCTCGAAGCACCGTTGCCGGACGATTTCACAATTTTTACCGTCTGAAGCAAAAGGGCGCAGCCCTGCGGAATCACTTCCCCATCGCTGCCGCCACCTGCAGCAACATCTCCGGCCGATCGCTCATCACCCCGTCCACTCCCATCGCCAGCAGGCGTTGCATGTCGGCGGCCTCGTTCACCGTCCACACATGAACTTCCAATCCGCAGGCATGGGCGGCGGACAGCGTTTGCGGGGTGACCAGGCGATGTTGTTCGAAGATTTCCGGAATCTGCAGGGCGACGCCGGCGGGGCGGTATTCCCCCGCCATCCCTGTGCCCGCCCATTGCATGAACATCGCCACCTCCCCCCGGCTGAAACTGGTCGGAATGGCGCCGCAGAGTTGCCGAAGACGGTGGATTACCGCATCGTGCTCACTGGCCAAAAGAACCCGGTCGGCGGCGTCGGCTCGCCGTATGGCCTCCACCACCAGCGCTTCGATTCCAGGTTTGTCCTGCTTGACCTCGATGTTGATGCATGTCTGCGGAAAGGTTTCCAGAACCTCCGTCAGGAGCGGCACGGTGACGCCTCGGCCGCGCCAGGGATGGCTGCGCCCCTCGTCCGGGGTAAAACCGAAGCCGGCGTCCAGTTGGCGAAGGGCGGCGAATTCCAGGTTCACCACGCGCCGAAACCGTCCACAAGTGCGCCGCAAATTGCGATCGTGGTGCACCACCACTTTCCCATCGCGGGTCGCCCAGACATCGAGTTCCAGGTAGCGGATGCCGGTCTGCACCGCCGCCTGAAAAGCGGCCAGGGTGTTCTCCGGGCATGCGGCGCTGCTGCCCCGATGGGCGAACAGGCGCGGCCGGGGGTGGTTGAAAAAATTCGATTTCATCGGGACTCCGTGCGGACCAGGCGTTTTCCCCGCTCCACGTCCACCAGGGCCAGCAGCGCCATGCCGGTGACGAAAAAGCCGGAAATGGCCAGAATGGACAGACGGGCGGAACGGGAGATATCGGTGATCAGGGCGAAAACAAAGGGGCCGAGAATGGATGAAAATTTATTGCTGATGGCGAAGAACCCGAAAAATTTCGCGGTCTTTCCCGATGGAATTAACGCGGCAAAAAGCGAACGGCTGATCGACTGGCTGCCGCCGAGAATCAGGGCGACAACGAAGGAGAGTATCCAGAATTGCCACTCCTGGCGAATAAAAAAAGCGCAGACGGATACGGCGGTGAACAGAAGCAGGCTCAGCATTACCGCCCGTTTGGCCCCGCTTTTGGCCGCCAGCCGCCCGAAGAGCAAGGCGCCCGGCATGGCCACGAACTGAATCATGAGGAAACAGCCGAGAATGCTCCCCTGGGAGAGAGCCAGTTCGCTGGTGGCGAAAATGGCGGAGACGGTGATGATCGTCTGGATGCCGTCGTTGTAGAGCAAAAAGGCAAAGAGAAAAATAAGCAGATCGCGGTGGCCGCGAATTTCGGCAAATGTCCGCAGGTAGCCGCGCAAGCCGGTCATGAGCGGTTCCGGCGGCCGGGGGAGGACCTCTTCGCGGACGTAGGCGAAGGTCGGCAAAGAAAAGAGCCCCCACCACAATCCGGTCAGCAGCAATCCCACGCGGGTGGCGCTGCCGGCGTCAGCAAAACCGAACGTTCCCGACCACTGGATGAGAATGAAAACCAGAGCCAGCAACAGGCCGCCGCCAAGATAACCGCAAGCGTAACCCCTGGCGGACAGGCGATCCATTTCTCCACCGGTGGCGAGCGCCGGAAGAAAGGCGTTGTAGAAGACGTTGCCGGAGGCGAAGCAGAAATTAGCGAGCATGAAAAGAGCACCGGCAAGCAGGAAATCGCCCGCTCCGGCCAGGGACAGGGCGGCGGTTGCGGCGGCGCCGACGCCGGTGAAGAGGAGCAGCAGGCGACGCCTCCCGCCACGGTGGTCGGCCAGAGCGCCCAGATAAGGTGCGGAAACGGCGACCGCCAGCATCGAGGCGGAGACGACGTATCCCCAGAGGGCGGCGGCGGGGATCGTGCGGGAAAAGCCGAAAAAAGACAACGTGGCGCCGCCGGTCGGCACGATGGCGGCGAAATAAACGGGAAAAACCGCCGCCATGATCACCGTGGCGAAACTGCTATTGGCCCAGTCGTACATGCACCAGCCGAACCAGGCTTTTTGCTTTTCGCTGGAATTTTTAAACTTGCGCCTCACCGCCCCCTCTCTCCCCGCCGCTTGGTTTTTCGGCACGCTTTCTTTTTTCCGGTATTCCCGTTTACCGGCGCACCGTCGAGCAGTTCCACGTAGGCGCAGTCCGCAGGAAGCCAATGCAGTTGCGGCAGGTTCTCCGGGGTCAGTTGCACACAGCCCTCCCCGACATCGAGGCGCTTGTCGTACACCCGGCACTCGCGGCTGACCATGTCGAGATGGCGGCAGGGGATGCGGGTGAAGCGGATGCGGCCGGCCGCTTCGATCCACTTTTCGAAACAGCACTGGCCGCAGCGCCGGCAACGATCTTCCCAGATTTTTTGGTCCGACATCGTTTTCTTCATGCGCGGATTATTCTTCCATTGCCTCGGGTCCATGCCCCAGGTGCTCGAAAAACTGCAGCACCAGCCGAAAGGTCAGCCCCCAAAGAACCGTTCGTCCCGGCGGCAGGAGGCGAATCGCCGGGCGCATCAGCGGTTCTTGGCCGAAACGCACCGGCGCCAGCAGGCGGCGGGAGGGATCGAGCAAATCCGGCAGCGGCACCCAGAAGGCGGAGACGACTTCTCCGTTGAAGCTCAGGACCGGCGAGTTGTCCACGGCATAAACGAAGCAGGAAAGGATGATCGGCAGGTGATCGCCAGGCAAATCGTCCAACTGACCGAGATACCGGGCGCCCGCCAGGGAAAGGCCGATCTCCTCCATGACTTCGCGCTCCGCCGCCGCCTTCGGCCCGGCATCCTCCGGATCGACCTTGCCGCCGGGAAATCCGAGATCTCCCGACCAGGGATCGCCGGCGCAGTGCGCCCGTTCGATAAAAAGCATTTCGGGCGCCTCGGGCGGTCCCTTCAGCAACATGGCCACCGCTCCCTGCCGTCCAGCAGGGGATACCAGACGGGGCTTGCGGCCGGCGAGGATGCGCTGGATGTCATGGAGATTTATCATCATATCCGGTTAAACTCTCTCCGCGAATGCAAGGGGCCGCGCCGTTGACCCGCATCTGTCGTATATGGCATCCTTCGGCCATGCACATCATTCAGCCGCCGCAAATGGAAGAGATCTCCGACTGCCCTTATCTGCCGGGGCGGCGAAAACGTTACGAATCGTTTCTTGCCGACCGCCTCGATGCCGGCGAACTCGCCCGCCTGCTGGCCGAGGGATGGCGCAAGTTCGGCCTGTACTATTTTCGCCCCGCCTGTCCGGAGTGCCGTCTCTGCATCCCGCTGCGGGTGCCGGTGGCCGATTTCTCCCCCTCGCGCAGTCAGCGCCGCCTGCTGCGCCGGAATGCCGGTCTGCGGATCGCCAGCGGGCGCCTAAAGCCGTCGCAGCGCATCTATGAAATCTACCGGGAGCACTCCCGTCGGCGCTTCGACCAGGAAAGCGATCCGGAAGAATTCCTCTTTTCCTTCTATCTGCAATCCTGCCCCGGTCTGCAACTGGAAATCCGTCGCGGGGAGGAGATGATCGCCTTCGGCCTCCTCGATCAGGGCAGCGATTGTCTGAGCAGCGTCTACTTCGCCTTCGATCCGCGCCATGCCGAGTGCGGGCTGGGCAATTTCGGCGCCCTCCAGGAAATCGAGCTGGCGCGCAGTCTCGGCCTGGCCTGGTATTATCTGGGCTATTACGTCCCCGGCTCGCCACGCATGGCCTACAAGGACCATTTCCGGCCGCGCGAATATTGGGACTGGGAAGGCCGCCGGTGGCGACGCGCCGAGGGTCCGCCGGAAGAGGCCGCCGAGAACCCCGATGTTACGGGGCGGCCCCGCCCTATTCCGGCGCGACTTCGTAGACCAGATTGACTCCCGCCCGCACCGTCACCTCGCCCGGCGCGATCACCGGCTCGTCCGCCATCGCCTTCATCGCGTAGCGCTCCATGCCGATCCGCATCGGAGCCGACGGTGGCTGATCGAGATTCAGCGAAAGCACGCGCACCAGCCGCACTCCGGCCGCCTGCGCCAAGGCTGCGGCATCGGCCCGGGCATTGGCGGTGGCGCCACGGATCGCCTCGGCCCGGTGCTGCTGCGGGTCGGCCAGATCGAATTCGAGAGCGCCGATCTGGTTGGCCCCGGCGACGCCGGCGGCGGCAATCAGCTTGCCGGCCAGTGGCAAACGGGTGGTTTTCAGATCGAGGGAATTGGTGACGGTATAGCCGACGATTTTCGGCTCCCATTCCGTCTCCGGGCGTGGCGGGCGCGAAGACCAGCGGGGTTCGACGCGAAACTGCCCGGTTGCCATCTCGTCTTCGCCCAAACCGGCCTCGCGCAGCGCCGCGGTCACGGCGCGAATCCGCCGATTGTTCTCCTGCAGCGCCTGTTCCGCCGTCGCCGCCTGGGTGACTACCCCGATGCTCAGGCGCAACCGGTCGGGCGCCACCCGCATTTCCACCTGCCCGGACACCGACATTTGCGGAACACCGGCCTCCTGGGCCAGGATCGGCGCCGGAGTGTAGAGCAGACCCGCGATCAGCAACATACATGCCCGGATGAAGTAGTTCATTGCGCCTCCAGTACTCTTCGAAAATTTTGCAAAAAAATCGGGATCAGGCAAGTGTCCTCCAGGATTTGGGCAAATGCAAGGGGACGGGAGTCAAGTCAGCGGTAAAACAGCGCGAGCCAGACGGTGGCCTCCGCCGGGCTCGTCGCCCGCACCCGATGTCGGGTGTGGGCGGGAATGAGCAGCGAGTCGCCTGTTCGCAATTCGACTGCCGAGCCGTCCGCATATTCGATAACCCCCCAGCCCCGCAGAACCGCGACCCACTCGTGTTCCTCCTGATCGTACCAGAGACCGGGCGGGGAAACATGGCCGGTGGAAACAATGCGCTCCAGGCGAAGATTGCCGGCGGCCAGAAGGGGCAAAACCTCTTCCTCGACCAAGTGCCCGGGGATATCCGAAAAGAGATTTACTGGGGGCAAAGCTTCGTTTCCGGCCAAAATGCCTCATCCCTCCCGGCGAATCGAATATTTTTCCATCCGGTAAATCAAAGTGTGGCGGGGGATGCGCAGAAATGCCGCCGCCTTCGTCTGGTTCCAGCCGTGGCGGCGCAGGGCTTCGAGAACCGCTTCTTTTTCCAGATCCTCCAAGGCATAACCGTCATCGGGAAGATTGAGGACGCCACCGGCGGGGGCATGCCGGTGCAGGAATTTCGGCGGCAAGTCCTCCTCCTCCAGCCGCTCGCCACGGCGCAAAATCAGCATCCGTTCGACGGCATTGGCCAGCTCCCGCACATTGCCCGGCCATTGGTAGGCGATCAGGCGATCCATGGCCTTCTCGCCGATCTCCACCTGCGCACCGCCGTGCTTGTGCAGGAAATGCCGAAGAAGCAGCGGGATATCGCCGCGCCGCGCGCGCAAAGGAGGCAGATGGACCGGGATCACCGCCAGCCGGTAATAGAGATCTTCGCGAAAACCGCCTTCGGCCATGGCCGATTCGAGGTCGCGATTGGTGGCGGCCACCAGCCGCACATCGATTTTCCGGGCAACGCCGCCGACCGGCTCAATCTCCCGTTCCTGCAATGCTCGCAGCAGCTTCGGCTGCAATTCGACAGGCAACTCCCCGACTTCATCGAGAAACAGGGTGCCGCCGTCGGCCAGTTCGAATTTGCCCTTGCGGTCTTTGACCGCCCCGGTAAAAGCGCCTTTGACATGCCCGAACAATTCGCTTTCCAGCAGATCGGCGGGAATGGCGGCGCAGTTGACCGGCACGAAAGGCGCCGCCCCGCGCTCACTGCCATGGTGGATGGCGCGGGCAACCAGTTCCTTGCCGGTGCCGCTTTCGCCGCTGATCAGCACCGTCGCTTCCGTGCCGGCCACCCGCCTGACAATGTCGAAGACTTCCTGCATAGGGTCGGAGATCCCCACCAGATGCGAAAAATCGAGGCGATCGGCCAATTCTTCCCGCAGACGCGTATTTTCCTCCTGCAAACCACGGAAAGAAAAGGCCTTGGTCACCACCAACCGCAGTTCATCGCGGCTGAAGGGTTTGGTGAGGTAATCGTAAGCGCCCAGCTTCATCGCCTCCACCGCCCGCTCCACCGTGCCATGGGCGGTGATGACGATCACCAGGGTCTGCGGATGTTCCGCCTTGATCCGCTTGAGAATCTCGTATCCGCTCAGACCCGGCATCTGGATGTCGGTGACCACCACCGGGGGCTTTTCCAGAGCGAAAAGACGCAGTCCGCTCTCGCCATCGGCTGCGGTCAGCACGCGAAATCCCGCCTCGTGCAAGGTGTACTCGGTCACCCGCCGAAGAGAATCATCGTCGTCGATGAGCAGCACGGTCGGCTTCTCTGCCATTGGCAATCCCCAATCCGGGCGTCAAGCCCCGTTCAGCGGCAAAAGGATGGTAAATGTCGTGCCCTGTCCCGGTTGGCTGGCCACATCGATGCGGCCGCCATGTCCCTGGACGATGCGGTGGGTGATCGCCAAGCCAAGTCCGGTGCCTTCCTGGCGAGTGGTAAAGAAAGGATTGAAGATGCGCTCCCGATCCGCCGCGGAAATGCCTTGCCCGCTGTCTTTGAAAGTAATCGCCGCCTGCGCCTCCCGGTGCTCCGTGGCGATGATCAGCTTGCCGCCATTGGGCATGGCCTGGAGAGCGTTGAGGGTCAGATTGAGAAATGCCTGCTTCAATTGCTCCCGATCCCCCGGAACGGCGGGCATTTCGGCCTCCCGCAGTTCGACCGTCACACCGTTTTTTATCGCTTGCTGGCGGGTCAGCAGATATATCTCTTGCAGGACTTGGCCGACGGCAAAGCGACTTCGTTCCACAGGCGCAGGTCGGGCAAAGCGCAGAAAATCCTGCACCACCCGGTTCAGCCGATCCACTTCCTTTATCAGAATGCGGGCGAATTCATAGCGTTTGTCCGCCGGATCGATGCCGTCCTGAAGAATTTCCGCAGTGCCGCGAATGGCGCCCAGAGGGTTGCGAATTTCATGGGCCATCCCCGCCGACAGCTCCCCCAAGGCGGACAGGCGGTCGGCGCGACGCAGCTGTTCCTCGATGTCCAGGATCAGATCCGCCTGTTGCCGCAACTTGCCATAGCTCTCCTCCAATCGCTTAGCCGCCCGTTGATGCTCCTCTTTTTGAATACGCTCGCGCTCGGCAAGAAAACCGGTGAGAAAGCCAATAATGTTGTACAGCAGAATTTCCAGGTATTGTTCGGGCTGGGATGTCGGATGGTGGCCCCATTGAAACACCACATGGGGCGCAAAAAGAATGGAAATGACAATCGCGGCGCCGATACCGCCCCGCAGGGTGAACCAGAGCCCGCCGAGGACGATGGGAATATAGTAGAGCCGGCGGTAGATATCATGAAACTGGGCCATCCGGATGGTGGTCAGATAGTGCAGTGCGGTAATCACCGCGACCAGCAAGATCAAAATTCCCAAGCGGATGAGAGTCGTTCGACGCATATGCGGTTTTTATCCCATGCCCGGCAGGGACGCAAGTCTTTTCGCCCAGCAAGGACCCGAGCCCGGCCGGCGCCGGAAAAAGCATCTGAAGACTTGCATTTTCTGTGAAACTGCTAATATGGAAGCAGCAAAGGCGAGGTCATCCGCTTTTGCCTCCTTTCCCCCTCTTTGCCAGAAGAGGGGGTTTTTTAGCCAGTCAAGACGCTACGCGCCATGCCTGGCGCACAAAAAAGAAGGGGCGCCCATTTTTCGGGCGCCCCATTTAACCAGTCAAAGAAGCGTTGAACGATTAGACAGCCTGTTTTTTGCTTTCTTCGGCCCACTTCTCGAGCATCGCGGTGGTGACGGACTTCGGACGCTCAATGGCATAGCCGAGACCGCGGTCCCAAGTGATATTGGCCATGCAGCCGAGGGCGCGGCCGACGCCGAAGAGGACGGTGTAGAAGTCCCACTCGCGAAGACCATAGTACCATTGGATGACGCCGGACTGTGCGTCGACGTTCGGCCAGGGATTCTTCGCTTTGCCGTGCTCCATCAGAACACCCGGCGCGGTTTCGAAAATCATGGAAACCAGTTTGAACAGAGCATCGTCCTTCAGGCCGGGGGTTTTGAGGCAGAACTCACGCTGGGACATGTAGCGGGGGTCGGTCTTGCGCAGAACGGCGTGACCGTAGCCCGGGACAACCTGGCCGGCGTTGAGCGTATCCCAAAGAGCCTTGGTGACCAGTTCTTTGGTCGGCTCCTGATCCTTGCAGTATTTCGCCTGGAACTGGAGGGTCCAGTCGAGGACCTCCTGGTTGGCCAGGCCGTGCAGCGGACCCGCGAGGCCGTTGAGGCCGGCGGAGTAGGAGTAGTAAGGGTCGGACAAAGCGGAATGCACCAGGTGGGTGGTGTGCGCCGAAACGTTGCCGGACTCATGGTCGGAATGCAGGATGAAGTACATGCGAGCCACATCCTTGTACTGCTCGCTCTGACCGATCATGTGTGCGAAGTTGGCGCCCATGTCGAGTTTCGGATCGATGCCGACCTGGAAATCGCTGCGGTATTTGAGGTTGTAGATGAAGGCGGCGATGATGGGAATGCGGGCGACGATGTCGCTGGAATCCTCGTACACGGACTCCCAGGCGGTCATCTTGTTGAACTTGCCCGAGTTGTAGAAGGCGGCGAATTTGGAGTCTTTCTGCATGGCCATGATGCCGACGGACAGCATTACCATCGGATGGCTGTCACGGGGCAGAGCGCGGATGGCATCCCAGACGTAGGACGGAACGATCTGGCGGGTTTTCCACTCGGCAACCACTTCATCAACCTGCTTCTGGGTCGGCACATCGCCGGTCAGCAGGAAGAACCAGAAGGATTCGACCGTCGGGTAATCGGAGTTGGGAGCCTTGGGCAGCGCCGCGAAGGTTTCCGGAATGGTCTTGCCGCGGAAACGGATTCCTTCCTGGGGATCGAGGTAAGAGATGTCGGTGACCAGGGCCTTGATATCGCGGGCGCCGCCGATTGCCTGGGAAATGGTCACGTCGCCGATTTTGACTTCGCCAAATTCTTTGACCAGACGGGTAGTGCGGGGGCGGTGTTCCTGAATTTTGGTAGCGAGAATCTCCTTCAGTGTCGCCATGCTCTCTCTCCTTTGATGGAATGTAATTCGATGAACCGAAAAGGTCCACCTGCCGAACTGCCTTTTAAAACACCAATTGAATTTTTACGGGTTGCTGAAAAATCCCTTCCGAACGGGCTGATGGAAGGATTGCCGGGCACCCGAATGACCCGAGTGAAAATGTGACTGAACTCATTTTTGCCTATATTTCTAACAACTCAAACCGGGGTTGTCAAGGTAATTTTGTATACAGTATTCATAACGCAAAGGCCCCCAAAGCGCCAACCTTTTTTTTCTTGCTTTCTCCCCACGCCCTCGCTAACATGCATAAAATTTGTGCAGACGTTGAGAACTTTCCCCATGAAAATCGGTCGACTTCCCCTTAAAAATCGCGTCTTTCTTGCGCCTATGGCGGGCATAACCGACCTGCCTTACCGACGGCTGATGAAGCGCTTTGGCGCCGGTCTGGTTTTTACTGAAATGGTCAGCGGCAGCGGCTTGATTCACGCGGGTCGCCGCACCCGGGAACTGCTGCGTTCAGCCCCCGAAGAGAGGCCGCTGGGCATCCAGCTTTTCGGTTCCGACCCGGCGGTACTCGCCCAGGCGGCAACCATGGTGCGCGCCGATGGCGATCTGCTCGATCTGAATCTGGGCTGTCCGGTGAACAAGGTGGTGCGCTCTGGCGCCGGCAGCGCTCTTTTGCGGGAGCCGCGGCAGGTAGCGCAGGTCGTCGCCGCCGTGCGCAAGCATACCGATCTTCCACTTACCGTCAAAATTCGCTCCGGCTGGGATGCGCACTCCCTCAATTACCTGGAAATCGCCGCAATTGCCGTCGCTGAAGGGGCGGACGCCGTGACCTTGCACCCGCGCACCCGCTCCCAGGGGTTCAGCGGCCGGTCGGACTGGGAGCAGATTCGCAAGCTGAAAGAAACCCTGTCGGTGCCGGTTATCGGCAGCGGCGATATTTTCACCGCCGACGACGCCGTGGGCATGTTCGAAGAGACCGGCTGCGATGCCATCATGATTGGACGCGGCAGCTACGGCAACCCGTGGCTGATCCGCGACATCCTCGACGTGTTGGAAAAGCGGCAACCCTCGGCGCCGACCGCAGCCGAACGCCAGTCGGTGGCCGAGCTGCACCTGGAGCTGTTTTTGGAAACTTTTCCGGCCAGCAAGGCGGTGCGCGACCTGCGCAAGCATTTTGCCTGGTATTCGCGGGGGCTTGCCGGCGCCGCCCTGTTCCGGGCGCAAATAAATTCTTTACACTCCATTGAAGACATGCGTACTGCTTCGGCCCGCTTCTTCGCCTCGGCGGCGCCGGCGGCATGAAAAAAGGCGGGCCCGCGGACACTCAGCTTTACGCTCGTCTCCTGGAAAATCTTGATGACGGGGTGGCGGCCATCGACCGCGGGGGGCGAATCGTTTTTTTTAATCCCGCAGCTCAGGCCTTTTTCCGGCTTTCCGAACGCCAGAGCGTGGGGCAGTCCTACCAGTCCCTGTTCGCCAGCCAGAAGCAACTGCTCTATCTGATCCATGCGGCTGTCGAGAGCGGCCGTTCGATATCCGACCATGAGAATATCCTTCTGCAACGGCCGCCTTCCACCCCCCTGCCGGTGAGCGCCTCGGTTGCCCCGATCTTCACCAACCACGGCGAACAGGAGGGGGTGGTTTTGATTCTTCGCGATCTGTCGCGGGTGCGCGAACTGGAGGAGGCGGTGCGCCGCGCCGACCGTCTGTCCATGCTGGGAACCCTGGCGGCGGGGCTGGCGCATGAGATCAAAAACCCCCTTGGCGGCATCAAGGGGGCGGCTCAGTTGCTCGACATGGAACTTGTCGAGCAGAGTGCGTTGAAGGAATATACCCGGATCATGGTCCGGGAAGTCGAACGGGTCAACGGGATTATCGAAGAGCTGATGGATCTTGCCCGGCCTCGTCCGCCGCAATTGGCCCCGGTCAACCTGGCCAAGGTGCTCGGTGATATCGTTCTCCTCCAGCAAGAGGCGCATCGAGGAAAAAAAATCGATTTTGTGCTCAATTTCGACCCCAGCATTCCGCCAATTTGCGGTGATGAAAACCTGCTCACCCGCCTCTTTCTGAATCTGATCAAAAACGCCGCCGAGGCCATCGACTGCGTTGGGCGGGTGGAGATCGCCACTCGGGTAGCCTCGGAATACCTGCTCAACCAGCCCGGAAGCCGACCGGCGCCGGTGATAGTCATTGAAATCAAGGATACGGGAAAAGGCTTTCCGCCTGAGGAGATCGATCGCGTTTTCACCCCTTTTTATACGACCAAAGGGCACGGCAGCGGGCTGGGACTGGCGATCTGCCAAAAGATCGTCGGCGAGCACAAGGGTTTTCTCAAAGTGGAAAGCACCCCGGGGGAAGGAACGGTGTTTGCAGTATCTCTTCCCTTCCTGCGCTGACGCCGAACCCGCCAACCAACACAATTTGGATAATGAAAACACTTACCCGGAGGCGCTGGCGTTTTTTCAACCCGGCCGGCTTCCCGTCCGGGGGATCATTTTTTTGGAAAGGCTCGACAGATTATGTCTATTCGCCGCGTTTTGGTTGCCGATGATGAAGAGAGTATGCGCTGGGTTCTTTCCAAGGCCTTGGCCAAAATGGGTCTTTCGGTCGATCTGGCCAGCAACGGCAATGAAGCGCTGTCCCTGTTTCGCCAGAATGCCTATGATCTGGCGGTTCTGGATATCAAGATGCCCGGCGTGTCCGGCCTCGATCTTCTCAGTCGCTTCCTTGAAGAGCGGCCGGCCACTCTGATCGTCATTATGACCGCCGAGTCGTCGATGAAAAATGCCGTGGAGGCGATGAAGCGCGGGGCCTACGACTACATCACCAAGCCTTTCGATCTTGACGCTCTCAATGCCATCGTCCTCAAAGCGCAGAAAACCTCGCAAGTTTCCGAGGAGGTGCACCGGCTCAAGGATGAACTCAAGGAGACCTATCACCTTGATCGCGCCATTATCGGCAACAGTCAACCGATGCAGGAGGTGTACAAGGTCCTGGGCAAGGTCGCGCCCTCGGACGTAACCATACTTATCACTGGTGAATCGGGAACCGGCAAAGAACTGGTGGCCCGCGCCATCCATGTCAACAGTCCCCGTTTCGGCAAACCGTTTCTCGCCCTGAACTGCGCCGCCATTCCCCGCGAGTTGCTGGAAAGTGAACTTTTCGGGCACGAAAAAGGGGCATTCACCGGCGCCGGCGAGCGCAAGATCGGCAAGTTCGAGCAGGCCCACGGCGGCACCCTTTTTCTCGATGAAATCGGCGACATGCCTCTTGATCTCCAGGCGAAGCTGCTGCGGGTATTGCAGGAAAAGGAGATTACCCGCACCGGCGGCAGCACGACGGTGACTGTCGATGTGCGCATCGTCGCCGCCACCAATCAGGACTTGAAGGAGAAGGTGCGGCGGAAGGAGTTTCGCGAGGATCTTTTCTATCGATTGAATGTCGTGCCCATTGACTTGCCCCCCCTGCGCGAGCGGCGGGAGGACATTCCGCAATTGATCGACTATTTTGTTCAGCGGGCGCACCGGGAACTCGGGGTTCCCGCCCGTGGCTGCACGGAGAAAGCGCTGACGCTGCTCAAACACCACAGCTGGCCGGGGAATGTGCGCGAGTTGGAGAATACCATTCAGCGCGCGGCGCTGTTATCGCCTGATCCGTTGCTGACGCCGGCCGACTTCCCCGACCTGCTGAGCGGCAGCGGTCGCGAGGAAAGCGACAATTCCCTGGAAGCCCTGATCAGCAACAAGCTCCGGGCCTCGCTGATGCCGATGGATGTCAATGATCTGAACAACCTGTACGATATGGTCCTGCACCAGATGGAGCGTCCCCTGATCAATATCGTCCTCGAAAAAACCCGCTCCAATCAAGTGCGCGCAGCGGAAATACTCGGCATCAACCGTAATACCCTGCGCAAGAAAATTCAGATTCTCGGCATAGAGGTCAGAAAAACGGAAAAAAATTCCGCCGCATGAAAAAAAGGCCTCGGATTGCTCCGAGGCCTTTTTTTCACAGAAAGTCAAATTTTCCCGGCGATCACGCCTGTTTCCCCGGGCAGATCAAGCTGGAGCCGACGGATATCGTGGACACCGGCGGCCTTTAGCATGCCGGTGATTTGCTCCCCGGAATAGGACTGGCCGCTCTCGGTGGCGAGAAGCATGTTCAGGGAAAACAACGCAGGGAAAAGAGGGCCCGCCATGTCGTCGGCGAGAATGAATTCGTGGATGAGAATCATCCCGCCGGGCTCCAGGGCAGCGACCGCCCGCGCGATAATCCGAGCGCACCCCTCGGGGCTTTCGCCATGCAGGATATGGGAAAGCCAGGCGACATCGAAGCGACCGTCAACGCCGTCGCGGAGAAAATCGCCATCCTGAAAGAGAATCCGGTCGGCCATGCCCAACCGGGCAATGGTCTTCTCGGCAAAAGGGCGGGTCGTCGGCAGGTCGTAGACGACCGCCTGCAGTTGCGGGTTGTGCCGGCAGAAGTGTATGGCGTACGTCCCCGGTCCGCCGCCCAGATCGAGCAAACGGTTGCGCCCGCGGATATCGATCTGCGGCACCAGAATCGGTGCCAGCTGGCTTGCCAGATTGAACATGCCGAGGAGAAAACTCTCCCGCCTCTCCTCATCGGCCTGCACCACGCCCTGTCGCACCGGTTTGCCGCTGCGCACCGCCGCCGGCAACTGCGCCCAACCGGCCATCAGGTGATGATGATGGCGAATGATGTGGCCGAGGTAACGATCGGACTTGCGGGACAGATATTGGCCGGCGGCGGCCGTATTGGCGAATTCTTCCCCCCTTTTGTCGAGGAGTCCCATGGCGGTCAGGGCGTGCAGCAGCATTTCCGTCGCCCGCGGTTCCGCGCCGACCTCCTCGGCGATCATTTTCGCCAGCAACGGTTTTTCGGCCAGAGCAGTGAAGATGTCAAGGTCTACGCCGGCATGTAATGCGCAGGCTTGCCAGTAACCTCCCGAGATCTGCAAGAGTTCGCCCGAATTCCATTCCCGTTCCATATTCGACCTCCGTCTCCGTGAGCAAGCTCACTTTTGGTCAGGGATAAAGTTCCCCACGGTTGATGTCGGTGATCTGATTGTTCAGCGTCCAGTAATCATAAATATAGCCGAGACCGAAGAGAGCCCCGGAAAACAGATAAATGATTCCGGTAACCCACTTTCCCATATACATCCGGTGGATACCGAAAAGGCCGAGAAAGGTCAACAAAATCCAGGCAATGTTGTAATCGATCGGCCCCGAACGGTAGCGCAGATCCGCGGTTCGATCCATGGCGGGAATCAAGAAGAGGTCGATCAACCAGCCGATGCCGAGCAGGCCGAGGGTCAGAAACCAGATGGTGCCGGTAACCGGCCGGCCGAAATAGAATCGGTGCGCGCCGGTGAAGCCGAACAGCCAGAGCAGATAACCCATCGCCATACTATGTGTGTTTCTGGGGAAGCCCATACCGTCTCCTCCTTGACGCATTTATCGGCAGTATAACTGCCGGCGCCGGCATTTGAAAGGATTGTGAAAACCTGTTTTGGCAATGACGCGGGGCAAAGGCCCGGAGGATGAATAGCGGAGAGAAGGGTCGCGCAGCGCCCCGCGTACGTGAAAAGGCGCGATCAAGGGGGATTATGGCGAGGCTCGATACCGATGCTTGCAACAGCTCTGGTTAATGAACCTCAGAATTCGGCCCGCCGGGATTGGTTCTCGAACCGGGTGTATTCGCCACGAAAGGTGAGGTGCACTGTGCCGATAGGACCATTTCGCTGTTTGCCGATAACGATTTCGGCATCGCGGGCGTGGTCCTTTTCACACGTTTTTTCCTTGCTCTTGCAGGCTTCGCAGTAAACCGCCTCGCGATAGACGAACATGATGACATCGGCGTCCTGCTCGATGGCACCCGACTCGCGCAAGTCCGCCATGATGGGGCGCTTGTCGGTGCGATTTTCCAGGGAACGGTTGAGCTGGGACAGCGCGACCACCGGCAATTGCAGTTCCTTCGCCAATCCCTTGAGGGAGCGGGAGATCTCGGAAATTTCCTGCTGCCGATTCTCGGCGTTACGCCCCTGCATCAACTGCAGATAGTCGATGACCACCAGCCCGAGATTCTTCTCGGCTTTCAGGCGCCGCGCCTTGGCCCGCAACTCGAGAATGGAGATGGACGGCGTGTCGTCGATGTAAATCGGCGCTTCGGAAAGAAGTCCCGCGCCGTTGGTGAGTTTGGGCCAGTCCGATTCCCCCAGATGGCCGGTTCGAAGGCGGGAGGCATCGACGCGCGACACGGAACAGAGCATGCGCTGCACCAACTGCTCTTTGCCCATTTCCAGCGAGAAGATCAGGGTGGCGGTCGGGGACTCGGCATGCAAGGCGGCGTTTTCCACCAGGTTCAGAATAAAGGCGGTTTTCCCCATGGAAGGACGACCGGCGATGATGACCAGATCGCCGGATTGCAGCCCGGCGGTCATGGTGTCGAGATCATCAAATCCGGTCGGAACTCCGGTGACCAGTTCCTTGCGATCGAATAATTTTTCAATCGTTTTGAAGGTGTCCTTGAGAATTTCACGGGTGGAAAAGTAGGAAGGCTTGCTCTTCATGCCGGCGATTTCAAAAATCGATTTTTCCGCCCAATCGAGATTCTCCTCGACATCTCCCCCTTTATACCCGCGGGTGGCGATCTCGGTCGCCACCTCAATGAGACGGCGCGCCAGGGCCTTCTCCTTCACCAACCGACAGTAGTAGGCGATATTGGCCGCGGTCGGCACATAGTCGGCGAGGGCGGTAAGATAAGCGGAGCCGCCGACCGCTTCGAGTTCGCCGCGCTGCTGCAACTGAGCGGTAATGGTGACCAGGTCGGCCGGTTCCTGCCGCTCGGACAATTCGATCAGGGCAAGGAAAATTTTGCGGTGGCTGTCGCGGTAGAAATCTTCAGGTCGCAGAATTTCGAGGGCTTTGTTCAGCGCTTCGTTTTCAAGAAGCACCCCACCAAGCACGGACATCTCCCCTTCAAGGCTCTGGGGTGGGAGACGATGGGAAGTGACTTCGGACATACGGTAGCGGCTCCGGCGGCAGTTAGCGACCGGGCCGAATCCGCCCGGCCGGCACGACATTGATGCAGCGCCAGGATGGCCCGAAGGCAGGCTTACAGGTCATCCTGGCGATAGACAGCAGAATAGTTCTGATGGGGCCTACAATTACGCCTCAGCGGCCATCACCCGAACATTGATGTTGGCCGCGATGCCGGCCTGCAATTTGATCGGCACCTGGTGGTCGCCCAAGGATTTGATGGGCTCATCCAGTTGAATCTTCTTGCGATCGATTTCGATGCCCGAAGCGGCGAGCTTCTCGGCGATTTCCAGGGCGGTCACCGAACCAAAGAGCTTTCCCTCCTCGCTGGCGCGATGGGTGAAGATGCAACTGACCCCTTCGATGCGGGCTTTGAGCACCTCGGCTTCCTGGGTGACGAGTTGCAGTTTCCGCTCCATCTGCCGCTTCTGGTGCTCCAGTTCACGCACATTGCGCGTGCTGGCCTCAACCGCCAATCCGCGCGGCACCAGATAATTGCGGCCGTACCCCGTCTTGACCTTGACCATATCGCCAATTTTTCCGAGGTTGTCAACATTTTCCGTCAAAATGATATCCATGATTTCCTCCCGCTAAGGGTCTGCATTTTTGGGGGCCCGCGGTTTACGAAAATCGACCCAGAGGTCGAATACCCCCATCCCGGTGACGACCAGGGGCAGAGGGTTCAAGATCGTAATCAACAGGTAACCGAGACTGCGAAAAAGAGGTGAAACGTTCCTTTGGCGAAAATAAAAATTCACAATCGCCAGTCCCTGTAAAAAGTACACAGGCAGAACGATAAGTAAGACGTTAAGCGAGACCTGCTGCGGTAGACCGGAGGTGAACAGTTGCCCGGCCCCGGCGCCGATGAGCAGCCAAACGAGATGCTCTGGCGCCTTCCACAGCCGGAAAGAGGCGCCGGGTATTTCGTAACGCCCCTTGGCCAGAACCGAGAGCAGATACAAAGTCAACAGTAGCAGCGCGGCGCTTACAGCGATGGCAAGCGCCGGCCATGCCTGCAACAGGGCGCCGGAGATCTGATCGATGACCCCCTGCAGCTCCTGCAATTGTTCTGCTTCCATCCCGGCTTGCCGATAGAGATCGATGGCGCGCCCGGTCTCCTCCTGCACGAACTCCTCGACCATGGAGCCGATGGCAAGATGGCGATTTGCCGCATAGCCGACCAGTGCCGATCCAGCCACCACGGTGGTGAGCAGAACACTGCCGGCCAGCGCCCGGTCCCAGGATATTTTCCGCCGCAGCAGCGCTACCAGAAGCCAGGAGCCGAGTCCGTATTGCAAGAAGTAGGCGGTCGCCGCATCGGCCCCGCTCACCCCATAAAGACCTGCCAGGGTCAACAAGACCACTCCGCCGGCAAATCCGGTCCCTTGCCGCATTCCAACAAAAGCCGCGGGCAAGGGCACAAACATGTTGCACAGCAAACCGACGGGGCCCAGCAGCGCCGCAGCCAATTGCAGCAGAAGGGTCAGCAGCGTCCCAATCAATAGGTAATGCACCCGCTGTCCCATTCCAGTCTCCGGAATCCCTGAACTAATCCAGGGAGTGCCCGGAGGTAAAAGGCAGAAGGGCGATATTGCGGCCCAACTTGATGGCTTCGGTTACCTTGCGCTGATGCTCGGCGCAGTTGCCGGAAATGCGGCGCGGAACAATTTTCCCACGTTCGGAAATGAAATAACGCAGGGTGCGGGTTTCTTTGTAGTCGATGCGAAGGCTCGAATCGGCACAGAAGCGGCATCCCTTGCGCCGCATAAAGCGACGGCGGGGAGCGGCGGGGCGGGCGGGTCTTCTATCGTCAGCCATATAAATAAATCCTCCAGTAACTGATTAGGTTCAGGCTTCTTCGGTTTCTTCGTCTTCGCTCTCGGTGGCTTCCTCGGCCGGCATCGAGGCGGGCTCTTCCTTGACTGCCGGAAGCCCTTTCTCCAGATGAACGGTCATAAACTTGATGATGGTTTCATCAAGGCGCAGACGTCGTTCGAATTCGGCGATCACCTGCGGTTCGGCTTCATAGGCAACCAGAACGTAACTCCCCCTTGATTGCTTCTTGACCGGATAGGCCAGCTTGCGGGCGCCCCATTCTTCCACTTTGAGAACGTTGGCCTGCTGATCTTCCAGCACCTTTTTGAACTTTTCGATGATGCCGGCATACTGCTCGCCGACGGCATCTGGGTGCACGATAAAAATTGTTTCGTAGGTACGCATCTGTGCTGACTCCTTACGGGTTGATTAGCTCCGGGACCGACCCGGAGCAAGGAGCTGGATGCTGGAGCATCCGGCCTGAGTGAAAAGAACCATGTTTATTAGCATATATGCGGGTGGATTTCAATTGATTTTCGCCGCGATTACACATTGAAGCGGAAATGCATCAAATCGCCGTCGCGCACGACGTATTCTTTCCCCTCCAGTCTGAGCAGTCCTTTTTCACGGGCGCCGGCTTCCCCGCCGGAGGTCACAAAGTCGTCGAAAGCAATGACCTCGGCCCGAATAAAGCCTTTTTCGAAATCGGAATGGATCACGCCGGCGGCGCCCGGCGCCTTGGTGCCGCGGGCAACCGTCCAGGCACGGACCTCTTTTGGCCCGGCGGTAAAATAGGTGATCAGCCCGAGCAACTGGTAGCCGGCATGAATCATCCGGTCAAGACCTGATTCGGGCAGGCCGAGTTCCTGGAGAAACTCCTCCTTTTCGTCGGCTGACAATTCGGCGATTTCGGCTTCGATCTTGCCGCAGATGGTAACCATCTGCGCCCCCTCGGCCTCGGCCAGCTGCCGCACCCGGGCGACATGCGGATGGCGTCCCTCGAGATCATCCTCGGCGAGGTTCGCCACATACAGAACCGGTTTGGCGGTAATCAGATGCAGTTCGCGCAGGATGAGGCGCTCTTCGGGGCTCAGTTCGGCGGACCGGGCGGGGCGCATGGCGTTGAGAACTTCCCGCATTTTCAGCAACACCTGCAACTCGGCCTGCATCTTCTGGTCGCCGCTTTTGGCCTGTTTTTCCGTACGTCCGATGCGCTTTTCCACCGTTTCCAGGTCGGACAGATTTAATTCGGTCTGGATGACTTCCACATCCCGCACCGGGTCGATGGAGCCATCGACATGCACGACATTCTCGTCCTCGAAACAGCGCACGATATGGGCGATGGCATCGACCTGACGGATATGACCGAGAAATTGATTGCCCAACCCTTCCCCCCGGCTGGCGCCCTTGACCAGTCCGGCGATGTCGACAAATTCCAGAGAAGTGGGAATCACCTTCTGCGGCTTGGCCACCCGGAGCAGGGTGTCGAGACGGGGGTCGGGAACAGCAACGACGCCGACATTGGGCTCGATGGTACAGAAGGGATAATTGGCCGATTCGGCGCCGGCGGAAGTAATGGCGTTGAAAATGGTCGACTTGCCGACATTCGGCAGACCAACGATACCGCATTTGAAGCCCATTAGACTCTCTTTTCTTTGGCTGGAAAAACCGATAGCCGGGGCAAGCCCCGGCTATCGGCGTTACGTAAATATTGCCGACGATCAGACCAGAAGCGGCGCGATAACCAGAGAAACGACGCTCATCAACTTGATCAGAATATTCATCGCCGGGCCGGAGGTGTCCTTGAAGGGGTCGCCGACAGTATCGCCGACAACGGCCGCCTTGTGGGCCTCGCCGCCCTTCTTCTCCCCTTCCAGTTCACCCTTCTCGATGAATTTTTTCGCATTATCCCAGGCGCCACCGCCGTTGGACATCATCAGGGCGAGGAGCACGCCGGCCAGGGTGGCGCCGGCCAGCATGCCGCCGAGCGCTTCCTTGCCGAGGAGGAACCCGACCAGCACCGGGGCGATGACGGCAACCATGCCGGGCAGGATCATTTCGCGCAACGCGGCGCGGGCCGAAATATCGACGCATTTGGCCGGTTCCGGCTTGACGCCGGGCTTGCCTTCGAGCAGGCCGGGAATTTCCCGGAACTGACGGCGGATTTCGTCGACCATTTTGCCGGCGGCGCGGCCGACCGAAGTCATGGTCAGGGCGCCGATGAAGAATGGCAGGGCGCCGCCAATAAATAAGCCGATGACCACCAGCGGATTGATCAGGTTGATCATTTCAAGCTTCACCGCGGTCGCGTAAGCGGAAAAGAGAGCCAGGGCGGTGAGGGCGGCCGAGCCGATGGCGAAACCCTTGCCGACGGCGGCGGTGGTGTTGCCGATGGCGTCAAGGCCATCGGTGATCTTGCGCACATCGGGGCCGAGCCCGGCCATTTCCGAAATGCCGCCGGCGTTGTCGGCGATGGGGCCATAGGCATCGACGGTCATGGTGACACCGACGGTGGCGAGCATGCCGACGGCGGCGATGCCGATGCCGTAGAGGCCGGCGAAGTAATTGGCGACGAAGATGCCGAGGCAGATGATGATGACCGGACCAACGCAGCTTTCCAGTCCGACCGCCAGACCGTGGATGATGTTGGTCGCCGGGCCTGTCTTGCTCGCTTCGGCAATGCGGCGCACCGGCGCGGAAGCGGTGTAGTATTCAGTGATCAGACCGATGGCGATGCCGGCGATCGTTCCGGCCAAAACCGCCCAGAACGCTCCGTCGCTGATATGCATGGCGCGGGTGATGAAGAAAGTGGCGATGAGGAAGCCGGCGGCGGCGACGAAAGTCGTATACCGCAGGGCGGCGGCCGGATCGATGTTTTTCAGAAACTTCATCGAGCCGACGCCGATCAGGGAGAAGATCAGGCCGACCATGGCGAGAACCAGGGGCAGAAGCATGGCGTTCGCCTGGGTGGTCAGAAACAGGTCGCTGCCGGCGGTCACCTCGGTGCCGGCCAGGGTGCTCATCAGCCCGGCGCCGGCGGTGGCGGCAATGGCGATGGTGGCGATAATAGAACCGACATAGGATTCAAAAATGTCGGCGCCCATGCCGGCGGTGTCGCCTACGCAGTCACCGACGTTGTCGGCAATGACGCCGGGGTTGCGCGGATCGTCTTCGGGAATGCCGGCCTCGACTTTGCCCACCAGGTCCGCGCCGACGTCCGCCGCCTTGGTGTAAATGCCGCCGCCGACGCGGGCGAACAGGGCAATGGAGGAAGCGCCCATGGCGAAGCCGTTGATATATTGGGCAGTGGTCGGGTCACCGCCAAAGACGATATAGCCGATGCCGACGCCGATCAGACCAACGGAGGCGACGGACAAACCCATGACGGCGCCGCCATTGAACGCGGTCATCAAGGCTTTCCCCTGCCCGGAAACCCGAGCCGCCTCGGCGGTGCGGACGTTGGCAGCCGTTGCCGCCTTCATGCCGATAAAGCCGCAGGTCATCGAGCAGATGGCGCCACCGAGAAAAGAAAACGCGGTCTGCATGTTCATCCCGAAGCCAATCAGGAGAAAAACCAGAACGATAAAGACCGCCAGCACCATGTACTCGCGGCGCAGAAAAGCCATGGCGCCATCATGGATCGCCTCGGAGATTTCCTTCATCGTCGCGTTGCCTACCGGCTGCTTTTTGATGAAGACATAGGTGAAGATGGCAATTATGAAACCGACTAGGCCCAAAAGTGGTGCAAGCATCTGCAAATCCATGATGACTACTTCCCTCTCGTTACGAAATAATGCGGTTATTGAAATCGTTCATTGCCTGCTGCACCCCGTATTTGAGCAAGCAGATCACAGCACTGGCCGCGTTCTCGACAACTTTTTCCAGTTGCCGACGCTCTTCTGCGGAGAATGGACTGAGGACGTAAGCCGCCACGTCGCCGCCATGGGGCGGTCGTCCCACCCCGATCTTGATCCGCAGGTAGTCGCCGCCTCCCAGCACCTGATTGATGCTGCGAAGGCCGTTGTGCCCACCGTGTCCGCCGCCGGCCTTAATCCGCAACTGGCCGAAGGGCAGATCGATATCGTCATGAAAAACAACCAAATCCCCCGCAACCAGGCCGAGGGATTTGCTGGCGGACGCGACACTCGCCCCGCTCAGATTCATAAAGGTCTGGGGAAGCAGAATGACGACTTCTTCCTCATCAAGGCGCCCGACGCCATAAACGCCCTGATGTCCCTGCCGCTTCAGGGCGATACCGCTATCCTGCGCCAGCCGCTGGGCAGCCATGGAACCAATATTATGCCGGGTGCCCGCATAGCGGCTACCCGGATTTCCCAAGCCGACGACGAGCTTCAATCTGTAACTCGCGGTGAAATCAGACCGGCGTCTCTTCCGTCTCGGTCACTTCCTCTTCCCCTTTGTGACCGGTGACGGTGATGACGGTGAAGTTCACATCGTGCGGCGCGACAACACCCTCCGGCAACACCAAATCCTCGATGTGCAGCACGTCGCCGATTTCCAGCGCCGTCACATCCACCTCAATGGCGGCGGGAATCGAATCGGGAAAGGTGACCACCTCCAGTTCATACCGAATAACCTGCAGGTTGCCGCCCTCCTTCTCGCCGACCGACTTGCCGACGGGATGGACCGGGACCATGACATGCACCTTCTTCTGGCGATCGATCACCTGAAAATCGACGTGCATAATTTCACGCCGGATGGGATCGAGCTGCATATCCTTGAGAATTACCGTCCGGCCGGCGAAAGCGCCCTCGCCTTGCAGATTGATGAGTGTATTCCAGCCGGCTTCGCCGGCAATCACTTTCTCCAACTCCTTGGGCACGAGGGCGACCGGGCAGGGCTCGATGCCCTTGCCGTAAACCACGGCCGGCGCCAGACCCTGACGACGCAGGCTACGGGCGCTTCCTTTACCTGTTCCGGGCCGGGCAGTGACTTTCAAATCCGCTTGTGCCATGAGTATTCCTCCGATTTATATTTGGTTTGCAGATGCCCGGCGCACAGCCGGATCATACAAACAGAGAGCTGACCGATTCATCTCCGTGGATGCGCCTGATGGCCTCGGCCAACAATCCAGCCACCGAGACCGAGCGCAATTTTGGACAAATGTTCATTTTATCGTCAAGAGGAATGGAATTGGTGACCACCACCTCCTTGAGACCTTCTTCCGCATTGATCCGATCGAGGGCCGGCCCGGACAACACCGCGTGGGTGGCGCAAGCGTAAACGGCCCGAGCGCCCTTTTGTTTCAAGGCGCGGGCGGCCTGACAAAGGGTGCCGGCGGTATCGATCATGTCATCGACGATGATGCAGATTTCGTTCTCGACATCACCGATGATATGCATTACTTCCGAGACGTTCGGTCCGCTGCGCCGCTTGTCGATGATCGCCAGACCCGCATCGAGGCGCTTGGCAAAGGCGCGCGCCCGCTCGGTGCCGCCGGCGTCGGGGGAAACCACGACCACTCGCTCACTGAAACGCGAAGAGAAGGCGTCCAAGATGACCGGCGCCGCATAAAGATGATCGACCGGAATGTTGAAAAAGCCCTGAATCTGACCGGCATGCAGGTCCATGGTGAGAACCCGTTCGGCGCCGGCGGTGGTAATCAGATCGGCGATCAGCTTGCCGGTGATTGGCGTGCGCGGAGCGACTTTACGATCCTGGCGGGCGTAACCGAAATACGGGATGACGGCGGTGATTCGAGCGGCCGAAGCACGCTTGAGGGCGTCGAACATCACCAGCAGTTCGATGAGGTTATTGTTTGTCGGGGCGCAGGTGGACTGAATGACGTAGACATCCCGTCCACGAACGTTCTCGCCGATCTCCACCATGATCTCGCCATCGGAGAAAGTCTTTACCTTGGCGCTGCCAAGGGGGACGGCCAACTGGGCGCATATTTCACGGGCGAGGCCAAGATTGGAATTACCGGAAAAAACTTTAAATTTATTCATTCCCAACCATCCTGCTGCTGCAAAAGCAGTAGGTCATGGCGAATCCCATGACCTAGTCAAAACCAATCTGTGGATCAAGATTAGCCGCGATGGAGAAACTGGCTGGGGCGCCAGGATTCGAACCTGGGAGTGCCGGAATCAAAATCCGGTGCCTTACCGCTTGGCGACGCCCCAACAGAATTCACATCTAAAACTGGGCGGACAAAAAGTTCCGCTTCCGCCGGAGTCAGCAATTATCGATCGGCTCGACAACGAACAGCCTCCAATCCGGATTTCCCGCGGCCAGAGACGCCGACGCTTGACGCGCCGCCGCTTCTTGCAAAAAAACACCGAACACCGTCGGCCCACTCCCTGACATCAGGGCGCCGATAGCGCCATTGGCCAAGAGCAGTTCCTTGATCTCGGCAAGCAGTGGATAGCGGGATATGGTGACGCTTTCGAGATCATTATGCAACAGCCGGATCAAATCCTCCGCCGTTTTGGGAAACCCCGGCATCTTAGCGACAGGTCCCGGCGAAGTCAATCCAAAATTTCCGTAAACCCAAGCCGTGGAAACCGCCAAACCGGGGTTCACCAATAGATACCAAACCGATGGCAACGGAAAAGGGGTCAGAACATCACCGATTCCGGTCGCCCATGCGGAATGCCGAAAAAGGAAAAAGGGAACGTCAGCGCCAATTCCAGCTGCTTCTCGCATCAGCGTCTCGCGCCCCAGATGCAGATCAAGCATATCGTTGAGGGCGAGCAGGACCGCGGCCGCGTCGGAAGACCCGCCGCCGAGACCGGCCGCCACGGGGATCTTCTTTTCAATGCCGATTTCCACGCCGAACCCCTTTCCGGACAACCGCAGCATGCGTTCGGCTGCTCGCGCGGCGACATTTTCCTCACCGGGACCAAGGGGAAGCCCTGGACAAACAACCCGCACCCCCGGTTGATCCGCAAGGCAGACTTCAATCCGGTCACAGAGGGAGATCCGTTGCATGATCATCCCCAGGTCGTGGTAACCATCCGGCCGACGTCCACACACGTGCAGACAGATATTTATTTTGGCCGGAGCTTGAAAAATATAACCTGCCATCGATACTCACCTTTCACTATCGCCCACAAGGCACTAATACAGAATACCGTCCCGTAGTGTCAAGCAGCACAAAGACAAAAACTGTTGCCCCGTCCGCAAAAAGCGGCGCCCAATCAACTGTCGTTCCAATGACCGCCAGAAAAAAAAACAATGGTAATTTTCCGCCACCGCTGGCCATTTTTCGCCACCAGGCTCCACCTCTTCGCTTCACCTTCGGATCAGAAAAAAGCCTAAAAATACAAGTTTGAAATACCCGCCAGAAAAAAAACGGTATTCTAAAATATGGCATTCTCTTTGCGTGAACATCAGCTTGCGTGTAGACGACATGCGATGAGCCGCTTCACCGGGATGGCTGCCCACGCTCTGGAATCACACAGTGGATTGAGCCTAACCTCGCCGTGCTCTTGAGTTTTTTCTGAATCTTCCGCCCATCATGCTTGCTATAGATACAGAACAAGATTATATTCTCACCACTCATTCTCTTTCCGGGCAGTTCCCCGGCAATTTACCCTTAACCAGAAAAAAGGAGAAATCGGCATGAAAGCACTACTAAAATCGCTGTCTTTGTTGAGCTGCTTCTTTATGACCGCAGCCCTGGCTCTCGCTCCGGTTTCCGGCCATGCCGCCAAAACCCGTCTGGCTTTCTCGGGTGGCCCAGAGGGGGGCACCTTCCAGTACTTCTCCAACGGCATTTCCACCCGCCTGTCCAAAAATCTGCCGAACATTGAAATCTCCAACATGGCTTCCGCCGGCTCGGTGGAAAATATGCGACGCATTAATTCCGGCGAAGCCGACTTCGGCATTACTTATGCCGGCGATCTCTACCTCGGCCGCAACGGCCTGCTCCCCAAGGATACGAAGAAATATGAAAACGCCCTGGCCATGAGCTATCTGTACGGCGCTCCGGGACACCTGGTGGTCCTTGCCAACAGCGGCATCACCAAAGTTGAAGACCTCGCCGGCAAGAAAGTCGGCGTCGGCGGCGCCGGTTCCGGGGCTGCGGCCAGCGCCCAACGCTTCTTCGCCGCCGTCGGGCTCTGGGACAAAATGCAACCCCAATTCATTGGCTACACCGAGGCGGTATCCGCCATGGGCGACAACCTGCTCGACGCCGTCTGGGTCTTCGCCGGCTTCCCCCAGTCCTCGGTCATTCAGGCCGCCGCCAGCAATAAAATCCGCATTCTGGACACCTATGAAGCGGGCGTGAAATCCGGTTTCACCAAAGAATACCCCTTCTATACCAAGGTGGTCATCCCGGCCAACACCTATACCGGCGTCGATTATCCGGTGACAACTTTCCAGGATTCCGCCCTTTGGATCACCGGCAAGCACGTCAAGACCGATATCATTTACGATTCTATCAAGAACGTCTTTTCCCCCGATGGCCTGGAGTACCTGTTGAAGGTGAGCAAGGCGGCCCGCGAAATGTCGGTTGAGAACGGTATTCAGGGCATCGCCACGCCGCTGCACCCGGGCGCCGAAAAGCTCTGGCAGGAAAAGGGTCTGTCCATCGCCGACGAGCAGAAGGCGCCCAAGTAACGGACGGAGCGGTCAAGAGACTGAGTGAAAGTAGTCATGATAAGCGGGGCTCCGGCCCCGCGTATCTTTTTAATCGTTAACCCGACATCTCATATCTGTAGGAAGTCCCATGGCTGAAGATCTGGAAAAGGAACTGCAGGACCTCGATCCCGAGGAGCAGGAAAAAGTCAAAAAACTGCTGGAAAAGGATGCCAAGTCCTTCCGAACACCGGCCGGCTTCTGGAAGTGGACAATCGGCCTCCTTGGGGCCTCCATGGTCTTGTTTTATTTTTATTCCGCCGGATTGAAGGCGGTGGCGACCGAATATCACCGCGGCGTCTACGTCTTCATCACCTATATCCTGGTCTTCCTGGTTTATCCGGCCGGCAAGAGACACATGCGCTGGGCACTTTCCCTGATCCTCGGAGCGATGGCTACCTGCACTGTGGCGATCCTCTTTTTCTTTGAGAATACCGCCGCCTTCCGCGCCCGCCTGGGGGAGTTCGGCAGCCTCTGGAGCGAGCAGGGGCCGGCTGCCGCCTTGGCCGCTGGCGATGTGTGGCTCTTTGTTCTCGGAACCCTGGCCATTACGGCGGTGCTGATTCCGATTGACACTGTTATCACCAAGCGCTGGCCGCAGTCGCCCAGCCTCTCCGACGTCGGCTTTGCCCTGGCCTCGGCCGGCGCCGTCTATTACTGGATCGGGGAATTCGAGAACCTGAATTATCGGGCCGGCGCCGAGAATGAACTCGATGCCCTGGTGAGCATCGCCGGCATTATTCTCTCTCTGGAAGTCTGTCGCCGGGTTCTGGGCTGGTCGATGACCCTGATCGGCATCGGTTTTATCTGCTACGGTTATTTCGGCCCCCATTTTCCGGAGGTGATCGCCCATCGCGGGTTCGGGCTGGAGCGGCTGACCACAGCCCTCTACTTGACCACCAACGGGGTTTTCGGCGTCATGGCCAGCGTCCTGGCCACCTACGTCATCCTCTTCATCTTTTTCGGCGCCTTCCTGCATAAATCGGGGGCGGGCAGGTTTTTCATCGACCTGCCGCTGGCCATGGCCGGCAAATCGACGGGCGGTCCGGCCAAGGTGGCGGTCATCGCCTCCGCCCTCTTCGGATCGGTCTCCGGCAGCGCCATCGCCAACACCGTCTCCACCGGCGCCTTTACCATCCCCCTGATGAAGCGGGCGGGCTTCAAGCCGCATGTGGCCGGCGCCATCGAACCGGCCGCCTCCATCGGCGGCATGTTCCTGCCGCCGATCATGGGCGCCGGCGGCTTCCTCATGGCTGAGTTGACCGGCACGTCGTACTCCTACATCATGATGATTGCGATCTTCCCCGCCCTTCTCTATTTTTTCTCCGTCTTCTGTATGATCCATTTCGAGGCGAAGAAACTGGGGATAAAAGGATTGGAAGACGAAGACTTCCCGCACTGGACTCAGGTGCTGAAACAGGACTGGTATTACTCCCTCCCCCTGGTGATCATCACGGTGCTGATGATCATAGGACGCTCCCCCGGCTACTCGGCGTTCTGGGCCACTATCTCCTGCATCGCCGTGAGCTGGATGCGCAAGGAGACCCGCATGGGGATCCGGGAGATCTGGGACGCGATCCTGACCGGCGCCCGCAATACCCTGGTGATCGGCGCTACCCTGGGGGTGATCGGGATTATCGTCGGAACCATTTCCCTTACCGGCATCGGTCTTAAATTTTCCGACATCATCATCTCCATGGCAAGCGGCAACCTGCTGGCCGCCATCCTCCTGATCGCCCTCGCCTCCCTGGTGCTGGGGATGGGGGTGCCGGTCACCGCCGCCTACCTGATCACCGCCGTGCTGGCGGTACCGCCTCTGGGCGA
>Ga0172382_10000517_pt1 | contig 73020 bp, 61 predicted proteins | sample Leawel138RmetaG_FD_122245 | JGI IMG/M metagenome (GOLD analysis project Ga0172382, IMG submission 122245) | Leachate microbial communities from a municipal landfill in Southern Ontario, Canada - Leachate well 138R metaG | ecosystem: Engineered > Solid waste > Landfill > Unclassified | place...
ACCAAATACATAGTCTATGTTTCTCTCGCGGGACAGTACACGAGTTATTTCCAAGTCATAGGCATAACCTTTAAGGTAGCCAATCATGGATAAGTGGCTTTGGACGATGTTTTTGACGACATTTCGCAGATCATAAATATCCCAGCTGTGCTCTGTGTCAACCCAAACGACTACTTGATTCAAAATAACGCTGACTTTCGCTTCGACATTAACACCTGACCCAAACTGGGTGAACTTCACACCAAACGAAAGTGATAGTTGCGCCCGCTCCGGAAGTACTATGCCGTGAAAAAGATATGGCTCCATGTTTTTATTCTCTAATCATGCTTTAGGTATAACTCTACGGTGACCTATCTCAGGTCATTCTGGACTGTCGGAGAGGCAGAAAACGTCTGATATTGTGTAATCAATTAACGCGCAAATGGGACTCTGGATCAAGAGGATGGCTGATGTGCGCTGCCGCGCGGTTTGATTTTTGATGCGGGGAACCGCCCCGCGCGCGGGTCACTTTCTTTGTCCCGCCAAAGAAAGTAACCAAAGAAAGTCGGCCCGATTGCCGCGCCCTGCGGGTGCCCTGTGCTTCTCGCCCGAATCGGCGCTCGCCTACGCGTCTTCCTGACTCGAAGGCGAGGACAGGCCATCCATGGCCTGTCCCCTGCGGGCTTGATCCGATTCGGGCTGCGATGCTCGGCGCGGCAGACGGGGGAGGCGGAAATTCAAAAGATGGAAGCCGCGCTTTGCGCGTTTGTGTGTAAATACATCGGTAACAGATTGGTCCAGGGACATGGGTGACAGTGCATGTTCGTGCCGAAAACTCCCTCCCCACAGGGTGGGGACGACTACAAGGATGTAGTCGGTTGGCCACGCAGGGAGCATGTGGCCCAGGGTTGGGGAGGGGGGGCTAAGGACGGTGCCGGCCCAAGCGCCCCCTCCCGGCCTCCCCCACGTCTGTGGGGGAGGAGTAAAGAAAGGAAGTCCACGTTGTGGGGAGGAGTAGAGGAAATCCACGTCCGAGGCGATGAGAAAGAAAGTGTGCGCGGAGCGCACACCGAACAGCGCGATGTCGTCAGGCGAGCCTGTAGGAAATCCCCTTTGTCTCGCCGAGTAGCGCAGCTCAAAACGGACAGGCCCGCAGGGGACGCGCCAGGGAGGGCGCGTCTTTCGCCGTCAGGACAGGGACGTGCTGTCGGCGAAACCCCGTTTTGAGCGAGCAACGCAGGGTACCGCGATAGCGGCGAGACATCGGGGCGGCCTTTCTTTTCGTTAGTTTTCTTTGGCCGCACAAAGAAAAGTAACACGTCGTACGGGGGCGGAACCCCGACCCAATCAGGCCGCGCGCAGCGCACAACCCGCCACTGTTACCTATGTCCCTGGACTTTCTGTCTGTCGGCGGACCGTGCAGGTCGCGAATACGATTCGCCCCCGATCATTGGCCTGCCCCATCCCCCTCAGGTATCCTCCAACCACCAATCAAACTCACCCCAAGGAGCCGCGCCCATGGTCACCTCCATCATCCTCATCACCGCGGAACGCGAGAAGATCAACGAAGTGGCCGAGCAGCTGGCTGGAATCGAAGGCATTACCGAGGCCTATTCGGTGAGCGGCCAGTACGACATCATCGCCATTGCCCGTGTGCCGACGGCGGAGGATCTGGCGCAGTTGGTGACGCAGCGCCTGCAGAGCATCCGCGCCATTACCAACACGGAAACCCTGCTGGCGTTCAAGGCGTATTCACGCCATGACCTGGAGTCGATGTTCGAGGTGGGGAGCTGACTCGCAGTTCTGAAATGTTACCCGGGTGAGCGCATCTTGCTTTTTTTGGGGCGGGCTACAGCCCGACTGGCGTGGCCGGTCGACGCGCCGTTGTCGGGCTGAAGCCCGACCTACAAAGAGCGGGCGGCCAAATTGGAACCGACATTCAGGGAGGGTGCGGCGACGGCGTGGCTGCTCGCTGCAAGCCCTTGCCGCCCGCGTCGAGCAGTTGCCTTAGATGTCTCGATGAGCGTGGTTCACGCTATGCCTGCTGTGATTTACTCTTTGTGTACGCTGAGCGGCGTGCCTGGTGTGCCGGCGTAGACCACGACGATCACGGCGGGTGTGCTGCCTTCATTTTTTCCGTAGTGCCATTTGTCCACCACTTCGATGAGGGCATCGCCGGCCTTGAGGTGCAGGGTCTCGTTCTGTTCGGTAATCACCGTCAGCTCGCCGCTGACCAGATAGCCGACATTGATCACCGGGTGTTGATGCAGCGCCAGCTGCGTGCCAGCGGGAATTTCTATGCGCAGCACGCTGATTTCCGGGGTGGTGGTGGGATAGGCCGGCAGTTGGCGGCCATCCCAGCTTTGGCTTGACTGGGCCAGGATGTCCACTTTGACGGGATTTTCTCTGGCATGGGCGGTGCCTGCCAGCAGCGCGATGAAACAGAGCGTGATAATGGATTTGTTCATGGTTTTTCCCTTTGATGTCGTCATCTGGCAAGGCAATTGTACGTGGCGCATGCCGCTGCGGTCATTGTCGGTGGTCTGAAGTATATCGAACAGGGCATGGCTGCGGGTTGAAACCCGAGCTACAAATTCATCGTGTTCCCTGTAGGTCGGACTTCAGTCCGACATGACGCGGCTTCGACCGGCGCTGCTGTCGGGTTGAAACCCGACCTACGTTCATCGTGTTTCCTGTAGGTCGGACTTCAGTCCGACGTGCGCGGCTTCGACCGGCGCTGTTGTCGGGTTGAAACCCGACCTACGTTCATCGTGTTTCCTGTAGGTCGGTCTTCAGTCCGACATGCGCGGCGTCGACCGGCGCTGTTGTCGGGTTGAAACCCGACCTACGTTCATCGTGTTCCCTGTAGGTCGGACTTCAGTCCGACGTGCGCGGCGTCGACCGGCGCTGTTGTCGGGTTGAAACGTTCATCGTGTTTCCTGTAGGTCGGACTTCAGTCCGACGTGCGCGGCGTCGACCGGCGCTGTTGTCGGGTTGAAACCCGACCTACAAATTTATCGTGTTTCCTGTAGGTTGGACTTCAGTCCGACGTGCGCGGCGTCGACCGGCGCTGCTGTCGGGTGGAAACCCGATCTACAGTCCGAGCCGCCGCCCGGGGTACAGCCTGGCCTGCGATGAGTTTCTTACCTATTCCGAGAGGTTGGCTGGGATATTCATTGTTGGTATGGTCCGTGTGTGAATGCGGGTTTACCGCATGGCGCCCTGTGCAGGCTACACTGAAGCAAGGAAATAATAACGCTGAACGGATACCAGTCAGGTTTTGGGGGGAGGGAACTCGTTGTGCTTCGTTCTGCACTGATCGCGCTGCTGTCGGGGACATTGCTGTCAGTGGGCCTGTTCTGGCTGCTGCGTGGCTATGAGCAGCGCGAGGTGGTCTACGACTTCGAAGCCCATGCGCTCACCCTGCAGGAGAGCATGCAGCGCCAGATCGACCTGGCGGTGGAGCTGGTGGATAGCGTAGGCGCCCTGTATGACGCCTCGATGGATGTACGGCGCAGCGAGTTCGAGCGCTTTGTCGCGGCACAACTGGCTCGGCACGGCGAGATTCAGGCCCTGCTCTGGCTGCCGCGGGTTGCTGCGACGGAACTGGCGCAGTATGAGGCACAGATGCGGGCGGAAGGTGTGGCGGACTACACCATCACCGAGCTCGGCCCCGACGGCCAGTTGCAGGCACTGTCGGCGCGGAGTGAGTATTTTCCTGCCCATTACATCGAGCCGCTGGCGACCAACCGCGGTGCCCTTGGTATAGACCTGGCTTCGCACCCGCTGCGGCGCGCGGCGATGGAGCAAGCGCGTGACAGCGGCGTGATGGTGGCCAGCCCTGTGGTTACCTTGCTGCAGCCCGCCTACGAGCGGTTGGGATTTCTGATTTTCCGACCGGTGTACCGGTATCTGGACATCCCTCACGATGTCACAGCGCGCCGGCAGCTGCTGCGTGGCTATGCTGCGGGTGTATTTCGTCTGGCCGAGCTGATGGCGGCGGTACAGCGCGCGGCCGGTACCGAAAGAATTGCCTTTGAGTTGTTCGATGCCACTGACGGGAGGCCGCTGTTTCGCTCGCTCCAGCAGGCGGCGGTTGATACAGCGCTGCATTGGGAGGGGACGATTCAATTGCCCGGGCGCAGCTGGCGGGTGATCTTCACTCCCGGCAGCGAGTTCTTCACCCCTCATCGCTTCGCGCCGGCCTGGCTGGCGTTGACGCTGGGGCTCATGTTTACCCTGCTATTGACCTACCACCTCTACAGCAGCGCATTGCGCGCACGGCGCCTGGAGCAGTCTTACCAGGAACTGGCCACCAGCCGCGAGCTTCTGGAGCATACGCATCGTGACTGGATGGATGCCTTCGATGCAGTATCCGATCCCATTTTTCTGCACGGCGCCGATGGCCGCGTGATGCGTGCCAATCGTGCCTATGCAGAGTGTGCCGGGATGGGGCTTGCCGAGATCATAGGCCGGCGGTACTGGGAGGTGTTTCCGCGCAGCGATGGCCCTGCCGCCGCCTGTATTCTGGCGCAGCAGGATGTGCGCAAGGTGGAGGAGGAGTTGACGGCAAGCGATGGCCAGATCTACGCCTCACGCTTCTTCGCCATCCGCAATGATACCGGTGACTATCGCTACTCCATCCACATCCTGCGCGACGTGACCGAGCATCGCTCCATGGAGCGACGGCTGGATGAGGAGCGGAACCGCGCACAGCGCTATCTGGACGTGGCTGCCGTGATGCTGCTGGCGCTGGATCGGGCGGGTCGCATTACCCTTATCAACCGCAAGGGGTGTGAGATTCTCGGATACCGTGAGGATGAACTGCTGGGACAAAACTGGCTGGAGCGTTACGTGCCACAGAGCAGCCGTGCGCAGGTGCAGGCACTGTTTGCCGAGCTCGTTGCCGGCCGCCCACAGGAGTATGCGGAAGGCTGGATTGTGTGTAGCAGCGGTGAACAACGCCTCATCGCCTGGCACAACACCCTGTTGCACGATACCGATGGGCAGGTGAGCGGCACCTTGTCGTCCGGCATGGATATCACCGAACGTTATCGCCTGGAACAGGCTCTGCGTGAGTCGCAGCTGCGCCTGCAAACCGTGTTCGATACCGCGCGTGACGGTATCTTGGTTGCGGAGCTCGCCAGCCGAAAGTTTGTCCTCGTCAACAAGGCAATGGCAAACATGTTGGGATACAGTGAGGCGGAGTTGTATTGGCTCGGTGTCGACGATATTCATCCCTCCGATCAACTGGACTATGTGCATGATCAGTTCTCGCGCCAGGTACGTGGCGAGTTTGCCCTGGCGCGCGATATGCCGCTGCGCCGCCGTGACGGCAGCACTCTGTATGCCGACGTGAACTCCGCGCCGGTGGAGCTGGACGGACGTCCCTGCCTGCTCGGTGTCTTTCATGACATCAGCGAGCGGCGGACGATGGAGGCTGCGCTGAAGGCCAGCGAGGAGCAACTCACCCTGGCGTTGCAGGGAAGCAGCGACGGCCTGTGGGACTGGGATGTGGACAGCGGCACGGTGTATTACTCGCCGCGCTGGAAATCCTTGCTGGGGCACAGTGATGACGAGGTGGGTGACAGTCTCGACGAGTGGCAGCGCCGGGTGCATCCTGATGATCTTCCCGCGGCCCTGGCCGAGGTGCAGGCGGTGCTGGACGGCAGCGGCAACCATATCCAGATGGAAATTCGCATGCGCCACAAGGCCGGCCACTGGATATGGATTCAGAGTCGTGCCCATGTGGTGCGCGATGCGACGGGAAAGCCCCGGCGCCTGGTCGGGACGCATGAGGACGTGACGCCACGGCGCGAGGCGGAGGAGCGGGCCAAGGTGCTGGCCTATCAGTTGCAGGAGCGGCTCAAGGAGAGCCATTGCCTGTATCGTGTGGCGCAACTGGCGGAGGAAACGGCAACGCCACTGCCGCAGCTGCTGCAGCAGGCTGTCGAATTTTTGCCTGCGGCCTGGCAATTCCCCGAGGCGACCACGGCGCGCATCCGCTACCAGGGACAGGAGTTCCTGTCGCCGGCCTTCGATATCGGGCACTACAGTCTGGCCGCCTTGATCCGGGCGGGTGATCTCGAGGTGGGTAGCCTGGAGGTGTTTTACACCGGTGAGCCGCTGCAGCAGGGAGAGGAGCCTTTCCTCACGGAAGAACAGGAACTCGTCAAGGTCGTTGCCGACCAACTCGGTCATATCATTGCCCTGCGCCTGCATCAGCAGACGCTGTCCCGCCTCAACCGTGTGTTGCGCACGCTCAATCTGAGCAACCGCGCCCTGGTCTACTCCTCCGGGGAGACCGAATTCGAGCAGGAAATATGCAACGTGCTGGTGCGCGAGGCCGGCTACCGCTCCGCCTGGATCGGCGAGCGCGATGCCGCCGGTGGGCTGGAGACCCGGGCCTGGGGTGGGGAGCAGATCAGGGTAGGTGGCGACATTGCCTGTGCGCGGCACGATACCGTCTGCCGCCTGGTCGATACTGCGCTGGAACGGGGCGAACTGCAGCGCGAGTTGCTGCCTGCCGGGGAGCGCTGTCCGATGTGTCACGTCGGCGGTGAGGATACCTGCATCATTGCCCTGCCGCTCCTCAGCGGAGGGGCGGCGCAAGGCGTGCTGTTTGTCTGTTCCGGTCAGAGTGAAGAGATGGCGCCGGCAGAGGTGGAGCTGTTGCAGGAGCTGGCGGACGACCTCGCCTATGGCATACGCATGCGCCGCACCAGCGGCGAGCGTGACCACGCCCAGGCCGAGCTGGCATCCGTCCTGATCAAGACCGTAAGTGTTATCGCGCTGACGGTGGAGAAGCGTGACCCCTATACCGCCGGCCACATGCAGCGTGTGGCCGAGCTGGCCATGGCCATCGGCCGCATGATGCAGCTCGATGAACACACCATCACCGGCCTGCAGATGGGGGCGCTGATCCACGACATCGGCAAGATCTACATTCCCGCGGAAATCCTCAATCGCCCGGGCCGCCTGTCGCCGGCGGAGTTCAATCTGATCAAGACCCACCCCCAGGTGGGCTATGAAATCATCAGGGATATCGAGTTTCCCTGGCCGGTGGCCGACATGATTCTGCAACACCACGAGCGTATCGATGGCACCGGCTATCCCCTTGCCCTGCGCGGTGATGCCATTTGCCTGGAGGCCCGTATCCTGGCGGTCGCTGACGTGGTGGAAGCCATGTCTTCACATCGACCCTATCGCGCCTCACTACCCGTGCAGCTGGCACTGGACGAAATCGAGCAGCACCGCGGCACGCACTACGACAGCCGTGTGGTGGATATCTGTCTGGAGCTGTTCCGTGAGCAGGGTTTTGCCTGGCAGAAGCGGGAAGACGAGTTGTAGGCGCAGATATCCCCGGCGACAGGGCCGGGTACGGCGCGCGCCATGTGCACACGGTGCTGCCCCGGCGTTCGACTCACCCCACCATCAGATAATCACGCCCACGCCGGTAACCCATGGCCTGTAGCTGTGCGGCGATGATGTCGCGCGCGCCATGATTGGTGACGTAGCTGAGTACGAAAGGCTTTTCCTCCCGTGCCAGCCACTGCGGTGGGTGCACGGGGACGCCATGCACCATGTTGCCGATCTTGCGCGGGTCGATATCGAGCCAGGCGGCGGGGTGAAAGCCGTGGTCCAGCAGCAGCTGTGCGCGCTGGCGCGTGCGGCGACCTGCACCGCAAATGACCAGCGGGCGGCCGGAGTGCAGGCGCGGGTCGCGCGCCAGGAATTCGGTGCGCAGGCGGGTGAAGGCTTCCCGGCTGCACCGGGGATCGGTGCGGGTCAGGCGCCCCGGGCTCTCGCGCCAGTGCAGCAGCACCTGCGCCACCTTGGCCATCGCATGGCCGGCCTGGTGCAGGCGCAGCAGCAGGTCATAGTCCTCGGGAAAGAGGCCGTCACGGTAGCCGCCCAAGGCCAGCACGATGTCGCGGCGGAACATCAGCGAGGGGTGGGCGATGGGCAGTTCGACGTAGATCTCGTCGGCGATGTCCTGCGGGGTGAGGCAACTGTTCTGCCAGCGGATGTACTCTTGCAGACCGGCCTGGATTTCATCTTCCGGAAACAGCCGCACCTGACTGCCTACGGCAGCGAGTTGCGGTTCTGCACACAGCCGCTGGTATTGCAGCGCAAGCCGCTCCGGCGCCATCAGGTCGTCGGCGTCCATGCGCGCGACGACAGCGGCCCGTGCCGCCGCCAGCGCACTGTTCATGGCGCCGACCACCCCCTGCCGTCCGGGCTGCAGCAGGCGGATGCGGGGGTCTTCACCGGCATGGGCTGCTACGATGGCCGCTGACGCGTCACTGCTGCCATCGTCCACGGCGACCAGCTCGAAGTGGGAAAAGGTCTGTCGGCGGATGGAATGCAGCGTCTCGTCCAGCGTGGTCTGTGCATTGTAGAACGGCAGCAGGACCGAGATCAGGGGGGGCGCGGGGGAGGTCATGGGCTCATGATAACCCAGTACAGTATGGGCAGGTTCGGGCGTGCCGAGCGCCTGACGGGTTGTTACGAAAGGGCGTGCAGCAGTGGAAGTACGCCTGCAGTAAGGGGATGCACACGCGTCTGCTGTATGAGAACGATGGAAAAACGGGTGTAATGGTGCAGGTAACGGTCCGAAACAGCGGGCCACAAAAGCAACGGGCCGGCAAAGCCGGCCCGTCACTCGAATCGTACTGCCCGAGACTACAGATCAGCCATGGCGCGTCCCGCTGTGGCGCTGCTGCTGCGGGCCCTTCTTCTTGTTCTGGTCCCACTTGTGCTTGTCACCGAAGCTGCGTCCGCCGCTCGGCTTGCCGTGACGCGGCGCGCCGTTGGGACGGCGGCCGTCCTTCTTGAAGCCGCCTTCCGGACGCGAACGGGTTTCGGCACGGGTCGGCTCCAGGCCGGGGATCACGTGACGCTCCAGGGCCTGGCCGGTGAGCTTCTCGATGCGGCCGAGCAGGAAGCGTTCCTGCGGACCGACGATGGACACTGCGACGCCGGAAGCGCCGCCGCGGCCGGTGCGGCCGATGCGGTGCACGTAATCCTCGGCCTGCATCGGCAGGTCGAAGTTGATGACGTGGGACAGGCCCTTGATGTCGAGGCCGCGGGCGGCAACGTCGGTGGCGACGAGAACGCGGACGTGGCCGCGCTTCATGCGCTCGATGGTGCGCTGGCGCTGCTTCTGGTGCATGTCGCCGTGCAGGGCGGCGCTGGAGTGACCTTCGTCTTCCAGCTGCATGGCCAGCTCGTCGGCGCCGCGCTTGGTGGCGGTGAACACCACGCACTGCGACAGTTCGGCATCGTTCAGCAGGTGGGCGAGCAGGGCGCGCTTGTGCTTGAAGTCGTCGGCTAGGTGGATGCGCTGTTCGATGGACTCGTGCTTGACCTTGACGCCGGCGACCTGGACCGAGGCCGGATCGCGCAGCAGGCGCTGGGCGACACGCTGGATGTTGCCTTCCAGGGTGGCGGAGAACAGCAGGGTCTGGCGGTCGGCCGGGGCGGCGGCGGCGATCTGGTCGACGTCGTCGATGAAGCCCATGTCCAGCATGCGGTCGGCCTCGTCCAGCACCAGCAGTTCCAGGCGGCTGAAGTCGATGCGGCCACGGTTCATGTGGTCGATGAGGCGGCCGGGGGTGGCGATGAGGAAGTCCACCGGACGCTCCAGCAGCTTGAGCTGCGGGCCGTAGGGTTCGCCGCCGACGATGGAGCCGGCGCGCACGCGCTGCTGGCGGCCGAAGTCGTTGATGGCGCCGGTGACCTGCTGGGCCAGTTCGCGGGTCGGGGTCAGCACCAGCACGCGGGGGCCGCGGCCGTGGACCTTGGAGGGCTCCAGCAGGCGCTGCAGGGCGGGCAGCACGAAGGCGGCCGTCTTGCCGGTGCCGGTCTGGGCCGAGGCCATCAGGTCGCGGCCGGACAGGGCGACCGGGATCGCCTGGCGCTGGATTTCGGTGGGTTCGCTGAAGCCGCAGGCCTGGACGGCTTGCAGCAGGGAAGCATCAAGATTCAGGGACGAAAATGACAAAATAGTATCCTCTTCCGCCTGCCACAGGCGAAATTTTGCATGGTGAACCAATGGATTAAGGAAGCCGCGGCCCGATCCGCGAAGAATCGACCGTTAAGTTTCCTAGGGAGTGTTACCGCTGTGGCAGCGTACACGCCAGGTTCCAGGGTTAGGGGCAGCCAATCAATCTGCCCAAACGTCGCCAACCGGAAGAACCTGCGCTTACTGCCAGGGGGAAGGTCAGAGACGGGCCTCATCCATATCGAGGCTGGCGCAGACTATACACGCCTCGCGCCCAAAAGGCCAGCGGAGTCAAAAAAACAATCCAACGCAAAGGCGCGAAGACGCTAAGGGCGCAAAGAACTGCAAAATTCTCAACGCGAAGGCGCAGAGGCGCAGAGATTACTACAGATTACGAATTTGTTACCTCCGTGCCTCTGCGTCTCTGCGTTGGGTTTTGTCCGTAATCCCTTTGCGTCTTCGCGCCTTCGCGTTGGATTCTGGGTTTACCGTCCGCGCCCGGTCACCGCCCAGACGGCGGCTTCGACGCGGGAGCGCAGGTTGAGTTTCTTCAGCAGGTGTTTGACGTGCACCTTGACCGTGCCTTCGGTGATGTCGAGCTGGCGCGCGATGTGCTTGTTGCTGAGCCCCTGGGCGACCAGTTCCAGTATCTGGCGCTCCCGGTCGGTGAGTCCGGCGGCGTCCTCGTCGCGCGGGTGCGGCTCCTCGCACAGGGCGCGGGCCAGCAGCTCGGTCAGGTTGTCGCTGATCACCAGGCGGCCGGCGGCGGCCTGGCGCAGGCGCTCCAGGATATGCTCCGGCTCCATGTCCTTGAGCAGATAGCCGTCGGCGCCGGCGCGCAGGGCGGCGACCACGTGATCCTCGTTGTCGGAGACCGTAAGCATGATCACCCGTGAATCGAGGTCGGCCTCCTTGATGGCCTTGAGGGTCTCGATGCCGTCCATCCCCTTCATGTTGAGGTCAAGAAGGATCAGGTCCGGATGGAGCGCCTGCGCCTGCGCAAAACCCTCTTCACCGGACGCCGCCTCACCTATCAGTGTCAGCGTCGCGTCCATGGCGATGAGGTCGGCCACCCCTTTGCGAAACAGCGGGTGATCGTCGATCACCAGCAGGGTATGGGTGTTGTCTTTCATGAGACTCCTACTCCGTTTTGCGCAATGGACTGAGGCATGGTGCGGTGTATCGGGGTGAAAACGATGTGTACGCGGGTGCCGCCTTCCGGGTGGTGCATGATGGTAATGCTACCACCGAGGCTATGGGCGCGTTCATTCATGATGGCGAGTCCGTAGTGGTGACGGCGCTCCGCCTCATCGGGAATGCCGATACCGTTGTCTTCCACCAATACCACCACGTCGCCGTTGGCATCATAGTCCAGGCGGACCTCCGCCCGGCTGGCCTGCGCATGGCTCACCACGTTGGACAATGCTTCACGCACCACCTGCAGTACATGAATCTCCTCGTTGGGCGTGAGCTGGTTGCTGTGTAGGTGGTTGATGAGGGATACGGTCAGCGGACTGCGCTCACGCAATTCGCGTACGGTTTCTTCCAGCGCGGAGCTGAGGCCGCGACCATCCATCTTGAGGCGGAAGGTGGTGAGCAGTTCGCGCAGTTCGCGGTAGGCGCTGTTGGTGCCATCACGCAACTCCTGCAGGATGGCGCGCGCCTGCGCCTCGTGATCGGTGTTGGGCAGGGCGGCATCCAGTCGACTGACCTGGATCTTCAGATAGGACAGTGATTGCGCCAGTGAGTCGTGTAGTTCCCGGGCGATCACGCTACGTTCCTCCAGCAGGGCCAGACGCCGGCTCTGGGTGGCGCGCTGCGCGATGTTGATGGCGATACCGATGTGATCGGCGACGGCTTCCAGCAAGCGGGATTGCCAGTCCTGCAACTCGATGCCCAGCGGGATTTCCATCAACAGCACGCCGTACTGCTGCTCCTGATCGGTGATCGGTATCGATATGAGGTGCAGCGGCGGGTGGGGTTCGCGTGGGATCGTCACGACATGGGTGCGGCCGTCGTCGAAGCAGGCGGCGCAGTTGGTGGGCTGGCACAGGTCGGTCCTGCCTGGGTGTGGCTCGCGGGTGGAGGCCAGTTTGATGGCGTGGTTCTTGTTGTAGCCGGCCAGGCAGATGGTACCGGGACCGACACCGATGAGATTCTCGATCTTGTCCAGCAGTTGGGTATAGGTGCTGTCGGCCAGCGGCGCCTCATTGAGCCAGCGCGTGGTGTTGTAGAGCAGCTCCAGCGAGCGGTTGCTGCGTTCCAGGTCGGCGGTCTTCTGCTGCACCCGCGCCTCCAGATCGGCATACATCTTGGACAGGTCCTCCGCCATGACGTTGAAGGCATGGCTCAGATTGCCCAGTTCGTCGTCGTTGACCGGGTGGGTGCGTGCCGAGAAATCGCCGCGCCGCGCCGCCTCGGCGCAGGTGAGCAGACCGCGCAGCGGCACCAGTACGTGGGCGTGCATCAGGTACATGGTGACGAATACCACGCCCACGGTGAGGAACAGCGACGACACCTGGATCAGGCGCAGCAACTGGATGTTGGATTCCGCTTCAATCTCCAGTAGATGGACCAGGTGATCGATGTCAGCGACGAAGGCATCGACGATGGTGAGATAGCGCTGTTTGAGCGCCAGGTGTGCCGTTTCCAGTTGCTCGGCGTAATAACTCTCGCTGCCGTGCAGCGCGGACTGGTCGTTGGCGACGGTGTTGATGTAGGCAAACAGTACCGGGCGGATATTGCGTTTCCAGTGGCCATGGATGCGGTCATACACCTGGCGTGCTTCCCTGCTTTCGTTGCGTGGAATCATGCTGGTGAGGCGCGGACTGAGGATGCGCTGCTCGAATTCCTCCATCAGTTCGCGTGTGATGCGGGTGGCCTCTAGGTTGCCGATGTCCTGGCGCCGCGCCAGGCTGGAGGCGATGCGATAGGACTGCATGCGCAGCGAACCGGCCTGGTTGATGGCCGCCGCCGCGCCCTGTGTGGTCTCGGCAATGATCACCGAGCTGAGCATGCCCATGAAGGCGAGGGCGGTGATGGTGGCCATCGCCAGCCCCATGCGCAATAACAGAGATTTCTCAAATACCTGCTTCATTATCAGGGCTGTCTCTTGAACGTGCGGATAGCTTAGCCTGTTGTGTCAGTGGAGACATAGAGCCAGGCGCGGATTCCTGGTGCGCCACGCGCGAGCGTGACAGCAGATCAGCCGGTGCGCGCAGCCGTGTTGCATGAGTTACGGGGCGTCATGCAACGTGCCGGGTAGCGGGATCGGAGTTGGTGGGATACGTCGGCGTAGCGGCCGCGTAGTTGGGGCATGGGGCAGACCAGGGACGGGCATGCGCCGCCGTGTGACAGTCACCGCTTGCGGCGCGCTACGATGGCGGCGCAGCGATCGCGAGTGGAGCAGTGCCGAATGCCCGTCGTGCCCTTGCAGCGGTGGTGTTTGTCTTCTGTCTTCTACCCGCTTTCGTATAGACTCCGATACGGACCATCCGAAGAGGAGGAGCAGCATGGACGTAATGCTGGTGCGGCATGCCAAGGCGGAGACGCGCGAGATCTTCGCCCTGACCGGAGAGGAAGACGCACTGCGCCCCCTGACCAAACCGGGGGCCAAGGATATGCGCAAGGTGGCCAAGGCCTTGCGCGGAGTGGTGCCGCAGATAGACGTACTGGCGAGCAGTCCGCTGTTGCGCGCCTTGCAGACCGCAGACATTCTTGCCAAGCGCTACGGCAGCAAGTTGCTGCAACTGCCGCAGCTGGCGCCCGGCCACGATCCGGCCCAGGTGCTGACCTGGTTGCGCAGCCAGGGTGATAACGCTTGCGTGGCCATGGTTGGTCATGAACCGGACCTTGGGGTCCTGGCCTCCTGGTTGCTCACAGGCGGCAGGCGCGGCTTCCTGCCGCTGAAGAAGGGCGGGGTCTGTCTGTTGCGCTTTGCCGAAGGCATCAAGGAGGGCAAGGCGGAGCTGGTGTGGGCGCTGCCGCCCGGCCTGTTGCGCGACCTCGCCGGATAGCATGACCCTGCTTGCCCAATTGCCCTTGCCCCAGGCGCTGGCCCTGCTCGGCAACGGCTATCTGGATGAGGCCTTGGCGGCAGTGCGGCGGCTGGACGATGTCGCCGATGAGGAAGCGTTGCACGATACGCGCGTGGCACTGCGGCGGCTGCATAGCCTGATGCGCGCCTATGGCGATACATTTGCCGCGCGGGTGCCGCGCAAGTTGCGGCGGGCCGTGCGCCGTCTGGCCCGTGCCAGCAATCCGGCACGTGATGCCGAGGTACAACAGGCCTGGCTGCTGCGCCAGGAACACGGGCTGACGCCCACGCAGCAGGAAGGCTACCGCTGGCTGCTGGCGCGACTGCAGCCGGCATCATTGCTGGAGCTGGAGCAGGCCTTGCAGCAGGGGGTAAAACGCCTTGCCCGTCGGCTGCGGCCCCATCTCGCGGCCTTGGCGGATGAAGAAGGCCCGGTGTGGCTGTACACCTCGGCCTGTGCTGCCCAGGCCGCTCCACTGGCCGAGGAGGTGCTGGTTGCGCTGACCGCCATCCGTGGGCCGGACGACATGGGGGCGGCCCACGAGGCGCGCATCCTGGTCAAGCGCCTGCGCTATCTGCTCGCGCCGTTGCGCCATGACGGTCCGGCCTGTGCCCATGCCGTGGCAGTGTTGCGCCTGTTACAGGATATGCTCGGTGAACTGCATGATCGCCACGTGCTGGCCGAACTGCTGCGCGACAGCGCCGCCGAGGCGGCCGCCGCCCACGCCCGCACGCTGTTTGATACACCCCCCCCGTCCGCCTGGCGGCCACCGCAGATGCCGGGCCTGTTGGCACTGGCGAGGCGCAATCATGCCGCGATAGGCGCCTTTCATGCCGAATTGCAACGGAATTATCTGGGCCAGCTGGCGCAGAGCGTACGCCAGCCACTGGTGGATGCCTTGGCGGAATTGGACGGCGACAGCTAAATAGCTGCTCCAAATGGATAACCAGTTTTCTTCGGGTTGAAACCCGACCTACAGGGGATGCAGGAATGTAGGTCGGACTTCAGTCCGACAGCGGCGCCCGTCGAAGCCGCGTCGTGTCGGGTTGAAACCCGACCTACAGGGGATGCAGGAATGTAGGTCGGACTTCAGTCCGACAGCAGCGCCCATCGAAGCCGCGTCGTGTCGGGTTGAAACCCGACCTACAGGGGATGCAGGAATGTAGGTCGGACTTCAGTCCGACAGCAACGCCCATCGAAGCCGCGTCGTGTCGGGTTGAAACCCGACCTACAGGGGATGCAGGAATGTAGGTCGGACTTCAGTCCGACAGCGGCGCCCGTCGAAGCCGCGTCGTGTCGGGTTGAAACCCGACCTACAGATTCAGGGCACCATTTTCTTGGCAGTAATTTGGACCAGCCATTTAGTCAACATGCAGGCCCTCACTTGCGCCAGCAATAATCCAATGCCTCGCTGCCGGTTTTGCCGCGTACACCGGTAGAAGTCAGGGTGAGGTTGCCACATTTGGCGTCGGTGGCCATGCTGCCGACCGCGGCGGCCTGCAGCGTATAGGTGGTGGCGGTCGCTGCTGAAATCGTCAGGTTGTAATAGGCCGTGCCCCCTTCGACCGGTACCTGGGACGCATAGATCGCGGCCGCCGGTGCGCCGGTATCGGCACCACCGGTTGCCGCGCCGAGATAGTTGCCGTTGGCGGTAAAGTGGCGCTCCATGGCATTGCCCAGTGCCAGCAGTGCCCCCTGTGCGTCGGCGCGCTTCGACTTGCGGATCTGTTCCGTGTAGGAAGGGTAGGCGATGGCGGCGAGGATGCCGATGATGGCCACGACTACCATCAGTTCGATCAAGGTGAAACCAATTTGTTTGTGTTTCATGAACCGTGTACCTCGAATACGAACGCTTGTGATTGATTTCTACTGTGGAGTTTCATCGTAGACGTGAATGTGAGTGATGGTTCTCGAACCATCCACATCACGCCACGAGAGGCCAACGGGCTGGCCTGACTGGAGCAGGAACGGGTCGACGATACGTTTGCCGTCGGCTGTTACCTTGACATCCTTTGCCACTGGATACGAATCACCGCTCACGTGGATGATTCTCTGGCGGCTGTCGGCGTGCTCGAATTCGCCAATGAGTTGTGGCTGTGCCGAGACGCTAGCGGACACGAGGCAGAGCAGTGCAGCAAGTGCGAATACACGCTTGGACATGTTGTGCGACCTCACTTTCATTTGTGGAATATCCTGTATTCCTGCGTTTTCGGCATTGATGTTTTGCTTTACGGACGCAGCTGGCGCCAGGATTCGCGGCCCTCGCGGCCAAGCACGTTGACGGGCGGCAACACCGTACCGTCACCCAGATACAGGCGCTCCTTGCCGCCGGTACGGATACTGACCAGTTCCTCGCCGGCGCCGGCGCCGATACCGCTGTATTCACCTTCGTTTTCCTCGAAATAGCCGTCCTGGTCCAGGTCGTACACCGGGTAGGCGCTGCGTCCACCGTAGCTGATGTCGAGGTCCATGATGAAGCCGCTGCGGCCGCTGCCGCAGGGGTCCTCATCGGGGATCAGGGTGCTGTAGCGCACACGGGTCTGGCTCAGCCCCGAGGGGAAGGTCGGTGAGCTGATGACGCGCTCGCCCTCGGCGTTGTTGTTGTAGATGAGGTCGAGGTACCAGCCCTTGTGGCTGTCCGTCATGGTATTGGTAGACACCTTGCGCAGGGTATAGGTGTTGCCGTTGAAAGTAACATCCCCTTGCCAGGTGATGGTCTGTTGCAACAGTTGGCTGCGCAACACAGTCGCCTGATCCCTATAGTCGATGATGCCATACAGGGTCTGCACCTGGGTCGAGTCCTTGTCCTGGTCACGGAAGAAGCTGCCGGTGCCGAAGGTCACCATCAGCGGAGAATCATCCAGATCATAGGTGGTCATGAGTGCATCATTGCTTTCAATCGGTCGTGCACCGGGACGGGTGGTGATGGGCTGCGGGTTGTTGTCGGCATCCCGGGCCTGGAACAGCACCGAGCGCTTGCTCGCCTGGGTCCATTGCGACACATTGCCGGATACATCGAAGCGCCACAGATTGCCCAGCAGGTCACCGGCATAGATGGTCTGGGCGGCCATCGCATCAATGGCGGGCCAGTCGGAGACGAGGGGCGCCGCCAGGCCGTTGGGGGCGGCAGCGGTGCCAACACCGGTGTCGATGGCCTTGATCAGGGCCCCTGTCGCCAGGTTGACGATGAACAGCACTGCGCGGTGATTGTCGCTGTTGTAGCCGTTGCCGAATACGGCGGCCCAGTCGCCGGTATTCAGCCGCACGATGGCGGGCTGGCCGACGTTGTAGCCGAGGTCGGCGTGGGTGAACTCCCACATCACCTTACCAGTGCTGAAGTTGGCCGGGTCGGTGACGTCGAGGGCGTAGACGGTACGGCCACCGGCACCCATGGAACCGACCAGGACGGTCTTCCAGCTGCCGTCCAGATAGGCGTCGCCGACCGCCACGGTGCCGTCGACGTAATAGCGGTGAGCGTAGTTGGGGTCCATCAGCTGGTTGACGCGGGCGTAGCTGCTGCCGCTGCCCGGCAGCAGCAGTTCGCTCGGTATGTAGGCAAACTTTTCTTCGCCCGTCTCGGCATCGAAGGCGTGCAGCATGCCGTCGTTGGCGCCCACGTAGATCATGTCCGGCCGGGTAGTGATGGGCGCGGTGGTGCGGTAGGTGATATACGTGCTCCCGCCGTCGCCATCCTCGAGCAGGCTGTAGCCGAAATCGGTGTTGCCGGCAAACTGCGGGTTGGAGTTGACGATGTCACCAAGGGGGCGCGTAAGGCCGCTTTCGGAGCGGCTGCGGAAGGTGGCGTGGGCGGTTTCGCTGCCGCGCAGCCAGTTGATGCGGTTGGCTCCCAGGCCATCGGTGGTGTTGTCCAGCGCGGTATTCAGCGCCGCCTGCTGGGCCGTGCTCAGGTTGCCCATGGCGAGGGTGACGCCGGGACCTACGCCAGCACCGGTGCGGGTGATGATGTTGCGTGCCGCCGGGGCCTTGGCGCGCAAGGTCGCCTCGGCGTTCCAGACTTCGCTGCCCAGGGTGCCATCGGTGTTCACCTGGTAGGCGGACAGCATGCCGGACCAGTCGCTGCTGCGGAAGCCGGCGGTATACAGCTTGGTGCCCTCGTGCAGGAAGGCGGAGCTGGCGGCGGCGGCGGTGGCGGAGCTCTCCACCCGTGCCACGATGGCATTCAGCACCTCACTTAGCTCATTGGCGAAAGCCTCCGGATTGGCGGCGCTGAAGAAACCGCCGTGCCCATTGATTGCGGCATGAAGCAGGTCGTCCAGTTTGGCCGGTTCGCTGCCAACCGGGTTGGGCCAGCTGATTGCCGTACCGTTGGCGACGGCATCCCAGGCAGCATCCGGATCAATAGAGCCGGTAACGCCCAGTCCCACGCCGAAAGTCACCATGTGCTGCCAGAAGGCTTCATTTTCCGGTGTGGTGGGGACTTCGTTGGCCAGGTCCGTGCGCAGGTCGCGGTTCCAGTAGTACATGGCGACATCGGCGAGGATATTGCTGTAATCATCCTGATAGGGATCGCTTTTTATGTACTGATAGGTTTGGCCCCCCGGACCGCTAATCGTCGAGCCGTTGGTGCCGTCGACGTTGGCGCGCGCGCCGCTGGTGTCGGCATCGTAAGAGGAACCTTCGGTCCAGTAACCGTCAGTCATAAGAATGGTGTAGCTCTGGCGGCACTGCAGGTGGGTTGTACTGTCGTTGGTGCCGGGAGTTTTACCCCAAGGGCCTTGGTTGCTGGTGCGGGAATAGTATTGGCCCGCTGCATCAAGGGCCGTACGCAGCGGAGTACCGGCGGCCGGAATGTCCCGTTCGTACAGCATGTCAAAAAAGTCGTCGCGGTCGTCGCTGCTGAAGGTGCGCACGCCACGTACGATGGTATGGGTGCTGCTACCGTCAATGGTAGTGGAGCCTTTGTTGATGGCGCCGAAACCGACACGCATGCCTTCGCCCTGCTGAGAGAATGCTTTGCCGATACCGGCACGGGCCGCGAGGATACGCGAGCGATAGTAGGTATACCAGTTGGCGAAGTTCTGGATCTCCTGGTCATACGTGCATGTCCCGGCGGTACAATCGCTGCGATTCTCGCGGCCATGGCCAGTATAGGTCAGTGTAGTACTGCGAATTTCAACTTTGGTGTAATTGCTCCAATCCCAGATGTTGCCTCCGCTGTGCCAGAAGTAGGTGGCCGGCCAGAAGGTCTTGTTGCCGGTTGAGTAGCTGCATGAGGATGGTGCCGTGCATGCGTACCAGCGGGAGGCGCTCTGGGTGGTGCTGGTCGTCAGGTCGCGGCTGCCGGCGCTGGTCTTGGCCGGGTTATGATAGGCTGCACTGGGGGTGGCTGCGGGCCACAGCGTTCCGTCCGCCTTGCTCCATGGGGCGTAGGTGACGCCTGGATTGTAATAGAGCGTGTTTACCTGCGGTGAGCGTGACAGGGCATTATAGGGATTGCTGTCAGTCACGGTGGGGACATAGTTGCTGTAATCCGAGCTGCCGTACACACCTGCAGCGCGGGGAAATACGTAACGCGTGCTGTTGCGGATAAGATCATCCGGCATCAACTCGAAGTGCATCGAGCCGGAGTCATCGATAATGAACATGAGATTGGGCTCAATGCTCGTGGTGATGAACAGCGGTGAGTCGGCGGTATCGACGCTGGCCTGTGCGGGGGCGCCGAGAGCCAGACCAAGGGTGAGGCCAGTAGCCAGGGCCGCGAAGCGGCGGAGATAGGGGCGACGGGCTTTCATGGTGTTTCTCCTTGAATACGCTCGGATAACGTAAGGCACGCAGTGTGCAATTAGGGATCGAGGGTGTTGGACTGGAGGATGGTCACGGTGGTAGCTGCACCGCCGACGCTGCGTGCGGTTACCACGTAATTCTTGCGGAACTTGGGTGGCAGCTGGCCCGGGTTGATGCGCAGCAGTTGCGGTGGGCCGACATGGTAGGCCGGGTTCGCGGCAACGCCGTTGTCGGTGAAACCGGCCACCGTTCCCGTCGGCGCGGGTGCAATGCCATCCCAGTTCGTGGGGCCGCCCACGGGGCCGAGGTCGGGGTCGGTCAATGCGGTAAAGGTATCGGCGAGCAGCAGGTTGGCGGGATTGGGCAGCCAGCCTTCGCCGGCCCGCAACGCCGCCTCACCCGCCTGAAAGGCGAGGTTCATGTCGCGGGTATTGCCGGCCATGCGCTCTTCCAAGGTGGTGCTGCGCATGGCGACGGTGCCGATGATGGTCATGAGCAGCAGGATGATGAGCGCCACTATCAGGGTGGCGCCCCGTTGCCGGGCTCCGGTGGGATGGGCCTCAGCCCGGCCACCGGCCCTTGTCATCTGCGGACGGCTATACGGTTTCATGTGGGCAGTTCTCATCAGGGCAGGCGGTTACGCATGCCGATGGTGGTGGTGAAAACCTTGGCCAGGCGCCGGTTGTCGACGGTACGGTCGGCACCGTTGTAGAGTACGGTCTGGTTGGTGGTGGTGATGTTGTTGTCCGGCCCGACCAGCAGCAGGCTGACCCGGGCGGCGACGACGCGCTCCCAGCTGCCCACGGCATCGGCGGTGACATACTGGTCCGGGGCCTTGTCACCACTGGTGTCCTCGCCATAGAGGATCTGCATGTCGAGGACGCCGTCTATCAGGGCATTGGCGTTGCGGTACAGCGAGCCGCCGGACACGAAATAGGTGAATGTACCGTACGACATCACCATGGCGTCGGTCCCATAGAGCTTGGACAGGAAATTGGTGGTATTGCGGGCGGTGGAGTGTGCGATGGTGGTGCCGGAGGCGCCGCTCGACACGTTGGTGGCGCGGAAGATGTCGATGGCGGTGCAGTCGGTGATGAACAGGACATCATTCGCTATCCAGCCCGCAGGGTTGCCGCTGAGCTGGATGTTGGCGTTCATCGTGCTCAGGTTGCCCGACAGGGTTACGCTTTGGGGATTGGCATACTGGACGCTGATGGTGTCCGTTCCGGTGTCGAGCGTCAGGCCGCCGAGGGTGGTTCCCGCCGCAACGTCGTTTCTTCCCCCGACCACGGTATCGATGCCAAATCCTTCGGTGGGTGCGGGGTCGGCGATGATGTTGGGGATCACCGTCTCCATGCTCGGGCAGCCCTGATAGCCGGCCATGCGTATGTCGCGCGCCATGAACTCCATGGCAAAGCGTCCGCCTTCCTGGATGCGCGACATGTTTTCATTGACGCGGTAGCTCTGTTTGCTGCCGAGGAAAATCTGAATCACGCCGGCCAGCAGGATCAGGCTGATGGTCATGGCGACCATCAGTTCGACCAGGCTGAGGCCGCGCTGGCGCCGGGAGGTGTGTGTTTTCATGGCTACAATACCGTGCTCATGGTGAAGGCGACGGGGGCCGCGCCGGCGGTGGCACGATCGTCGGTCCACTGGATGGTGACGGTTACGACGCCGGCGTTGGTGGCGACGGCGGCATCGCCGGCGGGCAGGAGGCGGGCCACGTCACCCTTCCACTGTGCCACATCGAATACCGCCAGCTCGTCGGGGGAGCAGGTTGCACCGATGCAGTCCGCGGCACCTGCATCCTCTTCCAGGGCGATGTCATAGGCGCCGGCCCGCGCCGCGGTACGGTTGGTGCGCATGCGGTCGACGATCTCATAGGCCAGAATGGTGGCCTGGGAGCGTTCGTAGGCGCTGGTGCTGTTGCGCAGGGCGTTGAGCTGCAGGCTGGCGAGGCCGAGCAGGCCGATGGCCAGCACCAGCACGGTGACCAGTACCTCCATCAGGCTGAAACCCTGTTGCGGTGTACGTAAAGGCTGCAGGTTCATGGTCTGTTCTATCCGCAAATGAAGTTTGCCATGCTGACCCTGCCTGAGAGCAGGACGGTGATCTGGCGTCCGGTTTCACCCGTGCGGCCGGAGTCGCACACATTCATGGTCAGCGGGCCACCGGCGGCGATGCCGTTGCTTTGATAGCTGACGGTGGCTTTGCCGCCGGTCTCGGTAAAGGTAATGGTGCCAGCCGCCGCCGGATATACGCGGAGGTCGGTGCCGCCCGTTGCGACGGTCCAGCCGCTGTTCCAGTTGCCGCCGGTGGCGGTAACCGTGACGGCCGTCCCGCGCTTGATGGCCTCGCTGCGCGCCAGCTGCAATGCCGTGACCAGGTCATTGGCACGGGTGGTCATGCGGTTGTTCTGGATCATGATGTTGAAGCTGGGCGCGGCGATACTGACCAGGATGCCCACCACCGCCAAGGTGACCATAAGTTCTATTGCTGTGAATCCGCGTGCGTTCTTCATGTGCTGAACCTTAGCACAGTGTTGGCGCGGGAAAACGTGGAATCGACGGGCGGCATGGATGGGACGATGGATGGATCATGTGCCTGGCAGGGGGGGCGATGGCAGTGAACGGAGTCTTGAATAGCTGTTCCAAAATCGTCACCAGAACAGTTGGTGTGCAGTGTGTGGGGCGGGTTTCAACCCGATATGGTGCGGCTTCGAGGGGCGCCGCTGTCGGACTGAAGTCCGACCTACAATTCCGCGCCTTCCCTGTAGGTCGGGTTTCAACCTGATATGGCGCGGCTTCGAGGGGTACTGCTGTCTGGCTGAAGCCCGACATTCCTGCACCTCCTGTAGGTCGGGTTTCAACCCGATATGGCGCGGCTTCGAGGGGCACCGCTGTCGGGCTGAAGCCCGGCCTACAGAAAACTGGTTGTCAATTTGGAACAGCCATTTAGCCGCGCCATGCTGTCAGCCTGGTGCATCTCATGTGGGTATTTGGTCTCCCGCCAAGTATGGTGTGCTGTCCGCTGACCGGGGATGATCAGCAACTGCCGCGCTCGGTGCGTGGGCGTCCGGCCCGGTTGAGTATGATGCGGCGTGCCTGCCCTCGCAGGCACACCGTCACCGTCCCGATCTGCAGTGCGCCGGTTGCGGTGATGGCGGCGCCGGTCGCCCGGTAGGCGATGTAGTTCTGTACGTGATGGTTGCCGATGATGCTCAGTTCTCCATCGTGGCCGGTCGTGGTGGTCAGCAGGTCTTCATCCAGGTCCCGCAGGCCATTGCCGTTGGTGTCCGCAAACACTATCCAGCCCTGTTCCCAGCCGTCGTCCAGGCGGCACATTCCGCTGTCCGAACTTTTGCACAGGGTGACCGTGCCGCCCCTTTTTATCGCTTCCGAGCGGGCATAATGCAGCGTGGTGATGAACTGGTTGGTAGTGCTGGTGAGGCGGGCGTCGGATACCAGCCCCGCCAGGGACGGTAGCGCCATGCCTACCGCGAGGGCGGTGATGATGAGAACGACAAGCAGCTCGACGAGGGTTAGCCCGGTGTCCTTGGCCATGGTATACCTCTTCCCTGAGGTGGGTGGATCGGAATTAGGCGGTTCGCAGAAAACATAGTAAACGGCGGCGGGGACGTCCAGTAAATACTGGTGCGGGCGTCGATGGGAGTGGCAGTGCAAATACTGGTTATTGGTGGTGGCATCATCGGTCTGCTGACTGCGCTGGAACTGGCTGCGGCCGGGGCGCAGGTGCGCATCTTGGAGATGGGGGCGGTGGGGCGTGCGTCGTCCTGGGCCGGAGGCGGGATTCTGTCGCCACTGTATCCCTGGCGTTATCCCGACCCGGTGAATGCGCTGGCGCGCTGGAGCCAGGGGGTCTATGCGGATCTGGCGGCGCGGCTGTGCGCCGAGGGCGGCGTTGATCCGGAATGGACGCAGAGCGGGATGTTGATGCTCGACACGTCCGAACGGGCGTTGGCACAGGCGTGGGCCGGGCGTTTTGGCTACCGGTTGGAGGTCTTGACACGGGATGAGGTGCGGCGGTGCGAGCCGGCATTGGGTCCGGCGGCCGGGGGGGCCTTGTGGATGCCGGAGGTGGCGCAGGTGCGCAATCCGCGACTGGTGCAGGCTGCCCGCCATGCCCTGCTGGGCCACGGGGCGGTGATCGAGGAGGCGTGCGAGGTCACCGAACTGCGGGTGCACGAGGGCCGGGTTGCCGGTGTGCGCACGGCGCGGGGGAAGTTCGTGGCCGAGGCGGTGGTCGTTGCGGCGGGGGCCTGGAGCGGGCTGCTGCTGGCGGGCCTGGGGCTGCGGCCGGATATCCGCCCGGTGCGCGGGCAGATGCTGCTGTTCAAGGGGCCCCCAGGGGTGCTGTCGCGCATTATCCTCGGCGCGCGGCACTATGTCATCCCGCGCCGTGATGGCCGGGTGCTGGTGGGCAGTACCATGGAGGAGGTGGGCTTCGATACCGGTACCACCGCGGCAGCGCGCGAGGTGCTGCTGGAGGCGGCCTTCCGCCTGGTGCCGGCCTTGCGCGACTTTGCGTTGGAGCGCCACTGGGCCGGGCTGCGGCCCGGTTCACCCAGCGGCATACCTTATATTGGTGAACACCCGCAGCTGGCCGGGCTGTTTATCAACAGCGGCCATTTCCGCAATGGGGTGGTGATGGCGCCGGCCTCGGCCCGGCTGCTGGCGGACAGGGTGCTGGGGAGGCCGCCTATCCTCGATCCGCTGCCCTATGCGTTGTAGAGTGAGTCGTGTTCGCCGGCGCCATGACGGACACGAACCGCCATGGTTGAGCGGACCCTGCGGCGCCACCAAAGCGGCCTATCGATAATGAGATATGGCACGCCGAGCATGTGGTTTTTACAATCACGGCGGTCTTGTCATCTAGACTTGGTCTTAACCCATCGCTATACTCGGAAACATGGAAAAAACCACGGACAAACAATGCCTTGATCGTCGTGAGGTTATCGACATGCTGTATCGGCATGGTGTGACTCCGACGCAGCAGCGGGTGGATATCGGGCAGATGTTGTTCGCCCGGCCACAACACCTGTCTGCGGATCAACTGTTGGCCCAGGTCAACGGCGAGGGGAACCATGTATCCAAGGCGACGGTTTACAATACCCTCAACCTGTTTGCCCGCAAGGGGCTGGTGCGGGAAGTCATCGTCGACCCCAGCAGGGTGTTTTACGATTCCAACACCTCGCAGCACCATCACTTCTTCAATATCGATACCGGCGAACTGACCGATGTGCCGCTGCCCACGCTGGTCATGGAGCAATTGCCGCCGCTGCCGCAGGGTACCGTGGCCACGGGGGTCGATGTCATCATCCGCCTGCGTTCCGCGTAATAATCCCCTGCTCTGCGTGATGGCCAGGGTGGCCGCTGCCCGACTGGCGTTACGATAGTAGTTTCCATCCTTCTCTTTCTTTGCCCCCGGCCGGGTTTTCAGTATACTTGCGCCCTCCGCAAGTCAGCCTGACATTGCCGTTGTAGCTCAGTTGGTAGAGCAACTGATTCGTAATCAGTAGGTCGGAGGTTCGACTCCTCTCAACGGCACCAATTTCCGCGTTTGTCGCGGCGCGCATGTTAATCTAGCGTTGCTTCGGGCATTGAGTGCCCGCAGTGTCTGTTTCATGGATGATCCTGTTTTCCTCCGTGTGTCGATCTTAGGGAACTGCGGTACGACCTCGGGAATGAGGCTGCAATTCATATGGCAAAGTCCACTGCCGAACCGCGTCCTTCCCATGTTGGGGAAGAAGTGATCGACACCTTGATGTCCTCCGATGTGTCTTTAGGGCAGATCGTCAAGCCTTTCATCCTGGAGTGTCCCCCCGACCTGCCGTTGCATGAGGCGGCGCTACGCATGAGCGAGGCGCGGGTCAGTTCCATCCTGGTGGTGGACAATGACGCGGTACTGGGGATTTGGACCGAGCGTGATGCCCTGGCGGTGGATTTTCGCGACCCGACAACCTTCACGCGGCCGGTGCGTGAGGTGATGAGTGCGCCGGTGAGGACTGTGTCGGCACAGCTCTCGCTGCAGGCACTGGCGGTCAAGTTCCGTGAAGAGCACGTACGCCACTACCTGGTGGTGGATGCAGATGGCCGTCGTTGCGGTGTGGTCTCGCAGACCGATGTGGTGCTCAATCAGGGCATCGAACACTATCTGCGCCTGCGCCGCGTCGACTCGGTGGTGCGTGGCCGTCTGCAGGCGCTGCCCGAGACCGCGACCCTGGCCGAGGCGGCGACGTTGATGCGCCAGGCCGCGGTCGATGCGGTGGTGGTGAGCTATACCGACGGCAGCTGGGGCATCCTGACCGAGCGCGACGTGGTGCGGCTGGTGGCGCGGCAGTGTGGTGATGAGACGGTGGGCGTGCTGGCCAGCCACCCGCTGCGCACCGTGGATCAGCGCACCAGTCTGTACCGGGTGCGGGCCTTGCTGACCGAGAGCAGGTTGCGCCATATCGGTGTGGTGCGTGATGACGGCACCCTGGCCGACGTGGTCAGCTTCAGTGACATCCTGAGCGGGATGGAGCTGGTATATGTCCAGGAGCTGCAGCATGCGTTGCGCGAGCGCGACGAAGCGCTCAATATCTCGCAGCGCAATCTGCATTTGGCCGAAAAGGTCATCGAGAGCTCTCTCGAAGGCATCATGATCACCGATGACAAATCCATCATTGTGTCGGTCAATCCCGCCTTCACCCGCCTCACCGGTTACAGCGCCGAAGAAGTGGTGGGCAAGACCCCGGCGGTGCTCAGTTCGGGGCGGCACGACAAGTCCTTTTATGATGTGATGTGGCGCCGGCTGCGCGACTACGGGCATTGGCAGGGCGAGGTGTGGAATCGGCGCAAGAGCGGTGAAACCTATCCGGAGCTGCTGACCATTGCTGCCATTACAGATCGTGATGGCAAGCTGACCCACTATGCGGCATTGTTCAGCGACATCACCGAGTTGAAGGAGAGCGAGGAGCGCATTCGCCACCTGGCTTATTACGACGCGCTCACCGGGCTACCCAACCGTCGTTTGCTGGAAGACCGTCTGCGGGTGGCACTGGCTCATGCCCATCGCAACCGGCGTCAGTTAGCGGTGCTGTTCATCGACCTGGACCGCTTCAAGCGTATCAATGACACCCTCGGTCACGAGATCGGCGATCGCCTGCTGGTGGCCATTGCCGAGCGTCTGCGTGACGGGGTGCGCGAGGACGATACGGTGGCGCGCATGGGGGGCGATGAGTTTGTCGCGCTGTTGAGCGATATCGATAATCCCGATCATGCGGTGCAGATTGCACGGCGCCTGATCGAGGCGTTGAAGCGGCCGGTACAGGTGGAAGGACACGAACTGGTGGTGACCTCCAGCATCGGCATCAGTATCTATCCCGATGACAGTGATTCGGCGCCGGCTCTGGTGAAGAATGCCGACATCGCCATGTACCGCGCCAAGGATACCGGGCGCAACAGTTTCCAACTCTATGCGCCGGCGATGAATGCCCGTTCACTGGAACATCTGGCGCTGGAGAGCGCGTTGCACCGCGCGTTGGAGCGCGGCGAGTTCGAGATGTATTACCAGCCGCTGCTGGAGGCCGGATCATGCCGTGTGGTTGCGGCCGAGGCGCTGCTGCGCTGGCATCACCCGGATCTCGGCCTGGTGCCGCCTGCCGACTTTATTCCGCTGGCCGAAGAGACCGGCCTGATCATCCCCATCGGTGCCTGGGTGTTGCGCGATGCCTGCCGGCAGTTGGCGCAGTGGCGGCAGCGGGGCTTCAGCGAGCTACGTGTCTCCGTGAACATATCCGCGCGTCAGTTTCATCAGCCGGACTTCATCGTCCGGGCTGGCGAGATCGTACAGGAGGCTGGTATCAGCCCGCGGCAGATTACGCTGGAACTGACTGAGAGCATGTTGATGGACGATGCGCTGGAAACCAGCCGCATGCTGGCGCAGTTGCACGCGTTGGGTTTTGGCATTGCCATGGACGATTTCGGCACCGGCTACTCATCACTCAGCTATCTCAAGCGCTTCCCACTCAATGAATTGAAGATCGACCGCGTATTTATCCGTGACATCGAGCGCAGCCCGGAGGATGCGGCCATCGTATCCGCCACTATTGGTCTGGCTCATAGCCTGGGTCTGCGCGTAGTGGCCGAGGGGGTGGAAACTGCGCCGCAGCTGGCCTTCCTGCAGCAGCAGAGCTGCGATTATGTGCAGGGGTTCCACTTCAGCGCGCCGGTGGCGGTGGATGAGTTCGAGAAGTTACTGTAAACAGGTCTCGAGTAGCTTCGAAAGCTAAATGGCTGTTCCGAAATAGCAATCAGAACAGTCTGTGCGAAGCATCCGATGTCGGGCTGAAGCACGACCTACAACACCCTCGCCATCCCGTAGGTCGGGTTGCAACCCGATATCGCGCGGCTTCGATTAGCGTCGCTGTCGGGCTGAAGCCCGACCTACAATATCCTCGCCCTTCCTGTAGGTCGGGTTGCAACCCGATATCGCGCGGCTTTGATGAGCGTCGCCGTCGGACTGAAGTCCGACCTACAATATCCTCGCCCTTCCTGTAGGTCGGACTTCAGTCCGACATGGCGCCGCTTCGACGGGCTCCGCTGTCGGGCTGAAGCCTGACCTACAGAAAGCTGGGTACCAATCAGGAGCAGCTATTCAGGGTGCCATTTTTCCGAAATTCGGAACTACATGGCGATACGCATCGACAGATCCACCGCCTGCACGTGCTTGGTGATGGCGCCGATGGAAATGTAGTCGACACCGGTGTCGGCGACGGCACGGATGTTGTCCAGGGTGATGCCGCCGGAGGCCTCCAGTTTGGCCTGGCCGTTGGTGATTGCCACCGCCTGACGCAGGGTGTCCGGTTCCATGTTGTCCAGCAGCACGATGTCGGCGCCCGCGGCCAGGGCCTCGTGCAACTGCTGCAAATCCTCCACTTCTACTTCCACCGGGATGCCGCGCGGCGCGTGATGACGTGCCTGTTCCACGGCGCGGCCGATGGAACCGGCGGCCGCGATGTGGTTTTCCTTGATCAGCACGCCGTCGTACAGCCCCATGCGGTGGTTACGCCCGCCGGCACAACGCACGGCGTATTTCTGCGCCTGGCGCAGGCCGGGAATCGTCTTGCGCGTGTCGAGCAGTTGCACGCCGCTGTCGCCCAGGGCATCCACGTAACGCCGCGCCGCGGTGGTGGTGGCGGACAGGGTTTGCAGGAAGTTGAGGGCGGTGCGTTCGCCGGTGAGCAGCACGCGCGCCGGGCCGTAGATCACGCAGAGGATCTGGTTGGGCTCCACCGCATCGCCATCGGCCGCGCGCCAATCGATGCGCACGGACTCATCCAGCAGCAGGAAGGCCTGCTCGAACCACGCCTGGCCGCACAGCACGGCGTGCTCGCGGCTGATCACCGTCGCCTCGGCCCGGCGGTCGGCATCGATGAGGGCGGCGGTGATGTCACCGCCGCCCACGTCTTCCTGCAGGGCGCGGCGCACATCCTCGCGCACGAGGTGGAGGGAGATGCCGTGCGGCTGCATCAGTTCAGCGCCAGCAGCTCCACGTCGAAGATCAGCGTGGCATTGGGTGGGATCACGCCGCCGGCGCCGCGCGCGCCGTAGCCGAGGTTGGCGGGGATGGTGAGCTTGCGCGTGCCGCCGATCTTCATGCCGGCGACACCCTCGTCCCAACCGCGGATCACCTGGCCGGCGCCCAGCTTGAAGCGGAACGGGTCGTTGCGGTCCTTGCTGGAGTCGAACTTGCTGCCGTTTTCCAGCCAGCCGGTGTAGTGCACGGTGACCATTTGGCCAGCCTGGGCCGTTTCGCCGGTACCTTCCACCAGGTCTTCATACTTCAGTCCGGAATCGGTGATCTTTGCGCTCATGGGATCGGTCTCATGGTTGGGAATGGAAAGGCGTGATTGTACCCGGAACGACGCTGGGTAGGATGGGTGGAGCGCAGCGCAACCCATCATGGGCGTGCCGATGGGTTCCACTTCGTTTCCACCCATCCTACGTTTCTTTCGTGAAATAGCCGTCCTTCAGCTTCTTCGCCAGACCGGCCAGCAGCACCAGGGCCAGCAGGTTGGGCAGGGCCATCAGCAGGTTGGTGATGTCGGCGATGTTCCACACCAGTTCCAGCGGCACCGCCGCGCCCACCACCACCAGCAGGGTGAATACCACGCGGTAGGGCATCACCGCCTTCTCGCCGAACAGGAAGTAGGCAGAGCGGTCGCCGTAGTAGGACCAGGCGATGATGGTGGAGAAGGCGAACAGGGCGAGGCCGAGGCCGACGACGATGGCGCCGCCGGCGCCGAGGGACTCGCTGAAGGCGAAGGCGGTGAAGGCGGCGCCCTTCATCTCCTCCGGCCGCACCTCCCAGGCGCCACTCACCACGATCACCAGTCCGGTCATGGTGCAGATCACCAGGGTGTCGATGAACGGTTCCAGCATCGCCACCAAGCCCTCGCGCACCGGTTCGTTGGTCTTGGCCGCGGCATGGGCCATGGGTGAGGAGCCCAGGCCGGCCTCGTTGGAGAACAGGCCGCGCGCCACGCCCCAGCGGATCGCCTCGCCCACCGCGGCGCCGCCCACAGCCCACGGATTGAGGGCATGGTTGAGGATGGTGGCGAAGGCGGCGGGGATGTCGGCGAGGTGGTTGAACAGCACGATCAGCGCAGCGGAGACGTAGAGCAGGGCCATGAACGGCACCAGGGTGCCGGCGACGCGGGCGATGCGCTTGACGCCGCCGAGGATCACCAGGCCCACCAGGATGGCCATGACGACGCCCACCAGCCAGGCGTCCTGTTTCAGTTCCGGCCAGATGAAGGCGATGCCGTCGACGACGGAATTGGCCTGCACCATGTTGCCGATGCCAAAGGAGGCGACGAGGGCGAAGGCGGCGAACAGCACCGCCATGCGCCTCATCTTCAGGCCGTGCAGCAGGGTGTACATGGGGCCGCCGGCCACGGTGCCGTCGGGCGCTACCTCGCGGAATTTCAGCGCCAGGGTGCATTCGGTGAATTTGGTCGCCATGCCGAAGAAGGCGGTCATCCACATCCAGAACAGGGCGCCGGGGCCGCCGAGGGTGATGGCGGTGGCGACGCCGGCGATGTTGCCGGTGCCGACGGTGGCGGAGAGGGCGGTGGCCAGGGCCTGGAAGTGCGACACCTCGCCCTGGTGGCTCGGATCGTTGTAGCGGCCGCCGACCAGTTGGGTGGCGTGGCGGAAGCCGCGCAGCTGGATCAGGCCGAGGCGCAGGGTGAGATACAGGCCGGTGCCGAGCAGCAGCAGGAGGGTGAGGGGATTGCCCCACAGCAGGCCGGCGATCTGGCCGCTGAAGGCGGTCAGCCAATCAATGGATGCTTGCATGGCACTCCCTGTCTGTTGTTGTGGGTGGTCATGGGCACAGCAGCATATCCGATTCCGTGCCGCGCAGCAGGCTGGCGCTGGTGCTGCCGAGCAGGACGCCGGCGGCATGGGAGTAGCCACGGGTACCGCCCGCCACCACATCGGCATCGAGGGTGGCGGCGAAGGCGGTAATCTCGGCAGCCGGGTGGCCGAAGCGCAGATGCAGGCGCACGCGCGCCGCGTTCACCCCGGCGCGTTCCAACAGGGTTTGCAAGGGCGCCTGTGCCGCCTGTTCCAGGGTGTGCAGCGCACCTTCGGATACCGTGGCCTGTTGCGTGTGCCAGGCGTGATGCACATGGAGCAGGTGCAGTTCGGCCTGTGGTGCGAGCTGCGCCGCCGCCGCCACGGCGCGCGCCGAGTGCGGTGAGAAGTCGGTGGCGATCACCACACGGCGGTAGATGCCCTGCGGTGGGCGGCGCACCACCAGCACCGGCTGCCGGGCGCGCTGCACCACCCGTTCCGCCGTGCTGCCGATGAGTCCGTCCATCCAGCGGTGACTGCCGTGCGCCCCCACCACGATGAGGTCGGACTGGTCGGCGGCGGCTGTGATCAGCTCGCAGGGACGGCCCTGTCGCACCGTGGTCTGCACCGGCGGGGTGCCGGGACAGAGGGTGCTGATGCGTTCGCGCAGTTGCCCCTGCAACTCGGCTACATTCTCCCGCGGCAGGGTCAGTTCTGGGGGCAACCAGGCGTGCTCGCTGCCCTTCGCCAAAGCCACGATGTGCAGCACGGCCAGGGCGGCGTCGTGTTCCGTGGCCAGGTGACAGGCCCGTTGCACGGCATGATCGCTGCCGCGGGAGAAGTCCGTGGCGGCCAGGATGGCAGTCAGTGGCATGGCGCGTCTCGAAGCGTAAGGGGGCAGACCATGGTAACCGCATTGGCCTTTCCCGCAAGGCCTGTTTTCCCTGCAGACCATGGTCACGGCGCGGCGCCATCGTCGGCGTGATACCGCGCAGTACACGACGTCGGGATTTGGTCGACACCACGCGATGCTTTCGTTGTATGCTACGAACACTGTCCGTTCGCCCGGAACGGTACCTCTGCTCAACCCGACGCATTACCTTGGAACTAACCAATTACATCATCCTCGCCATCGGCGCCCTGCTGCTGGTGAGCGTCTACGCCAGTCTGTTGTCGGCACGGGTGGGCATGCCGCTGCTGCTGGTATTCCTCGGCCTGGGCATGCTGATGGGGGAGCAGGGCCCGGGCGGCGTCAAATACGACGATGTGCAGAGCGCCCATCTCATCGGCAGCCTGGCATTGGCGGTGATCCTGTTCGACGGCGGCATGCGCACCGAGGTCACCACCTTCCGCGTCGGCCTGCGCCCGGCCATGCTGCTGTCCACCCTCGGCGTGCTGCTGTCGTCGCTAGTCACCGGCTGGGCCGCCATGTGGGTGTTCGACCTGCACTGGATGGAGGGCATGCTGATCGGCGCCATCGTCGGCTCCACCGATGCGGCGGCGGTGTTCTCCCTGCTGCGCAACCAGGGCATCGAGCTGAAGCAGCGCGTCGGCGCCACCTTGGAGATCGAGTCGGGCAGCAACGACCCGATGGCGATCTTTCTCACCATCGTGCTGGTGGAGGCCCTGGCGACGGGGCAGAGCGTGCTGGACTGGCACTGGCTGCTGGAGTTCGTCAAGCAGATGGGCCTGGGCGGCCTGGCCGGTGTGGGCGGCGGCTGGCTGCTGGTGAAGATGGTCAACCGCATCCGCCTGACCCCGGGCCTGTATCCGCTGCTGGTGCTGGCGGCGGCGCTGGCCCTGTTCGGTGCCGTGGCCAGCATCGACGGCAGCGGCTTCCTCGCCGTGTATCTGGCCGGCCTGGTGGTGGGCAACCGGCCCCTGCAGGCGGGACACAACATCCTGCGCTTTCACGATGGCATGGCCTGGTTGGCGCAGATTGGTCTGTTTCTGGTACTGGGTCTGCTGGCGCAGCCATCGGAGCTGCTGGACCATGCCGGCCAGGCGCTGTTCGTGGCCGCGATCCTGATGTTCGTGGCGCGGCCGCTGGCGGTGGCGCTGTGCCTGAAGCCCTTCCATCTGCCCTGGCGTGAACAGGTGTTCATCGCCTGGGTGGGGCTGCGCGGCGCAGTGCCCATCGTGCTGGCGCTGTTCCCGCTGCTGGCCGGGCTGGAGCACGCGCGCGAGTTTTTCAATACGGCATTCTTCGTGGTGCTGGTGTCGCTCACCGTGCAGGGCTGGTCGGTGGCGCCGCTGGCGCGCAAGCTGGGGCTGAACGTGCCGCAGGAGGCCGTCGGCCTGCATCGTGTCGGCCTGGACATTCCGGGGCAGCCGGATTTCGAGCTGGCGGTGTATGAGGTGAAGGAGGGCACGTCGATCGCCGGGCGGCGGGTGGCCGAGGTGGCTTTGCCGCCGGGCTGCCGCCTCGCCGGCCTGGTGCATGACGGCGAGCCGCAGGATCTACGGCTTGCCGAGCGCTACCGTGCCGGAGATTTCGTCTATGTCCTCGCCTTCCGCCAGGCCCTGCCGCAGCTGGAGCGGATGTTCATCCCCACCAGCGCGCAGGCCGAAACGGCCAAACGCCAGTTCTTCGGCGAGTTCGTGCTCAAGGGCGATGCGCGGCTGGAGGACATGGCCCTGGTCTACGGCATCAGCGTGCCGCCTGAGTACAGCGGCAAGTCCCTGGCGCAACTGTTCGGCGAACATTTCCACGGCCGTCAGGTGCCGGGCGATCGCCTGCCGCTCGGCAGCATCGAGCTGGTGATCAAGGAGATGCAGGGCGAGCAGGTGGTGAGCGTGGGCGTCAAGCTGCCGCACTGAACGGGATCAGGACATGCTGCGACTGTTGCAGGACTTGTTGAGCGCCATGCGCGAGAGTGCGCTGACATTGGCCCCGTTGGTGGTGGTCTTGCTCGGCTTTGCCCTGATTCTGGGGGCGGCTTTGCCGCCATTGGGTGAACTGCTGACCGGCGGCTTGGTGCTGGTGGTCGGTCTCGCCCTGGTGGTGAAGGGGCTGGAATTCACGCTGTTTCCCCTGGCCGAGGGCATTGCCCATGACTTCGTCAGCAAGGGCAGTCTGCGCTGGTTGCTGCTGTTTGCCTTCACATTGGCCTTCAGTGCCACCGTGGCGGAGCCGGCGCTGGCGGCGGTGGCCGTACAGACGGCACAGGCCGCCGTAGCGGGGGGGCACATCGCCGCCGCGGATGCCGCGGCCTTTGCATGGGGTCTGCGGCTCGCCACGGCGCTGGGCATTGCGCTGTCCGTCGTCCTGGGCATCGTCCGCATCCTGCGTGGCTGGCCGCTGCCGCTGCTGCTGCTGGCCTTGCTGCTCCCGTTGTTGCTGCTGATCCTGGTGGCGCCGCCGCTGATGACCACCCTCGCCTTCGATATGGGTATCTCCGCCATGTCCACGCTGGCGGTGCCAGTGGTGGTGGCGTTGGGGATTGGCTTGGCCGCTAGTCTGGCCCAGCGTTCATCCCTGATTGATGGCTTCGGTATGGTGGCGCCGGCGCTGTTGCTGCCGCCCCTGTGCGTACTGTTGTGGGGCTGGTTGCGATGATGGTGCAGGCCGGAGAGGCGCTGCTGGCCGTCATCAGCGATCTGCTGCCGATCGTCCTGGTGCTGGCGGCATTTCAGGGCCTGGTGCTGCGGCGGCCGCTGCGCCGTCCCGTACAGGTCGCCATTGGCCTGAGCCTGCTGGTCATCGGTCTGGCGCTGGTCCTCTACGGACTGGAGTACACCGTGTTTCCGCTCGGGCGCGAGGTGGCCGGCGCCCTGGCGGCCGCCGCGGTGGAGGCGACGGCGGTGAGCCTGTTGCAGCTCTATCTGTTCCTGGGTGCGCTGGGTTTTGCGGCGGCACTGGCCGAGCCGGTGTTGACCACGGTGGCGCACCGCGCCTCGCAGTTGTCGGGCGGCGCCATCCAGCCCTGGGGGCTGCGCCTGGCGGTGGCGACGGGGATCGGCCTCGGGGCCTGTCTCGGCCTGCTGCGCATGATGCTGGGCGTGCCGCTGTTTCCGCTGCTCACCGTGCTGTTCGTCGTGCTGTATCTGCAGGCACGGGTGACACCGCGTCTGGTGGTGAATCTGGCGCTGGATACCGGGGTGGTAACCATCTCTACGGTAACCGCGCCCCTGCTGGTGGCGGTGGGCATCGGTGTGGCGCTGCAGCTGGACGGGGGCAGCGCCGCCGATGGTTTCGGTCTGCTGGCCGTCACCGCGGTGGGACCGGCGCTGACGGTCATGGGTTACGCCCAGTTGGCGGTTTGGCGTGGCAAGGCGTGATGGACGTTTTCTGACGAGGAGGTGGGATCATGCATTTCAAGCTGTTGATAGCCCTGGTGGAGGATGACAAGACCGACGCGGTGCTGAAGGCGGCGCGCGAGGCCGGCGCGACCGGCGCCACCGTGGTCAGCCAGGCGCGCGGCGAAGGACTGCGCCAGGCCAAGACCTTTTTCGGTCTGTCCGTGGAGACACAGCGCGACATGGTATTGTTCCTGGTGGAGGAGCATCTGGCGCGCAAGATACTGGAAAAGATTGCCGAAGTCGGCCAGTTCGACGACACGCCGGGTACCGGCATTGCCTTCCAGATCGATGTCGAAGATGCCGTGGGGGTGGCGCAGCAGGTGCGGACGCTGACCGCGGTAGTGGAGGGGGAGCTATGAGCGAACGCAATGTGGTGCGGGTGCGCGAGGTGATGAGTACCCGCTTCGAGACCATCGACGGCATGGCCACGGTGAGCGAGGCCCTGGCGCTGATGTGCAAGATCGAGGCGGAGTGCCTGATCGTCGACAAGCGTCATGACGATGACGAGTACGGCATGCTGCTGGTGTCCGATATCGCCCGCCATGTGCTGGGCAAGGACCGGGCGCCGGAGCGGGTCAATGTCTACGAGATCACCGCCAAGCCGGTGATCGCCGTCGACCCGCAGATGGACATCCGTTACTGCGCGCGGCTGTTCACCCGTTTCGACCTGAGCCGCGCGCCGGTGATCGAGAACGGCAAGGTGGTGGGCATCGTCAGCTTCACCAACCTGGTGTTTGGCGGGCTATGCCGGTTCTGACGCCGCTGGCCGGTGATTTTCATCACCGCCTGGCGGAGACGCCGGGCGTGAGCCTGGTGCTGTTTACCGGGCCGGCCTGCGGCGCCTGCAAGCGGCTGAAGCAGATATTGGCCGAGCAGCGCGCGCTATTCGCCGACGTTCACCTGTTCGAGGTGGATGCCGGGCGCGACATGGCGCTGACGCGCGAGTTCGGCGTGTTCCACCTGCCGGCGCTGTTTCTGTTCCGCGATGGTGACTATCACTGCGCGCTGCACAGCGAGGCGCAGCCAGAGCGTCTGCGCGCGGCCATCGATACGGCCCTGGCGCGCCCCGCCGAGGAGGCGCCGTGACGCTGGTCATCGACACGGTAACCGGCCTGATCGCCACGGCGCGCCAGATACCGTCACCCAATTGCGATGAACGTCCGGCCGACATGGCGCCGGAACTGATTGTCATCCACGGCATCTCCCTGCCGCCGGGCGAATTCGGTGGCCCGTGGATCGACGCCCTGTTCACCAACACCCTCGACCCGGCGGCCCATCCCTATTTCCAGGAGATCCATCAGTTGCGCGTGTCGTCGCACCTGCTGATCCGTCGCGACGGCGAGCTGGTGCAGTATGTCCCGCTGCATCGCCGCGCCTGGCATGCCGGGGCGTCATCCCATTGTGGCCGCGAGCGTTGCAATGATTTTTCCATCGGCATCGAACTGGAGGGTACGGATGAGCTGCCCTACACCCCGGTGCAGTATCAAATGTTGGGCACGCTGATCGCCGCCCTGCGCGCGGCCTATCCTGCACTGGCGGCCGGGCAGATCGCCGGCCACAGCGACATCGCGCCGGGACGCAAGACCGACCCCGGCCCCTGTTTCGACTGGCCGCGGCTGTATGCCCTGCTGGCTACAGAGGAAAAGATTCTGTCATAGGTGCGGACCGTGTCCGCGATAGGCCGTGGTGTGCTGCCGGTCGCGAATACGATTTGCTCCTACCCTGAACGGAGAGAAAACCATGCAGCGGTTCAACAACATTCTGTGCGTGATTGAGGCCGAGGCGGAACAGCGCTGGGTGCTGGAGCGCGCGGTGACGCTGGCGCAGAACCAGCAGGCGCGGCTGACCGTGCTCACGGTGCTGGAGCCGGTGCCGCCGGTGGCGGGCATCGTGCCGCAGAGCGTGGAGCAGGCCCTGCAGCAGCGTTTTGTTGACCATGTCGCGACCCTGCTGCGCGATATCCCCGGCGCCATGGCACCGCAGGTGAAGGCGGTGTTCGGCCGCGGCTATCTGGCGGAGATCCGCGAGGTGCTGCGCCATGGTTACGACCTGGTGCTCAAGCCGGCCCGCGCCGACGCCGACCTCCGCAGCGTGCTGTTCGGCAGCGACGACATGCACCTGCTGCGCAAGTGCCCGGTGCCGGTGTGGCTGCTGAAGGAGGGCGGCGCCGTGCCCTACCGGCGCATCCTGGCGGCGGTGGATTTCGACCCGGCGGCGGCGGTCGCGGCGGCGGAGTTCAACCGCCGCATCATCGAGCTGGCCGCGGCCCTGGCCCTGGCGGAGTCCGCGACACTGCACGTGGTACATGTGTGGGAGGCGGCGGCGGAGAACACCCTGCGCCTGTGGGCGCCCGGTGCCGGCGAGGCGCAGGTGGCCGCCTACGTGGCCGAGGAACGGCAGCGCCACGAGCGCTGGCTGCAGGAACTGATGGCGGCATCGGCCGCGGTGTGGCTGGGGCAGGAAACCCTGGATTTCCTCAAGCCGCAACTGCATCTGCCGCGCGGCAATGCGGGCAAGGAGGTGCCGGCGCTGGCGCACGCGCTGGGGGCCGATCTGATCGTCATGGGCACGCTGGGACGCAGCGGCATCCCCGGCCTGCTCATCGGCAATACGGCGGAGACGATACTGCACAAGGTCGACTGTGCCGTGCTGGCGCTCAAGCCGGCGGCATTCGTTTCGCCGGTGACCCTGCCATGATGCGGAATGATGGCTTGCAACTCGCGGCCTGAAACTCGAAACTAGCGCCATGGCTCTGCTCGCGATACTGCTCGGCATCTTTTTCGAACGCTTCCTCGGCTCGCTGGAGGAAATGCGCCGCTTTGGCTGGTTCCACGCCCTGGTCAACCAGATCCGGCGCCAGTCCTGGGGGGATGGCCCGGGCGGTGTGGCCGTGGGAGTACTGCTGCCGCTGCTGGCGGTGTTGCTGGCGAGTGCCATGCTTGGCGCTGCCGGCTGGCCGCTGCTGTTCCTGTTTGCCGTATTGGTGCTGCTGTACAGTTTCGGGCCACGTGATCTGGAGGCGGAGGTGGAAGCCTTTCTCGAGGCCAGGGCGCGCGGCGACGAGGAGGCGGCCATGCTCTATGCCAGCGCTGTGCTGGGTGGAGCCGCGGCGGGAAGCACCGACAGACTGATACATGGCATGGTGGAGGCCATGTTGGCGGAGGCCCATGAGCGCTTCTTCGGCGTGGTGTTCTGGTTCATCGTGCTCGGCCCGGTGGGCGCGCTGCTGTATCGCTTGTCCAGCGTGCTGCGTCAAAGTACCGAAGCGGAGCAGTCTGCTTTTGCCGACGCCGCGCGACGCTTGCACCATATCCTGGCCTGGTTACCGGCCCGCCTCACCGCCCTGGGTTATGCGCTCAGCGGCAGCTTCGTCGACGCCATGCACTACTGGCGTGAAGAGGCCTCCAAGTGGCTGGAGGACAGCCGTTTCATCCTTATCGCCAGTGGTTTTGGTGCGCTGAGATACCAGCCAGCGGAGGATGCGGAGGTGCCACCGGACAGGGCGGAGGAGGACAGCTACGTGGGCGAAGCCCTGGCCCTCATCCGTCGCGCCGCCCTGGTGTGGCTGGCAGTGTTGGCCATTTTCACCCTCGCCGGCGCCGTTTAGTCGCAACAGTGCCGCGCGGCGGTCGCGCATACGGTTCGTCCCTGCATACCATGAAACATCTTATCCTCGGTGGTGCCCGCTCGGGCAAGAGCCGCCATGCCGAGCAATTGGCAGAGCAATCCGGTAGTACGGTGGTGTATGTTGCCACCGCTGAGGCGCTGGATGCCGAGATGGAGGCGCGCATTGCCCATCACCGGCAGCGGCGTCCGGTGGGCTGGGCCCTGGTGGAAGAGCCGCTGGCACTGGCGACCGTGCTGCGTGCCCAGGCCGCGCCGGAGCGCTGTCTTCTGGTCGACTGCCTCACCCTCTGGCTCGGCAACCTGCTGGCGGCGGATGCGCCGCGCATGGCGCAGGAGATCGATGCCCTGTATGCCACTCTGCCCACCCTGCCCGGTGAGATCCTGTTGGTAAGCAATGAAGTGGGGTGGGGGATTGTTCCCGACAATGCCCTGGCGCGCCGCTTCCGCGATGAGGCAGGCCGGTTGCACCAGCAACTGGCGACGCTGTGCGATCACGTCACCCTGGTGGCGGCCGGCCTGCCGCTGGCGCTCAAGTGACGTTGTTTTAACGTCAAAATCAAAAGCCTTCAACGCAAAGACGCAAAGGACGCCAAGGGCCGCAAAGAAATGTTGGGTGCGCACCGCGCACCGGCAGGCCAACTGGTGGTACTGCAAGTGGTGCGCAGTGCGCACCCTTAGTACGAAGAACGAATCCCGCAAATGTAGGTCGGGTTAGCGCAGAGGTGCGTTCACCTTGAACCCCTTTGCGCTCTTTGCGTTGAAGGCCCCTGAAGTAGGTATTTTTTGATCCAAATCTTTTGCATTGGCGTCCGCTTGGGTGACAATGCGCCATCCTCGATAATTTCCATACAGGATTTATGTCAATGTCTGATGCATGGTTGCACCAGCCGGTTTCCACCCCTGATGAATCCGCCATTGCCGCTGCCCGGGCGCGGCAGGGCGCGTTGACCAAGCCGCCCGGTGCGCTGGGGCGGCTGGAGGAGCTGGCCGTCGAGCTGGCGGGCCTGCAGCGGCGTGAACGGCCGAGGCTGGAGCGGGTGCGGATTGTCGTGTTTGCCGCCGATCACGGCGTCGCTGCCGAAGGGGTATCGGCCTTTCCTCAGACGGTGACGGTGGAGATGATCCGCAACTTTGCCCGTGGCGGCGCGGCCATCAGTGTGTTGGCCCGGGCGCTGGATGCCACGCTGGAAGTGGTGGATGTGGGCGCGGCGAGTGAGATGGAGTCCTTGCCCGGTGTGGTGAGCCGGCGCGCCGGCAACGGTAGCGCCAATTTCTGCCGCCGTCCGGCGATGAGCATGGAACAGTTGCGGACAGCCCTTGATGCGGGGCGCGAGGCCATCGGCCGCGCCCAGGCCGACGGCATGGATTTGTTCATCGGTGGTGAGATGGGGATCGCCAATACCACGGTGGCCACTGCCGTGGCGTGTGCGGTGCTGCAATTGGACCCGGCACTGGTGGCGGGGGCCGGCACCGGTCTTGATGCCGCCGGCATCGGCCACAAGGCCGAGGTGGTGCGGCGTGCCCTGGCCCGGCACCGCGAGGAACTGGAGCAGCCGCTGGATATCCTGCGCTGCGTTGGCGGTTTTGAAATTGCTGCCCTGGCCGGCGCCTATATCGCCGCCGCCCAGGCAGGTGTGCCGGTACTGGTGGACGGATTCATCACTACCACCGCTGCACTGGTGGCGGTGCGCATCAACCCCTCCGTGCGGCCCTGGCTGCTGTTTTCCCATCACTCCGCCGAGCGTGGCCACGGTCGCCTGCTGGCGGCCCTGGAGGCCCACCCGCTGTTGAGTCTCGATCTGCGTCTGGGCGAAGGCAGTGGCGCCGCAACGGCATTACCCCTGCTGCAACTGGCTTGCCGCCTGCATGGCGAGATGGCGACCTTTGCCGAGGCAGGGGTCTCTGAGGCGTGAGGCCGCCAGGGCTTGCACGTGACTCTGGTTCGTCCGGTATCTCCTGAGAGCAGGGGCAGGCATCATAGTGTTGACAGTGTTTTCGGTACCAAGCGGCGCGAACCTGAAATGTTTCATCTGCTGGCATACCGGACTTCGGTCAATGACAGCGCCGTCATTCTTTCGGCGAGGGGGCGCGAGTGTCCGGTACTTTCACGTCAGGCCTAGGGTATTCGAGCATCGCTGCAACTGATACGATGGGCCCGTCCCGCAGGGGATCATTGCGCCGCAAGAGCACGGCCACAAAAACAATGAGGAGAAGACAGTATGAGCATACTTTCCTGGTTACGGAATGTTACCCAGGGCGGTGGTGATGTTGCCGCGGCCATTGAACAGCAGCCCATGCAGTTTGGTACCGGTGAGGAAAACTTCCATGGCCTGAACATGAAGGATGCGCTGGATGCGCATATTGCATGGGCGCGGCGACTGGAAAATCATCTCAAGGGCAATGACGCCGCGCACTACGAAGTGGCGGAGGTGGCTGCCGACCATTTGTGTACTCTGGGCAAGTGGATACACGGCGCGGCAAAACGTGAGTTTGGTCATGCGCCGGAGTATGCGGACCTGAGCCGGGTTCATGCCGAGTTTCACATCGTGGTGGGCGCGTTGCTGAATGATGTGGACAATGATGCTGTCACCAATGCCGACCAGGCGCTCAAGCAAGTGCGCCATAAATCGGGTGAAGTACAATTGGCCTTGATTCGACTCTATGCCGCGGCGGGCGGTGACCGGGTCCATTAGGACCGCGCCATCCGCCGGCCTGTGGCCGACTTTGGCGGCAGCCATTCCAGGCGGAAGTGTGTGCAGGGAATGGCGGCCTCTCGGTAGCGACCGTTGTTTCCGCCAGGGGGCTGACAGCGGCGCCAACGGCGGCAGGAACTGGGCGCTGACCGCGCCCAGCACCTCCTGGCCCCGTCCGCTCCACGCCGGAACTTCTCCGTACGGCCGGCATGAATGTGTGCTCGCCCCCGGGGTACCCCAGGCGGATACGAGGAGCAGAGTCCGTCTCTCCCCGGCTTCGCCACGCCAGATTTACCCTCGTCGCCTCGCTTGTGTTTTCCACACCGGGTTTGTAGGGTGTGACGCATGCCCGGATACACTGTTACCATCATCGATCTGATCCGTCATGGCGAGCCCGTGGGGGGGCGCAAATACCGTGGTCAGCTGGACGACCCCCTGAGTGAGACGGGCTGGCGGCAGATGCGCGAGGCGGTGGGTGAACACTGTCCCTGGCAGGCCATCGTCAGTTCGCCTCTGCTCCGTTGTGCCGCCTTCGCCGCGGAACTGGCTGCCCGTCACGGTCTGCCCCTGCAGCAGGACGCGCGCCTGATGGAGATAGGTTTCGGTGCCTGGGAGGGCAAGACAGCCGCAGAACTGTTGGCAGACGATCCGCAGCGGTTGACCAATTTCTGGCGCGACCCGCTCCACCATACCCCGCCGGGGGCCGAGACCCTGCATTCCTTCCGGGAACGCATCATTGCCGGCTGGCAGGAACTGCTGGAACGGTATGCCGGACAGCACGTGCTGGTGGTGGGCCACGCCGGCATGATGCGCATGATCATCCGCGAGGTGCTGGAGATGCCCCTGGACAGGATGTTTCGCCTCCAGGTCGGCAATGCCGCCATCAGCCGTATCCGCATCGACGGCAGCGGCGCGGACGCCTTGCCACAGCTGGTGTTTCACGACGGGCGGCTTTGAAAGGCGGAACCAGGGGCCGGTGAGATGCGCTTGCTGCGCTCGTCACCATTATAATGTCGGCCTAGTCCCCAGCTTCTGGCCCCTGCCGATGCAAAGCTTCCTCATCGCCCTGCAGTTTCTGACCCGCATCCCGGTGCCGCTGGCTGAAGCGCCCACCCCGGAGGCGCGTGGTCGTTCGTTGCTGGCGTATCCGCTGGTTGGGGGCGTCATCGGTCTGCTGCTGGTGGCACTGGATTATCTGCTCGGCACGCCCGATCCGTGGCTGGAGGCGGCGCTGCTGCTGACCGCATGGGTCATCATTACCGGCGCCTTGCATCTGGATGGTCTGGCGGACAGTGCCGACGCCTGGCTGGGGGGGCGAGGCGACCCGGGACGCACGCTGAACATCATGAAAGACCCGCGCAGCGGCCCCGCCGGTGTGGCGGCGGTGGTGCTGTTGTTGCTGGTGAAGTTCGCCGCCCTGTCCGCACTGCTGCGCGCCGAGTTGTGGCCGGCGCTGTTGATCGCCCCGATCGTTGGCCGCACCCTGCTCATATGGTTGTTTCTTACCACGCCCTATGTACGCGAGGCGGGCCTCGGCAGCGATTTGGCGCGCCACCTGCCGCGCGAAACCGGCTGGCTGGTGGTCGCTTTCGTTATGCTGGCCATGCCGCTGCTGTTCGGTTGGCAGGGGCTGCGCCTCCTGCTGATACTGGCGGTGATCGCCTGGCTCGTGCGCCGGCTGATGCTCAAGCATATCCACGGTACGACCGGCGACACCGCCGGAGCGCTGCTGGAGGTGATCGAGGTCGCCTGCCTGGTGGCATTGGCGCTTTAATCAGATACAAGTTACAAGATATAAGTGACAAGAAAAATCTTGTCCTTCTCAACGCGAAGCAGAGTTCGATGCCAAATACTGTTTATCTGAAAGACTACACGCCCTATCCGTTCCGCATCGAGAGCATCGATCTGCGTTTCGAGCTGGACGAGTCCCGCACCCATGTCACTGCGCGCACACGCTGGCAGCGTCAGGCTGCTGGCCCGTTGCGCCTGGATGGTCAGGAACTGGAACTGGCGGCATTGCGTCTTGACGGGAAGTTGCTCACGGCGAACGACTACACAGTGGATGCCGATACGCTGACCATCGCACAGCTGCCGGACCGCTTCACGCTGGAAATCGAAACCATCATCAACCCGGCAGCAAACACGGCGCTGGAAGGGCTGTATGTCTCAGGCGGCAATTTCTGTACCCAATGCGAGGCCGAGGGCTTTCGCAAGATCACCTATTTCCCCGACCGTCCCGATGTGATGACGGTGTACACCACCACGCTCATCGCCGCGCAGGCACGGTATCCGGTGTTGCTGTCCAACGGCAATCTGGTCGCACAGGGTGAGCGCGACGACGGCCGTCACTATGCTACCTGGCACGACCCGCATCCCAAGCCCTGCTATCTGTTCGCCCTGGTGGCCGGTGACCTCGATTGCGTGGAGGACAGCTTTACCACACGCAGCGGGCGTGAGGTGGCACTCAGGCTGTACGTGCGCAGCCACGACCTGGACAAGACCGAACACGCCATGGCATCGCTGAAGCGGGCCATGGCCTGGGACGAGGAGGCCTATGGCCGGGAGTATGACCTCGACATCTATATGATTGTCGCCGTGTCCGACTTCAATATGGGGGCGATGGAGAACAAGGGTCTCAACGTATTCAATTCGCGCTACGTACTGGCCAGCCCGGAGACGGCCACGGATGCCGATTACGTTGCTATTGAAGGTGTCATCGGCCACGAATATTTTCACAACTGGTCCGGCAATCGTGTCACCTGTCGCGACTGGTTCCAGCTGTCCCTCAAGGAAGGCTTTACCGTACTGCGCGATCAGCAGTTCACCACGGCAATGCTGGGCAGTGCCGTGCCGCGTATCGACGACGTACGCCTGCTGCGTGCTCACCAGTTCCAGGAAGATGGCGGTCCGCTGGCGCATCCGGTGCGGCCGCAAAGCTATCAGGAGATCAACAATTTCTACACCCTGACGGTCTATGAAAAGGGTGCCGAAGTGGTGCGCATGCTGCATACCCTGCTTGGACCGGAACTGTTCCGCCGGGGCACCGATCTGTACTTCGCGCGTCATGACGGCCAGGCCGTCACCACTGACGATTTCATGCAGGCGATGATGGATGTCTCTGGACGCGACCTGACCCGGTTCAAGCGCTGGTACGATCAGGCCGGCACACCACGCATCACGGCCGAGCGCAGCTACGATGCGGCAGAACAACGCTACACCCTGACCTTGCGCCAGTCCTGTCCGTCGACACCCGGGCAGGCACACACGCTGCCGTTTCATGTTCCCGTACGTATGGCGTTGCTCGACGCGAGCGGTGCGCCGTTACCGCTGTGCCTTGAGGACGAGGTGGCGTCTACCGGCACCGAGCGGGTGCTTGAGTTGACGGCAGAAGAGCAAAGCTACACCTTTGTCGACGTTGCCTCCGAGCCGGTACCATCGCTGCTGCGTGGCTTCTCCGCACCTGTGCGGCTGGAGTTTGAATTGGCGGATGCCGAGTTGGCCTTTCTGATGGGGCACGACAACGACAGTTTCAACCGATGGGAGGCCGGTCAACAGCTGGCCCTGCGTGTGTTGCTGCGACTCATCGACGCAGTGGCCCGTGGCGACAGCCCCGTACTGGATGCAAATTTCTCCACCGCCTTCGCCCGTACCCTGGCCGATGCGACGCTCGATCCGGCACTGATTGCCGAGGCGCTGACGCTGCCGGCGGAGGAATATGTGGCGGAATTCATGGATGTGGTGGAACCGCAGGTGATTCATGCGGCGCACCAGTGGTTGCGTCACAGTCTAGCCTTGGCCCACCGTGCTGCCCTGCTCGAGACCTGGCAGCGGCTGGCCGACGAGGGACCGTACTGCATCGATGCCGCGGCGATGGGACGGCGCCGTTTACGCAATCTGTGCATGGGCTATCTGGTGGAACTGGGGGACGATGCCGGGCGCAATCTGGCCATCAGCCAGTTCCATGCCGGCACGAATATGACCGACGTACAGGCCGCGCTTACCGCCCTGGCGCACAGTGGCGCACCAGAGTGCAGCGAGGCGTTGGCCACCTTTTATGCGCGCTGGCGCGACGAGGCGCTGGTGCTGGACAAGTGGTTCTCGATTCAGGCCACCGCGCCGCTGCCCGGTACGCTGGCACAGGTGAAACGCTTGGCGGCTTCGCCCGATTTCAACATCAAAAATCCCAATCGGGTGCGCAGTCTGGTGGGCGCCTTCTGTGCACGCAATCCGGTGGGTTTCCACGCCGCGGATGGCTCGGGCTATGCCTTCCTCGCCGATTACGTGTGCGAATTGAACGCCCTCAATCCGCAGATCGCCGCACGTCTGCTTACGCCATTGACGCAGTGGCGGCGCTATGATGCGGCACGGCAGGCACTGATGCAGGCCCAGTTGCGCCGCATCGGTGGGCTGGCGGATGTATCGCGTGATGTGGCGGAGGTGGTGGAGAAAAGCCTCAAGTAACAATTCCCTGTTTCGGGTTCGGCGTTCCGGCACAAAACGACACGTTCTTGCCAAAACCCGGAACTATGTCTCGTAGAAACGGAAATTGTTCTTCCCGGCCTTCTTGGTTTCATACATCGCCATGTCGGCGTGGGTGATGAGCGTGTCCGGGTCGTCGCCATGTTGCGGAAACAGGCTGATGCCCACGCTGGTGGTGACCTGTACCCGGTTGCTGCCCAGATAATAGGGTTTGGCCACGGCCTCGATGATCTTCCGTGCCACGCGGTCGACTTCATCGTCGGGCGCGAGATCGGGCACGGAAACGGTGAATTCATCGCCGCCGAAGCGGGCCACAGTGTCGGAGGCGCGCAGCACGCCGCTGAGACGTCGTGCCACCTGGCGCAGCAATTCGTCACCAGCATGATGGCCGAGCTCGTCGTTCACCTGTTTGAAACCGTCCAGGTCGAGAAACATGATCGCCACCTGGCGCTGGTTGCGTCGCGCCCGCAGCAGGCCCTGGCGCAGGCGGTCGTAGAACAGCATGCGATTGGGCAGTTCGGTCAGCATGTCGTAGTGGGCGAGGTGATAGAGACGTTCCTCGTTTTCCTTCTCCGTGGTGATGTCGGAGAACACCGCTACGTAATGGGTGATGCGGCCACTCTCGTCGCGTACGCCGGAGATGGAGAGCCATTCAAGGTAATGCTTGCCATCCTTGCGCCGGTTCCAGATCTCGCCTTCCCATTGCCCCTCGTTTTGCAGCGTCAGCCACATGTGGCGGTAGAACGCTTCGCTCTGGCGCCCCGAACGCAGCAGCGCCGGCGTCTGGCCGACGGCCTCTTCGGTGCGGTAGCCAGTGAATTCGGTAAAGGCATTATTGACGCTGAGGATCATTCCGTTGGGGTCGGTGATGATTACACCCTCTGCGGCATTCTCGAACACCTTGCTCATCAGCAGCGACACCAGATTCATGTTGTGCTTGAGGCCGCTGCGCAGCTGCCCAAGTCTGTGGCGCAGTTCATTGCTGAGATCAACCAGATGATCGTAGGCGGCGCTGTCAGGTATTTGACCCTGTTGTTGTGCCTGCAGCAATTGCTGGGCGATTTTGTGCATCGCCTCATGTGTCGGGCCGATGGCCTCGAACTCGGGCAGCTTCAACAGCGCCGGATTGTCGATGCCGTGATACCAGTGGCCAAAGTGGCAGTGCAGATGTGGTTCGGGCACCATGTCGCCCGGATCAGGCGCTGTGCGATACAGCAGTGTACGATTGACGCCATTGAGCCAGCGGACGTGGTTTTCCACCGCAGATTCAAGCTCGCCGGCGTAGCTGTCCAGCTCGGTGGTGGTGAGACGTTGAAACAGGGTTGGGTCCATGGTTGTACCGAGAGTAGAGGCGGCGCTTTCCTTTCGTTGAGAAAATCTATTGTCCCGCGATGGCGGCGTCCATCTGTGCCACCACCTGCTGCCACTCCGCTTGTGCTGGTCCGCCCAGCACCATCAGCTCCATCAGGGCATAGGCGAGCCGGCGCGTATCCGGATTCATCTCCTTGAGTTTGGTCAGCAGATAGGCATGACCGCCCTGTGGTATCGACAGGGTCTTGATCAAGGCATACAGGAGCAGCGACTGGCCCGAACGCGGGTCGGCCTGGATGCGGTCACGGGCGGTGAGCAGCGTACTGATGTCCATGGTGTGCGAAGGGCGTGGAGTGGTTGCGCTAGTTTACTCCAATTCCGGCGTATAATCGCCGCATTGGCAACGGTGCCGATACGACAGCGGGAGCAGAATGAAGTTCTTCGACGCCATCAATTCCCATGTGGCCTGGAAGGTGCATTTGCAGAACCATCTGCTCGGCATCGCCGATGCGGAATTCGATATCCATACGGTGGGTCAGGATAATCTGTGTGAGCTGGGGCGCTGGCTTTACGATAACCTCGCCACTTGGCAGGACCAGCCCTTGTATTGGGCGCTGCTCGAGGAACACGCCGCGTTTCACCGCTGCGCCGGTGAGGTGGTCCACCTGCACGATGCGGGTAAAATAGCGGAGGCCGAGCACCTGCTGCATCATGAATACACCGAGTTATCCCACCGTCTGGTGCATGCGCTGCGCGAACTGAGCCGTATCATCGACGGCGAGTAGTGATGAGCGTTGTCCTGATCTGTCTGTGCGCGGTGCTGCTCGACCTGTGGCTGGGTGAGCCGCGTCGCTACCATCCCCTGGCCGGTTTTGGCCGTCTGGCTGCCCTGTTGGAGACCCGGTTCAACCGTCGTCGCCGCGGGAGTGGCGTGCTGGTGCTTATGTGTCTGGTATTGCCGCCAATGCTGCTGGCCGCAGCGCTGGTTCGGGTGCCGCAGCTTGGGGTGGTGGCCGAAGTGATGGTGCTGTACCTGGCCATCGGTGCCACCAGCCTGGCACAACATGGCCAGGCGGTGGCCGCTGCCCTGGCCGGCGGCGACCTGGCCCTGGCACGGCAGCGCGTCAGCTGGATGGTGAGCCGTGAAACTGCCGCACTCGATACTGCGGGCGTGTCCAGGGCGGCGGCGGAATCGGTGCTGGAAAACGGCAACGATGCGGTGTTCGGTGCGCTGTTCTGGTTTCTTCTGCTTGGTGCTCCCGGCGCGGTGCTGTATCGCCTGGTCAATACGCTGGACGCGATGTGGGGTTACCGCACCGAGCGTTACGATGCCTTCGGCTGGGCGGCGGCGCGGCTCGACGATCTACTCAACTGGGTTCCGGCACGTCTCACCGCCCTCAGCTATACCCTGCTCGGTGACAGCCGGCGCGCGTTGCGCTGCTGGCGGCAGCAGGGCCATCGCACGGCGAGTCCCAATGCCGGTGTGGTGATGGCCGCGGGCGCCGGTGCCCTTGGCCTGCAACTGGGCGGCCCCGCCGTGTATCACGGCGCAGTCGAGGCACGGCCCTGGTTGGGCGAGGGTCTGGCACCGGAAGCCACCGATATCGTGCGTGCGATCCGGCTGGTGCAGCACAGCCTGTGGTTGTGGCTGGGCGCAATCCTGTTGGTGGCATGGTTGGTGTAGAAATCCGCCGGACGGGTGCGCCGTAGTGGTACTCATCCCCGCAGGGAGCACCGGTGGATAAATCCAAGGTAGAGGCGCAGAGAGTGCCGCGTGGGTCTTGTTGTTCGCAAGATAGCCATCGGTGCAACGTCATGTATGGTGCTCACATGAATGCCCCGGTATTTTCTGCGCTCTCGTGCCACCGCGTTGGGTTTTCAATTCTTGAAAGGTACCGGGCGGATGAACGATAGCAGCACGGCATTACACCATGGCGGTCGTCTGCGCCAAGCGGCACGCGATTACGGCATTCCACTGGCGCAATGGCTCGATCTGTCCACGGGCGTCAATCCGCTCGGCTGGCCGGTGCCGCCGCTGCCGCCGCAGTGCTGGCAGCGCCTGCCGGAGGATGATGACGGCCTGCCCGAGGCCGCGTCCATCTATTACGGCACGCAGCACCTGCTGCCCTGTGCCGGTTCCCAGCAGGCGATCCAGGCGCTGCCGCGGCTGCGCGCGCCGTGCCGTGTCGGCATGCTGCAACCCAGTTATGCCGAGCATGCCCATGCCTGGCGCACGGCGGGACATGAGGTAGTGGCGCTGGCAGTTGACACCATCGATACCCAGCTCGATACGCTCGACGTGCTGCTGTTGGTCAACCCCAACAATCCCAGCGGTGAAACCTTCGCGGCGGAACAACTGCTGGCCTGGCATGCCCGCCTCGCCGCGCGCGGCGGCTGGTTGGTGGTGGATGAGGCCTTCATGGACGCCACGCCGCAGCACAGCCTCGCCGCACATGTGGCCGTGGAGGGGCTGGTCGTGTTGCGCTCGCTGGGCAAGTTCTTCGGCCTGGCCGGGGCGCGGGTCGGTTTCGTGCTGGCCTGGCCGCAACTGCTGCATACGTTGGCGGCGGTCTTTGGACCGTGGGCGGTGAATCATCCGGCGCGCGAAGTAGCGCGTCTGGCGCTGGCTGATACGCAATGGCAGCAGGCGATGCGCGGACAACTGGCGCAACACGGTGCCCGTCTGCGGACATTGCTGATACAGACGGGACTGACGCCAGACGGCGGCACCACGCTGTTTCAATACGTGACCACGCCCGATGCCGTAGCGATACAGCGGTCGCTGGCGCAGCAGGGCATCCTGGTGCGCCGTTTCGAACAGCCGGCAGCGCTGCGTTTTGGCCTGCCCGGTGGCGAGGCGCAGTGGCATCGTTTCAGTGCTGCGGTTGGTGCGGCAGAGCCACTGCAGCAGCAAGGCTGTACGGTCTGAGGAGAGTTCGATATGTCGCATGCGCTGCGTGATTTTGCCTACCGTCGCCCCTATCTGTTTTTTGCCTTGCTGGCGCTGGCCGGGGTGATTGTCCACTACACGCTCCAGGCGCTCGACACCGAGCAACGCGATACCCACGGCCGCACGCTGTTGATCCGTGCGGCGGAAGGCGGCGACCTGGCCGAGGTGGAGCGCCTGCTGCGCCGCGGCGCCGAGGTGGACGCCTGCGACGACTGCCGCTGGACGGCGATGATGAAGGCGGCAGGTAATGGCCACACGCCGGTGGTGCGCGTATTGCTCGATCGTGGTGCCGATGTGAATGCGCTGGACAAGGGCGGCTACTCCGCACTGATGATCGCCGCCGCCAACGGCTACGTGGACACCGTGCAGCTGCTGCTCACGCGCGGTGCCACGGTCGACGTGCAGGATCAGGGCATGGGCTGGAGCGCGCTGATTTGGGCGGCGAAGGAGGGTGAGGCAGAAACCGTGCGTCTGCTGCTCGCCGCCGGCGCGCAGCGCGAACTGCGCGACGGCGAGGGCCTGACCGCGCTGGACTGGGCAGTGCGCGAAAAGCGTAGCGCCGTTATCGAGCTGTTGCAGCCGCGCTGAGCCGGAGGCGTTTTTCTGATTGCCGCGTCCCCATCGCGTAGGCACAATCCGGCAAAGACTCAGGAGGAGCGATAACAATGAACCCGGCCGAGCGCATATTGCGTATCCACCGCGAACTCAAGCCAGGGAAGCGCATCACCTTTGGGCGATTGCGCGAGGTATTGGAGGTTTCGGAGGCTACGCTAAAGCGTGATATCGCCTATATGCGCGATTTCATGGACGCGCCCATCCTGAACGAGCGTGACGGCAGCGGTTATTGGTACGACCCCGACGCCCTTGAGTTTGAACTTCCCGGTTTGTGGTTCAACGACTCCGAGTTGTATGCCCTGCTTGCCAGCGAGCAATTGCTTGAAGCGGTCCAGCCTGGACTTCTCACTCCCTACATCGGCCCGTTACGCAGCCGCATCCGCAAACTGCTGGAGCAGAGCGGCCACAGCGCCGACACCGTCACCAGCCGCGTGCGTCTCCAGGCCGCCGCCCGGCGCCCGGTCGATGCACAGCGCTTCGGTACCATCGCCGGTGCCATATTGAATGGCCGCATCCTCGATATCGAATATCACGGACGGGAGAAGGGGCTCGCGACCAGCCGCCGTGTCCACCCCCAGCGCCTGCTGCATTACCGCGACAACTGGTACCTGATTGCCTGGTGCGAGCAGGCCCAGGACCTGCGCACTTTCTCCCTCGACCGTATCCGCCCCCTCGACACGCCGACAGCCCCGGCCAGAATGCTCCCCGACAGCGATATCGATCGCGTTGTCGGCGCCACCTTCGGCATCTTCACCGGCGAGGCCTCGGGCTGGGCCATCCTGCGTTTTACGCCCCACGCCGCCCGCTGGGTCTCCGACGAAACATGGCACCCGGACCAGGTTGGCCGCTGGGTCGACGGCGTCTACGAACTCCAGGTGCCCTACTCCGACGACAGGGAATTGCTGATGGACATCCTCAAATACGGGCCAGACGTGGAGGTCATCGCCCCGGCCGAACTGCGCGCCCTGGTGGCGCAACGTGTCAGGGAGACTCAGGCTAGGTATGAATGAAAAACGGGTCGGGCTCAACTGGTGAGCCCGCGGCTTTGGTATACAACGGGACAGGACTGAAAGGTGAAAAAGAAATCGTCACAGGTCACTACGTTGAACGCAGCGCGCATCTACCAAATCAAGGTCACCCTGAAATGGAGCAAGCCGCCCATCTGGCGCCGCCTCCAGGTGCGCGGCGACACAAAACTGGGCAAGCTGCATCACATACTGCAAGTCGCCTTCGGCTGGACCGACAGCCACCTCCATGCCTTCAACGCCAACGGCATCGACTACGGCGAGCCTGACCCCTATTTCCCCGGCGACATGCGCAGCGAGCGCAACGTCCGCCTCGACAAGATCGCCCAGGAAGGCGATACCTTCCGTTATGAATACGACTTCGGCGACAGCTGGGTACACGAAATCAAAGCGGAGAAGGTCCTCGCCCCCGAACCCGGTACCCGCTATCCGAGCTGCCTCGCCGGCAAACGTGCCTGCCCGCCGGAAGACTGCGGCGGCGTCCCCGGCTACGAGCGCATGCTCGGAATCCTCGCCAATCCCAAGGACGAAGAATACGAGGAAATTACCGAGTTGTTGGGTGAGGAATTTGACCCCGAGGCATTTGATTTGGGTGCGGTGAACGAAGAGCTGGCAAAGTTGCGGTAATGTGGCCAGACATTCGCGTCTCGCCACGGAAGGTCAAAACATGAAATGGAATACTGGACGCACTGCGTAGAGAAATGACCTGGACCCGTTACCGGCACCTTATGCGCATGGAGAACCCCCAATGAACGCTGAAATTGACGCTGTGGCTGTTGATATGGCTCTGCCGCTCTACGACGACACCGAACTGGCCCGACTTGATGAGGCTGCGCTTGTTGCGCGGCTGCGTGAGGACAGCGATCGCGCCCTCCGCAACCTGATCAATGCCTGCACCGCACGTGGCGATGCCATGGTGCAGATGCTGAAAGGATTGGTTGAGGCCTCCGGTTTTCCGGATGGGTACGACGACAATGCGTGGTGGCTTGGATATCACGCCGCCATGATCGCCGGTCTTATTCCCACGGAGAGCGCAGGAAATTTGCTCGTCAGATTGATGCAACGGCTTAATGATGTAAACGACCATAACATGCAGGATTGGTTTGCCGGCTACTGGCCGGCGCTCTTCACCAACAAGCCCGCGACACTCGCTGAATCACTGAAAACCTTGGCGGAAGAGCCGCTTCTTAGTCCCTATCTTCGACCCCACGCCGCGGAATTGGTGGTCTTCCTCGCGCATCGGAGCGGGGAGGAGCAACTCGAAAAGTCACTCGACTGGCTGGCGTCTCTGGCAGGAGATGAGCTGCAGGAATGGACCTTCCGCTTCCTCCTGTGCCATACCTTGCTGGGTTTTCCCCGCGAGCGCCACCGCCCCCTGCTGGAGACTCTCGCCGCACGTCAGAAGGGACTCGGCAGATCCTTCAGTATCGATGACATCGAACGAGCCCAGGCGGCCGGAAAAGACAAACCCGCCTGGGAACGCTTTGCCGACCCATGGCGATTCTACGAGCCCGCAAGCATCAAGGCGCGGCAATGTCGCTGGGTCGAAGAAGATCGGCCGTAACGATCCTTGCCCTTGCGGCAGCGGTAAGAAGTACAAGAAGTGCTGTTTGGGGAAGGCGAAGTAGTTTAATTGGTGCCGTTGTGCCTGTTGCAGCATGTCTTACGGTGACCTTTGTTCAATATGGGAGAAACATGTATCCATGGACCAATTCGAAACATTTTTTGAACGATTGAACGAAGAGTTCACGCCACATCCATGGCAAGTTGACTTGGCGAGTGAAGCCCAGTGCGTCAACCGGTTGATTCGGGTGCCGACGGGGTTCGGCAAGACATTGGGGGTGATTGGCGCATGGGCCTGGCACCGCCTCGAACACGGCCGGGCCGAATGGCCGCGCCGGTTGGTCTGGTGCCTGCCGATGCGGGTACTGGTGGAGCAGACCGAGCAGGAAGTGCGGCGTGTGCTTACCAAAATGGGCGTGCTGTGGGACGGGACGTCGAACCATGCAGGGAAGGTGGGGGTGCACCTCCTGATGGGGGGCTCAGATGCTGGGGAGTGGCACCTCTATCCGGAAGAATGCGCCGTGCTCATCGGCACTCAGGACATGCTGCTCTCCCGCGCGATGAACCGTGGCTACGGCACCCCTCGTGCCCGCTGGCCGATGGAGTTCGGCCTGCTCAATCACGATGCACTGTGGGTGATGGACGAAGTGCAGTTGATGGACGTCGGGCTGGCAACCGCCACTCAGTTGCAGGCGTTCCGCGAGCAGGATAATGGCAAGCGCCATCGACCCTGCGTGACTTGGTGGATGAGCGCCACACTGCAACGCAACTGGCTGGAAAAGAGCCCTGACACTACCACCTTGGCATCAAGTCTTCCGCTGCTCTCTATCGGTGGCGGCGAGCGCCATGGCCTGCTTTGGGATGGAGTGACAAAACCCTGCCGTATCGAAGAGATCGTGAAGGTGAAGGAGCTGTCACAGCGTGTGGCACAAGCCCATGTTGAGGGCGGTCGGGGCGCAAGCGGTCCAACCCTGGTAGTGGTCAATCGGGTTGACCGGGCGGTCGACCTCTACGAGCAACTGAGCACGGAGAAGTCACTCAAAGGTACGGAGATTCGTCTCATTCATAGCCGCTTTCGTCCCAATGAACGCAAAGCGTGGCGCGAGGCGTTCCTGAACCGTGCTGCCTGTGAGGCTGACACGGATCGCATCATCGTCGCCACCCAGGTAGTGGAGGCTGGTGTCGATATCTCCGCCGCCATTCTGTTTACCGATCTGGCCCCATGGCCAAGCCTCGTGCAACGCTTGGGTCGCTGTGCCCGTTGGGGCGGCATGGCCCAGGTCTATGTGGTCGATTTCATGCCCAAGGACGACAAGGCAGCAGCCCCCTATACGAAAGATGAGCTCGATGCCGCCTGCGCTGCCCTGACAACACTTGCCGATGTTGCACCGATCTACCTCGAAACGTTCGAGGAGCAGAATCCTGAATTGTTGCCGAAGCTATACCCCTACGAACCAAAGAATCTGTTGCTGCGCCATGAGCTCGATGAGTTGTTTGACACGACATCCGATCTCACCGGGGCCGACATCGACATCAGCCGATTCATTCGTTCAGGGGAAGAGCGCGACCTATCGGTGTTCTGGGTAGCCATCCCGAAAGAACAGGCCCCCGATCCCACGCGACGCCCTTCTCGCGAAGAACTCTGCGCCGTGCCTTTCCTCAAGGCGCGTGACTGGCTTTGCGGTAAGGAGACTAGTACAGCCAAGGCTCCGCGTCTCAAAGCGGGGGTACGCGCATGGGTCTGGGACTGGCTCGATGGCGCATGGCGCACGGCCGAGCGACGCGACCTCTATCCCGGACAGACAGTATTGGTGGCGGCGGAGTGTGGTGGTTATGACGCCGAGAAGGGCTGGGATCCCGATGCCAAAGGTGCGTTTGAATTAGTGCCGGCGGCCGCGGTGTCGCTGGACGAACAGGCGGACGCCGGCCAGGACGATGAATCCCTTAGTGCCTATCCGTGGAAGATCATCGCCACCCATGGCCGCGAGACCGGCACGCTGGCGCGCGCCATCACCTCGGGGCTTGATGGAGCGTTGGCCGAACTGTTCGATCTTGCCGGTCGCTGGCACGATGCCGGAAAGGTCTTCCCAGCCTTCCAGAACTCCATTGTGGGCAGCGGACGACCCGATAACCATGAATTGGCCAAGGCACCGCAAAGTGCGTGGCTGCATGGTCGTAAACTTTATCCGATGGGAGTTGGAGATCGCCGTCCCGGCTTCCGCCATGAATTAATCTCTGTGCTTGCGCTCTTCTCGGTGTTGCAGCGCCACAATCCCGAGCATCCCGCGTTGCTTGGCCCCTGGCGTGACCTGTTCCGGCAGATGGATGCAGAGATCACCGAACACTCCGCTCCTGAACAGCCGCCGACTCCGCTGGAACAGGAGGTTCTTGTTCTCGATATTGATCGGTTCAACCTGTTGGCCTATCTGGTGTGCAGCCATCACGGTAAGTTGCGTCTTGCCTGGCACGCAGTTCCCGCAGACCAGGAAGCCAAATCCTCCAGGCCGCGTCTGCGCGGCGTGGAGATGGGCGACGAAGTCCCCGCCGTAAGGTTGTGTGACGCACAGGGAAACCCGCATCGTCTACCCGGTTTCTTGGCAGACATCGATCTGGCTGCGGCCGGCCTCAACCCGAAATTCGGTGCAGGTTGGACCGAACGCGTGCTGGGGCTGTTACGGCAACATGGTCCCTTCGCATTGGCCTGGATGGAGGCCCTGCTGCGCGCGGCGGATCAGCGTGCATCGCGTGATTCGAGCATGGCCGACCCTCTGCTCAATATCGAGGAGGTGAGTAAATGATCCTGCACAGACTCGATGGCTGTGCCCCAACGCCACTGGCCAATTATCTCAAGGCACTGGGGGTACTGCGCCTTGTTGCAGAGCAGGCCGACCCCGAAGCGCGCGGCTGGTGGGAGGGTGAGCGTTTCTATTTGGCAACGCACCTTGATGAAGATGAACTTACCCAGTTCTTTATGAATATATATTCACCGACCCCGTTGCTTGCCCCGTGGAATGGGGCTTCAGGTTTCTTTCGGACCTGGGACGCCAAGGGGAAGAAATTACGGGAGAGCAAGAACGGTCGTGCTTTGCACACACTGGTCTCGCAAGAGGCAGAGCGGTGGAAGCCGTTTAGGAATGCCAATGAAATTGCTATCAATGCGGTTAGTAAGGTTCTCAAAGAAGTCGACGTCGACAAATTACCTGCTAAAGAGCGCGGTAAGTTACTGATTGTTCCTAAGGGTGATGGCCCAATATTTCCGGTCGCCGACAAGGACGAAGACAAAACCAATATCCAACGAGCTATGAGTCAGGCCTGCTCGGACAACGGCCTATATCGCAGCGCGGTAGTCGATTTGGGAGACGATTTTGGATATCCCAGTCTCTGGGGGTCGGGTGGAAACGATGGGGCTATTGATTTCACAGCCCGCTACTTTGAAAACCTGGTCCAGGCGTTAATAGAGCCGAACCAAGATTGTTCTAAGTCTTGGTTGTTGTCGTCGCTACATGGAACCCCAGCGAACTCGCTTCTGACAAAGGCAGCTGGAAAAGTCGGACAGTTTCTTCCCGGTGGCGCAGGTGGGGCCAATAGCGTCAATGGCCCTGGTTCGCAGCAGGATACACGGCTGAATCCATGGGATTTCATTTTCATGCTTGAAGGCTCCGTGCTCTTCACCGCTCATGCCGCTCGTCGCCTTGGAGCGACATCTCCGTCGCGTGCCGCCGCACCCTTTGCAGTAGGTGCACAGGGGGCCGGTTATGCCAGCGCCAGTGACAACGACGAGAGTGCGCGTGGTGAACAGTGGATGCCGTTGTGGTCGCAGCCAACCACTCTTTCCGAGTTGCAGCGCTTGTTGGCCGAAGGACGAGCCCAGATTGGGGGAAGGCCGGTTTATGAGCCGATTGATATGGCGCGTGCTGTGGCCAATCTTGGCACAGCACGCGGAATTGCCGCCTTTCAACGCTTCGGCTATATCGAACGCAATGGTCAGTCAAATCTTGCCGTGCCCCTTGGTCGCTTTCATGTTCCAAACCATGCCTCGCCGCGTCTCGCCTGTCTCGATGACCTCGAACTGTGGCTGACGCGCTTGCGCCGGGCGGCGCGTGACAAGGGTGCGCCGAACCGCCTGAGACTGGCCGAACGACGTTTGATGGAGGCTCTGTTAGCGGTGACGCAGCATCCGCAGGAGGCCGCTCGTTGGCAGACGGTGGTATTGGCGCTGGCCGATGTGGAAGTCGTTCTGCTGACCTCAGGAAAGGTGCGCTGTGGCCCCATCCCTCATTTACGGCCGGAATGGGTGAGCGTTGCCGACGATGGCTCACCGGAGTGGCGACTGGCCGTCGCCTTCGCCTTGCAGGCATCCGATTTCCGGCATGATGGCGGGACACCTATTGACCCGGTACGCCGCCACTGGGTGCCTGCCAAGAATCAGGAAAGTGCCGCGGTAATGGAGGGGCGGCGTGGCAGCGATGATGCCATTGCCTTGGTGGAGCGGCGTCTCATCGAGGCGTCACAAAAAGGACAGCGCCGCCTGCCGTTGGTAGCTGCCTATCAGGCGGCTGCATCGCCTGCCGATCTGGCCACGCTGGTGGCGGGTGAGGTTGATCTTGACCGCACTCTTGCCTGCGCCCGTGTGTTGATGGCAGTAAAGGGGCGTGACTGGATATTGCGGCCCCAGCCCATACAGCGCCCGGAGGAGATGCGTTGGCCCGACGAAGGATGGTTGGCCATCCGCCTCGCGATACTGCCCTGGCCTCTGCCCGATGGGCGGCGCATCGGCATCGATCCCGCCATTCTGCGCCGCCTTGAAAGCGGTGATGCCGCTATGGCACTGCAACTTGCCCTGCGTCGCCTGCGTGCGGCAGGGATTCAGTCCACGGTGCGAGTGGGTACGGTTTCACCAGACACCGCCCGCCTCTGGGCGGCGGCTCTCGCCTTCCCGATTCAACGCAAGACCGCCGAGCGCTTCGTTCGGCGCCTCGATTCCCATTCGATTAGCGAATAACCCAAGGAGAAACACCCATGAGCATTGATCTCTCGAAGCTGGATAATACCCACCGCCTGCTGTTCTCCATTCCGCTCGAACCGGTGCAGGGCAAGCGCTTCCAGCCCACCGGTTTTCCCAGCCTGGGTGCGGCCACCTTTCAGACCGCCGATGGGCAAAGCCTGCTGGTGGAGAGCGCCCAGAGTATGGCGAATCGGCTGGAGATGATGATTTGGGATGAGGCGAATCAGGACATCAAGGCCGATGCCCAGGGTATTTCCCATGTGCGTGTGCTGCGTCAGGGTAAATTTCTGACCGACACGGTGTTGGAGTCGCACCGCATCAACAGTCCTTACCTGCTTGAATGCAAGGACAAAGGCTTTCATGACCAGTTGAAAACAGATTTGGGCGGTCTCGCTGAAGGGCCTATTGATCGGCGCGTGCTGGCTGAGGTGTTGTTGAGGTACGACATTGGTTCGCTTTTGCATGGAGTGTTTCTCGCCAAGAAAGATATGGCAGGCGGGCGGCTGCGTGTGGCGCGTGCACTCTCTTCATTCATCGAGGCCGATGGTGTGCGGGTCGCCGCCTCCGGTGGTGTGAAGAATGACCATGTCAACCCGTCGGGAGAAACCAAAAGCGGGTTCGGCAATGTTCCCTTTGCTCGTGACGAATTCACTGCCGACAAGATCACTCTCTACGTCAATCTCGATCTTGCGCAGATTCGCGGCTACGGTCTTGGTGCCGATGTCGAGCGGTTGCTCGCGCTCCTCGCGCTCTACAAATTGCGCGTGCTGCTGGAGGCGGGGCTGCGCCTGCGCACCGCCTGCGACCTGAGCGTGGCCTCCGGCAATATCACTGCCACACAGCCGGACGGCTTCGCTCTCCCCGCGATGAGCGAATTGAAGAGCGAACTGAAAACCGCCATCGCTGCTTGCAAGGCGAAGATGGTCGTGACCGAGGTCACTTTCAACGATGAGCTGAAAAAGGGCAAGGAAGAGGATTCCTTATCGTCGGAAGACGACGAGGAAACCACGGAGGCGTAACCATGCCGACCCTGATCCTGAAATTCCCGGCCGGGCGTTATCACGCCACGCCGTGGGGCCATCACGTCAACGAGGGGCTGATCGAGTGGCCCCCCTCGCCCTGGCGACTGTTGCGTGCTCTGTTGGCTACGGGATACGCCACCCTGAAATGGCCAGCAGAAGGGCCACCCGCCGAGGTGCGTATCCTGATCGAAAAGCTGGCGTCGGTGCTTCCCGAATATACCTTGCCCAAGGCAGTTGGGACGCATAGCCGCCACTACATGCCCATGGCGCGTTTCAAGAACGGACGTGAAGAAACGAGCCTGGTATTTGATACGTGGGCGCGGGTCAGTGGTGAACTGGCAATCACCTGGAATATTGACCTGACGACTGATGAGCAGGCGTTGTTGGCGAAGATCACTGAACGCATGGGCTATCTGGGTCGCTCCGAAAGCTGGGTCGATGCGTGCATGGTCGTGGATGGTAGCGGCATTGCAGGCGAACGCTGTTGGCCGGAAGGGGAGGGCGCACCACCTGGACCTGGTTGGGAGCAGGTGCCCATGCTATCGGCAGTCACTGCTGCTGAATATGCCCAGTGGCGAGATGTGGCTGTTACGCGAGTTACGGAAAGCCTTGAGCAGCCTGCTCCGGGCAAGAAAACCACAGCCAAGATGAAAAAGGATTGGGAGAGGGCAACAAAGCCGTATCCGGTAGACATCATCTCATGCCTGCAAATGCAGACTAACGAACTTCAGGGGTTTGGCTGGAGCCAGCCGCCGGGCAGTCGTCGCGTCTTCTATTGGCGTAAGGCCGATGCTCTTGAAGTGGGCACGCCGCGGGTGCGCCGGGTGCACGAGACTCCCGCGGTCGAGGCGATGCTACTCTCCATGGCCACGCAAAGCGGCAATGACCATGCCTTACCGTCGGTTGTGCGTACTCTCCCTCAGGCCGAGCATCTGCACCGCCAACTGGTCGGAAGTCTGCGTGGCACGCATAGCGTGGTGCTAACCGGTTGTGACACAGAGCGCCGCCCGCTACGGGAACCCCATCGTCACGCCCACATCCTGCCGCTCGATTTGAATGGCGATGGACACCTTGAGCACATTCTCATCTGGGCGCCGATGGGACTGGATCGCGAGGCGCAGACGGCCATCCGGCAGTTGCGTCGCACCTTTACCAAGGGTGGCATGGGGCCATTGCGTCTGGCCTTGGCCGCCTCGGCACGCGAGATAGGCGAATTGCTGACGCTGCCGGGCGAGTATGGTGAGGGGCTTGGCCGGCACATCGGTACCAGCCGCGAGTGGGTCAGTGTCACTCCTTTTGTACCGCCGCGTTATCTCAAAAAGCGCGGCAACAACACGCTGGAGGGGCAGGTTCGTGCCGAGCTCTCATCGCGCGGCTTGTCCGATGCGGTGCAGATAGAGTTGCTCGACCCGCACGAGAGTGATTTGGCACGACAGCAACGGCACATCGTTCGAGCCCGTCGCTTCGGTCAACTGCCCCCCATCGATTGCGGATTTACGCTGCGCCTTATCTTCACTGAGCCGGTCAAAGGACCACTCTCCCTGGGGTATGGCAGCCACTACGGCCTCGGCCTCTTTGTGGCGAAGTGACGCCAGCTGTTCTTTAACAACCTGAGAAACTCTTTCCGCGGCACCCGCCCGCAACGGGTGCCGCGGCCTCATTGCAGGCCCATGATGGCCTTCAGGCTTTTTTCCACTTGGGCCATCTCTTCTTTCGTCAGCGTGGTCAGCGGGCCGTCGCCGAAGCGGCTGCGGTCTAGCGCACGGGGTTGATCTACCGCGATCTGACAATCTTTCAAGAGGCGATCACGGGCTGCAACGGTTATCCGCCATTTAGTGAATGAGGGATAGTTACGTGTCGTCATTGGCAGGATGATGACCGGGTTGTTGCCAATGGCGGTGACCTCGTCGGCTTGAATGATGAGAACGGGCCGAATCTTGCCGATCTCAAGTCCCTGATTCGGGTTGAGTCGTGCGACCCACACCTCGCCGCGTTTCATCAGCGCCACCACTTTTCGCCTTGTTCTTCCGGCCAGGGTTCGCCGGGTGTGCGGCCTTCCGCAATGTCGAGGGCTTCGTTGCCGGTCACGATGGCTTCTTCAGCCATTTCGAGCGCTTCCTGCCTTAGGTCCGGGTCACCGTAGGCGCGCCGGGCTTCGGCGACAAGTTCCTCCATGAACCGCTCCCGTTCGCGGCGGGTGATGTATTCGGTAATCGCCTCGCGGACCACCTCCGAACGAGGGCGTCCTTCGATACGCGCTTCTTCGGTCAGGCGTGTGTCGACCTCTTCCGGCAGGCGCAGACTTATCGCAGCCATGTGATTTACTCCCGTGTATTACAAATCGTGATACGAAATGTAGTTCGTTCTGCATCTGTTGGCAAGTTTGCCTATTTTTAGATAACTAAATCAATTGGTTAAGGAGGATGTGCGGCGATGGATGAACAACAACCGGAATTGCCCATGCCCTTTCCGGAACTCTCCGGGGACATGCCATTGCTGCCGGCGCGTATGGTCAACGAATACCAATACTGCCCGCGGCTGGCCTACCTGGAATGGGTGCAGGGGGAGTGGGCCGATTCCTCCGACACCGTTGACGGTCGCCATAAGCATCGGCGCGTCGACAAGCCCGCCGGTGAGTTGCCCGAAGCCGGCAGTGCCGACGATGACGAGCGCTTTCATGCCCGGTCCATCACGCTCTCTTCCAATCGGCTCGGCCTTATCGCCCGTCTTGATCTGCTCGAAGGCGAGGGCGCCAACGTCACACCAGTCGACTACAAGCGAGGCAAGCGGCCCCATGTCGATAAGGGCGCCTACGACCCGGAGCGGGTACAGCTCTGCATGCAGGGGCTGATTCTGGAAGAGCATGGCTACACCTGCGACAAGGGCGTGCTCTACTACGTCGAATCCAAGGAGCGTGTTTACGTTCCATTTGATGACGAATTGCGCGCCCTTACGCGCAACGCCATCGATGGCCTGCGCTTCATTGCCAGCGGCGGCCACATACCCGAGCCGTTGACCGACAGTCCAAAATGTCCGCGTTGTTCGCTTGTCGGCATCTGCCTGCCTGACGAAGTCAATTTCCTCGCGCGCGACAAGGCCAACCCCCGGCCTTTGGCCGTGGCGCGCGACGAAGCACTGCCCCTCTACGTGCAAACGCACAGCGCAAAGATCGCCAAGAGCGGCGAAACCCTGGAAATATCCATAGACGATAAAAAAGTTCAGACGGCCCGTCTGGTGGATATATCCCAAGTCGTCGTCATGGGAAACATCTACATAACCACGCCGACCCTGCGTGAGTTGATGGACCGCGAAATACCGGTCTCCTGGCACAGCTTTGGAGGCTGGTTCGTTGGCCACACAGTGGGCACCGGGCATAAAAATGTCGAAGTCCGTGCTGCACAGTACAAGGCCAGCTTCGACGAGCATGCCTGCCTGCATTTGGCGCGCGGCCTGGTGGTCGCCAAGATCCAGAATTGCCGCACCCTGCTGCGGCGAAACTGGAAACCAGAGGAAAAGCCGGGCGATATCCTGGAGGGGCTGCAAAGCGATGTGCGCCGTGTAGCCAAGGCAACCTCGCTGCAAGAACTGCTCGGCGTCGAAGGTGCGGCCGCCGCGCGTTATTTTGGTGTCTTTGCCCAGACGATTCGTGGCAGCGGCGATAGCCCGGAAATGACATTCGACTTCAAGACCCGTAACCGCCGTCCGCCGACCGATCCGGTCAACTCGTTGCTTTCTTATGCTTACAGCCTGTTGACGCGCACATGGACCGTCACCCTTTCGGCAGTGGGTCTCGACCCCTATCGCGGCTTCTACCACCAACCACGTTACGGTCGCCCGGCCCTGGCCCTCGACATGATGGAACCATTCAGGCCGCTGATCGCCGACTCCGTAGTTATCCAGGCGATCAACAACGGCGAGGTCAGGCCCAGTGACTTTATAAGTGTCGCCGGGAGCGTGGCCCTTACGAATGATGGGCGCAAGCGTTTCATCGCCACCTTCGAGCGGCGTATGTCACATGAGATCACGCACCCGCTGTTCGGATATCGAATCAGCTATCGCCGCCTGCTCGAAGTGCAAGCCCGCTTGCTGGCCCGATACCTTCTCGGGGAACTGCCTGACTACCCTAACTTCACAACGCGGTGACCACATGGAAGAGCATCTTTACTTCATAACCTACGACATCAGCGACCCGAAGCGCTGGCGGCAGGTATTCAAACTCATGAAGGGATATGGCGAATGGATACAGTTATCTGTGTTTCAGTGTCGTATGAGCCGGCAGCGGCACGCAGAACTCGTTGCCCTGCTCGATGGGGCCATCCACCACCGAGAAGATCACATCGTCATCCTCGATGTCGGCCTCGCGGAAAAAGTGTCGCCAAGAGTGACCAGCCTGGGTAAAGAGTTTAACCCGGTGGAGAGAGTGCCGATAATTGTATAGAGTGACTTGGCTGCGCACGTTTGCGGATCGGGCTTGCCCAGGATGCGCGAGAGGTGAGGTGTTCACGAAAACCCCTGGCAGCGCTCGCGGCCTATAACTTGTTGAAAATCTTGGGTGTTGCAAACAGTGAAGGCTGTACAAAATGGTTATGTGAAGTGTGCCCTTGAAGTGTTCCATCAGCGCTCGAAAATCGCGTATTATCGCTTGTGCCATGCGGGCCTCCGCAAGGGCTGTTATCCGCGGCATCACGCCGCGGCCTCATTGAAGCCGTTGTTTGGTAGTTGGTCATCGTTCCTAACTCCCTTGTTATCCGCGGCATCACGCCGCGGCCTCATTGAAGCGTGTTCCCGCAGTGCGTCCGGCGGTGTCGATGGGGAGTTATCCGCGGCATCACGCCGCGGCCTCATTGAAGCGTTCCATCGTCCCGTCCTCCGTTGTCATCGTCATCGAGTTATCCGCGGCATCACGCCGCGGCCTCATTGAAGCACTGCGTCTGTTAATTCCACGTTGAACCACGTGCGCGTTATCCGCGGCATCACGCCGCGGCCTCATTGAAGCAATCTGGCGTCATTGGACATTTTTGGGCGCTGGCGTGTGGTTATCCGCGGCATCACGCCGCGGCCTCATTGAAGCAGCTGCACGCCGGTGACCTCCTCCACGAACTGGAGGGTTATCCGCGGCATCACGCCGCGGCCTCATTGAAGCTTGTTTGTCGCAAACAACTACGGAGGTATGGTCAGTGTTATCCGCGGCATCACGCCGCGGCCTCATTGAAGCATAGCAGGATGCGCCCTTTGCACAAGATTTGTGACTGTTATCCGCGGCATCACGCCGCGGCCTCATTGAAGCGTCACAGTTGCAGCGATTCGAGAAGCTTGACGGGTACGTTATCCGCGGCATCACGCCGCGGCCTCATTGAAGCACTGCCTGGACGAGCTGCTGGGATTCAATGCGTCATGTTATCCGCGGCATCACGCCGCGGCCTCATTGAAGCCACATTCTTGCCGTAGGTAATGGCGCTAGATAAACGTTATCCGCGGCATCACGCCGCGGCCTCATTGAAGCGCGTTATGGTTCTGCCATGAGTCAGTATGTCGAGTCATGTTATCCGCGGCATCACGCCGCGGCCTCATTGAAGCGCTGCATCGCGCGAACGCATGCCGCCGAGGATGGCGGTTATCCGCGGCATCACGCCGCGGCCTCATTGAAGCCGCTGAAAAAGATAAGTGTGAGACAGAGGCTTCACATGACGTTATCCGCGGCATCACGCCGCGGCCTCATTGAAGCTCCGAGAAGTCGGTGCACCCGAAAGAGAAAACACCTATGTTATCCGCGGCATCACGCCGCGGCCTCATTGAAGCTACGACGAGCTGGACGCCATGCAGGATACCGCGGCGGTTATCCGCGGCATCACGCCGCGGCCTCATTGAAGCAATCTTCGGGATCCCCTAGTTATTTACTGATGACTGTGGGTTATCCGCGGCATCACGCCGCGGCCTCATTGAAGCTGCCGTCATCATGCCGCCGTGGCCAAGGCTGCGATCAGGTTATCCGCGGCATCACGCCGCGGCCTCATTGAAGCATCATCCGGTGGCGTTTCATCATCCGGTGGCGTTTCGTCGTTATCCGCGGCATCACGCCGCGGCCTCATTGAAGCTGATTCTTCCCGCTCCGGTCGGCATAGCGTGTCACGTCGTTATCCGCGGCATCACGCCGCGGCCTCATTGAAGCATCACCGCCGGCCAGAACCCGACGCGGCTGGATATCGTTATCCGCGGCATCACGCCGCGGCCTCATTGAAGCGATGGCAGCGGCGCGCGCGTCGCTGTGCCTGTGTCCGGTTATCCGCGGCATCACGCCGCGGCCTCATTGAAGCTGGGCGACGTACTGATGTGTGCCGTCGTTGAGGTAGGGTTATCCGCGGCATCACGCCGCGGCCTCATTGAAGCGTCTCTTTCGCATGTCTCCCTGAATAGTTTTAACGCTTGTTATCCGCGGCATCACGCCGCGGCCTCATTGAAGCGCTACAAGGCGCTTTGTGAAACGTCCGGCATCATTGTTATCCGCGGCATCACGCCGCGGCCTCATTGAAGCGATGTCATAGGGGCAATTCTGGTGCTTCTTTCTGTCTGTTATCCGCGGCATCACGCCGCGGCCTCATTGAAGCAGTCCTTTGATTATTTTACTGATACTGACACCCCCTGTTATCCGCGGCATCACGCCGCGGCCTCATTGAAGCGCTTCGTCGTATGCGATTCGTAATTGCGTCCCGACGTTATCCGCGGCATCACGCCGCGGCCTCAGTGAAGCTCGTAATGGCCTTTCAGGCGCCGATAGAGGCATATCTGGTTATCCGCGGCATCACGCCGCGGCCTCATTGAAGCCACCACTACCGCCGCCACCTCTTCGCCATGGGCTGCCGTTATCCGCGGCATCACGCCGCGGCCTCATTGAAGCTGCCCTTTGCACTTCTGCCTGTTTCGTTCTGAGATTTGTTATCCGCGGCATCACGCCGCGGCCTCATTGAAGCACGGACACGGTTGCAGAACAATTGTTCGGCGATGTTGTTATCCGCGGCATCACGCCGCGGCCTCATTGAAGCTCGTGGAATCGTTCACGCTCCAGGCTTTTTGAAGCCGTTATCCGCGGCATCACGCCGCGGCCTCATTGAAGCAGCTTCGTCGTTACTTCCCGACAACAAACCCATCCAGTTATCCGCGGCATCACGCCGCGGCCTCATTGAAGCTTAACCAACTTCATCGCCTGTTCTGCTGCAACCTGCGGTTATCCGCGGCATCACGCCGCGGCCTCATTGAAGCAGTCTCGGCTTGCTATATAGGCACTACCGGCACGGATCGTTATCCGCGGCATCACGCCGCGGCCTCATTGAAGCCTGTCGCGTTTTGATTCTCTCACGTGCCTCTCGCGTCTGTTATCCGCGGCATCACGCCGCGGCCTCATTGAAGCGGCGTCATCTCGCTCACCGACAGCATCAACAACCTGTTATCCGCGGCATCACGCCGCGGCCTCATTGAAGCAACTTGCCATCGAACGTCCACTTGCGGTACCGGCCGTGTTATCCGCGGCATCACGCCGCGGCCTCATTGAAGCCCCATGAATCCGCCGCCAGTCGCCTGGTAGTCGTCGCGTTATCCGCGGCATCACGCCGCGGCCTCATTGAAGCTACCTTGCGTAGGAAATTCACAGCACCCCCCCATGCGTTATCCGCGGCATCACGCCGCGGCCTCATTGAAGCGGGATTGTACCCAGCTCGATACAGACGGTATTACCTGCGTTATCCGCGGCATCACGCCGCGGCCTCATTGAAGCAACATGGCCTTCGCCACTACTCATCTCGACGATCCGCGTTATCCGCGGCATCACGCCGCGGCCTCATTGAAGCCGGGGGCATGTTTTTTCCTTTTCCCCGGAATAACGGCGTTATCCGCGGCATCACGCCGCGGCCTCATTGAAGCGCGCTCCGCGCTCCGAGCCTGTCGATGGTCTTTCGTGGGTTATCCGCGGCATCACGCCGCGGCCTCATTGAAGCCCGAAAGCAGCAGAAATTCCGTCCCACTCCGCATGATCGTTATCCGCGGCATCACGCCGCGGCCTCATTGAAGCAAGTCTATCCGGTGAAATTCGAGGCATACGAGAAGGGTTATCCGCGGCATCACGCCGCGGCCTCATTGAAGCTCTTGCAAACTCTCGTAGCAGTTCAGTTGCGTCAATCGTTATCCGCGGCATCACGCCGCGGCCTCATTGAAGCTCGCCGCGGCATATAGTGTGCGCGCCGCAATGGCTGGGTTATCCGCGGCATCACGCCGCGGCCTCATTGAAGCGGGTACTTCTTCTCAAAGATCGTCGGGTCGATGGCCGTTATCCGCGGCATCACGCCGCGGCCTCATTGAAGCGAGAATGAGACGATAGCGGACCACAGGTCGTCCAGCGTTATCCGCGGCATCACGCCGCGGCCTCATTGAAGCCAGGTAGTGCCATCCGGCGGCGACGGGTCGGCAGTCACGTTATCCGCGGCATCACGCCGCGGCCTCATTGAAGCGGGCGGCTTACGTTGTCGCCTGTGGCGGCCTCAGCGAGTTATCCGCGGCATCACGCCGCGGCCTCATTGAAGCTTCGGCAGCACGATATCCGTTACCTTCCAATCCAGCGTTATCCGCGGCATCACGCCGCGGCCTCATTGAAGCGCCGACTGGTGGAGCGGCACCAGCATATTTATCGCCCGTTATCCGCGGCATCACGCCGCGGCCTCATTGAAGCGTGAGAAATGTTGCACGTGAAACCTCAGTTGAACGGTTATCCGCGGCATCACGCCGCGGCCTCATTGAAGCATCTGCAGGTTGGCTTTGTGCCGCTTCCAGGCCGGGTTATCCGCGGCATCACGCCGCGGCCTCATTGAAGCGATGCTGATACCGAAGTATTCGGCGAGCTGCATCATGGTTATCCGCGGCATCACGCCGCGGCCTCATTGAAGCATACGGTATTGGAATATCGTCTGGACTTGTTCCCAGGTTATCCGCGGCATCACGCCGCGGCCTCATTGAAGCGCGGCGCGCCCCATCGGCGACAGGCCGGTGTGGATCGGTTATCCGCGGCATCACGCCGCGGCCTCATTGAAGCGACAATGGATGGATAACTGTTATTTATACTTGTACCAAGGTTATCCGCGGCATCACGCCGCGGCCTCATTGAAGCCAGTTCCCGCGCCAGGCGCGAATACCTTTCCTTGATCACCGTTATCCGCGGCATCACGCCGCGGCCTCATTGAAGCATCGACTACGACCTGGGGACCGCTCGACGTACCGGCGTTATCCGCGGCATCACGCCGCGGCCTCATTGAAGCTGCCCGATCGGCTACACGCTGATCCAGACCGCCCCCAGGTTATCCGCGGCATCACGCCGCGGCCTCATTGAAGCGTGGTATGCACCATCACGACAACCTTCTCTTCCATGTTATCCGCGGCATCACGCCGCGGCCTCATTGAAGCCGCCCCCTCGCCGTCACCGTCAATCGCGGGCGGGATTGTTATCCGCGGCATCACGCCGCGGCCTCATTGAAGCGGGAATGTCATTACCGTGTGGTTTAAACGAGGCTAAGGTTATCCGCGGCATCACGCCGCGGCCTCATTGAAGCGCAGGCCCAGGGTGTCGCCGACCCCGAGATAGCCGAGTTATCCGCGGCATCACGCCGCGGCCTCATTGAAGCACCAAGATGGTGCACAAGCAGCGCCGCAAGGTGTTGTTATCCGCGGCATCACGCCGCGGCCTCATTGAAGCGAATGGCTGTAGACGCATCCGTGGGCGCGTTCCGTAGTTATCCGCGGCATCACGCCGCGGCCTCATTGAAGCAGCAGCAAGGATGGCTGAATCTGCCTGACTAGCCCATTGTTATCCGCGGCATCACGCCGCGGCCTCATTGAAGCTTGAAGCTGCCCTGCTCGCGCTTGCGCAGCGACTGGATGCGTTATCCGCGGCATCACGCCGCGGCCTCATTGAAGCCAGGCGATAAAAATAAATATCTAGATATTGTAGCCCGTTATCCGCGGCATCACGCCGCGGCCTCATTGAAGCCCGCCCACCGCCGCCGGCACCCGCGATACCCCCGCCGTTATCCGCGGCATCACGCCGCGGCCTCATTGAAGCTTCTCCTACGGTTATACGGTGGACAGGGCGGCGCCGTGTTATCCGCGGCATCACGCCGCGGCCTCATTGAAGCCTAACTGTCCTGGGTGATTCGATTTATAACCCGACACCGTTATCCGCGGCATCACGCCGCGGCCTCATTGAAGCGCCTTCCGTGTCTTCGACTGTGCCCCCATCAGGGTCGTTATCCGCGGCATCACGCCGCGGCCTCATTGAAGCTGGCTGCTGTTCAAGGATTTATGTTTATGGATATTTGAGTTATCCGCGGCATCACGCCGCGGCCTCATTGAAGCGATCACAAGGATCGAGCTATCCTCGCCGGCCAGGCTGGTTATCCGCGGCATCACGCCGCGGCCTCATTGAAGCGCTGCCATGCTTGTTGCCAAGCGCGACACAGAACGGTTATCCGCGGCATCACGCCGCGGCCTCATTGAAGCCCAACATGCCCCGGACCACTTCGACACCCAGCCCGGGTTATCCGCGGCATCACGCCGCGGCCTCATTGAAGCGCTCCGTTTCCCGAGAAATACCCGATGGGCTTGTGCTTGTTATCCGCGGCATCACGCCGCGGCCTCATTGAAGCCAGAACGAAACGCGCGCGGCCAATCCGACGATCACCCGGTTATCCGCGGCATCACGCCGCGGCCTCATTGAAGCTCCAGCTCGGCGGCGATGGCGCGGAAGTCGTCGGCGTCGTTATCCGCGGCATCACGCCGCGGCCTCATTGAAGCCTAGTTTGGCGCTTATGGTGGCCTCTCACGTATACGTTATCCGCGGCATCACGCCGCGGCCTCATTGAAGCGATACATGCGAGTTCGATCCTTGCCAACCGCGCCAAGTTATCCGCGGCATCACGCCGCGGCCTCATTGAAGCCCCACCAGGCTGATCACGTCTTTCATTGCCCGCTTTCGTTATCCGCGGCATCACGCCGCGGCCTCATTGAAGCATCGGGTCGATCAGATATTCCGACTGCAAGGCCTCGTTATCCGCGGCATCACGCCGCGGCCTCATTGAAGCGTCCCATCGCTAGACACCGCTACGAATAGAGGCACCAGTTATCCGCGGCATCACGCCGCGGCCTCATTGAAGCGCCACAATACAGTGGGTGAGATTGTAGATGCCGTAGATGTTATCCGCGGCATCACGCCGCGGCCTCATTGAAGCTCGATCACGGCGGCGTGCTGTTTGACCGCCTTGGCGTTATCCGCGGCATCACGCCGCGGCCTCATTGAAGCCCCGGGGTGGGCTGAGGGTAGAGCCAGGCATGGCGCTGGTTATCCGCGGCATCACGCCGCGGCCTCATTGAAGCCCGAACATCACGGTTTGATTGTTGCCGTAGGTACTAGGTTATCCGCGGCATCACGCCGCGGCCTCATTGAAGCGGCCAGACAATTTTGAACCATCCGTTATAGGCGCCGGTTATCCGCGGCATCACGCCGCGGCCTCATTGAAGCTGGACGGGCGGCAACTGCGAACGGATGGAACGGCTGAGTTATCCGCGGCATCACGCCGCGGCCTCATTGAAGCACCGAGTTCCACTGATCGGTAATCAGGCCGGCCGCATCGTTATCCGCGGCATCACGCCGCGGCCTCATTGAAGCCATACAAGCCAGTTCGGCACGCCTGCTGATTTCGATGGTTATCCGCGGCGTCACGCCGCGGCCTCATTGAAGCGATGGGGGGTGGGTGTCCTGTTGCGCACCGACCCATGTTATCCGCGGCATCACGCCGCGGCCTCATTGAAGCCGATCCTGAAGGCAGCTGTTCGCGCGGGGCACTCGGGTTATCCGCGGCATCACGCCGCGGCCTCATTGAAGCCTCCAGAGTCGTGATGCTGGATGAATGGAACGACGTAGTTATCCGCGGCATCACGCCGCGGCCTCATTGAAGCAATGCCCGCTCAATATCTTCTTCACTATAGCTCACTGTTATCCGCGGCATCACGCCGCGGCCTCATTGAAGCTACTCCGCCAGGTTCGAGGCCGTGACCATGCCGGTGTTATCCGCGGCATCACGCCGCGGCCTCATTGAAGCACGACAAGCTCCGTGAATTTCTGCACGAACAGGAAGAGTTATCCGCGGCATCACGCCGCGGCCTCATTGAAGCCATCCAGCCACGCGCGCCGCTGTGCCGCCAGCTCGTCCGTTATCCGCGGCATCACGCCGCGGCCTCATTGAAGCCTGCGCATCAGCTCCGCCTGCGTGTTGAGGAAGTTCGCGTTATCCGCGGCATCACGCCGCGGCCTCATTGAAGCGAGGGCGACCGGATAGACAACTACCGAGTGCATTGCGTTATCCGCGGCATCACGCCGCGGCCTCATTGAAGCGAAGTCGCCGCCATTGGTCACCACCGCACGGCAGATGTTATCCGCGGCATCACGCCGCGGCCTCATTGAAGCGCAGCCAAGAACACTATTTCCATGCCGTCGATATAGGTTATCCGCGGCATCACGCCGCGGCCTCATTGAAGCGACTTTTGCCGTATCTCGGTAAAACAAAATGAATTACGGGTTATCCGCGGCATCACGCCGCGGCCTCATTGAAGCAAGCCCGCCTCAGTGCGGGCTTTTTTGTGCCCGCTATGTTATCCGCGGCATCACGCCGCGGCCTCATTGAAGCGGCTTTCGCGGCGTCAACTACGGCAACTGGGTCAACGGCGTTATCCGCGGCATCACGCCGCGGCCTCATTGAAGCTGCGGCACCGGTTCTGCGGCGACCGCCTCGGCCACCGTTATCCGCGGCATCACGCCGCGGCCTCATTGAAGCTTGCTGGGGGCCGGTGGCGGCAGGCACCGGTGCCGACGTTATCCGCGGCATCATTGAAGACGTCGTCACCCCAACGATCACGATCTGCACAATCTGTGTTATTCGCGGCGCCATTGAAACATTCTAATCGCGACCGTGTATTACGCTACACACTATACAGCGCCTATCGAGTGCACCATCCTGTTTCTAGGGAGTTGAACATCACAGGGCATACAGAACTTGTGGCTCGGGTTATGTCCCGATGGTTTCGGGGTTGGCGAGGCGCTTTTGTCGGGCTGAAGTCCGACCTACAATTCCGCGCCCTCCCTATAGGTCGGGTTTTAACCCGACACCGCGCGGTTTCGACGGGCGCCGCTGTCGGACTGAAGTCCGACCTACAATTCCGCGCCCTCCCTGTAGGTCGGGTTTTAACCCGACACCGCGCGGTTTCGA
>Ga0172382_10000518_pt1 | contig 73019 bp, 77 predicted proteins | sample Leawel138RmetaG_FD_122245 | JGI IMG/M metagenome (GOLD analysis project Ga0172382, IMG submission 122245) | Leachate microbial communities from a municipal landfill in Southern Ontario, Canada - Leachate well 138R metaG | ecosystem: Engineered > Solid waste > Landfill > Unclassified | place...
AGCCTAATGTGGGACCTGCCTTGGCAGGGAACCAGAGCTTAAGCCGTGGCACGGACTTAGAATCTCTTGCTCAGTTCTAGCTTGGGTGCATTCCCCGTTCCCCGACAAGTCGGGTCCCACAAAGGCGGGTGCCATGGCTGGACATTTAAGTGGCTTGCTAGTTCGCCTCGCCCAGAAGCTAGGTTGCCACAGGGGGGATGCATGGCACATCGAGCACCGTAAGTACGAGGCTCATGTCGTACGACACTGGGGAGAAAAAACCATACCAAGACAAACGGCGCTAAGGGTATTAGAATAAAGCGCATTATTTGAGCCTAGATGTGAATAGAGGCGTTTGGCATAGATGCAGGTACCCAGTATGACCCACAAGCAAGGCAACAATAGCGAAGAAACGATCACCCACTTTGGCTTTCAAAATGTCGCCGAAAGTGAGAAGGCCAGTAAGGTCGCAGAAGTATTTCACTCTGTCGCCGGTCGTTATGACTTGATGAACGATGTGTTATCCGGCGGTATGCACCGCTTGTGGAAGCGCTTTACCATTGAGCTTTCTGGTGTGCGCACTGGAAATAAGGTGCTGGACATTGCCGGTGGCACGGGCGACTTAACGCGCAAGTTTTCGCGCTTGGTAGGTGCCGAAGGGCAAGTGGTGCTGGCGGATATTAACGACTCCATGCTTAAAGTAGGACGTAATCGTCTGTTAGATAAAGGCATCAGCGGCAATGTGCATTTTGTGCAGGCCAATGCCGAGTGCTTGCCGTTTCCGGATAACCATTTTGATGTGGTCACCATTGCCTTTGGCTTGCGCAACGTCACCCACAAAGACACCGCCATTGCCTCCATGCTGCGCGTGCTTAAGCCCGGTGGGCGTTTATTAGTGTTGGAGTTTTCTAAGCCGAAAAACCCCGTGCTATCCAAAATCTACGATACCTATTCGTTTAATTTCATGCCGCTAGCCGGTAAATTGATTACCAACGATGCGGACAGCTATCGCTACTTGGCTGAATCCATTCGCATGCATCCGGATCAGGAAACGCTTAAGGCGATGATGGAGGTCGCGGGCTTTGAGCGTGTGACCTACCACAATATGACCGGTGGTATTGTAGCCTTACACCGTGGTATCAAACCTTAATGATTAGCCAGTTTATCCTTGCCAGCATAGAAAATGGCTTGAATAGGTTGCTGCAAACTGACCCTCCGACCTTGCGCCGATTGCAAGCGCTGGCAGGTCAGGTTGTTGCGATACAGTCTAGCCAGCCCAGTTTCAGCCTTTACTTGATTATGCATGCCGAAGGCGTGCAACTGGCGCAGCGTTGGGAAGCTCCGGCTCACTGCACGCTCAGCACAACAGCTAGCCAGCTGGTTAATCTAGGCATCAGCCAAGAAAAAACCCGCATTCTGCATCAGGCAGGATTAAGTATTGAGGGAAACAGTGGCTTGCTGATGGAGTTTGCCCAGATTCTGGAAGACATGCAGCTGGATTGGCAGTACCTGCTGCATACTTGGCTCGGTCCTGTGGCTGCCGGTTTAATCAGTAGCCATGTTATTCAGCGCGGCAGCTGGCTCAAACAGAATGCGGGCAGTTTAAAGGCGAGCTTGGCTGATTACTTGGCTGAGGAAACCCGCCTGCTGGTGGGGCAAAAGGAAGCTCAGGTACGCTTTAATGAGCTAGACCAGTTAAAGTTACAGCTTGATCGTCTTGAAGCGCGCACAGCTCTTATCTCTCAACGGATTTCGTCCACACTATGAAATTATTGGCCATTCGTCGTCTGCTCCGTATTCTTTGGGTCGTTATTCGCTACCGCTTAGATGATGTTTTGTTTGCCCTACCTTTGCCTTGGTTTATAGCCTTATTTAAGTGGTTGTTGCCATGGCGCTGGTTTCGTTTTAGCGCTAATCCACGTCAACGCGGTGAGGCCTTGCGTTTGGCGATGGAAGACTTAGGGCCAGTATTTATTAAGTTTGGCCAGATTTTGTCCACACGTCGTGATTTATTACCACCCGATATGGCAGATGAACTGGCTAAACTGCAAGACAAGGTCCCGCCTTTTTCCAGCAAGCTGGCCCGCAAACTGATTGAGTCAGAACTAGGTGATAGTGTTGAAAACCTGTTCCGTCAATTTAGCGCAGAGCCACTGGCGTCTGCCTCCATCGCGCAGGTGCATACGGCGCAGTTAAAAACGGGTGAGGATGTAGTAGTTAAGGTGATTCGCCCTAATTTGCGTCCTATTATTGCGCAGGATATTGCTTGGCTGTTCTGGCTGGCTAAAATGGCGGAGTCTGCGTCTGCAGAGGCGCGTCGCTTGCGCCCAATGGAAGTAGTTAGTGATTATGAAAAAACCATCTATGACGAGCTGGACTTGCAACGTGAGGCAGCCAATGCCAGTCAGTTAAGACGCAACTTTGATGGCTCAGATATCCTTTACGTACCCAAAATATACTGGCCGTTGTGTCGACAGAAAGTGCTGGTGATGGAGCGCGTCTACGGTATTCCGGTGACTGATATAGACACGCTTGTGGATCAGGGTACAGATTTAAAAAAGCTTGCTGAGCGTGGTGTGGAGATTTTCTTTACTCAGGTGTTTCGCGACAGTTTTTTCCATGCGGATATGCATCCGGGAAATATTTTTGTCAGCACCCGCACGCCCTGGGACCCGCAGTTTATCGCGATTGATTTTGGCATTATCGGCACGCTTACTACCCAAGACCAAGACTATTTGGCGCGCAACCTCTTGGCGTTCTTTAAACGTGATTACCACAAGGTGGCACAGCTGCATATCGATTCGGGTTGGGTGCCTAGCGATACCAAGGTCAATGAGTTGGAGGCTGCGATTCGGACAGTATGTGAACCGATTTTTGAGCGCCCTTTGAAGGATATTTCCTTCGGCCATTTGCTATTACGTTTGTTTCAGACAGCACGCCGTTTTAATATGGAGGTGCAGCCGCAGCTGGTGTTGCTGCAGAAAACCCTACTTAATATTGAGGGGCTGGGGCGACAACTGTATCCGGACTTGGATTTGTGGAGTACGGCGCAACCCTATTTAGAGCGTTGGATGCGTGAGCGTCACTCACCTAAAAACATCATGAAGCAGGCGCAGCAGCAAATCGAAAAATTACCGCATCTAGCTGCCATGATTCGGCAGCGCATCGATGCCCCTGTGGTGGTTGAGCAGAAGCAACCTACAAGCAGCTTTAATGTTATCGCGGCGCTGTTAGGTGCAGGATTGATTTTTTCAGCGGCGCATCTGGGTGTGCAGATTGAGCTCGGAGCTTGGCCACAGTGGTTAATGCTGGCTGCTGGGCTGTACTTGGTCAGCCGAGGTCGAGGATAAATTATGTCAGAACAATGGTTAGCCGAAATAAACTGGGACGAGCAGGGTCTAATTCCTGCGATTGCACAGGATTATCAAACCGGTCGCGTACTGATGGTGGCGTGGATGAATGCTGAATCCTTGCAGTTGAGTGTGCAGGAAGGACGCGCTATTTACTGGTCGCGCTCAAGGAAAAAACTTTGGCGTAAAGGCGAAGAGTCCGGTCATGTGCAGAAACTGCATGAAGTGCGCCTAGATTGTGATGCAGATGTTATTATTCTGCAGGTCGAACAGCTTGGCGGCATAGCCTGTCACACAGGAAGGCATAGTTGTTTTTATCGGGTTTTACAAGATGGCCAGTGGGTTAGCGTAGAATCGGTTTTGAAAGATCCACATGAGATATATCAAGGCGGCAAAGCATGACTGCTCATACACTTGAACGCATAGCTGAGGTTCTAGAGGCACGCAAAAATGCTGCGCCGGAAAGCTCCTATGTGGCCAGCCTCTATCATAAGGGGCTGAATAAAATACTGGAGAAAGTTGGCGAAGAAGCAGTGGAAACTATTTTGGCTGCTAAAGACGCACAACACAGCCAGGATATGACTGAGGTTATTTATGAAACCGCAGATCTTTGGTTTCATAGCATGTTGATGTTGTCTGCGCTTAATATACCTGCGCAGCATGTGTTTGATGAGTTAGAACGCCGCTTTGGTCTGTCCGGACATGCGGAAAAAGCAGCAAGAACAGAATCTTAATAAAAGAAAGAGGTACTAGCTATGGGTGGCATTGGTGTTTGGCAGTTATTAATAGTCTTGGCGATCGTGGTGTTATTGTTTGGCACTAAGCGCTTGAAAAGTTTGGGTTCTGATGTCGGTGGAGCTGTAAAAGGCTTTCGTAAGGCGATGGAAACTGAAGAAGAAAAAGCTAGCGTAAATCACGAAGCAACTGGACAGACCTATGAGTCGAAAATCCATGAAGCTGAAGAAGAAAAATCAACCAAATCCTAAGTAGTCTATATGTTTGATATTGGTTTTACTGAGCTTTTATTAGTGGGTTTGGTAGCGCTATTGGTCTTGGGGCCGGAGCGTTTGCCTACTGCTGCGCGCATGGCTGGTTTGTGGATCGGCAGGCTCAAGCGTGGCTTTACCAATATCAGAGAAGAGGTTGAGCGTGAAATTGGTGCCGATGAAATTCGTCGCCAGCTACATAATGAAGATATCTTGGCTAAAGAGCGCAAGGTGATTGGGGAAACAATTGAGCAGACTAAGCAAAGTATCTTGCAGGGCAGTAAAGCCATGGAAGATACGGTGATGTCAGTAAAAACCGCTACACAGTTGCAGTCGTCGTTAGCCCAAGAGCAGCCCCAATCTGTAGAGCAGAGTAAAGATGAGTCAAAAAACTGATACCGGAAGTATGCCGCTAGTCGCGCATCTTACTGAATTACGCAACCGTGTCTTGCGCTCTGTTGTTGCAGTGTTGGTAGTATTTCTGTGTCTGTTTTATTTTGCGCAGGAAATTTATGCATTAGTATCAGCGCCTTTACGTGTCTACCTGCCAGAAGGCGCTACCATGATTGCTACGGGCGTAGCTTCACCTTTCTTTACGCCTTTTAAGCTCACTATGGTGGTCTCTGTCTTTGTGACAATTCCCTATATTCTGCATCAGGTTTGGGGCTTTATTGCGCCTGGACTGTATCAGCGGGAAAAGCGTATCGCTGTGCCTTTGTTGGTATCGAGCATCTTTTTATACTATGCCGGAATGGCCTTTGCTTACTTTGTCGTCTTCCCGATCATGTTCGGGTTTTTTGCTAGCGTGACTCCTGCGGGCGTGGCAATGATGACGGATATTGGCCAGTATCTTGATTTTGTCTTAACGATCTTTTTTGCGTTTGGTGTGGCTTTTGAAATACCTGTAGCAACTTTTTTGTTGATTTGGGTGGGCGTAGTTGATGTTGCTACGCTAAGAAAAAGCCGACCTTATGTGGTGGTGGGCTGCTTTGTGGTGGGAATGGTGCTGACCCCACCCGATGTGTTTTCGCAGACGTTACTCGCCTTACCTATGTGGTTTTTGTTTGAGGTTGGTTTGATTTTTGGTGGCTTGGCAATTAAAGACCGTGCCAAGGCTGAAGCAGCTGAGTCAGATGAAAGTTTAGATGAATCTAATCCTGTTTGAACCGCAGGACTTTGTTGCTGAGCAGCAAGCGGTTATCCAGGGGCGACGCCTGCAACACCTCTTACAGACCCACAATGCTGAACCCGGTCAGCAATTTCGTGCTGGCGTACTCAATGGCATGATGGGACAGGCAGAGCTGCTGAGCATCAGTAGCGAACAAGCGCTGTTTCACCTGTCGCTAGATTCAATCCCTCCAGAAAAACTCCCTATTACACTGATACTGGCTTTACCGCGTCCGAAAATGCTGCGCCGTATTTTACAAACTGTTGCAAGCATGGGTGTTGCTAGGCTGATTTTGGTCAATAGCTTTCGGGTTGAGAAAAGTTTTTGGCAAACGCCTTTTTTACAGCCCGAGGCTGTGCATGAGCAGCTTATCCTCGGCTTGGAGCAAGCTAAAGACACCGTATTGCCTGAGGTTATGCTAGAAAAACGCTTCAAGCCTTTCGTGGAAGATAGGCTGCCCCTGCTCAGTCAGAGCAGCGTCAAACTGGTTGCCCATCCGGGTGACTATGCTGTTTGTCCGCGCGCTTTAACTGAACCGGTAACCTTGGCGATTGGGCCAGAGGGTGGCTGGATTGAGTATGAAGTCGAAAAGCTGCTGCAGGCAGGTTTTACACCTGTGCAGCTAGGAGAGCGTATTTTAAGAGTTGAGATAGCAGTGACGGCGTTGCTGGCGAGGCTTTTTTAATAGCGCTTTAGTTACTTTTAACCCGCTCTGGAAAAACCTGGCTCCAGCGGGTAAACCCACCATCCATGCTATACACTTCACTGAAATCTTGACTGTGCAGATAAGCCGCTGCGCTTTGACTGGCATGACCGTGGTAGCAAACCACAATGGTCGGTGCATCGAAGTCAGCTTGTTGTATAAAGCTGGCTACTGAGTGGTTATCCAGATGGATTGAGTTAGGAATGTGTCCTTGACTGAAGCTGTTTTCGTCGCGTACATCGACAATAATCGCCCCTTGTTCCAGTAGTTTGGCGGTGTCTTCAACACTGATGTAACTAAAACTCTGCATGATGTTATTTAAATTCCTGTTGATTGGTTGACGCGTCTAGTCAGTAAAATACTCAGCAGTTGGTACATTTATAGCGATGAAATTGCTGCGTATGTAAATCATAGAGGGTCATCTTTCCGCCCCAGACACAACCGGTATCTAGGGCAATGGCATTGGCTTCTGTGCTACGACCTTTTAAAGCGGCCCAGTGACCAAAAATAACCCTGTGTTGCGCCAGAACCTTGCTGGGGTAGCTAAACCAAGGAGCAAAGCCAGTGGGTGCCTTTTTAGGACCCTGTTTGTTGCTGAAGTTCAGCATGCCATCAGCGTTACAAAAGCGCATGCGGGTAAAATAGTTGGTAATGAGGCGTAAGCGTGGCAAACCTTCTAGCTCGTCCGCCCACTGAGCAGGCTCATCGCCATACATATGGAGTAGAAAGTCACTGGCTGTCTGTTCGTCGCGTAATACGTGCTCGACTTCATGTGCGTAGGATAACGCTTGCGGCAACGTCCATTGCGGTGGAATACCTGCATGGACTAGGCAGCTGTTGAGTTCGGCATCGTAGTGCAGCAGTTTTTGCTGTCTTAACCAGTCCAGCAGTATCGGGCCATCTTCTGCTTCAATGATTTCAGCGATGGTGTCTTTGCGCTTTAGAAATTGAGGATGGTAAGCCGCTGCCAGTAAATGCAAGTCATGGTTGCCTAGTACAACAGTCAGTGCTTGGCGTATGGAGTATAAAAATCTAAGGGTGGCTAAAGAGTCTGGGCCGCGGTTAACTAGATCGCCTACGAGCCAAAGCTTATCCTGCTCGGGATTAAACTGCACACGTTGCAATAGGGTCTGCAAAGGCGTTAAGCAGCCTTGCAAATCACCTATGGCATAGACCGTCATTAGTGTAAAACTCCCGGGCGCGCCAAGGTGAATGCAGCGATTGGGGCATCAAACTCTTGGCCGTCGAGGGTCTGCATGCCAAAACTGCCGTACATGCTACCCACCTCTGTATTGAGTAAGGTGCCGCTGCTGTAGCGATACTCTGTTTGCGGTTCGATGGTGGGCTGTTCGCCGACCACGCCATCACCGCGCACTTCTTGGGTTTTTCCTTGGCCGTCGGTAATTATCCAGTGACGGGTTAGCAGTTGCACGGGGGTGTTGCTTTGGTTGTGGACCACGATGTCATAAGCAAAAACAAAGCGGTTTTCTTCCGGCTGGGACTGCTCAGCCAGAAAACGGGTGGTGACGCTCACGTCAATTTTTGGTATTGCGATACTCATCAATAATCAAGCCTTGTTTAATAAAGCCAACTGATCGGCAAGGCGCACAAAGGCGGCTAGGTCTAATTGTTCGGGACGTTTAGTGCTGTCTACATCGGCAGCTATAATGGCCGATTCAGGTAGTAAGTTTTTTAAGGTGTTGCGAATGGTTTTGCGGCGCTGGTTAAAGGCCTCGCGCACAACCCGCTGTAGCGCTTGATAGTCTTGCGCTGGGTGCGGCAGCACCTTGTGTGGTGTCAGGCGGACGATAGCGGAGTCTACTTTGGGTGCGGGGGTAAAAGCACCAGGGCCAACGTTAAATAAGTGCTCAACTTGGCAATGGTACTGCACCATAATTGATAAACGTCCCCAATCGCCGTTGCCGTGCACAGCACTCATACGCTTAACGACTTCTTTTTGCAGCATGAAGTGCATGTCGCGCAGTAGGTGAGCGTGACTCAGCAGGTGGAATATTAGCGGTGTGGAAATATTGTAGGGCAGGTTGCCCACCACTCTGATGCTGGCTGGGGTGGTGGTCAGGCTGGCAAAGTCGAACTTTAATGCATCACCTTCATGCAGACGAAAATTTTCTTTTAAGCCAAAGCGCAGTTTAAGCATGGGGAGTAAGTCTTTATCAAGCTCGATGACATCCAGTTGCGTACCGCTGCTGACTAAGCTTTCGGTTAGCGCGCCTTGTCCGGGCCCAATTTCAACTATATGTTCGCTGGCTTGTGGGTGAATTGCGCGTATAATTCGATCGATAACGGCGGTGTCGTGTAGAAAGTTCTGCCCGAAACGTTTACGTGCTTTATGCAGATATAATTCAGCCATGCCAAGCTCCAAAAAAGTAGTGCTCTAGTTTAACAAAAATTGCTCGTGCCGGTTAGACGCATTGCAGTTGAACAGAGAAAAATATACCTTGTTGCTTGCTGTGAAGCTGACTTTCTGCTATAAAGTCCGACTCTTTACGGGGGTGCTCTGAATTGATTAAAAATATTCGGACCGGCCGTACTAAGATTGGTTATAAAATAGCCGTTTTAGCTGTATGGGAAACTGAGGTTTCCAATATTTAACCGTTTAACTAAGTTTCAACAGCCAACCCATGCCGGGTTGTGCATGTGGTTTCTAGAGGGCTGAGGCATGTCAAAAGTTTGTCAAGTAACCGGTAAGGGTCCGGTTACGGGAAATAAAGTTTCCCACGCCATGAACAAAACCCGCCGTCGTTTTTTGCCAAACCTGCAGTACCATCGTTTCTGGGTTGAATCCGAGAAGCGTTTCGTGCGTTTGCGCGTAACTGCTAAAGGCATGCGCATAATCGACAAGCGCGGCATTGATACAGTATTGACTGAGCTGCGTGCGCGCGGCGTTAAAGTATAGGGAGTTTTCTGATGCGTGATTTAATTCGTTTAATTTCTAGCGCTGGTACAGGTCATTTCTATACTACCGACAAGAACAAGCGTACTACTCCGGAAAAACTTGAGATCAAGAAATTTGATCCAGTTATTCGTAAGCACGTGATTTACAAGGAAGGCAAAATCAAGTAATTGATTAGCCTGCCCCAAAAAGCCCGCCTCAGTGCGGGCTTTTTAGTATCTGCAATTGGCATTTTGTAGGCGCTGTAGTACAAAGGGGTTTAAGGGAGTGCTTTATCAGGGAAGGATAATGTCTAAGAAAGCCTATGTTCCGTTGCGCATATTCCAGCGGTTTATGCGCGTCAGTGTGCGTCGGTTAAAGGTTGGGTTGCTGCGGCTTTGGCTGAGTAAGACCTGTCTTTTGTGTGATGCGGCGATAATTGGTGAGCAGCCAATTTGTGAGCCTTGTAAGTTGGATTTGCCTTGGTTGCAGCATGGATGCCAATTCTGTGCTTTACCTGTTCCTGCCGGCGAGCGCAGTTGCCATCAATGCCAGCAGCAATTACAGCCCTTTCGTCAGGCTGCGGCTGCTTGGTCTTATGACTTTCCGGTTAACACGTTAATCAGTCGTTTTAAATATAATAGTCAATGGCCTTATGGTCGGTTGCTGGCGCAAATGTTGGCTGAGTATCTTGAGTTTGAGTATCAAGAGGGTAGGTTGATTAAAGCGGATTATTTGCTTGCTGTGCCTTTGGCGAATAAACGGCAACGCCAGCGTGGTTATAATCAGGCGCAGATGATTGCTCAGTGGCTGAGCAGGGATTTGCACATTCCTTTGCTGTATAAAGCCGCGCAACGAATCCGTTATACCAGTATCCAGCAGGGCTTAACGGCCAGTCAGCGTCATAGCAATATGCGTAATGCATTTCGTATTGTTCAGCCTGAACAGGTTGTTGGGCGGCACATTGCTATAGTGGATGATGTGCTTACTACTGGGGCTACTTGCGCAGCTTTGACGCGCAGTTTGTTGGCGGCGGGTGCAAGTAGGGTGGATGTGTATTGTTTGGCGCGTACGGGCTTTGCTGCTGGGTAGTGTTTTTTTTGTTTGGTGTGTGGGCGTTAGCTGTGGTGTGATTTTGTGGTATTTTTTGTTTATGCTGATGTTGTGCGGTCGCGTTCGCCGGTGCACATTACGTAAAGACGCCGCGAGTACGTCCCTGTAGGCTCTCTGCCGCCATCCGTGGCGGCAGAAGCTTTACTCCATGTTCACCGGCGAACGCTGGGTTTAGCTGTGGTGTGATTTTGTGGTATTTGTTTTATTAAGGCTGGTCCAGGGTTGTTGGTTTGGGGTGATATAGCTGGTAGTTGTGCAGTAAAGCATTTGTCGCCATGGATGGCGACAATGAGCTTACAGGGATGTACTTGCAGCGTCTTTACGGAACAACTGCCAGCTATATAAAGCAGCAGCTAAGTAATGGTAAAGCAAAAAAGCAAGTGTGAACCCGTTTAATCCCAGGCAAACAGTTGTTTTGCATTGTGGGTGGTGTGTTGGGCTAATTGTGTGGCTGGAATATCGAATAACGGTGCTAATTCAGTGCAGATCGGCGGCAGGTTTGTGGGGCTGTTGCGTTGCCCAGCAGCAAAGGCGGGTGCCATGTCAGGGCTGTCGGTTTCTAACACAATACTCGCTAACGGCAGGCGCGGTAGCATTGCACGTAGTTTGCTCGCATTAGGCCAGGTGTAAGCACCACCAATGCCGAGTAGAAAGCCTAACTTGATATATTCCAATGCTTGTTCATAACTGCCGCTAAACGCATGGACGATGCCACCACGTGGTAGTGCATGTTGCTTAAGTAGTTGGATGACTTCGGCGTGGGCTTTACGAACGTGCAAAATGACTGGTAAGGCAAATTCTTTAGCCAGCTTTAATTGCTCAGTGAAATAAAATAGCTGCTGCTGGCGGTCAAGCTTAGGCAAGTAATAATCTAGACCTATCTCGCCAATCGCGCAGAGCCTTGGATGCTGTTGATGATTGCTCAGTTGTTGGCGCAGTTGTTGTAAATCATCAGGCTGGTGTTCGCTTAAAAAATAGGGGTGTAAACCAAAGCTGCCATAAAGCTGTGGTTGTTCCGTATTTTCGACTAGTTGCCATAGTCTAGCCCAGTGCTCCCGCGTCACAGCGGCTAAGACTAGCTTGGTGACGCCCAGTTGGTGACAGGCGGCGAGTACCTGAGTGCGGTCTGAGTCGAACTGGGGGAAGTCTAAGTGGCAATGACTATCAATGAGTTGCATAGAATTAACCCTGACATAGCCAGTGTAGATAGCGACCTAGTGGGCCGAGAGTGGGGTGGCGGCGGTAGTTTAGTTCGGTAGTAATGAGTTCTTCGTCGGTGATTTTTTGCCGAATTTCGGGGCGCATATAATCATGGAATACACGAATACCACTGCGCGCTTTGATGTGCCAGCCTTGGTTGTTGAGTTGCTGGGCTAACAACTGCTGGTCAATAGGCTGTTGTGGCGTTAGTCCACCTGCATCGCCGGCATACTGTTGTTTTTTTAGCTTACGCAAATTGCCTTTTACTAGATTTTGAAAAATCAGTGCATCTTTGTTGTAAAAGGCCAAAGACAACCAGCCATCTGGTTTCAGCAATGGGCGCATGGCTGCTGTTAATGCGTAGGGCTCGGCAAGCCATTCGAGTACCGCGTGACAGAGGATTAGGTCGAAGGGTTGCTGCTGTTGTTGGCAGATGTGTTGCCAGTCGGCATGGATAAATTCAGCGGTGCAGTTCGCGTTAGCAAAGTTCAGCTTAGCTTGCTCAAGCATGGCGATAGAAGGTTCGGCAAGGACGAGCTGATGGCCTTGTTGGGCTAACCAGAGGGAAATATGGCCTAGCCCTGCGCCTATGTCTAAAATCCGCAGCGGCGTGCGCTGGGGCAGCGCTTCAGTTAGGTCGGCTTGTAATACCGCTAGGCGAATAGCGCCTTTATTGCCGCCGTATATTTTTTCGGCAAAGCGTACAGCCAAGTCATCAAAATGGTGGTCATGCATAGTTTTCAACGTATTTTAAAGCCCCATGCGCCACCAAGGACGTTTGGGCGCGGGTTTGTCTTTTAATGGGCATTCGTGGCGCTTGCCGTAGTCGTCTAGCTGGCATGGGCGAATACGGCGGCGTTCGGCAAGCGTGGTTTGCCGTAGATGAATGACGATGCTGTCGGAGTGTGCGATTGAGTCGCCAGCGGCATTTAAAATATGGACTGCTAGGCTATGCGTGCCGCGGTCGATGTCTGTTGCCTGCCATGTGGTGCTTTGACTGCTGTCGCCAAACGCTGCGCCGTCTAGCCAGAGCTGGTATGTGTGTTCCGGCAAAAGTGGCGGGTTGCTAGAGACGGTGATGCTGAAGCTGCGATCATTGGCTAGAAAGGTGCTGTCATGCGTGGGACTGGTGATCTGCAATTGGCTATAAATTTGCGGGCGTTCGGTTTTTTGTTCGCTGGCCGTGTTATTGGGTTTGTTGACCGGCTTAACTGGAGTGACGGGCAGGCTGTTAATCGGCTTTAGTTTTAGCGATGTAGCAGGCTGTTGTTGTGTGGGCGGGGTGTCGGTATAGACGCGCTGTCCGTTTTCGTCGGTGTAGCTATATATGGGGCCAGCAAACACCGGCTGACCGATTAGCAGGGCAGGAAGAATACAGCTTAGTAATAACCGAACGAACACAGTTAGGGAGCCCCGCGTCGGCTAGGGGCGTTAATATGAGTGCGTTGGACGTTGATTATTTGTGCAGCAGTTTGTTGCACAATTGTATCGCCCGATAAAACCTGCACCGCAATGCTGTGCTCACCACGATCTAAATTTTGTGCCATCAGCGACAGGCTGTTGCTTGGGCTGCCATGTGCTTGCCCGTCAACGATTAACTGTAGGCGATGCTGCGCGCGCAGCTGTGGCTCAATAATCACATTGACTATAAAGCTGCCATTGTTTGCGCGAATTGCTTCGGCATTGGGTAGTAGGAGGCTAAGTTGGCGGTAGGCTTGTGCTTCAGCATCAGCGTCTGTTTCTTCAGGCGTAGGCTTTTGCGTTTTGGGTGTGCGTGTTGTGGGGGCAGGTAAGCTGTTTATTGCCGGTAACTGAACACGCTCAGCATCAATCTGCTCGGGCGGGTTGTCGGTATAAACAGTATTGCCATGAGCGTCAACGTATCGGTAAACCTGCGCCAGCGCTTGGTTAGTAATCAGGCAACAGGTGAGAGCAAGTATTGATAAACGCATCATAATCTCCTTAAAAGGGTACGCAGCAAAATCAGTTTAATGCTGTGAAAATACTAGAAACTGATTACGTACTTTGCTTTGAGCTGGCTCTGCATTTTATCCGATAGCTAGCAAAGCAATGTTAACACAGGCACGTTTAGGGTTTTATTCTTTGTGTGGCAACTGATTGACCGTAGTTGTCGCGCTGGTATGATTTATCCTTTGTGATGCTATGCCTCAAGCCTTACACTATGAGCTTTGCACGCCCCTTTTTGGAGAACCAGATGTTAAAGTCGCTCGAATTGATAGAACAGCACAAAGTGAAATGGATTGATCTGCGTTTTACCGATATCCGCGGCCAACAACACCATCTGACTATGCCAGCACGGGATGCTGACGAAGAGTTTTTCGAAGAAGGGAAAATGTTTGATGGCTCTTCAATGCCAGGTTGGAAGGGTATTGAAGCCTCGGACATGATCCTGCTGCCTGACGACAGTACCGCGGTACTGGATCCTTTCACTGAAGAAAAAACCCTGATTTTGGTTTGTGATGTCATCGAACCATCAACCATGCAAGGCTATGATCGTGATCCGCGTGCTATTGCACAGCGCGCTGAGGATTACCTTAAGTCGACAGGCATAGGCGACACGGTTTTTATTGGTCCTGAGCCGGAGTTTTTTATCTTTGATCAGGTTCAGTACAAGTCGGATATGTCCGGCGCTATGTTTAAAATTCATTCAGCCCAAGCAGCCTGGAGCAGTGATGCACAGCTTGAGCGTGGCAGCCGGGGACATCATATTGCTGTGCGTGGTGGTTATATGCCCACAGCGCCTAATGATCAAGACCATGAAATTCGCACGGCCATGTGCAATGCCTTGGAAGAAATGGGGCAGCAGGTTGAGGTGCACCACCATGAGGTGGCAACGGCTGGACAAAATGAAATCGGTGTTAAATTTAATACCCTGGTCGCCAAAGCCGATGAGGTGCAAACCTTAAAGTATGTGGTGCGTAATGTGGCGGATGCTTATGGCCGTACTGCTACATTTATGCCTAAGCCGCTGCACGGTGATAACGGCTCAGGCATGCATGTGCACATGTCTATTATCGCAGAAGGTAAAAACGTGTTTGCCGGTGAAGGCTATTCTGGGCTTTCGGATCAGGCACTGTATTTTATTGGCGGTATTATTAAACACGCCAAAGCGTTGAATGCTTTAACCAACCCATCGACCAACTCGTACAAACGCTTGGTGCCGGGTTTTGAAGCGCCTGTAATGCTGGCCTATTCAGCACGTAACCGCTCAGCGTCCATACGAATTCCCTATGTTACCAGCCCGAAAGCGCGCCGTATTGAAGCGCGTTTCCCCGATCCTTCGGCGAACCCCTATCTGGCGTTTGCCGCGCTGCTAATGGCCGGTTTGGACGGTATTCAAAACCGTATCCATCCGGGCGATGCAGCAGATAAAAATCTTTACGATCTACCCCCTGAAGAGTCCAAGCATATTCCGCAGGTGTGCGGCAGTTTAAGTGAAGCCATGGCGGCGTTGGATGACGACCGTGATTTCTTACTGCGTGGCGGAGTATTCAGCAATGACTTTATTGATGCCTACCTTGAACTTAAAGCAGCGGAAGACTTGCGCGTGCGCACCTTCGTGCATCCGCTTGAGTATGAGCTTTACTACAGCTGCTAATGTGCAGTCTACATAAAACTCAGTAGCCAGAAACAAAAAAGCCCCGATTAAGGGGCTTTTTATTACGTTGCAATATCTTGAATTTATCTGGTGGGCCTAGCTGGACTCGAACCAGCGACCAATGGATTATGAGTCCACTGCTCTAACCAACTGAGCTATAGGCCCTTTTGCAGCGCCTAATTATACCTAGCCTTGGCTATGACGCAAGATAATTCAGTGTAGGCGATGCAATGTGAGTGATACGTACTGGTGGTTTAGTGCTTTGTTCCCGAAACAAAATCATCCAGCTGCTGCTGGCGCTGGTTGAGCAGGTCTCTGGCGCGTTCGGCATCCTGCATGGTTTGTTTGGCGCGGCTAAGGTAATCAAGCGGGATTTGACTGTCGGGTTGGGGCTGTTTGTCCTCTTTGGTTTTTTGGGCAGGCGTTGCTATGCTTTGGATAATGTTAGCGTTGGGATTGGTTTTTAGACGCTGTGCGGCTACGCCTTTGGGTGCTTTATCCGCTATGTGCCAGTTGCCTTGCGCGTCTTGCCACTTGTAGTAAACGGTTTTTTGTGCCGGCATTTTTGGTAGGCTGATTTTATTGCCGGGGAAGAAGTAGACAGCGACTGCCAATACTCCAAAAAGTAAAGCCAACTGGAATTTGAATTTTGTACTCATATTCTAATCCAGTAATTTTTGCAGTTTACGTGCTGATTTTAGGCTCGCTTCTTTATACTGCTCTTCCAGGCTGACAAAGCCAGCTTCGTAAGCGCGGCGCTCGGCTTTGGGGAGATCTTTCCAAGCTTGATGAGTGGGTATGTTTTCGCAGGCCAGATAAACCAGTTGAAAAACCTGGTAGCTGTCCTGCTGGCTTAGCTCGTAATCGTAATGATCTAGCACCACTTTGATACGCAGACACAGTTCTACCCAAGGCGCTTGCTCATCGAGCAGACTACCTAATAAAATTTTAAGGTCGGCAGCTTGTTTGTCACGATTTTTTTGCTCTTGCTCAGCCTGTAGACGCTGATGATGCCATAATTTGCGCCACAGGTTTAAGGCATGCCAGCTGAGCGCCAAGCAAATGGTAGTACCTATTATTATTACTAGAATCAATTGATTGGACATTGTTGCTCCAGAAGTACTATCAGTTACGCAGAGATATTTGGGTGTGGGCAGTGCCAGCATCGATGCACAGTATATGGCCTTGGTTGCGTAACTGCGCTTAGATATTGGTTGCTGCCAGCGAGGGTTTATTGTTTAGATGGCAAGCTAACTAGGGTAACTAGGGCAGCGGCCCATTAGCAGCCGCAGCCTAGGTATTTAAGCAAGCTGTCTAAATGAGTCCAGCAGCGCAGGTACACCCGGGAACATGCCAATCAGCGCCATCACACTCACCAGTACTGCAAAAGTAATGGCGGGGATAATCCAGCGGTCGGTGCGGCTGAGTTGGCTGCAACGTTCTTTGTCGCCAATAATGCCTAAGTTGTCCAATAGCATGGTTAGCGACCAACCAAATACTGGATTTACCAACGCTGAGCTAAATACCACAATGGCGGCTGACTGTGAGGTTTTACCTTCGCGAGTCATTTGCATGCCGGCTTCAAGCAAAGGCAAATACACACCCACAATTAAAGCAATGCTCAATACAGGTGGCCAGATCGCTATGTCAATTGGGTAGCCGATTACTGCAACAGCGACACAAAGAATACCTGTTAGCACGGCGCCGCCGACAATGGGCCGCTTAGCGATGGCTGCGGGTACTAGGTACGTACCCCAAGACGATGCGATATTGCCGCCACCAAGCAGTGTGCCTACCACTTGCCGTGCAGAAGCTACGCCCATGGTGTCATCAATATCCATAATGACCTTGCGCGCGCTTTGTGGGTAGTTAATTTGCTGGAAAATACGATGCCCTAAGAAATCTGGCGACCACATAGCTACTGCCAGTACAGCGAAGGGTGCTACAGCAATAAACTGCTCAATGCTTGGCAGGCCCAGCTGCCAGCCGGTAGTTTCACCCCACCAATAAGCTGGGTTCATATTGGGTAGGCTTGGTTCAGTAGTAAACTCGAAAGGCGCGCCTAAGACAAATGCGATAATGGCGGCACACGCAGAGCCGATTGGAATAGACAGCCAGCGCTTACCAATATGCTCAAGGTAGGCGTACATGATCACCGCAAACAGAACCACAATAAATGCAATGTAGCCTTTGTCAAAGCCGTCAGCCCAGCTAAATAGCTTACCGATTTGCGTAGTGACACCGACAAAGCCCAGATACAACAGTAGACCGCCGGCTACACCATCTCCGGTCAGGCGTGCAAGCAGACTGCCGCCTTTAAATAGCGTCAAGGCAAAGCCGAATACACCAATCAAAATGCCCAAGGCCATGGGATGACCACCCGAGGCAACAATCAAAGGAATAAGCGGAATAAGAGGACCATGCGTTCCGGCAAGGTTGGCGCTGGGCAGTAAAAAGCCAGAAAAAAGGATAACGAATAGTACTGCGGCAATAATCATTTCAAAGCGAACGTTTTCAATGACAAAGGCGTTAGATAAGCCCAGTGGTGCGGCAAAGGTTGAGACCACTGCCGCTACCATAACAATCTTACCTATGGTTGCAGCAACCGCAGGCACCCAGTCTTCGTACTCAAAGCGATAGTCATGCCCTGGTAGGTTAGGTCGCCAGCGACGCGGGCTCATAATGCTAAGTTCGTGTTCTAAATAATCCGCGCGGTTAACAAACTCAGAGCTGGGTTTATGTAGCTCTTTATAGTTGTAAGTTTCGTCTTCTTTCATTTTGTAAAATTCTTAACTGAGTTGGACAGGCACAAAAAAAGCGCATCCTAGTCTTTGATGACGAGAATGGCCGGTTAGGTTTGTTGTGGATTATTGTTTTTGTTATGGATACGCTGAGCGTAACGAGAAGTGCGTAATTTGAAGTACGCAGAAAAAGCGTGGCAATACTCTATTTGTATGCTTAGCAAGTCAATAATTAGCAGGGTTACTTTAGTCGTAGTCGGGAGTGTTTGGCAGGCAAAAAAATACCCCGCCTAGGCGGGGTATTGGGAGTTACTCATCCAAGAAGGAGCGCAAATGCTCGCTGCGTGATGGATGTCGAAGCTTGCGCAGTGCTTTGGCTTCGATTTGACGAATACGTTCACGGGTAACGTCGAATTGGCGACCGACCTCTTCCAAGGTATGGTCGGTATTCATGTCAATACCAAAGCGCATGCGTAGCACCTTGGCCTCGCGCTCGGTTAAGCCGGATAACACATCTTGCGTGGCTTCTTTGAGGTTTGAGGTTGTTGCGATGTCCACCGGAGACTGCATGGTGACGTCTTCGATAAAGTCGCCCAAGTGTGAGTCTTCATCATCACCAATGGGGGTTTCCATCGAAATGGGCTCTTTAGCAATTTTAAGTACTTTACGGATACGGTCTTCAGGAAGCTCCATACGTATGCCTAATTCTTCAGGAGTAGGCTCACGACCCATTTCCTGCAGCATTTGGCGGGAGATACGATTGAGTTTGTTGATGGTTTCAATCATATGCACCGGAATACGGATGGTGCGTGCTTGGTCAGCAATGGAGCGGGTAATGGCTTGACGGATCCACCAGGTTGCATAAGTGGAAAATTTGTAGCCGCGACGGTATTCAAACTTGTCGACCGCTTTCATCAGACCGATATTACCCTCTTGAATTAGATCGAGGAACTGCAAGCCGCGGTTGGTGTATTTCTTAGCGATAGAAATTACCAAACGTAGGTTCGCCTCGACCATGTCTTTTTTCGCGCGACGTGCCTTTGCTTCGCCAATGGACATGCGGCGGTTAATGTCTTTAATTTCCGCTACCGTCAACTGGCTGCTGGCTTCCAGTTCCGTCAATATATTTTGATGGCGCTGAATGTCAGCAACGAAGTTGGCTAGGTTTTCTGCGTAACGTGACTTTCCTTGGCTGAGTTTGTTAGCCCACTCAAGATTGGTTTCATTACCTGGGAAGTGCTTGAGGAAGTCAGTGCGTGGCATTTTTGCGTCACGCACACAAAGTTGCATGATTGCTCGTTCATGATGGCGAATCTGCTGCAGTGTTTGGCGGATTTGCTCAATCAGTGCGTCATATACCTTTGGCGTAAACTTAAACGGCATGAATAACTCGCCGAGTTCGCTTAGTGCGGTTACAGCGGCTTTACTGCTACGTTTGTTTTTGCTTAGGGTTTTATTAACTACGGCAAGCTGAGCTTCCAAGGCAGCAATACGCTGTTTGGCTTCTTCCGGGTCCGGACCGTTTTCAGTGGTCTCTTCTTCCTCGGCAGAGTCATCCTCTTCTTCTTCATCCTCTTCATCTTTACTGGAGGAGTCTTTCTTGCTGACAGCGGGCTGAGCAACAACCGGAGTTGCAGGCTCGGGAATGCTGTCGTCGGGATCTATGTAACCAGTAAAAATATCGCTGATGCGACCGCTTTCTTCGATAATACGATTGAAGTCGGCCGCTATTGAGGCCACTGAACCGGGGTAGTGAGCAACAGCATGTACGACTTCACGAATGCCTTCTTCGATACGCTTGGCGATTTCAATTTCGCCTTCGCGCGTCAGTAGCTCAACTGTTCCCATTTCGCGCATGTACATGCGCACAGGGTCAGTGGTGCGGCCAATATCAGTTTCTACAGCAGCGAGTGCAGCCGCAGCTTCTTCGGCGGCGGCTTCGTCAGTGTCATCAGATTCGGCCATTAACAGGGCGTCGGCGTCGGGCGCAACTTCAAAAACGTTGATACCAACATCGTTGATCATGCTGATAATATCTTCGACCTGTTCAGGGTCGGAGATATCTTCTGGAAGATGATCATTCACCTCTGCGTAGGTGAGATAACCCTGCTCACGACCGCGGGCGATCAATTCTTTTAAACGGGATTGCTTTTGTGCTTGTGCGGACATATTACCTATCCATACTAGAGCTGGGCGGAGGAAAATTAAGTCGAGCATTATAGACGATGCAAGAGCCTAATTGCCAATTACCAGCAGATTACTGTTTCTTTTGCGCAAGTAGATCTCGTAAAAGCTGTTTTTCTTCGTCGCTTAGCTCTTGGGTGCGGGATCTGGCTATCAATTGTTGGATAGTGCGATCCCTTTGACGTTGAGATAAACGATCTATGGTGTCGAAAAACTGCTGTTCAAGGTTATCGGCACTAATTAACCATTCTTTTTCGGCTAAAGAGCGTAATAGACGCCCTTGTTCTGTACCGTGCCAGCGTGCAATAAGTTGGGGGTAGCCGATTTCTGGTGCTTTTTGTAGTGCCTCGAGTATTGAGACGAGCAATTGTGCATAAAGGTCATCTTCCGCAGCAAAATCCTTGCTGCGAGTTACTTTTTGGGCAAGCTGGGGGTGATGCAAAAGAGTGCGTAAGGCTGTCAGATTTGGGCTCTCTACGCTTTTCTGTGCATCACGGGATGGCTGCCGCTTGGGTTGTTGTCTAACAGGTGGTTGATAACTGCTGTGGCGGTTATCAGGGAACCTATCGCTAGGTTGTGCAGCATAGGCCTCCAACGGAGGGTAGTCTGGCGCTTGTTTAACGGTTGATTGGCTCTGACTATGCAAATGCTGTGTTGATATTTCGGTCAACTGACTCAGTTTCTGCTGCATCAGTTGGCGCAAGTGGGTGCTGGGGATTCGCTCTATGAGCGGTATGGCTGTGCTGGCTAAATGCGCCTTGCCTTCTAAGCTTTGTAGGTTGATTTCCTCACTCAGTTGGTTGAAAAAATAATCTGAGAGCGAGTAGGCCTGTCGGCTTAGTCTTGCTTGAAAGGCATCCACGCCTTCTTGGCGGATTAGGTCATCAGGATCGCAGCCTTCAGGTAAAAACATAAACTGCGCTTGTAAACCATCTTTCATATGCTCAAGCGCTGACTCCAGCGCGCGCCAGGCGGCTTTACGTCCAGCGTTATCGCCATCAAAACAAAAAATAATACGCGGCACGACGCGAAATAAACGCTTGATGTGCTCACCACTTGTGGATGTGCCGAGTGTGGCTACGGCATTGCGTAAGCCTTGTTGCGCCAGAGCGATCACATCCATGTAACCTTCGACAACAATGATTTCTGTGAGTTGGCGATTGAAACTACGAGCCTCGAATAGTCCGTATAACTCTTGGCTTTTGTGGAAGACGGGCGTTTCGGGCGAGTTTAAATATTTGGGTTTATCGTCACCCAATACGCGACCGCCAAAGCCCACTACCCGCCCGCGCGAGTCACGAATAGGGAAGATGATGCGGTCACGAAATCTATCATAGCGTCTTTTGCTTTCTTCGTTTTCGGCCAGTAGGCCAGCTTCAAGCAAGTGTTTTTCAAGGAGTTCGTCGGCACTAAAGTGTTTGCGCAGATTGTCCCAACCGGGTGGGGCAAAGCCTAGTTGAAAGTCTCTGGCGATAGCGCCGCTCAGACCGCGATTTTTTAAGTAATCGACGGCTGTTTGTCTGGTTGGGTGGCTTTTAAGTGCTTGTTGATAGTACTGGCTGGCTTCCTGCAAAATAGCGTAAAGAGGCGATTGTGCAGGTTGGCGTGGTCTGTTATCTCTGCTGTTCTGTTCGCGTGGTACGTCAACACCAATACGGCCGGCTAGAGTTTCAATTGCTTGCGGAAAATCCAGGTGGTCGTGATCCATCACAAAGCCCAGCGCATTGCCTCCAGCGCCGCAACCAAAGCAATAGTAAAACTGCTTGTCTGGGCTAACACTAAAGGACGGTGTTTTTTCTTGGTGAAAAGGGCAGCAAGCCATGTAATTGCGCCCGGACTTTTTTAATTGCACACGCTCGCTTACCACATCGATAATATCAGTGCGGTGTAGCAAATCGTCAATAAAGTCTTGTGGTATTAAACCGGCCATAGGCTACTTTTTTGTGTGCTTCTTTGGGTTTGTTGAGGCTTGCGAAGGATTTGGACACTCTGAAAGTGCTTAGCGAGGCGTTAGTCGGAACGCGAAGGCTTGGCAGAACAAGAGAGCCAGTTGGGCAGTGGTTAATATAGGTTGTTTGGCGCTAGAGCGCAAAAACCCGGACAAGTCCGGGTTTTTTGGCTGCGAATATCTATAACTCAGTATAGACGCTCGCGGCGACGTTGTTCGCGTTGTACTTTTTTGGCATGACGCTTTACGGCAGCTGCCGCTTTGCGTTTACGCTCTGCAGTTGGCTTTTCATAAAATTCGCGACTGCGCACTTCAGCAAGTACACCGGCTTTTTCGCAGGCGCGTTTGAAGCGACGCAGGGCAACGTCAAATGGTTCGTTGTCTTTTAGTTTGACAGCTGGCATTCAATTCGTACCTTCATCTGTGTCCGGTGGTTGATGTGCTTGCTCCGCAATTAACTGGAGTTAACGCACACCGCGTTTTAAGGGTTGCAGATAGTACCTAGTTTCTTTACAAAAAGCAAAGGAACGCTTTAAATAATTGGCTAGACATGGGGGTTTTTAAGAGCTGACAAAGAAACGTTGGCAGCTAAAAGCGACATTCTATTGCCGTTCGCCCCTTAAAGCCAATACTTTCGTGTGCAGCGTTGCGGGTGTGGCATTTACCGCTGCAATAGCTGGGCCGATATGCAGGTCGATACGCGAGAAAGCGCCTCGGCGAAATGGGCTTTTCATTGCTGAGCCGTCAATACGTGAAAAAAAGCTACCCCATAGCCCTGACAGAGCCATGGGGACTACGGGTACAGGGTTGGCTTGCAGGATGCGGCTAATACCAGGTCTAAAGGGCTGCATCTCACCATCGCGGGTGATGGCGCCTTCGGGGAAAATACCTACCAACTCACCGTTATCCAATGCTGCGCTGGCGTGTTGGAAGGCTTGTTCCATGAGCTGCGCGTTTTCTTTGGCAGGGGCAATTGGAATAGCGCCGCTATGGCGGAAAATAAAACCCAGTATCGGCGTCTTAAATATACGGTAATCCATGATAAAGCGTATCGGGCGTGGCGATGAACCCATCAGAATAACCGCATCGGCAAAGCTGACATGATTGGCGACTAAGATGGCTGGGCCTGACTCGGGAATGTGCTGCTTGCCGCTGATGCGTAGGCGGTAGATGGTTTTAATAAGCAGCCAAGCGATAAAGCGAATAAAAAACTCAGGCACTAAGCTGTAAATGTAGATGGCTACCGCGGCATTGATGAGCGCGGCTATCGCAAAAAGAGTGGGGATAGAGACGCCAGCCGTTAGCAAGATAACCGCGGCGATGGCGCCTAGCACCATAAATAGGGCGTTAAGGATGTTATTGGCCGCAATAATGCGCGCACGACTCTGTTCTGCGCTGCGCATTTGCACGAGCGCATACAATGGCACGATAAAAAAACCACCAAACAAGCCCAGCATAAAAAGGTCAAAGAAAACCCGCCACACGGCCCCATGGCCGAGTAAAAAACCAAGGCTGTGAACGGTCTCACCGACAAAGCCTACAGGCGCGGCAAAAAATAAATCCAAACCAAATAGGGTTAGGCCGATGGAGCCAAAGGGTACTAAGCCAATCTCCACTTGGTTGCCAGACAGGCGCTCGCACAGCAGTGAACCTAAACCAATGCCTAGAGTGAAAATGGCCAGCAGCGTAGTGACCAAAATCTCGTCACCACCCAAGACGTTTTTAGTTAAGCCCGGCAACTGCGTCAGAAACAGTGCACCGTACAGCCAGAACCAAGAAATGCCGAGAATAGATAAAAATACAGTGCGGTTTTGTCGCGCAAAACCAATATTGCGTAGCGTTTCAGTAATGGGATTGAGGCTGATGCGTAATTCAGGGGCGGGCGCTGGTGCCGGTGGGATTTTGCGGCTGCTCAAATAGCCAGCAATAGCTACTAGCAGCCCGCCAGCGACAATCCAGATTGGAGCATTGCCTGTGCTTGCCAGCAATCCACCGGTGAGAGTACCGATTAAGATGGCCACAAAGGTGCCAGCCTCGACCAGTGCATTGCCACCGAGCAGCTCGTTACGCTTGAGATGTTGCGGCAAAATGGAGTATTTAACCGGACCAAACAGGGTGGACTGCAAGCCCAGTAAAAATAATGCGCTCATTAAAGTCGACAGGCTGGAAAACCAGAAGCCTGCCGCAGCAACCAGCATGATCAAGATTTCCAGCAGTTTGGTCAGGCGTGCTAATGCGGCTTTATCATACTTGTCTGCCAGTTGCCCCGCCGTCGCTGAGAAGAGAAAGAACGGCAGAATAAAAATTCCTGCGGCAATGTTGACCATGATTTCCGGCGCTAAAGAAGTCCACTGTGCCGACTGGAAAGTAAGTAAAACAACGAGCGCATTTTTATACAGGTTGTCATTAAACGCGCCCAAAAACTGGGTGATAAACAATGGCGCAAAGCGTTTTTGCTTTAGCAGTTTAAATTGTCCGCTCATCAGGATTCCTATAAGACGCTGAAGCGTTGCCCTTCTCAGTACCAGTCTTGATGGGTCATCCGTCTTTATTCTGGTTGAAAACGTGGCTGTAACAGAAATATGGGTTTATTATGCCCCTTTTGATTGATGTGGGTTGTGAAGATGTTGGTGTTAGGGCTGGAAACATCCTGTGATGAGACGGGCGTGGCGCTGTACGACAGTGAGCGCGGTTTGTTGGCGGATGCTTTATTTAGCCAAATTGATTTGCACCGCGTATTTGGCGGTGTCGTGCCGGAATTAGCTTCACGTGATCATGTTAAACGCATGTTGCCGCTGATAAAACAGGTGCTGGCGGATGCAGGCCGTGAGGCAAAAGACATAGGTGGAATTGCGTATACGGCGGGACCGGGTTTGGTCGGTGCTTTGTTGGTGGGCGCATCCTGCGCGCAGGCGTTGGCTTTTGCTTGGGATGTGCCGTCCATTGGTGTGCACCATATGGAAGGACATTTACTCGCGCCGATGCTGGAAGAACAGCCGCCTAAGTTTCCTTTTGTCGCGTTGTTGGTTTCTGGTGGCCACACCCAACTGGTGCGGGTGGATGGCATTGGACGTTATCAGTTACTTGGCGAATCCATTGATGATGCTGCCGGTGAAGCCTTTGATAAAACCGCCAAGATGCTCGGTTTAAACTATCCAGGTGGACCGGAAATTGCGCGCTTGGCTGAGCAGGGCGTGGCTAAGCGATTTAAGCTACCTCGACCGATGACCGACCGTCCCGGTTTAGATTTTAGCTTTAGTGGATTAAAAACCTCAACGCTGAATGCGTGGCAAAAAGCTGTGGCACAAGGCGATGATAGCGAGCAAACCAAGGCTGATCTGGCTCATGCGTTCCAAGCAGCGGTAGTGGATACACTCACCATAAAGTGCCGCCGGGCGCTGGAACAAACAGGGTTAAACACCTTGGTGATTGCCGGTGGAGTCAGTGCCAATCAGGCGTTGCGCAAGTCTTTAGAATGCATGCTCAAACAGTTAGGCGGTAATGTTTTTTATGCCCGGCCACGTTTTTGTACCGATAACGGCGCCATGATTGCTTATGCCGGCTGCCAGCGTTTGCTTGCCGGTCAGCGTGAAGGATTAGAGATTAATGTGCGTGCTCGTTGGCCGATGACTGAGCTGGCACCGCTTTAAAAGCGCCGCTCGGTTCCGGCCAGTAAGTTTTTTAAGTTAGAGCGGTGTCGCCAGACCAATAATAGCGTTAAGAGGCTGGCGGGCAGCAAGGCCTGTGGTTGCTGCCATGCTAGCAGCGGCAAGGTTAGAGGTAAGGCGCTTAATGCCGCGAGTGAGCTGGTGCGGGTCAGGTAAAACGTAAGCAGCCACACCGACAAAGCCAGCAACGCTGCCGGCGGATATAAACCCAGCAGCATGCCAGCGGTAGTAGATACGCCTTTGCCGCCTTTAAGCTTATAAAATACAGGGTACTGATGGCCAACCACAGCAGCCAAGCCAATCCAAGCCTGCTCGTGCTGGGTTAAACCCAGCCAGCGCGCCAGTAAAATAGGCAGCAAGCCTTTGCTTAAATCACCGATAAAAGTCAGAATCGCCAAGCGTTTGCCAGCGACACGAAACATATTACTGGCACCGGGATTGCCCGAGCCCAGTTGGCGCGGGTCAGCCGTGCCGTAATGCCGGCTAAGCAAAACAGCGAAAGAAACGGAGCCTAACAGGTAGGCGCAAAGGAAAAGGGCAATGAACATTAACCAGAATCCAAGCGATGATTGTTTGATTCTAGCGGGGTAACAGCACAGTGGATAGAGTTTTTATTGAGCAGCTGCAGGTGGATACCGTCATCGGCGTTTATGACTGGGAGCGCACCAGCACACAAAAACTGCTTATAGATTTAACCATGGCTTGGGATAACCGACCTGCTGCTGTAGAGGATCGGCTCAATTTAGCGTTGGATTATTCTGCTGTCTGTCAGCGGGTTGAGCAATTTGCTGCACAGCATGCTTTTGAGTTGGTGGAAACCTTTGCTGAACGCTTGGCTGAACTGCTGCTCAAAGAGTTCGCCATGCCTTGGTTAAGGTTGAAAATAACCAAGCCAGCGGCGATACCTCAGGCTGCAGGTGTAGGCGTGGAGATTGAGCGCGGATGTCGCTAATCCAAGTTTATTTAGGGCTAGGCAGTAATATTGAGCGCGAAGCTCATTTGCGCGCAGCACTGGATAGCCTGAAGCAAGTGTTTGGTGAGCTAAGCTGCTCGCCGGTTTTTGAAAGCGAAGCGGTGGGTATCTGCAGCGATTGTTTTTTGAATATGGTGGTGGGTTTAAAGACGAGCATGTCAGTGACAGAGTTAGTTGGTTGTCTTAAACAAATTGAACTCTGCCATGGTCGTGATACAGCTAATCGAATCAGTTTGCCGCTAGATATCGACTTGTTGCTCTATGGGCAGCAAGTGGGCTGCTGTGCTGGTGTGAGCTTGCCGCGCGGGGAAATACTGCACAATGCGTTTGTTTTATGGCCGTTAGCATTGCTTGCACCAAGTGAAATACACCCAGAACGTCAGCAGTGTTTTGCCCAGTTGTGGCAGCAAACAGCGAGCAAGCAAAAGCTTTGGCCCTATGCGATGAGTTGGCGCGAGCAGGTATTGACGCCGCCGGAGTTGCTGGTAAAGTCCGGCAAAGCTTAATCAGTGGCTCGTGAGTAGCCTGATTGAGCTAAAAGAGCTGATGTTTTTATAGTATTTAAATGTGTGATATATACAGGTGGAAGGGTGTTCAATGTTATTACGTGGATTAACTATTTTAGTGCTATTTCAATTGTTGGGTAGCGCTTTGAATGTCTTACTTATGCCGGTTTTGCCGGGGCCGATTATCGGTCTGGTATTACTGTTTATTTACTTGTTAATCGTAGGCAAGGTTAATGAGCCAATTAATGAGGCTGCATCAGGTTTACTGCGCTATTTGCCGGTGTTGTTATTGCCGCCGGCTGTTGGTGTGATTGTGCATTTTTCCGATATTGCTGCCGATTTTTGGGCCATAGCTACGGCATTAGTTGTGTCTGTAGCTGTGTCTATTGTCTTTGCTGGATGGTTGATGCAAAAGCTTATCGAGCGCCAACTTAAGCGTAAGGAGCAGGCATGACACTGGATTGGCATGGCGCACTGACAGCAGTTATTGAACACCCCTTGTTTTCAGTGGGCATTACCTTAGGTGCATACCAGTTGGCGCAAGCTCTTTATGCAAAAACCAAGCTGATGATTTTTCAGCCCCTGCTGGTTGCGGTGATGATGATCGTGGCGATTTTGCTGCTACTGGGTATGGATTATCAGCTCTATAGAGCCAATACTCAGTTGTTAATTTTGCTCTTAGGGCCAGCTACTGTGGCTTTGGCTGTGCCGCTGTATCAAAACATTAAACGCGTTAGGGAAGTATTGTTTCCAACCCTGATCACGCTGGTGGTGGCCGGTACTTTTGCCACTGTGCTTGGAGTGGGTATCGCCTGGCTACTCGGTGCTGAGCATCTGGTGGTAATGGCGTTAGCGCCTAAATCAGTGACTACGCCGATTGCGATGCTGGTGGCGGATGAGATTGGCGGCTCGGCGTCGTTGGCAGCGGTGTTTGTGATGATTACCGGCATGCTAGGCGCTATGTTTGGTGTGGAGTTGTTGCGCCTGTTTCGTGTGGTGCATCCAGCAGCAGTGGGTATGGCGCTGGGTATGGTGGCGCATGCCATAGGTACCGCGCGCGCCTTGCAAGAAGGTGATGAGGTGGGTGCGTTCTCTGCGTTAGCCATGAGCATGATGGGGGTGATGACGGCTGTGGCCTTGCCGCTGGTAGTGGCGATGCTGAGCTAGCTGTTCGTTTCCGTACTGCTTGGCTCAGAGGCTTCTCAGGTCATGAGCGCCGCGCCCAGTTTTGTGTTTCTATTTTATTGTCCCGTTGTCCGGAGTTGTTATGCAATCCTTTCCACCCTTTGATCAAGCCCCTGTGTTAGTGGTGGGGGATGTCATGTTAGACCGTTATTGGTACGGCAGCACTTCGCGTATTTCGCCTGAAGCGCCTGTACCTATTATCAAAGTGACGCGCACGGAAGACCGTCCTGGTGGTGCGGCCAACGTAGCGTTGAACATCGCCGCTTTGGGCGCGCCGGCGTATTTAGTCGGTGTCACCGGAGCGGATGAGGCTGCTGCTGCACTGGCTGAGCAGCTGCATTCGGTTGGCGTCTATACGGAGTTTCAGCAGGTCGCTGAACAGCCGACCATTGTTAAATTGCGTGCGATGAGCCGCCAGCAGCAGTTGTTGCGGATGGATTTTGAAGAGTGCTTTAACACGGATACTGCCGCCTTGTTGGCCACCGTTGAAGGATTATTAGATAAAGTCAAAGTGCTGGTGTTGTCAGATTACGGCAAAGGCAGTTTGCAAAATCATCAGCAGTTGATCCAAGCGGCTAAAGCCAAGGGTGTCGCGGTGTTGGCTGATCCTAAAGGGCAGGATTTTTCTATCTACCGTGGCGCAACGTTACTGACGCCTAATTTGGCTGAGTTTGAAACCGTGGCGGGTGAGTGTGCTGATGAGCAGGCGCTTATCGAGCGTGGCGTGCAGATGCTGAAAGATTTACAGCTTGAAGCCTTGCTGATTACCCGGGGTGAGCAGGGCATGACGTTGATTCGTGCTGAGCAGCCGGTTATCCACTTACCTGCCCAAGCCCGTGAAGTGTTTGATGTAACAGGTGCAGGCGATACGGTGATTTCCACATTAGCTACGGCGCTGGCGGCTGGCGAAGGCATGCCAGAAGCTATGCACTTGGCTAACTTGGCGGCTGGGGTCGTGGTCGGCAAGCTAGGTACGGCGGCGATTAGTGCGCCAGAGCTGAGACGCGTGTTGCAGGGTGAACTGGCGTCGGGGCGTGGCGTGCTGGGCTTACAACAACTGCAGGCTGCAGTCGCCGAAGCTAAAGCTCAAGGTGAACGAGTGGTCTTTACTAACGGTTGCTTTGATATTTTGCACGCCGGACACGTGAGTTACTTGGAGCAAGCCCGTGAGCAAGGCGATCGTCTGATTGTTGCCGTCAATGGCGATGCCTCGGTAACGCGCTTAAAAGGTCCGGGTCGGCCGATTAATACAGTCGAGCGCCGTATGGCGGTACTGGCCGGTTTGGGCGCAGTGGACTGGGTGGTGAGTTTTGCGGAGGATACGCCGGAAGACTTGCTGCGCGTGCTGCAGCCTGATGTGCTGGTCAAGGGCGGTGATTATGGGGTTGAGCAGGTCGTAGGCGCGGATATCGTATATGGCTACGGTGGCGAAGTGCGCGTACTGGGCTTGGTCGAGAACAGCTCCACCACCGCCATTGTCGAAAAAATCCAACAAACAAGTAAGTCTTAAAAACAGTCGAGCTTGGCTTAGACTAGCTTAGCACCTGCGAGCTCGGCTTTTGTGGGACCCGACTTGTCGGGGAACGGGGAATGCACCCAAGCCAGAACTGAGCAAGAGGCTCTAATTCCGTGCCATGGCTTAAACTCCGGTTCCCTGACAAGTCAGGTCCCACATTTGACTGTGCCTTGGTTGAGGTTTTGCGCTAGTTAAGCCAAATCCAAAATTTCAGGATTAAGCCTATCCGCTGCTGGTCAGCCCGATTCGCGTAAAGTTGCGCTCCAACAAGTCGGATAGCTCGCATTGTGTCTTTTGGTTATCGATTGGCTGCGGTTAGAGCCGCTATCGCCTGTGTCACGTTTTCGTGTAGGTGTTTCGGGGTGATGGTGCCGACGACGGCGCTGGTGGTGCCGGGGTGACCGAGTACCAAGTCAAAGCTGGCGCGGATGGGGTTGATGCTGGGGTCTAGGCAGATATGTCCACTGGCGAGGGCTTTTTTAATCAAAATGGCTTTGCCGTGCTCAGCAGCGTAATCCAAGACTGGCTTTTCATCCTGCTCGTTCAGGTTGAAAGTCACCATGGCGCAGTCGCCTTGCTCTAAAGCAAGCAAGCCACCGGCAACGGTTTTACCAGAAAAACCAAACTGACCGATTTTTCCTTCTTGCTTGAGTTGCGCGAGGGTGCTGTACACATCGGTTTGTTCCAGCACCTGCAAATCATTGCCGTCAGAGTGCACCAAGACCATATCTAAGTAATTGGTATTCAGGCGTTTAAGGCTGCGCTCAACCGAAAAGCGGGTGTGCGTGGCGCTAAAATCAAACCAGGAGCGTCCCTCTTCAAATTCCTCGCCTACTTTGCTGGCAATCACCCAATCTTGACGCTGCCCCTGCAGCAGAGTGCCTAAGCGTTCTTCGCTAATGCCATAGGCTGGCGCGGTATCGAGCAGGTTAATGCCGAGGTCTTTGGCTTGTGCGAGTAAATTCAAAGCGCTGGCATCGTCGGGCAAATTAAACCCCGTGGGGTATTTAACCCCTTGATTACGGCCCAGCTTGACCGTGCCTAACCCTAGGGGTGAAACCAAAGGGCCGGACTGTCCAAGTGGGCGATAAAAGTCGTGCAAACTACTCATTAAAAAGATGCTCCCAAGGGGCGAGGGCTATAGGTGGCTGAGGTAATGCGGGTAATGCAAGGTGCGCTGTGGGCTTGATACCCTGCTGGGCGAGGCTGCTAATGACTTTATCCGCCAAGTCAGGCGCTAAAGCCAGTTTAGTCGGCCAAGTCACCAGCACCTGGCCGCGTTCCGCTAAGAAAGCGGTGTCAGGCCGTACCAGATTGTTTTGCGCGGGTTCGGCGCGGTTAATTCTAACGCAGCGCCACTCAAGACCTGTTTGCTCCAACCAAGGCATGAGTTCGCGCAACTCGCGCTGGGCGGCGTTGATTTGTGCCGCTTCATCACGGGCGACGCCATCGGCTTCGGCCAAATTACCGCCTAGATACCAAACCCAGTCACCATCGGGCGCGGGGTGGGTGGTAATGGTAATGCGCGGTTTGCTGCCCGCACCTAAGCAGTGGGCATAAATCGGTTTTAGCGCGGTGCCTTTGACGAGCACCATGTGCAAAGGGCGCACTTGCTGTTGCGGTTTGTCGATATGCAACTGGTTGAGCACGTCTTGAGTGCCTTCGCCGGCACAAAGAATATAGCGCTGTGCTTGAATGCGCACCCCACCGGCCTGTAAACCGATGAGTTGCTGCTGGGCATCCAACAGCGGCGTCAGCTCGGGGCTGTGTAATAAAGAATCACCGGCCAGCTCAGTTAAACGCTTGACCAAGCTGGGCACATCAAACACCAGTTCGGCTAAGCGGTAGACGCGGCCTTTGAAGCCTTTGTCTTGCAGCGCGGGTGGCAGTTGTTCGCCTTTGACCGCATCGACGCGGCCGCGCATGGCTTTACTGGCCAAAAAGCTGGTCATATTACTGGCAATAGAGCCGGGCGACCACAGGTAATGTGCATTGGATAATAGGCGCACGCCGCGCAAATCCAGTTCGCCTTCGCCGCTTAATGCCTTGCGCCAACGCTCAGGCATATCGGCAATGGCTTCAGATGAGCCAGTTAGTGCGCCGTGTAACGCATACTTAGTGCCGCCGTGGATAATGCCTTGTGAGCAGACCGATTGCCCACCGCCAAGCTGGTGTTGTTCCACGAGCAGGGTGCTAAAACCCTGTTGGCGCAAACGGGCATTGAGCCACAAGCCGGCGATACCGCCGCCAATAATGGCAATGTCTGTGGTGAGGGTGCTGGACATGCTGCTTCCTGTTACGGGTTTGGATGCCCTAGTATAGCGAAAAACCCTGCGTGTGCATTTAGGCGCCAAACAGCTTGTTGTCCTCTTTAGCTGCTTTTTGGTTGTTTTGCAGCTCTTGCTCTTCGCGGATTTTTTGCGCAATCAGCGCTTCCACTTGGGTTCGTTGCTCTGGGTCCATCGCCTCTAAGTCTGCTTCAGTGAGGCCTAGTTCCTTCAGAATTCGATCGCGTAGCTTTTCAGCAGGCGTCATTTGCATCCACGCCATAAATTCATCCACGACGTTGCGTTCAGCTTTTTCTGTGGCTTGGGGATCTTCTTCTACGGGGGCAGCTGCGGCTGATTGGGCTGCGGACTGCTGGGTTTGCTGCAACACCGCGGCAAAGCTGTCCGTGACTGGTTGGGGTTCTGCGGTAGCCTCGCGCTTATGGAGACTGTCTGGGTTAATCGTGCTTGGTAGCATGCCGTCTAGCGTATTCATGCATGGCTCCTTCTGTGGCTGTGATAATTATGATGCTGAGTCAGAGCAGCAATAAGCGTGCCGGTTAATCTGAAGTCAGTACTGGTTGCTGGAAAAACGGAGTGATGGTCGGGCGTGGTTGTTGTTCTGCTTGCCATAGGTCGTGCTTCGATTGCATATCGAGCCACATCTGTGCCCGTGTTCCTAGTGCTTGCTGCAGACGCAGCGCCATGTCTGCGCTGATACCCGCCCTGCCGTTAAGAATGCGCGACAGCGTGGCGCGGGTCACGCCAAGTCGTTGCGCGCCCTCGGTCACACTGTATTCGCCTAGATACTCCCGTAATACGTCACCGGGGTGGGCGGGATTGTGCATAGTGTTCATGTCTTCTCCTAGTTAGCGCCGTATAGCTTGACTATACGGCCTGCGTCTGCGCTGAGTCAATCGCCTGAGCGCATAGACAACCCCCAGCGACTTACCTAAAATTGCGCCATGAATAGAACCCTGTATAGCCTGTTGTTTTACTTGGCGTTGCCGTTGGTGGCGTTGCGTTTATTGATGCGTGGGCGCAAAGCACCGGCGTATCGTCGGCGTATCGGTGAGCGTTTTGCATTGGGTCTGCCGGCGTTTAAGCAGGGCGGTATTTGGCTGCATACGGTTTCGGTCGGCGAAAGCATTGCTGCTGCGCCTTTGGTACGGGCGTTACAAGAGCGTTATCCAGACCTGCCGATTACCATAACCTGCATGACGCCCACCGGTTCCGAGCGCATTCGCGCGTTGTTTGGCGACAGTGTACAGCACTGCTATATGCCCTACGATGTGCCGTGCCGTGCGCGTAAGTTTTTGCGCCTGCTCAAGCCGCGCCTAGCGGTGGTGATGGAAACCGAGCTGTGGCCTAACCATATTCACCAGTGTGCTGTTATGAGTATTCCGGTGGTGTTGGCGAACGGGCGTTTATCCGAGCGCTCAGCGCGGGGTTACGGGCGATTTCCAAGATTGATTGCGCCCATGTTGCAGGAGATGAGTGCGCTGGCGGTGCAGACGCAGGCAGAGGCCGAACGTTTTATAGCGTTGGGCGCACCGGCAGACAGGGTGCAGGTGACGGGTTCGATTAAGTTTGATTTGCAGGTGGATCAGCAACTGCTTGAACAGGCGGCGACTATCAAGGCGAGCTGGGAAACTGCTCAGCGACCTATTTGGATTGCGGCCAGTACCCACGAAGGCGAGGATGTGCCGATTTTACAGGCGCACCGGCAACTGTTAGCCGACTTTCCTGATGCTTTGCTGATTTTAGTGCCGCGCCATCCAGAGCGTTTTGAGGCGGTGCATCAGTTATGTATCGCGCAGGGCATGCACACGCAGCGCCGTTCGGGGCAAGAGCCGGTGCAAGCAGCGCATCAGGTATTGCTGGGCGATACCATGGGCGAGTTGTTATTGCTCTATGCGCTGGCGGATGTGGCCTTTGTCGGTGGCAGCTTGGTGGCGCATGGCGGGCATAATGTGCTGGAGCCGGCAGCGTTAGGCAAGCCGGTGATTTCTGGGCCGCATTATTTTAATTTTTTAGATATTGTCGGACAAATGCAGCACGCGGGGGCGTTATGCGAAGTGAGCGATGCCGGCGAGTTAGCCACGGCGGTGCAGCAGCTTTGGCACAATCAAGAGTTATGTCAAAGCATGCGGCAGGCGGGTTATCAGGTGCTACAAAATAATCAGGGTGCGTTGGATAGACTGCTGAACGTGATACAGGCTCAGCTGGGAATAGTGCCAGAGATTAACCAGCAGCATGCGGCAAATGTTGGCGCTGCTAGCGATAATTAGACAACAAATTTTTTTGGATAGGGTTATATTTAACCCATAACGATACTATTTTTAGCTTTGGGAGCATGCCATGTCGAGTAACGAGCGCGTCATAATTTTTGATACTACCTTGCGTGATGGGGAGCAAAGCCCGGGCGCGTCCATGACCAGAGATGAAAAGCTGCGTATCGCCAAGGCGCTTGAGCGCATGCGCGTGGATGTGATTGAAGCGGGTTTTGCCATTGCCAGTCCGGGTGACTTTGAGTCGGTCAAGGCCGTTGCTGATGCGGTAAAAGACAGTACCGTATGTAGTTTAGCGCGCGCATTAGATGCCGATATCGAACGTGCTGCCGAAGCTTTAGCAGGTGCTAACTCAGGTCGTATTCACACTTTTATTGCGACCAGCCCTATTCATATGGAATACGAGCTGCGTATGCAGCCGGATCAGGTGGTTGAGCAAGCGGTGCGAGCGGTTAAAAAGGCGCGCAACCTCTGTGCCGATGTGGAGTTTTCCTGTGAAGACGCTGGCCGCTCTGAAATCGATTTTCTTTGCCGCATTGTTGAAGCCGCTATTGATGCCGGTGCGCGCACCATTAATATTCCCGATACGGTCGGTTACGCGATTCCTCACGAGTACGCCGAGCTCATTCGTCAGTTGATTGAGCGTGTGCCTAACTCAGATAAAGCGGTTTTTTCTGTGCATTGCCATAATGACCTAGGTTTGGCGGTCGCCAACTCATTGGCCGCAGTAGTGGCGGGTGCGCGGCAAGTGGAGTGTACGATTAACGGCTTGGGTGAGCGTGCAGGTAACGCCGCACTGGAAGAGATCGTCATGGCGATTAAAACCCGTGAAGACTTGCTCAATGTGCACACCAATGTAGACAGCACGCAAATTCTGAGCACTTCACGCATGGTCTCTGGTATTACCGGTTTCCCTGTGCAGCCAAATAAAGCAATTGTCGGTGCCAACGCTTTTGCCCATGAGTCCGGTATTCACCAAGATGGCGTACTTAAGCATCGCGAAACCTACGAAATCATGTCGGCTGAGTCTGTGGGTTGGAATGCCAATCGCATGGTGCTGGGTAAGCACTCGGGACGTAATGCGTTTCGCAGTCGTTTGCTCGAATTAGGTATCGAATTTGCCACTGAAACGGAGCTTAATGCGGTATTTGCGCGCTTTAAAGAATTGGCGGATAAAAAACACGAGATCTTCGATGAGGACTTGCAATCCTTGGTCAGCGATACCTTCAATCAAGATGTGCCCGAATTCTATAAGCTAGTCAGTTTGGAAGTTTCAAGCAAGACCGGCGAGATTCCATCCGCTGAAGTAGTGTTACTGGTTGATGGTGAAGAAATACGCTCACAAGAGCAGGGGTCTGGACCTGTTGATGCTGCGTTTAAAGCGGTAGAAAAGGTGGCGCAGTCTGGTACGACATTGCAGCTGTATTCAGTTAATGCGATTACCGAAGGTACCGATTCGCAAGGTGAAGTCACTGTGCGTCTAGAGCGTGCAAGTCGCATTGTTAACGGTAACGGCGCGGATACGGATATTGTTGTAGCGTCGGTAAAAGCCTATTTAAATGCCCTAAACCTCATGCATGTTGGTGCGGCTAAAGCACATCCGCAAGTGGACGGTATCTAAGCAGTGAGTGTCGATATGCGCGCGCAGGAAGAGCGGCGTCAAGCCATGCTGCAGGTGATGCAGCTTGATGTTTGGCTGCCGCGGCAAAACTTGCCGTTTGCGGCTGTCTCGCGTGACTACCTGCTGGACTGGGCATGTGAACCTGCTCAACGAGAGCCCGTGGAGCAGGAACAAATTTCACGCCAAAACGATGCTGAGGTAGGTGTTGCTCATGGGCAGCAAGCGCAAAATCAATTGCAGCAAATTCGTCAGTCACTGTCTGCTGGGCAAGCAGCTACTGCGCCTGTGGCTGCAGAAGCGCCGCCACCCGCAGAGGCAGTTACACCCGAAGCGCCGACTCCCGCTCAAGAAATCCCTCGTTTTGCTTTGCAAATAATGCGTAGTGCAAGCTGTTTACTCTTGTTGGATTTGCCTGTGGCTGAGCCATTGCAAAGCCGAGATCCAGAGTATCTGCTGCTGAAAGATATTTTACGTGCTGCAAGGCTGCCACATGAACCTAGCCTGTTGCGTAATGTCGAGCCCATCCGCTGGCCAGTGTTAAGCGCAGGTAATCTGGCACACCGTCAAGACAGTCAAGCCGCCCGCGCCTACGTGCGTGAGTTATTGAGCATGGAGTGCGCGCAACAACCTACGAGTATGATTTGGTTGCTGGGGGAAAATGCAGTGCGTTTTTCGAATGTATCGGATGAGTTCGCCGATGATTTTGGCATTACTGCGTTTGAGCATGAGTGGCAGCTGTGGAGTCTTCCTAGTCTTGAGCAGCTGCTGCAAAATCCCACCCTAAAACGCCAGCTCTGGCAGAGCATGCAGCTGCGTATGCCGCGTTGGCTAAATAATGACTGAGATTCGCTTTCGCCCAATGCAGGCTGAAGACTTGGACGCTGTGTTAGCCATAGAGCAGCGTGCTTTTTCTCATCCGTGGAGTCTCAACTTGTATCAGGATGCATTAAGGCGTTATCAGTGCTGGATAATGGAGTGTGGCGCGCAACATATCGGTCATGCCGTGATGCAGTACATTGTTGATGAGGCGCATTTGCTTAATATAGTGATTGGCGTTGAGCAGCAGGGTCAGGGCTATGGTCGTCAGTTATTAGAATTTGTATTAGAGCAAGCTGAACAACAAGGCAGCAAAGAATGTTATTTGGAATTGCGCCAATCCAATCATGCGGCGTATGCCTTGTATGAGCAGTTGGGGTTTAATGAAATTGGGCGGCGCAATAACTACTATCCCGCGGGGCAAGGGCAAGAGGATGCCATTGTAATGGCCTGTACCCTAGGGGTGTAAAAGTGACTTTAATTAAAATATCACAGTCATATCTGCGCTTTTATTTTTAATGATCAGAGAATCCTATGCCTGAATTACATCAACTTTTTGAAAATAATGTCCGCTGGGCAGAATCCATAAAAGAAGAAGATCCGCAGTTTTTTGAAAAACTGGCCAAACAGCAAGAACCTGAATATCTATGGATAGGTTGTTCAGACGCACGCGTACCAGCCAATGAAATTGTGGGTATGTTACCCGGTGATCTGTTTGTGCACCGTAATGTGGGCAATGTGGTGCTGCATACAGACTTAAACTGCTTATCTGTAATTCAGTATGCAGTGGATGTGCTCAAGGTTAAGAATATCTTGGTGACGGGCCATTACGGTTGTGGTGGAGTTAAAGCGGCCATGAGCGACAAGCAAATCGGAATTACCGATGCTTGGATTCGCACCATTCGTGATCTTTACTTTGATAGCTATGATGAGCTGGCTGAGCTACCAACCCAGGAAGAGCGTGTTGACCGACTGTGCGAGCTTAATGTGATTAAGCAAGTGGCTCATGTCAGTCATACTGCCATCGTGCAAAATGCATGGCGACGCGGGCAAAAACTATCCATTTATGGCTGTATTTACGGCATTAAAGATGGTTTATGGAAAAACCTGAATGTAACCATTAAAAATATTGAACAGGTTCCCCCGCAGTATCGTTTACAGCCTTTAGGTTAGATGGCACTTGCTTCTATGCTTGGTGGGCTTCAGAATAGCCGGTTCATTTTTTCGAGGCATTTAAGGAACTCTTGAAGCTACGTCTGCACCTACGGTTGCTTTTTATGGTGCGCTAACAACAGACTAGCCTAGCTAAAAATAGGTCTTGTTTTGTATGTTTTCGCCCATTATTTAAGTGTGCAAGAGCGTTTTAGAGAGTTCTAGCGAGTGCCTTAAAAATAGCAAGGAAAATTCATGTCCAACCCCGCACACCAGCAATGGTCGTTACCCGCGTCCGCCCTTAGTCATCAAGTTGATAGTAAGCTGTTTCCTTTTCAAACGACCGATGAGCTGGAGCACTTTGAATCTGTTCTAGGGCAGGTGCGCGCTGTGGAAGCCCTCGAGTTTGGGGTAGCCATGCCACGCTCTGGTTACAACGCTTTTGTGATGGGCGAGTCCGGCACAGGAAGGTTCTCTTATGTGCGTCGTTACTTATCTCAGGTAGCTAAAGAAAAACCAACGCCTTCAGACTGGCTGTATGTTAATAACTTTGAGGAATCACGTGAGCCGCACGCGATAGAGCTCCCTGCTGGCAAGGGCGGTGAGTTTTGTCGTGATATTTCCAGTCTGATTGACAGTATTTTAGCGGCCTTTCCTACAGTCTTTGAAACCCCTAGCTGGCAGCAAAAGAAAAACCAAATCGATCGCGTATTTACCAAGCGCTACGACAAGGTGTTAGACAAAATTGAAAAGCTGGCGCTAGAAAAAGGCATTGCACTGTACCGTGATAGCAGTAATATCGCCTTTACCCCGATGTTTGAAGGCAAAGCGCTGGACGAAGCCGAGTTTGCCCAGCGTCCCGAAGCTGAGCGTGAACAGTTTCATGCCGATGTTGCAGTGCTGGAAGAGATTTTAAACACCGAGCTCTCTAGCCTGCCCTTATGGAAGCGCGAGTCCAGCAACGAACTGCGTAAGTTAAACGAAGAAACCATCTCCCTTGCTTTAGAGCCTAATTTGACACCTTTAGCTGCCAAGTATGCTGAGTTTCCGAGCGTGCTGGCCTACTTGCAGGCCATGCAGGCTAACCTGTTAAAAACCGTTGTTGAGCAGCTGGTTGACGAAGATTTAAGTGATAGCCTCAGACGCAAGCTGATGGAAGAGCAGTACAGCCCGAATGTGTTAGTGGGGCATGCTAAGAATGGTGGCGCGCCAGTGGTTTTTGAGTCGCATCCAACCTATGAAAATATGTTTGGGCGCATCGAATATGCGTCCGATCAAGGCACGCTCTATACCAGTTACCGCCAAATACGCTCAGGCGCGTTACACACAGCCAATGGCGGTTATTTAATCCTAGAAGCAGAAAAGCTACTCTCAGAGCCCTTTGTCTGGGAAGCGCTGAAACGCGCGCTGCATTCTAGACAGCTGAAGATGGAATCACCGCTGATTGAGCTGACTCGCGTGGCTACAGTCACGTTAACACCGCAGGACATACCGCTGCAAGTTAAGGTAATAGTGATTGGCTCACGCGAACTCTATTATGCCTTGCAAGAGCTGGACCCGGATTTTCAGGATATGTTTCGGGTGTTGGTTGATTTTGAGGAAGATGTGGCGTTCTCAGCGCAAACGGTGATGGATTTTGCGCAGCTGATTCATACGCGTACCAGCGAGGAAGGCATGGCGCCTTTAACAGCGGCTGCAGTTAAACGTTTAACTGAGCACAGCATGCGCTTGGCAGAGCACCAGCATCGATTGTCGGCTAACTTGTCCGAGTTGTTTCAAGTGGTGAGTGAAGCTGATTTTATTCGCCATAAAGAACAGGCTGAAATCACTCAGGTAGAACACGTAGAGCAAGCGATTAAGGCCAAGCAAGCACGCACCGGTAGAGTGTCCCAGCAGATTATGGAAGACATACTGGCGGGTATTATCCTGATTGATACAGAGGGTGCAGCCGTAGGTAAGTGCAATGGTCTCACTGTACTGCAGGCGGGCGACTCTTCGTTTGGTATGCCGGCACGCATATCAGCGAGTGTTTACCCGGGCGCTAATGGCATTGTAGATATTGAGCGCGAAGTAACCCTAGGGCAGCCGATTCACTCAAAAGGGGTGATGATTCTAACCGGTTATTTAGGCAGCAAGTATGCGCAGCAGTATCCGCTGGCTATCTCTGCCAGCATTGCCCTAGAACAGTCCTATGGTTATGTCGATGGTGACAGCGCCTCACTGGGTGAGGTGTGTGCATTGATTTCTGCCTTGGCGAATGCGCCGTTACAGCAATGTTTTGCAGTTACGGGCTCTATCAACCAGTTTGGTGAGGTGCAGGCGGTGGGAGGAGTCAATGAAAAAATTGAGGGCTTCTTTAAACTGTGCCAAAAGCGTGGCTTGACGGGCGAGCAAGCCGTGATTATACCCAAGGCGAATGTTAACAATCTGGTGCTTTCTGCAGAAGTGGTGAGCGCTGTGGTGCAGGGTACATTTTCTATTTACGTGGTGGAAACTGTTGCTCAAGCGCTGGCGTTATTAAGTGGTGAAGAAGTGGGTAAGCTAAATGCGGAAGGCAATTATGCGCCCGATACTGTTAATGGTCGTGTTGTGGCAAGACTGAAGGCTATCGCAGAGTTGACCGCTGAAAAAGAAGATGAAAAAGATACCGATGTAGAGGTTGCTGATTAAAAAGCCGCTAATTGTATAGCAGGGTTAAAATCAGTTTTGTCGACAGAAGCATAAAAAAAGTAAAATAAAGTTTGAATATTGAATTGCCTTGGTCTTAAAATTTTACAGCAGCGCGTGTTGACAGAGTGTGTTGCTGAACCCCGAAATAAACTTTCACAAAGTGAGGACTGTACTTAAATGACAACCACTTCATTCCGCTCTGAGCACGACTTGCTAGGCAGCCTGCCTGTGCCAAAGGATGCCTACTATGGCATTCAGACATTGCGTGCCCTAGAGAACTTCCAGTTGTCAGGGATTCCTCTATCAGCGTATCCGAACTTTGTGACTGCTCTAGCGATGGTTAAGTTGGCTTCTGCTGATGCGAATCATGAATTAGGCTGTCTGCCGTCTGAGCGACATACAGCTATCAGCAAGGCTTGCCGGCAGATTATTCAAGGCCAGCATCATGATCAGTTTGTCGTTGATATGATTCAAGGTGGTGCTGGTACCTCAACCAATATGAATGCGAACGAGGTGATTGCTAACCTCGGCCTAGAAAGCATGGGTAAAGAAAAAGGTGACTACCAGTTTTTACATCCCAATAACGATGTGAACATGGCGCAGTCCACCAATGATGCTTATCCAACGGCGATTCGAGTGGGAATGTTATTGGGGCAGAATGATCTGCTCATTAGCTTGGAGCGTCTGATTCAGGCGTTTGCCGATAAAGGTGATGAGTTTTCGACAGTGCTGAAAATGGGGCGCACCCAGTTGCAGGATGCTGTACCTATGACCTTGGGGCAGGAATTCCATGCCTTTGCTAACAATTTACGCGAAGATTTATCTTTATTTCAGAAGTTGGGCAGCGATTTGTTTACGCCGGTAAACCTTGGCGGTACTGCTATTGGTACGGGTATCAATGCGGATCCACGTTATCAAGGCATTGCTGTTGAACGTTTGGCAGCTATTAGCGGCCATCCTATTCAGGCAGCAGCGGATTTGGTTGAAGCCACCTACGATATGGGCTCCTTTGTGTTGTTTTCAGGGTTGCTTAAGCGCTTGATGACCAAACTATCTAAGACGTGTAATGATCTGCGTTTGCTCTCCAGTGGTCCGCGTACCGGTATCAATGAAATTAACCTGCCGCCGCGGCAGCCGGGCAGCTCCATTATGCCGGGTAAAGTGAATCCTGTTATTCCAGAGGCGGTCAACCAGATTGCTTTTGAAATTATCGGTAATGATCTGGCGGTGACCATGGCTGCTGAAGCAGGGCAATTGCAGTTAAACGTAATGGAGCCGCTGATTGCATGGAAGATGTTTGATTCCGTACGCCTAGTTTGCCGCGGCATGGATATGCTGCGTGAGTTCTGCGTGGTGGGGATTACCGCCAATGAGGCGCATTGCCGAGAGCTGATGGAACACTCTATCGGTTTGGTTACGGCTTTGAATCCTTACATTGGTTACGACAACTCCAGCCGTATTGCTAAGCAAGCATTGCATGCGGGTTGTGGAGTGCTGGAATTGATTAGGGCGGAGAACTTACTGGATGAAGAAATGCTGGCTGATATTTTAATGCCAGAGCATATGATTGCGCCAAGGATGGTAGCGAAAAAAGTTTAATTGTCTCTTTGGGAGCGCGGATTCTCTGCGCTCCCAAGTCTTTGAAAAACCAACTGCTTTTGTCAGATATAGGCCGCACAATTTTACAGGTTTAGCTTTAGTTTTCTACTATTAATGCTATGCTTAACTGTATCTGGAGGTCTTTATGTTAATACTGGCTGGCGATATAGGTGGAACAAAATCTTGGTTGGCTGCTTTTGATACGCAGCAGTCTAATTCTATAGTTGCAGAGAAAATCTATTCTAGTCAGCAGTTCGATTCTTTGGCTGCGGTGGTACAAGAATTTTGTCGCGACTTTCAGCTTAACCCCTTTAGTGGTGCTTGTTTTGGTTTGCCGGGACCTGTGACTGGTGAGCAAGCGCAACTGACAAATTTACCTTGGTTGGTAAGCAGCCAAGCAATCAGCCAGCAATGCAATATTGCTAAAGTGAAACTGATTAACGACTTTCAAGCAGCTGCTTTGGGTATTGATGCGATTAGCTCAGACCAACTCGTGTGCCTGCAAGAAGGCAGATTCAACCCGCAGGGTAATCGTCTGGTAGTAGGAGCAGGTACAGGTTTGGGAGTGGCGCCGGTAGTTAATACACTACAAGGTTTTGTACCGCAGCCCTGCGAGGGTGGGCATATGGATTTTGCGCCGGTCAATGAGTTGCAGCAACGACTACAAAAATGGCTGTGGCAAAGCTGGCGTCATTTATCCTATGAGCGTTTGCTCTCGGGTGCAGGGCTGCAGGCTTTGTATGCGTTTTTTGGCAAGTTATCGATTAAAGAACAAGATACTTGGCCTCAGCCAGAGCAGGTTCAACAGTGGGCCGAAGAAGGCCAAGCAGAGGCCATAAAAGCCATTAATGCTTTTGTGCAAATTTACGCCGCTTATATTGGTAATATTGCCCTGCTGTGGCCGGCTTATGCAGGCATATATATAGCTGGTGGTATTGCCGCGAAGATTGAGCCGTGGATGAGCAAGGAAGGGTTTTTAATCAAGTTGCAAGATAAAGGGCGTATGAGTGGTTTGGTCGCTGATATGCCGGTGTATTTAGTTAAAGACCCAGCGCTAGGGCTGAAAGGCGCAATGTTGTGTGCAACGAGTTTGTGATTTGGTGAACCCTGCATGCGGTTCATCCCAGATTGTTTAATGGATACGTAAACGAGGTATGTATGGATAATACAGCGAAAAATAAAACAACAGCTGAAATTTTGCGCAAAACCTTAGCCCTAGTGTTAGCTGGTGGAGAAGGTAGCAGACTAAAAGATTTGACCCAGTGGCGCGCAAAACCTGCCGTTCCCTTTGGCGGAAAATATCGCATTATCGACTTTGTGTTATCCAACTGCGTGAACTCAGGGATACGCAAGATTGGTGTGTTGACCCAATATAAATCCAACTCGCTAATTCGCCATGTGCAGCGGGGCTGGAGTTTTATGCGCTATGAGGCGGGTGAGTTTGTTGAGCTATTGCCAGCGCAGCAGCGGGTAGATAAAGAGTGGTACAGAGGCACTGCTGATGCGCTGTATCAGAACCTGGATATCTTACGTCGACACAAGCCAGAGTATGTGTTGGTGTTGGGCGGCGACCATATTTACTCCATGGATTACAGCCGCATGCTCAAAGAACACGTGACCTCAGGTGCAGATGTCACCATCGGTTGTATTGAAGTGCCGCGTGAAGAAGCTACCGGCTTTGGTGTGATGTCGGTCGATGAAGACTTTAAAGTCACTAAGTTCACGGAAAAGCCAGTCGACCCTGAAGCAATGCCGGGCAAGCCAAACAAGGCGCTGGCATCAATGGGTATTTACGTGTTCTCTACCGAGTTTTTATTCCAGAAACTGATTAAAGACCATGATGACAAAGAGTCATCGCACGATTTCGGTAAAGATATTATTCCGTCGATAATTGATGAAAACTATGTACTCGCTTACCCCTTTGTCAATGAGCGCGGTGAGCCTGACTATTGGCGCGATGTTGGAACGCTAGAGTCATACTGGCAAGCGAGTATGGATTTGTGTTCAATCACGCCAGAACTTAATCTTTATGATCGCGATTGGCCGATTTGGACCTATCAGGCGCAACAGCCGCCAGCCAAGTTTGCCTTTGATGATGACAGCCGTCGCGGTAAAGCGATCGACTCATTGGTATCAGCTGGTTGCATCATTTCGGGTGCCAGCATTAAGCGCTCGGTTATCTCCAGCGGCTGCGTTATTCATAGTTATGCCAGCGTCACCAACTCAGTGCTATTGCCAAAAGTTGAGGTGGGCAGACATTGTCGGATTCAAAACGCTATCATTGACAAGGGAGCTAAGATTCCCAATGGCACGATCATTGGTGAGGACCGCGTGGAAGACGCAAAACGTTTCTTGGTTGATGAAAATGGGCTGGTTTTGGTAACACCGGAAATGCTTGGGCAAAACGAACGTTTTACTCGATAGTTATATTTACCTAAATCAAAACTGCCGAGCATGCAGAATTATTAGGGAGCGCATCACGTGGGTCAGCTACAAAAAGTAAAATTAGTTTTATGTTGGCATATGCATCAGCCGCACTATCGTGATGGCTTGGATGGTGAGTACCGCTTGCCGTGGGTATATTTGCACGCAATCAAAGACTACACCGATATGGTGGCGCACCTGGAGAATTGTCCCAACGCTAAAGTAGTGATCAACTTTGCCCCTGTATTGCTTGAGCAGCTTGATGATTATGGCGCGCAAATGCATAACTGGCTTGAAAAAGGTCAGGTTATGCAGGATTGGTTGTTGAATGTTGTCGCCGGTGCGCTGCCTATCCCGGCGGACGTAGCAGGACGGAAAAAAATTGTTGATGCTTGCCAGCGCTGTCATGCACCGACCATTATCGACACGTTACCGGCATTTCGTTATCTGACAGACATAGCGCAAAAATACAGCCACGATGCGCCAGCCTATGAGCAGATGCTGCTGTATTTGGATGAAGGTTTCTTTCGTGACTTGTTGATGTGGTACCACTTAGCTTGGACGGGACAGAGCTTGCGTAGAAGTGATGAGCGTATCCAGCACTTGATGGATAAAGCGCATGGCTATACGCAAGCCGATCAGCAGGTGTTGGTAGAAATTATGATGGATGCTGTAGCTGGCATCATTCCTCGCTATCGTGCTTTGTTGGAGTCAGGACAAATAGAGATATCAACGACGCCTTATGGCCATCCCATAGTGCCGTTATTGTTAGATTTTAATTCCATGCGTGATGCTATGCCCGACGCTCCGGCGCCTAAGCATGCAAATTATCCCGGTGGTTTAGAGCGCGCACGCTGGCATATGCAACATGGCTTAGATGTGTTTGTTGAGCATTTTGGACAGCGGCCTACAGGTATTTGGCTGTCAGAAGGCGCGGTCAGTGTCGGGGCAGTTGACTTGCTTGATGAGTTTGACGTGAGTTGGACCGCTACAGGACAGGGGGTTTGGGCTAACTCCTGTAGAAATGCCAGCTCTACTGTGAGTGGTGTGCGCTGTGATCAGGCTTTTTATAAGCCTGTGCGCTATGAAGAGCAAAACTGCGCCATTTTTTTTCGCGATGATGGTTTATCTGACTTGATCGGCTTTCAATACAAAAGCTGGCATGTTGAAGATGCGGTGAATAACTTTGCTCAACATCTGATGAATATTGCTAACTACATGGGTGATAAAGCGTCTGAGCATGTGGTTAGTGTGGTGTTGGATGGTGAAAATGCATGGGAGTATTACGACAATAACGGCTATGAGTTTTTGTCCGCGCTGTATAAAAAACTAGCCCAACATCCACGCGTTGAACTTACTACTTTTAGCCAGGCGTTGAAAAAAGGTGCGGTGGTCGCAGAGTTGCCAGTACTAACTGCAGGCAGCTGGGTATACGGCTCTTTCTCCACTTGGATTGGTGAGCAGGATAAAAACCTAGGCTGGGATATTTTAGTCGAGGCTAAACAGATGTATGACCAGGTCAAGCGCACAGGTCGTCTCAGCGAACCTGAACTAGCTGTAGCAACAGCGCAGTTGGCTGTCTGCGAAGGCTCAGACTGGTTTTGGTGGTTTGGGGATTACAACCCTGCGGAAAGTGTTAGCGACTTCGAGTTGCTTTTTCGTCACCATATAGAAAAGCTTTACCAGCTCTTAGGTGAAACACCGCCGGAAATATTAGAGCAGCCCATATCTTTTGGCGGAGGAAGCATGGAAAACTCCGGCACCATGCGTCGTAATTGATTAGCTTGAATTTTAGGGATATACGAGGTGCGCTATGACAACCCGAACAGCAGGAATGCTTTTGCATCCAACGTCTTTACCCAACGGTGTGTTGGATGATAATGCTTGGTGGTTTTTAGATTGGCTACAAGAAGCTGGGTTGTCTATTTGGCAGGTATTACCATTAACAGCGCCGCACGATGACTTATCGCCTTACCATAGTTTGTCGGCCTTTGCTTTAAATCCAAGGTTATTACCACCGGGCTGGGAAAATAGGCTGGAAGAACAGGATTTTACTAAGTTTTTAATGGACCCGCCCCACTGGCTAGGGGACTATGCCTTATTCATGGTATTGCGTGAACAGTTTCACCATGCAGCATGGTCAAGCTGGCCTGATCATTACCGTTTGCGTGACCCTGATGCCTTGCAGCTGGTCGCTCAGGTGCATCATGAGCGTTTGTTATATTTCAAAAAAGAGCAGTTTTGCCTGTTATCGCTCTGGCACGAGCTCAAGCAAGCGGCTAACAGTAAAGGCATACAGATATTTGGCGATATGCCGATTTTTGTTGCCTATGACAGTGTTGAGGTGTGGAAGCAGCCTGAGCAGTTTAAGTTGGATGAGAACCTTAACCCAACTGTGGTTACTGGTGTGCCGCCGGATTATTTTTCTGAAACAGGCCAGCGTTGGGGTAACCCGCACTATAACTGGCCGGTCATGCAGGAGGATAATTTCAATTGGTGGTGCTGCCGTGTTAAAGCCGCGTTAGAGCTGTTTGATCTGGTGCGCATTGATCACTTTCGCGGATTGGAAGCCAGTTGGGAAATTGATGTTAATGAGCCCACGGCTATCAACGGTCGTTGGGAGAAAGCTCCTGGGGCAGAACTGCTCGCGCGTTTACAGCAAACCTTTAACCCATTACCACTGGTAGCAGAAGACCTGGGAATAATTACCCCGGAAGTGGTCGCCCTTAAAGAGCAGTTTAATTTGCCAGGCATGTCGGTCTTGCAGTTTGGTTTTAGCGGTCTACCAGATAATCCGCACGCCCCTGATGCGCTAGTACCCAATTCAGTGGTGTATACCGGTACCCATGATAACGATACCACTCTAGGCTGGCTGCACAGTTTGCATCCCGGCACACGTGAGTGGATGCTAACTCAGGTTGCTCAAGACGTTAAAGAAATGCCTTTGGCATTGATAGTGACGGGACTGCGTTCAATGGCTGAGCGGGTTATCGTTCCTATGCAGGATTGGTTGGGATTGGGCTCCGAGCATCGGATGAACACGCCCGGCACCATAGAAAATAACTGGCACTGGCAGTTTCAATGGTCGCAATTGCCCGAAGGGCTGGATCAGCGTATTCGTTACTGGGTAGAGCAATCAGGCCGACTACCCAGCTAAAGTAGGTGAAGTAATGATAGATAAAGCATTAATAGAGCGCTTAGAGCAGGGACGCTTACATGATCCCTTTCAAATTCTAGGAGCCCACTCTGTAGGTAAAGAGTGGGAAATTCGCGTCTGGATGCCTACCGCTAAACAAGTACGGCTTGAAGATAGACTGCCCATGCAGCGTTTAACCGATAGCGGTTTATTTACGCTGACACTCAGCAGCAAAGAGTTTAAAGCCTTACCACGCCACTATGATGTGCATTGGGATGACTATAACGGCTCAACCTATAGTCAAGTGTCGCCGTATTCGTTTGAGCCCTTGCTCGGCGAGCTAGATCTGCACCTATTTGCTGAAGGGCAGCATTGGCAAATTTATGAGCATTTAGGCGCACAGACCACAATCATCGATGGCATACCTGGCGTGCAGTTTGCTGTTTGGGCACCCTCGGCAGAGCGCGTGTCTGTGGTGGGTGATTTTAACGGTTGGCACGGTTTCCGTCATCCCATGCGTAGCCGCGGTGGTTCGGGCGTGTGGGAGATTTTTATCCCCGGCATGAAGCACGGTGACAAATACAAATTTGAAATTCGTAATATCACCACGGGCGATGTATTTGGCAAAACCGATCCCTATGCGCGTGGCATGGAGATGCGCCCACAAACAGCCTGCTATGTATTTAACTCACATCACCAATGGCAGGATCAGGACTGGTTAGAGCAGCGCAAAGTCTTTGATTGGGCGCACAAACCGGTCAGTATTTATGAAGTACACCTAGGTTCTTGGCAGCGCGATGATGTAGGTGCTTTCTTAAATTATCGCGAAATTGCCCATCGTTTGGTCGAGTATGTGGTGTGGATGGGTTATACCCATATTGAATTAATGCCCATTACCGAGCATCCACTGGATGCCTCTTGGGGCTACCAAACGTCTGGCTACTTTGCACCAACTAGCCGCTTTGGCTCACCCGATGATTTCCGTTATTTTGTCGACTACTGCCACCGGCACAATATTGGCGTGTTTTTGGATTGGGTACCTGCTCATTTCCCTAAAGATTTTTTTGCCTTAGCCCGCTTTGATGGTACAGCGCTTTATGAGCATGCAGATGCACGTTTAGGCGAACATCGCGACTGGGGTACTTATATTTTCAATTTTGGTCGTAACGAAGTGCGTAATTTCTTAATCGCTAACGCACTGTACTGGCTTAAAGAGTTCCATATTGACGGTTTGCGCGTGGATGCGGTGGCTTCTATGCTGTATCTGGATTATTCGCGCGAAGAAGGTGATTGGCTGCCAAATAAATATGGTGGGCGTGAAAACCTTGATGCCATAGCTTTCTTGCAGCAGCTTAACGCTGAGGTGCATAGCCAGCACCCGGGCACTTTAGTAATGGCAGAAGAATCTACTTCATGGCCGATGGTGTCGCGTCCTACTTGGATGGGTGGCTTGGGCTTCTCCATGAAGTGGAATATGGGCTGGATGAATGACACGCTGGATTACTTTGAAAAAGATCCCGTATACCGACCTTTTCACCATAACCAGCTTACATTTAGTCAGATGTACGCCTACACAGAAAACTTTATTCTGCCGTTTTCCCATGATGAAGTAGTGCATATGAAAGGTGCGCTGGCGCAAAAAATGCCGGGTGATGACTGGCAGAAAATGGCTAATTTGCGTTTGTTATTAAGCTATCAATGGCTGCACCCGGGCAAAAAGCTGTTATTTATGGGCTGTGATTTTGGCCAATGGACCGAGTGGAATGAGGCAATTGGCTTGCCTTGGCATTTGACGGACTACCCAAATCATCGCGGTGTGATGCAACTTGTGCGTCGGCTTAATCAGCTCTATCAGGTTGAGGAAGCGTTGCATAAGTATGACTTTGAACCACGTGGTTTTAGTTGGGTTGATTGCCATGATTACAGTCAGTCCATTTTAAGCTTTGAGCGTCATGCAGACGGTGAGACGCTGGTGTGTGTGTTTAACTTTACCCCAGTGCCACGCTACCGCTATCGCATAGGATTGCCCCAAGCAGGGCGTTATCAAGAAGTGTTTAACTCGGACTCACACCTCTATGGTGGCAGTAACCTAGGTAATAACGGTGCTGTAGATAGTCAACAACATCCATGGATGAATCGCCCCGTTTCGGCGAGCCTGACATTGCCGCCACTGGGGTGCGTAGTATTTAAACGCACCGATTAGATACGTTGCCTAATACGTATAAAACTTGCTCACTTAAGGATTTTGAAACTGGAATACAGATGAATATTTTATTTGCAACATCAGAGGCGCACCCCCTAATAAAAACCGGCGGCTTGGCTGACGTATCCGGTAGCTTACCCAAGGCTATGGCTCAGCTTGGTCACACAGTGCGGCTAGTTATGCCAGCCTATCAGGCGGTGTTGGAGAAATACCCTGAGCAGCAACTGTTGGCAGAGTTTTCTGTGGGTGGAGCAGGACGCTTGCTCCATGTGCGCGTGCTTAGCGTACAGGTAGCAGAAGTGGGGACAGAGGTGCTGCTGTTAGATATTCCAGAGCTGTTTCAACGCCCCGGTAATCCTTATCTTGCCCAAGATGGCAGTGACTGGTGGGATAACGGTGAGCGCTTTGCGGTTTTTTCGCGTGCGGTAGCTGAAATTGCTATGGACCGTGCAGGACTTAACTGGCGCGCCGATGCTGTGCATGCCAATGATTGGCAAACTGGTTTGGTGGCCGCGTTTTTAAGCGAGGAAACGCAGCGACCTAAAACGCTATTCACTATTCATAATATGGCTTACGCGGGTTACTTCCCTAAGTCTTTATTTGACAGCATGTGGATGCCTTTGCCGTGGTGGACTGCTGAAGGTATTGAGTACTATGGGCAAATATCCATGCTCAAAGCGGGCATTATGTATTCTGATTGGGTAACTACCGTCAGTCCTACCTATGCGCAAGAAATATGTACTACAGAGTACGCCTATGGTTTTGCCCCAATAATGCAACAGCGCAGAGCCGAGGGTCGTTTGGTAGGCATTCTAAATGGCATAGACACCGAGCAGTGGAATCCACAAACCGATCCGCATATTGAATTTAATTACTCAGTAACCAGCGGCAGAGTTAGCCAAAAGAAACGCAATAAAGCGGCCTTGTTGCATCAACTGGGAGTTAAGGACGTCGAGTCACGTCTAACTGAGCCGCTGATAGGATTTATTGGGCGCTTAGTGACGCAAAAAGGGGTTGATCTCATTACCCAAGTAATCCCCGAATTACTAGAAAAACACGCAGTCAATTTTGTATTGGTGGGTGCAGGTGAAGAGCATTATGAAGAAGGCTTTCGTGCACTAGCCAAGGCTTACCCAGAGCAGGTTTTTGTGTATATTGGTTACTCAGAGCCATTAGCGCATCAGGTGGAAGCAGGAGCGGATATGTTCTTGATGCCTTCACGTTTTGAGCCCTGTGGATTAAATCAAATGTACAGCCTTGCTTATGGAACCCCGCCGATTGTGCATTATACCGGCGGCCTAATTGATACGGTGGTCAATGCTAGCGAAGAAAATGTCGCCGATAAAACAGCAACGGGCTTTGTTTTTTATGACCCGACAATACATGCGTTACGCTCAACAATTGAGCACGCCTTGTTTCTCTATAGCAAGCCAAGAACATGGCAACAAATACAGAAAAACGGTATGAGTCAGATATTTGATTGGCAGCAGAGTGCGCAGAAATATATTCAATTATTTACAAAGGAAATTTAAATGGTTAAGCAAAAAGCGGTAGCTACAAAAGAAATTATGAGTGATGTTGATACGCTAGAGCGCGACTTTATGCATTACTTGCGTTATCACCTAGGGCGCGAGCTTACTTCAAAAGATGAATATCAGCTTAAAGCGCTTATTTATATAGTGCGTGACCGTTTAGTAGAGAACTGGAAAAAAACCTGGGATAGCTACCAAAGCCAGAGTCCTAAGCGTGGTTATTACTTGTCGATGGAGTTTTTGATTGGTCGCTCATTGCGCAACAACCTATTGAATCTTGGTATTGAGGGTGAAATCGGTGAGGCGCTGGAAAAGCTAGGCTTAGAGCTGGAAGAGGTTGAGCAGTTAGAGATTGATGCCGGCTTGGGTAATGGTGGTTTGGGTCGTTTGGCCGCGTGTTTTATTGACAGCTGCGCTACGCTACAGCTGCCCGTAATGGGCTATGGCTTGCGTTATGAGTACGGCATGTTTCGCCAGATTATCAAAGACGGCTTTCAGATTGAAGAGCCAGACCATTGGTTAGGCTTTGGTGCTTATCCGTGGGAGCTGAAGCGTTCTGAGTACACACGTATCGTTAAATTTGGTGGTTATTGCCGATCCTATGTCAATCCGAAAACCGGGCTGTTGATTGTGCACTGGGAAGACGCTGAAGAAGTGTTGGCGATGCCTTTTGATGTACCAATTCCAGGCTACAAAAACAAAACGGTTAACACCCTGCGCTTGTGGGATGCGTCCGCTGCCGAAGACTTTAAGCTCACTGAGTTTAACCAGGGCTCTTATTTTGAGGCTGTGGCCGCGAAAAACGAAGCAGAAAATATCACGATGGTGCTCTATCCCAACGATAGTAGCGAAAGTGGTAAAGAGCTGCGTTTGCGCCAGCAGTACTTCTTAGTCTCCGCCAGCCTGCAAGACATCGTGGCCAACTGGGATCGCCATAACGACAGCTTCGATAACTTTGCCGCGAGTAACGTCTTCCAGCTGAATGACACCCACCCAAGCTTAGCCGTAGCTGAGCTAATGCGCATTTTAGTCGATGAGAAGCGCCTAAGCTGGGATGAAGCGTGGGCTATTGTTACCACAACGATGGCCTATACCAACCATACATTACTGCCTGAAGCGCTAGAAACATGGCCAGCAGCGCTGATGAATCGCTTGCTACCGCGCCCGATGCAAATTATTGAAGAAATCAACCGTCGTTTCCTTGCTCAGGTTGCCATGAAATGGCCAGGTGATATCGATCGCCAGCGTCGCATGTCTATTCTTGGCGGGCAAGGCGAAGTACGTATGGCATACCTCGCTATTGCCGGTAGCTTCTCGGTTAATGGTGTTGCTGCACTGCACTCACAGCTGTTGAAAGAAGGCTTGTTTAATGATTTTTATCAGCTATGGCCGCATAAGTTTAATAACAAAACCAATGGCGTAACTCAGCGTCGTTGGATGGCTGCAGCTAACCCAGGTTTGCGTCAATTGTTAGATAAAACCATAGGTGAGTCGTGGGTCACTGATCTTAGCCAGCTGAGCAAGTTAGAGAAACAGCTGACTAATAAAGCTTTCCGCAAGAAGTGGGACGATATTAAGCTGCAAAACAAACAGCGTTTGGCTGAGTTGATTAAGCGGGAGGTTAATATCAAGGTTGATCCCAACTCAATGTTTGACGTGCAGGTTAAACGTATTCATGAGTACAAACGTCAGCTATTGAACGCACTGCATATCATCCATTTGTATAACCGTATTAAACGTGGCGATACTGATAACTGGACCAACCGCGTAATGATTTTTGGTGGTAAAGCAGCGCCCGGTTATGACATGGCTAAGCTAGTTATCAAGCTTATCAATAACATCGCCAAAGTAGTGAATAATGATCCGGATGTGGGTGATAAGCTCAAAGTGGTCTTTATCCCTAACTACAGTGTGTCGAGCATGGAAGTGATTGCACCGGGGACCGACTTATCAGAGCAGATTTCTACTGCGGGTAAAGAAGCGTCGGGCACGGGCAACATGAAGTTCATGATGAACGGCGCGATGACCATAGGTACGCTGGACGGAGCTAACGTGGAAATTCGTGAAGCCGTGGGTGAAGAAAACTTCTTCCTCTTTGGCCTCACTGCAGAGCAGGCTTTAGCCAAGGCTGGTCGTTATAACCCACAAGAGTTTATTGATTCAGATGCTGATCTACAGGCGGTGATAAGACTGCTAGAAGTAGGCCACTTTAGTCAGCATGAGCATGGTATTTTTAACGATATTATTAACTCGTTGAAAGCATCAGGCGATCAGTGGATGGTGTTAGCGGACTTCCGTAGCTACCTTGATGCGCAAACTGTGGCGGCACAGGCCTATCAGGATAAAGAGTACTGGACGACATTAAGTATTCTTAATACGGCACGCAGCGGTGTGTTCTCCACGGATAGAACCATGGAGCAATACAACGATGAAATCTGGAATCTGCCCAAGATTGCAGTCAAGTAGTTACTGGGTAAGGGTGCGAGCGCTAGGCTCGCATCCCTTCTGATATTTTCTAGAGTTTTATCACTATGCTGAATGCCTATTTAAATCTAAGTATCGATTTTTCTGACAAAAGCAAACAGGTGTCGTTTGGCACCTCAGGCCATCGTGGTTCAGCGTTGTCCGGCACATTTAACGAACAACATTTGCTGGCTATCGCTCAAGCAGTTGCCGATTACCGGCACCAGCAGGGCATTAATGGCCCATTGTTTTTAGGTCTAGATACCCACGCATTATCACGTCCTGCTTGGCAAACCGTGGTATCAGTGCTGGTAGCCAATCAGGTCGATGTGCGCGTAGCCAAAGACAACCTGGTTACGGCAACGCCCTTGATTAGTCGCGCTATTTTAGCCTACAACGCCACACAACCCGCTGCTCAGGCCGATGGCTTGATCATTACGCCGTCGCATAATCCCCCTGAAGATGGTGGGATTAAATACAACCCAGCCAATGGTGGGCCCGCAGATACAGAGGTGACGGACTGGATACAGCAGCGTGCCAATGACTATTTGTTGCAGGGTTGTACCAAGGTACGTCAACTGGAGTTTGCGGCAGCGTTAGCGCAGGTTACTGAGTATGACTATGTGGGTGAGTATGTGGCCGAGCTGGCTAAGGTTGTTGATATGACTGCTATCCGCCGCGCTAAACTAAGAATTGGCGCTGACCCTATGGGTGGCAGTGCCTTGCCCGTCTGGCAAGTGCTGGCGCAGGATGAGAGTCTGGGTATTAGCGTTACTAACCCCATCATTGATGACAGTTTCTCTTTTATGCCGCCCGATCATGATGGTCGAATTCGCATGGACTGCTCCAGTACAGCAGCCATGGCCAATTTATTAGACATTCGCCACGATTATGACTTGGGCTTTGGCAATGACCCAGATGCTGATCGTCATGGCATTGTTGATATAGCCGGCCTGATGAATCCCAATCACTTTCTATGTGTTTGCGTGGATTACTTACTAACCCACAGAGCGGCATGGAGTGAAGAGCTTAAGGTAGGTAAAACCTTGGTGACTAGCTCCATGATGGATCGTGTCGTGGCCAGTCACGGGCGCACACTCTATGAAGTGCCGGTCGGTTTTAAATGGTTTGTTGAGGGTTTACATGAAGGCTGGCTGGCCTTTGGTGGTGAAGAAAGTGCCGGGGCCAGCTTGCTCACATTTGACGCAAAGCCTTGGTCAACTGACAAAGACGGCATTGTGCTGTGTTTATTGGCAGCGGAAATTACTGCGGTGACAGGCTTACTGCCCTCTGAATACTATGCGTTGCTGGAGAAAAAACATGGTGCGCCGGTCTATCAGCGTATTGATGCCCCAGCTACAGCCGAGCAGAAAGCGGCCTTTAAACAGCTCACCTCAGAGTCAATTCAGCAAACTGAGTTGGCAGGCGAGAAAATCATCAGTGTGCTGACGCAGGCGCCAGGTAATCAGGCTTCTATTGGTGGCATTAAAGTGGTGACGCAAAACGGCTGGTTCGCGGCAAGACCTAGCGGTACTGAAGCGTTGTATAAGATTTACGCTGAAAGTTTTATTAGCCAAGCCCATTTGCAGCGTTTAATAGATGAAGCTAAGCAGCTTCTGTCGTCGGTACTTTAATGGGCTAACGCGCCGTAAAAGTGGCTCTCTGCAGATGCGACTAGTGGTTTATGCAGGGAGTACTTACTTAAGCATCTTCAGCAAATTTGGCGTCAATGAGCTCCACTAACTGGGCCAGCGCAGGTTCGGCTTGCTCACCTTCGGCGCAGAGGTACAGCTGAGTGCCAGGGCTGGCGGCAAGCATCATCACTTCAAGAATATTTTTGGCGTTTCTAAGTTGCTCAGTGGTATGACCAATACTGACCTGACAGGGGAATTGATTCGCTAGCGTAGCCAGTTTGGCTGAGGCGCGGGCATGCAGTCCGCGTTTGTTGCTGATGGTGACAACGCAGCTGTGCTTGCTCATTGGCTATCGAGTCGCACAACATCGCGGTGGCGAATTTGTACGTTTTTCAGGTTTTTGCGCAAAGCGGCACCTAGGCGTTCGGTCATATACACAGAGCGGTGTTGCCCACCGGTACAGCCAATACCCACGGTCACATACGCGCGATTACTGGCGGCAAAACGTGGCAGCCACTTATTGAGATAAGTGTAGAGGTCTTGATACATTTCCTCTGCCTCAGACTGCTCGCTAAGATAGTCAATCACCGGCTGATCCAGTCCGCTATAGCCTCTTAGCTCAGGAATCCAGTAGGGGTTGGCGAGGCAGCGCATATCAAAAATTACATCAGCATCGACCGGTACGCCGCGCTTGAAACCAAAGGACTCAATTAAAAACGCTGTGCCTGGCTCGGGTTTGTCGAGTAAGCGCAGTTTAATAATGTCGCGTAGCTGGTACAGGTTTAAGTGCGTGGTATCGATACAGAGATCGGCCAAGTCAATGATGGGCTCCAGCAGCCTTTTTTCATCGGCAATGGCTTCTGGTAGTGAGCGCGTATCATTGGTCAGTGGGTGGCGTCTGCGGGTTTCAGAGAAGCGTTTAAGTAGGGTTTCGTCGTTGGCGTCTAAGAATAATAAATCACACTGAATGTGGCGTGCTCTTAGATCAGCGAGCAGTTCCGGAAAGCGCTCAAGCTGATAAGGCTGGTTGCGGGCATCAATAGATACGGCGATCTGCGGATACAGCATGTCAGGATTGAGTAAAGTGCGCTCAACCAGTTCAGGCAACAAAGTGGCCGGCAGGTTATCAATGCAATAAAAGTCGTTATCTTCTAAAACGTCTAAAGCGGTACTTTTGCCAGAACCTGAGCGACCGCTAACAATGACCAAGCGCATGCTTATTTAACCCCTGCTTCTGTTTGAGCTGTTAAAAAAGCTTGATAAAGAGCTTGATCATTAGGCGCGTTACGCAGGTGTTCACGAATATCGCTGCGGTCAAAAATAGATGCTATTTGACGCAATAATTCCAAATGCTCGTCGGTTGCCGTTTCTGGTACTAATAAGACAAACAGCAGGTCTACTGGCGCACCATCGATGGCATCAAAATCTATTGGGCTTTCTAAGTGCAGTAGTGCACCGATGGGCTGGGTACAGCCGACCAAGCGGCAATGGGGGATTGCTATACCATTACCAAAGCCTGTTGAGCCTAGTCTTTCACGGGCAATGAGGCTATCGAGTAAACTGTCCTCATCAAGCTCAGCGCAGTCACTAGCTAGCAGTTTGGCGATGTGTTCTAGGATTTTCTTTTTGCTGCCTCCAGGCACGTTCACTTGGGAACGGCCGGGAGTCAGGATTTGCTCTAATTGAATCATTGAGTATAAGCGCTCGCTAATTAGCACCTTTTTGGCGGTCAAGCTGTTTTTCTTTGTGCTTCAGTAGTTGACGATCCAGCTTATCAACTAAGAGGTCAATGGCTGCATACATGTCTTCATGTTCAGCGTTAGCATTGACGTCGCCGCCGGCAATTAGGATGGTGGCATCGACTTTCTGATTGATTTTTTCCACGCTCATGGTTACACGAATACTGGTGATTTTGTCAAAGTGACGCTCTAAACGTGAAAACTTGTTGTTAACGTATTCGCGCATGGCGTCAGTGACGTCCAGTTGATGACCCGTGATGGTGATTTGCATGGTGAACTCCTTAGTTTAGATACTGCGTATAGTGTACTGGAAACAAAATAAAACGGGGTGATTTCAACGATATTACTTTAGAGTAATTGTTTACGATCAGTCGATGAAGGGATTCCAAGTGCTTCGCGATATTTAGCAATAGTGCGCCGTGCTACTTGAATGCCTTGTTCTTCTAAAAGTGCGGTGATTTTACTGTCGCTGAGTGGTTTTTTGGGGTTTTCTGCTGCGACAAGCTTCTCAATAATGGCGCGAATGGCAGTGGACGAACATTCTCCGCCCTGTGCTGTACTGACGTGGCTGGAGAAAAAGTATTTAAGCTCAAAAACACCTCTTGGCGTGTGCATGTATTTTTGTGTGGTCGCTCTTGAGATGGTCGACTCATGCATTTCGATGGCTTCGGCAATATCGGCTAACACCATGGGTCTCATTGCTTCCGGGCCGTGCTCAAAGAAATCAATTTGCCGTTCTAATATTTCTGTAGATACCTTTAGCAGGGTTTCATGACGGCTTTGTAGGCTGCGAATAAACCAGCGCGCTTCCTGTAATTGGTTGCGCATAAAGGTATTGTCAGAGCTGTTATCGGCACGGCGCACGTAGCTGGCGTAAAGTGAGTTGATGCTGAGTTTGGGTGCGATTTCAGGATTGAGCTCTACTATCCAGCGGTTTTTGTCTTTGCGCACTATGACATCTGGAACAATATACTCGGCCTCTGAGGTTTCGATGCTCGAGCCGGGACGCGGGTCGAGCGTCTGAATCAGCTGCACAATGCTACGCAGCTCATCTTCGTTAATACGCATCGTTCGCATAATGCGTTGGTAATCTTTACTGCCGAGTAAATCCAAATGTTTTTGGCACAGTATGATTGCCTTGGCTAACCAGGGTGTATCGGGCGGCAGGCTTTTTAGTTGTAAGAGTAAGCACTCGCCTAGATTGCGTGCACCCACACCCGTGGGTTCAAATTCTTGTACACGCTTAAGTACTGTTTCGAGGTCATCTAGTGTGACCTCCAGCTCCTCCATAAAACCTTCGAGCAGCTCAGGTAACGTTTCTTCTAGGTAGCCGTCGTCACCAATAGCATCAATCAGCGTGCGTGCTATGTACTCGTCTCTGGGTTCAAACTTGGCGACATTGAGCTGCCAAAACAAGTGATCGCGCAGGCTAGTGTCGCTGGCCGTGGTTGCTGTGAAATCCCACTCTTCACTGTTAGACGCAGGTAAATTGCTGGCGCTGGATTGATATACATCTTCCCAAGAGGTATCAATAGAAAGTTCGGCAGGAATTTGGTCGGCCCAGTCACTGGCGCTTGCGTCAGGATAATCTTCGTTAGTGTTGTCGTTGCTATCACTGGTCGCTTGGCTGGCAGAGTTGTTTTCGTGATGGGTGTTAGTTGCTTGGTTAAGCTCAGGAGTATTGCTTGAGTCGAAGTCAGCAACGCTGCGCTGTTCGTGCTCAGCGCCTTCCTCTTCTCGTTCAAGCATGGGATTTGAGTCTAGCGCTTCTTGAATTTCAGCTTGTAAGTCCAGAGTGGACATCTGCAAAAGACGAATGGCTTGCTGCAGCTGCGGGGTCATCGTCAGCTGCTGGCCCATTTTTAAAACCAGTGAGGCTCTCATAATGTGAACACACGTCTCCTTAGGCTCTTCGTTGGTTTTTGTTATCTATTGCAAGATATATGCCTTATTTTTGCACGTTTGCCAAGTCCTGACAGCAAAATGATTGCTAAATGATGCTAAAGAGCGCACAGCCTTAGGGGGCAGGCATGTAGTCAGGTTTTAAAATACTGTTTAATTGAGCGTAAGGAATGTGTAACTCTGGGTGTCCAAATGAATAGGGGCCGATTGCATAGGAATTATACTTGACCACTATTCCAGTGGCAGTGAGTGCAATGTTGTCATTGGTTTGAAACGGCCACATTTCTAACCAAGCGGATAGATCGATGTCGTCAGTTTCAGCTGTTTTAGTCAACCATTGTTGGTGGGCGGCAGCTAACAGTTGGTAAAACTGCTGCTCGGTATTTGGCTCCAGCATGTCTTCTAGGGCTATTGGTGTCTGTGTGTCGTTATCCCAATTAAGAAACTCAGTAATGCTCATGCCGTGTGCAGCACCAGTAAAGTAGATGCCATTAATAAGCTCTAATACGGTGAAGCGCTCATTTTTATACTGAATTTTGGCGATAAAACTACTCCAGTCATGCGCGTCTGCGTTTTCCCAAAAAAACTGTTCATACTCGAGCAGGCTATTAAAGGCTGTATCTTGTTCGCTTTCGAAAAGATTCAACATAATTAAATCCTGTTCTATCTGTTTGGTTAGCTGAGCATCCTCGGGGAATTTCAGAATATCTACGGTTAAATTAGGGCACTTGTTTTCATCATCACAGCCGGGCTTGGTGCGGCTCCATTTAAGCGGTTGAGCTTTTAAACCGATGTCAATAACCGGCTGGACAGGAGTTGCGCCGGCAGAAGTGTCGGATGCAGTGCCGCATCCTGTTAAAGAAATTAATGCGAAAATGGCTAAAAAAGAACTCCAGCGCTGTAATTGTTTACTGGCTAACAAAAAATAATTCATAACAACCTACGATAAGTGTGTGGCGGTAAAAGCGGCTTGGTGGGTTTGGTTTTATAGGGCTAGATTGTGCCGTGCAGGCGAATGTACACTATGGGTTAAAGCTTGAATTCTTCGCCAAGGTAAACTTTGCGTACTTTTTGATTATTGAGAACGTCTTGTGGTGTACCGGCGCAGATAATACTGCCTTCGTTAACGATGTAAGCGGTTTCGCAAATATCCAGTGTTTCACGCACGTTATGATCGGTGATTAGTATGCCGATGCCTTTGTTTTTGAGGTGGTGAATGATTTGCTTGATATCACCTACGGAAATCGGGTCAACCCCAGCAAAGGGCTCGTCAAGCAGGATAAATTTAGGGTTGGTAGCTAGTGCGCGGGCGATCTCTACGCGGCGACGCTCACCACCCGACAGGCTCATGCCTTTGTTGTGGCGAATGTGGGTGATGTGAAACTCTTGCAGTAAATTCTCTAACTCCTCTTGGCGTTGCTTGCGGTTGAGGTCTTTACGCAATTCTAGAATGGCCATGATGTTGTCTGAGACACTTAGCTTGCGAAAAATAGACGCTTCTTGCGGCAGGTAGCCAATGCCAGCGGTGGCGCGGCCATGCATGGGAATAAAGCTTAGATCTTGGTCATCAATTTTGATGACGCCTTGATCTGCTTTGACTAGTCCGACAATCATGTAAAAGCTGGTGGTTTTACCGGCTCCGTTGGGACCGAGTAAGCCAACGATTTGCCCGCTTTGAATGCTGAGGCTAACGTCTTTAACTACTTGGCGGCCTTTGTAGGATTTAGCAAGGTTGCTGGCGGTTAGGGTGCTCATTGCGTGGCTGGCTCTGTTTTGTTATCTGGCTCTGAAGTTTTCTTTTTAGGTTGAATAACCATGTTTACCCGTGGTTCCTCTTTACTGACGGTGCCAGCGGGCGCGCGACCAGCCACAACAGTTTCGGCCATGGTGTCATAGGTGATTTTCTCGCCACGGAAGGTGTTATTGGTTTGCACCACCTTGGCCTGATCAGTGATAACGATTTTATCCTGTTGCGCAAAGTACTCGATGGTTATGCCGTATGCCTTTACTAAGTCTTTATCGACATCTGGAATTTGTTCGTAGTAGGCCGGTCTGCCGACAGATTTGAAGGATTTGATATCGCCGTTAGCTTGTTGCACTACCGTGACGGTATCACCGGTGATTTTAAGCGTGCCCTGAGTGACGATGACGGTACCACGATAAATAGCGGTACCTTTTTTATCATCAAGATCCGCTGTGTCCGCCTGAATATGAATGGGTTGGTCACGATCGCTGGGTAGGGCGTAGCTGAAGTGAGTGAATACTAAGCAGCTAGCCGCAAAGCATAGAGTGGCAATTCTATTGAGCGTCATAACGTCCTCTTACTTTGGACAGTAATTGCACTAAACCTTGCTGCAAGTAGGCGTTCATGCCTGTTGCTGTGGTTACACCCTGTTCGCTATCTATCTGTACGTCCGCTTGGGTGTGTGCATGGTCTGTATTAAATATATAGGTTAATTGGCTGGTGGTAAGCAAAAAAGGGCGTTGTTTTTCGTCATGATGCTCCACTCGAACCTTGTCGAACAGCTCAACTTCTTCGCCGCCGGGGCTGACTTCACCGCGTTCGCCGCTGATTAGCCAGGGTTGTTGCGTGCCTTGGTAAAGATGTAGATCTGGTTGCGTGAGCAAAGTGATATCAGTTTGCTGAATGTGCTCAGTATAGTCGGCAGTGAGAATATAGTGTAGCTGACCTGCTTCGTTAAATTGCGTGGTGCGACTATTGCTAGAGAAAAAATCAATGGTGCGTTGCTCATCTAGCGTGCTAGGAGCATTGACGGGGCGGTCATTGCCAATATTCCAGTAGCCCGTGGCAGCAATGATAAGTGCCACGGGAATAAGAATGACCCACTGAGGAATTTTTTTGATTTTTCTCTTTGCCATTACTGAACCTATAGGTAGGCTGCTTGTGCCGCTGTTAGCGTGCCTTGAGCCTGCATGATAAATTCGCAAAACTCGCGAGCAGCACCATCACCACCACGAGCTGAGGTAACAGCTGTTGCATGCTGGCGTACAAAGGTGTCGGCGTTGGCCACCGCTACACCAAAACTGACACGGCGAATGGCGGCTAAGTCCGGCAGGTCGTCACCCAGATAGGCGACATCGGCATAGCTGAGTTGCAGCTGTTGTAGAAGCTCATCGAGGGCGACTCGCTTATCTTCACGGCCTTGAATGACATGGGTAATGCCAAGGTTGGCCGCGCGACGCTCTACTACTGTGGAGGTACGGCCAGTGATAATGGCGGCCTGAATGCCTGACTGCATTAGCATTTTAATGCCGTGGCCATCTAAAGTGCTGAAGGATTTGAATTCGCTACCGTCAGCCATAAAGTTTAGCTTGCCGTCGGTCAGTACACCGTCTACATCGAAAACAGCAATGCGTACTTTGCGGGCGCGGTTTAATAGTTCAATATTATTCGGGTCGAGCATTACATTACTCCTGCGCGTAATAGATCATGCATATTCAGAGCCCCAACGGCTTTTTGTTGCTGATCAATGACGGGAAGTGAGTTGATTTTATAATCTTGCATGATCTTGAGTGCTTCTGCCGCCAGCATATCTTGAGTGGCTGTTTTGCCGCCACGGGTCATTAATTGATCAATGGTTGCATTGCGTACATCGATATCTTGGTCGAGTGCGCGGCGCAAGTCGCCATCGGTAAAAATACCGGCCAAACTGCCATCCTCGTTAAGGATTAGCGTCATGCCAAGGCCTTTTTTGGTCATTTCAAATAATGCTTCACGCATACTTACGCCACGTTGCACAGCCGGTAGTTCTGGGCCGCTATGCATTACATGCTCTACTTTAAGCAATAAGCGACGGCCTAATGCTCCGCCGGGGTGGGAGAAGGCGAAGTCTTCTGGAGTAAAGCCGCGCGCTTCCAGTAAGGCTAGAGCCAGTGCGTCACCTAAAACCAAACTGACCGTGGTTGACGAGGTGGGTGCAAGATTTAACGGACAGGCTTCTTTTTCAACGCTGGCGTCTAGGTTGACTGTGGCGGACTGTGCCAAGAGTGATTCTTGGTTGCCGGTCATGCTGATGAGCTTGATGCCACGACGTTTAATCAATGGCAGTAGTGTAATAATTTCATTAGTGGTGCCCGAGTTGGATAGGGCTAGTACGACATCGTTTTCGGTGATCATACCCATATCGCCATGGCTGGCTTCAGCTGGGTGAACAAAAAAAGCTGGGGTGCCTGTGCTGGCTAAGGTGGCAGCAATTTTACGGGCTATGTGACCAGATTTTCCCATACCCACCACCACTACGCGACCAGGACAGTCCAAGATAAGGTGGCAGGCTTGAATAAAGCTTTGGTCAATACGTTGCTCAAGGCAGGCAATGGCTTCATTTTCTAAACGAATCGTGCGTCGAGCTGAATCTATAAGGCGATTTGCTAGTGTCATGCTAATTAGTTTGGTCAGTTTGAAAAGGGAAATTATACGTGAAAAGGAAACACTGCGCTGCAGTTAGAGGTTATTAATTATTTAGCGATTCAGGAAAGCTTTAGTTGTAGGCGTTGGCAGTGGTATCATGTGTGGTTTTCAGGCAGCGTAATGTGCTTTTAAGTTCCGTTCGTGTCGAGTCTAGGTATCCATATGTCAATTGAGAGTGCCAATGCTATTGAGCTTAAAGGTTTAACCTTTAAGCGTGGTGCGCGAAATATTTTCGATAATATTGATCTGTATGTGCCGCGCGGCAAGGTGACGGGCATTATGGGGCCTTCCGGTTGCGGTAAAACCACCCTGCTGCGTTTGATTGCAGCACAGTTAAAGCCTGAACAGGGTGAGGTGTGGGTTAACGGTCAGAATCTACCAAAGCTATCACGCCCTGATTTGTTTGATGCGCGTAAACAGTTTGGCGTGCTGTTTCAAAGTGGTGCGCTGTTTACTGATCTCACGGTCTTTGAGAACGTGGCTTTTCCGTTGCGCGTACACACCAAGCTCAGCGATGAGTTGATTCGCGATATCGTGCTGATGAAGTTGCAGGCGGTTGGTTTGCGTGGCGCGATAGAGCTGATGCCCGATGAGTTGTCCGGTGGTATGAAGCGTCGTGTAGCTTTGGCGCGCGCTATTGCGCTCGATCCGGATATTTTACTGTATGACGAGCCCTTCGTTGGACAAGATCCCATCGCCAAAGGTGTTTTGGTGCGCTTGATTCGTTTACTCAATGATGCCTTAGGGATTACCAGTGTGGTGGTGTCGCATGATTTAGCAGAGACGGCCAGCATTGCTGATTACCTCTATGTGTTGGGTGACTCGCAAGTGCTGGGGCAGGGCACGCCGGAAGATTTAATGAAATCGGATAATCCGCGTGTGCAGCAGTTTATGCAGGGTCGTCCTGATGGTCCCGTGCCTTTTCATTTTGCCGCTCCGGATTACAAAGAAGATCTGCTAGGAGTCCGACATGGCTAAGCAAAGCGTGGCAGAGCGTATACAGCTGTTTGGTCGCTCCGGGTTGATGGTCGTGCAGGCGATGGGAGTTGCAGGTGTGGTATTGGTGCATGCGCTGCTTGGTCGACGCGGTGCTGGTAGCAGTGTGCATTTGCTGATTAAGCAGCTGTATTCTGTGGGCGTGCTATCGCTGGCAATTATTGTGGTGTCTGGCTTATTTATTGGCATGGTGCTGGCGCTGCAGGGTTACACTATTTTGGTTGATTTTGGCTCTGAACAGGCGGTTGGGCAGATGGTTGCTTTAACCCTGTTACGCGAGCTGGGACCAGTGGTTACTGCGCTGTTGTTTGCTGGGCGTGCTGGTTCTGCGCTAACAGCAGAAATCGGTAATATGAAATCCACCGAGCAGCTATCAAGTTTAGAAATGATTGGCGTTGATCCACTCAAATACATTGTGGCACCGCGCTTGTGGGCGGGATTTATATCGATGCCGTTGCTGGCTGCTATTTTTTCAGTGGTCGGGATTTGGGGCGGTGCTATGGTGGCTGTTGACTGGCTGGGCGTGTATGAGGGTTCGTACTGGGGCAATATGCTTGCCAGTGTTGACTTTCAGGATGATGTTGTAAACGGCGTAATTAAATCTTTGGTGTTTGCTTTTGTAGTGACCTGGATTGCTGTGTTTCAGGGATACAACTGCGTGCCTAACTCTGAGGGTATTAGTCGCGCCACTACTCGTACTGTTGTGTATGCGTCTTTGGCTGTGTTGGGCTTGGACTTTATTTTGACTGCTTTAATGTTTGGAGATTTCTAATGCGAATTCGCGCTCTGGAGATGTCTGTAGGTGTGTTTTTGCTGATTGGTATAGCCGCGCTGGTAGTGCTAGCACTGCGAGTTAGCGGCTTGACGGTTAGCACGCAGGACAATACTTACACCCTGTATGCTGCTTTTGATAACGTGGCGGGACTTACCACTCGAGGCCGTGTAACCATGGCGGGAGTCACTGTCGGTAAAGTGATGCAGATTGAGTTTGACAAAGAAACCTTCACCGGACGTGTAACCTTAGCCGTCAATAAAGACGTGGATAATTTGCCTACGGACACCACAGCGTCCATCCTGACTGCCGGCTTGCTGGGTGAGAAATATGTTAGCTTGAGCGTGGGTGGTGAGGATGAGGTTTTAAAAGATCAGGGAGTGATATACGACACTCAATCATCGCTTGTTTTAGAAGAGTTGATTGGTAAGTTTTTAATGAATTCTGTTAGCAGTGAGCAGTAGGGTAAACAATGATTCAGAAGCTATTTTCTAAACTAAGCTTTGTCGCAGTATTGTTGTTAATGACGGGTTTTGCTCAGGCCGAGCAAACCGCGCATCAAGTGGTTGAGCAAACCGTTGAAGAACTGTTTGCCGATTTAAATGCAAATCGCGAGCTGTATCGAGCAGAGCCAGAAACTTTCTACGCGACGATGAATCGCATTATTGGCGAAGTTGTCGATGTTGAGGGCGTGGCGCGCAGTGTAATGACCGTACGCTATTCTCGACGTGCAACAGATGCACAAATGCTACGTTTCCAAGAAAACTTTAAACGTAGTCTGATGCAGTTTTACGGCAACGCTTTGTTAGAATATAACAACAGCGGTGTAAGGGTTTTGCCCGCTAGCGCACCCGAAGGTGAGCAGCGTACAGAGGTGCGTATGGAAGTTAAGGACAGCCGGGGTACTATTTACCCAGTGTCCTACACCATGGTAAAAATTAACGAGCGCTGGATGCTGCGTAACGTGGTCATTGAAGGCATTAATATAGGTAAGTTATTCCGCGATCAGTTTGCCGAAGCCATGCAGCGTAATCGCAATAATCTTGACTGGGTTATTGATACCTGGGTCGATACTGTAGCGCGCACACGTGCAGCTGAGGCGGCTAAGTGAGTCAGATAGCCTTGTCAGATACTGGCTGTTTAATTCTGTCCGGTGTCTTGGACTATCGCACGGGCACGACTTTGCGTGAGCAGGGCAAGAAACTGCTGGAGCAAAGTACAGCAACTCATATTCAGGTCGATTGTTTGGCGATTGAAAAATCCAGCAGTGTGGGAATAGCGCTATTGTTGGCTTTTATGCGTGATGCGCAGCGGTTAAACAAAACTCTATCGATTGTGAATTTATCGCAAGACATGCAAAAAATTGCCCACGTGAGCGAGTTAATGCCCGTGCTGCCAATACGTAATTGATATAAGAGGAACACTATGCAAGCCCAAGAGGTTAAGCAACTGGTTGAAGAAAATCTAGCCAATACTCAGGTAGAAGTAGAGGGTGAAGGCTGTAATTTTCAACTCAATATTATTAGTGATGAGCTGGCCGCATTGAGCCCAGTTAAACGCCAGCAGGCAGTTTACGCTGTGCTCAATCCTTTGATTGCCGATGGCAGTATCCATGCGGTAACCATGAAGTTTTTTACTCAAGCCAAGTGGCAAGCAGAATACGCCTAATCATTACAACGAGATTTAAATGGACAAATTAATCATCACGGGAGGCAACCGTTTAGACGGTGAAATCCGTATATCCGGTGCAAAAAACGCTGCCCTGCCTATTATGGCGGCTACTCTATTGGCGAGCGAGCCAGTTACCGTCTGTAACTTACCGCATCTGCACGACATCACTACTATGCTTGAGTTGTTTGGTCGCATGGGGATTCAGCCCATTATTGATGAAAAACTCAATGTCGAGATTGAACCAACAACGATAAAAAGTTTGGTTGCGCCCTATGAGCTGGTTAAAACCATGCGCGCATCAATTCTGGTATTAGGCCCAATGGTGGCGCGTTTTGGCGAGGCGGAAGTTGCTTTGCCAGGCGGTTGCGCAATTGGTACTCGTCCAGTGGATTTGCATATTCGTGGGCTTGAAGCACTGGGCGCGGAAATTGTTGTTGAGGGTGGCTATATCAAAGCCAAGGCGCCAGAAGGCGGCTTGCGTGGTGGCACGTTCTTTTTTGACACCGTCAGTGTTACCGGTACGGAAAATATCCTGATGGCCGCCGTGCTGGCTAAAGGCCGTAGTGTTTTAGAAAATGCTGCGCGCGAACCTGAAGTGGTGGATTTGGCTAACTGCCTGATTGCCATGGGTGCGAAAATTGAGGGTGCCGGCACAGATACCATAGTGATTGAAGGTGTTGAAAAGCTCCATGGTGCTCGTTACAAAGTGATGCCTGACCGTATTGAAACCGGTACCTATTTGGTCGCCGCTGCCATGACGGGCGGGCGCATCAAGCTAAAAGACACCAATCCAAAAATCCTTGAAGCTGTATTGGTTAAGTTGCAAGAGGCCGGTGCTGAAGTGCAGTGCGGTGAAGATTGGATCAGCTTAGATATGCACGGCAAACGACCCAAGGCTGTGAATATCCGTACCGCCCCCTACCCCGGATTCCCAACCGATATGCAGGCGCAGTTTTTAGCGATGAATGCGGTAGCTGAAGGTACAGGAACAGTGATTGAAACCATCTTTGAAAATCGCTTTATGCACGTACAGGAAATGCAGCGCATGGGCGCCAAAGTACAGATAGAAGGCAATACCGCGATTGTGACCGGTATTGAGCAGTTAAAAGGTGCGCCGGTGATGGCGACTGACTTGCGTGCTTCAGCCAGCTTGGTGTTGGCTGCCTTAATGGCGCAGGGCGAAACCCTGATTGACCGAATTTACCACATTGACCGCGGCTATGAATGTATCGAAGAAAAGCTACAGCTTTTAGGTGCCAAAATCCGCCGCGTACCAGGCTAGAATTATGTTAACCATTGCTTTATCTAAGGGCCGTATTTTAGACGATACCCTGCCGCTACTGGAGCAGGCAGGTATTGTGCCTACGGAAAATCCAGAAAAAAGCCGTAAACTGATTATCCCAACCACGCGTGATGATGTGCGCCTGTTAATTGTGCGTGCTACTGATGTGCCGACCTATGTTGAGTTGGGTGCAGCGGACGTTGGGGTGGCTGGTAAAGACGTGTTGCTAGAGTACGGCAGTCATAGTCTGTATGAGCCGCTCGATTTACAAATCGCTAAGTGTAAATTGATGACAGCCGGTCCAATTGGTGCGCCTGAGCCGACCGGACGACTGCGTGTAGCCACTAAGTTTGTCAATGTAGCTAAGCGTTATTATGCCGAGCAGGGCCGTCAGGTTGAAGTTATCAAACTGTATGGCTCGATGGAGCTGGCACCATTAGTGGGCTTGGCGGATAAAATTATTGACGTAGTTGATACCGGTAATACGTTACGCGCCAATGGTTTAGAGCCGCAGGAAATTATTGCTCATATCAGCTCGCGGCTGATTGTTAATCGTGCCTCAATGAAAATGAAGCACGCTGAGCTTAAACTGCTGATTGATACCTTAGAGCAGGCCGTAGAAACACGCTGCTAACTGGGTTGTATGTCATAGATAATAGCTATCAAATGTATAGCTGTAATATGAAGGTGTGTAGGCTGTGAATTTGCTAAGCTTTTCGTGTCGTAGCAGTGTGATGCTGCAGTAGCAAACTTGCGCCAACAGACACAGACAAGCTTGCTTGAAAGTAAAAAAAGCGTAACGCACCTTTGTAACTCGTTTAAATTTCACCTTAAGGCCTGCCATGACCCAGAACGCTCTTGTTCGCCGTTTAAATGCCCAAGATACTGATTTTGCTTCGCAGCTGGATCAGCTGTTGAGCTGGGAAAGTGTTTCCGATGATGAAGTCAATCAGCGGGTTTTAGACATTATCGATCAGGTACGTCAGCGCGGTGACGCTGCGCTAGTCGACTATACCCGCCAGTTTGATGCACTTGAAGTGCAGGACTTCAGCGAGCTTATTTTGCCGCGCGAACGCCTAGAGTTAGCACTAACGCAAATCCAGCCTGAGCAGCGCCACGCACTAGAAATCGCGGCTGAGCGCGTGCGCAGTTATCACGAGCATCAACGCCAAGAGTCTTGGCGCTACACTGAAGAAGATGGCACTGTATTGGGCCAGCAAGTGACGCCCCTTGATCGTGCTGGCCTGTATGTGCCGGGCGGCAAAGCAACGTATCCTTCATCCGTTTTAATGAATGCTATTCCCGCTAAGGTTGCTGGCGTGCGTGAGGTGGTGATGGTTGTGCCAACGCCACGTGGTGAAATCAATGAAATGGTACTCGCTGCTGCTGCTATTGCTGGCGTTGACCGAGTATTTACCATTGGTGGCGCGCAAGCCGTTGCAGCCTTGGCCTACGGTACTGAGTCGGTTCCGGCGGTAGATAAAGTGGTTGGTCCAGGCAATATTTATGTAGCCACGGCAAAACGTCATGTGTTTGGCAAAGTGGGTATTGATATGATCGCCGGTCCTTCAGAAATTCTGGTGATTTGTGATGGGCAAACCGAACCGGACTGGATCGCCATGGATTTGCTCTCGCAAGCGGAGCATGATGAGGATGCACAGTCGATTTTGCTCTCACCTGATGCGGAGTTTTTGGATAAGGTTGCCGCCAGTCTTGAGCGTTTATTGCCCAGCCTTGAGCGTGAAGATATCGCTCGCGTATCAATGGCCGAGCGCGGTGCGCTGATTTTGGTGCGTGATTTAGATCAGGCTGTTGAAGTTGCCAATCGTATTGCCCCCGAGCACTTGGAGTTATCTGTGGCTGATCCAGATGCCATGCTGCCGAAAATACGTCATGCTGGCGCAATCTTTATGGGGCGTTACACGGCTGAAGCCTTGGGTGATTACTGTGCTGGCCCGAACCACGTGCTGCCAACCTCAGGCACGGCGCGTTTTTCTTCACCCTTGGGCGTGTACGATTTTCAAAAGCGCTCTTCAATAATTTATTGCACTCCACAGGGTGCATCTGAGTTGGGCAAGGTGGCCTCGGTCTTAGCGCGCGGCGAGTCATTGACTGCCCATGCGCGCTCAGCGGAACTGCGTATTATCAACGATAAATAAGGCGAAAACAGTGAGCAAGTTTTGGAGTCCGTTTGTTAAGCAGCTGGTCCCTTATGTGGCTGGTGAGCAACCGAAAATGAAACGCTTGGTGAAACTAAATACCAACGAAAACCCCTATGGTCCGTCGCCAAAAGCGCTGGCGGCGATGAAAGCGCAAATTAATGATGACTTGCGCCTGTATCCTGATCCCAGCGGTGAGGTGCTCAAACAAGCCATTGCGGACTACTACCACATTAGTCCTGCGCAAATATTTGTGGGTAATGGCTCGGATGAAGTGCTAGCCCATGCGTACCATGCGTTTTTCCAGCAAGGCAAGCCGTTGTTGTTTCCAGATATCAGCTACAGCTTTTATCCAGTATATTGTGGTTTGTATCGCGTAGAGCCAAAGCCCATTGCATTAGATGAGCAATTTCAAATTAATCTGGCGGACTATCAGCAAGACAATGGCGGCATTATTTTCCCTAATCCCAATGCGCCTACCGGATGTTTGCTCGGTCTGGCCGAAATTGAGGCGCTTCTGCAGAATAATACCGAAACAGTGGTATTGGTTGATGAAGCCTATATTGATTTTGGCGGACAGTCAGCGGTTTCCCTAGTTGATAAATACCCTAACCTGTTGGTGACGCAAACTTTATCAAAATCACGCGCGTTGGCAGGTATGCGCGTTGGTTTGGCGATTGGTCACCCGCAACTAATCGAAGGATTAGAGCGCATTAAAGACAGCTTTAACTCCTACCCGCTCGACCGTGTGGCATTAGCCGGAGCCGCAGCCGCGTTTGCGGATCGTGAATACTTTGAGAAAACCTGCGCTAAAATTATCACCAGTCGTGAGCAGCTAAGCGAGCAGTTAACCGGTTTGGGCTTTGAGGTATTACCCTCAGCGGCGAACTTTGTTTTTGCACGTCATCCGCAACAGGATGCGGCACAGCTATCTGCACAGTTGCGCGAGCAGGGTATTATCGTGCGTCACTTTACTCAGCCGCGTATTGCACAGTTTTTGCGTATTACCGTAGGTACAGATGAACAGAACACAGCCTTGGTCGAAGCATTAGCCGGGTTGCTGAATAAACAATAACTTTTGGAGGTGCGTCATGCAAAACAGTCAAAATCTAATTTGGATCGACTTGGAAATGACCGGTCTGGATACCGACAATGACCGTATTATTGAAATGGCCACCATTGTCACGGATGCCCAGTTAAATATTTTGGCCGAAGGACCCGTGCTAGCCATTCATCAGCCTGATGAGGTGTTAAAGGGTATGGATGAGTGGAACACTAATCAGCACGGCAAAAGTGGCCTGACCAAGCGCGTGCAGGAAAGCCGTATCAATGAAGCAGAGGCAGAAGCACAGACCATCGCCTTTTTACAGCAGTGGGTGCCGGCAAATACCTCGCCGATGTGTGGTAACACTATTTGTCAGGATCGCCGCTTTCTCTACCGCAGTATGCCCAAGTTAGAGGCTTACTTTCACTACCGCAATATTGATGTGTCTAGCCTGAAAGAGCTGGCTAAGCGTTGGGCACCTGAAACGGCTAAGGGGTATGTTAAGGGCGATGTGCACTTGGCATTGGCCGATATTCAGGACTCTATTGCTGAACTGCGTTATTACCGCGAGCATCTGATGAAGTGCTAAAGCAATAGTTGCCTAAGCCGCGTCTCTTAGTTATGTGATAGGCAAAAAAAACCCGCATTGGATGCGGGTTAAAATAGCCTAATGAGGAGATAGCTCTATGAAAAACAACTTCATTCTGAGTTACCAACTGGCCTGTAACCAGTGCTGATAATAGTAATCGTTCTCATTTGTAAGTGCAAGCATTTTGTTTCGCTTATGCTAATATTTTGCAGTAAGTTTTCAGTGTGTGGAATTCCAACATGAGTAAAGAGCAGTCTCAGATATTCAAAGTTATTTTTATTAACCAGGGCCAAGTGTATGAAATTTACGCTAAAGCTATTTATCAGAGTGATTTGTGGGGCTTTCTGGAGATCGAGGAGTTTGTCTTTGGTGAGCGCACGCAGATGGTCGTTGATCCCAGCGAAGAGAAGCTGAAAAATCAGTTTGAAGGCGTGATTCGTAGCTATGTGCCTATGCACTCAATAGTGCGCATTGATGAGGTTGAGCGCTTGGGCGTAGCACGCATCAGTGATGCTCCAGCAACTGGCAATATCATGCCTTTTCCTATGCCTGTGCCGAGCAAGTAAATTGCTTCACAGCGCTGGCAGTAAGTAGTGCTGCCAGCATTACAAAGAAGCAGGCGTAGAACTAAAGCAGCCCTACCAACCAAATCAGCATGCACGCCGCACTAAGCAGCGCGGCAAAACCCATGGTAAGCCATTTAATCAGCGCTTTTTGCTGAAATTTCAGGTCATAGAGCGCATGCCGAATACGGTGCAGGCTATGGAAAGCCGGCAGCGCAATCACCGCGCCCACAAATACCAAACCCCAAAAGCTAAAGAACCATGCGCTGGCTTGCTGATACTCCAACGTCACTACGCCAAGCGGCAGCAGTAGCCCGTAGAATAGAATAACG
>Ga0172382_10000521_pt1 | contig 72909 bp, 71 predicted proteins | sample Leawel138RmetaG_FD_122245 | JGI IMG/M metagenome (GOLD analysis project Ga0172382, IMG submission 122245) | Leachate microbial communities from a municipal landfill in Southern Ontario, Canada - Leachate well 138R metaG | ecosystem: Engineered > Solid waste > Landfill > Unclassified | place...
AAATTAGCCGTAGTAATCCACGTCATTGTTCGAAACGGAAATCCCATTCTGAAAACAGAACAACTCTAAAACGGAGCACCTACCCTAAGTGTATACACATCCTGACTTTGACGGGGTCCTGGTGGACAAGCCTTTGGGTATTGCAGGAAATGAGAGGAATGACCATAATAGTAAGAGGACGCCCACGATGGGAGTAAATCAAATGTCAAATCGTCAAGTGGCAAGAAATGCCACTATTGTTATGATCGGTATTTTCATCAGTCGGGTACTGGGATTAGTGCGGGAGCGGGCAGTAGCCCAGGTATTCGGCCGTACCCAGCAGACAGATGCCTATTTTGCCGCCTTCGGTATTCCTGACTTGATGTACTACTTGCTGGTGGGCGGAGCCCTATCTGCCGCCTTTATCCCTGTCTTTACCTCCTATCTGGCCCAGGATGATGAAGAGACCGCCTGGCATGTGGCCAGTACCTTTATCACAGCCACTGTGATCTTATTATTGATCTTTACTGTTGTTGGTGAGATCTTTACACCCCAGTTAGCACCCCTTGTGGCCTACGATTACTCTGGAGAGCAGCTTGCTTTGCTAGTGCAGCTGATGAGGATCGTATTTCCTGCGGTACTATTCACAGCACTGGCGGGTCTTGAAATGGGTGTACTGAATAGTTATCAGCATTTTACAGCACCGGTGGTCGGTCCCATTCTATATAATCTAGGGATTATTGCCGGAGCATACGTTTTGGGTCCTAAGTACGGTGTGTTTGGCATGGCTGTCGGCTTGGTGGTGGGCGCCTTTGGCAATTTCGCCATACAGCTACCGGTTTTACTGCGCTATACTAGGGCCTATCGACCTATCTTAGATTTACGACATCCTGGTATCCGTAAAATGGGGGCTTTGATGTTGCCAGCTATGGTGGGGCTGTCGGTTAACCAGTTGAACCTCATGATTAGCCAAAACATTGCTTCTGGTCTAGCTGAAGGTAGCATTACAGCGTTGCGCCTGGCAAATCGCTTAATGCAGTTCCCCCTCGGGGTGTTTGCCATGGGTATTTCCACCGCTGTTTTTCCCTTACTAACGAGACTTGCAGCAACTAATGCCTACAAGGAGCTGAAGGAAACATACTCCCTGGGACTACGTACGGTACTGATCATTACGATTCCGGCAAGTCTTGGCTTACTAGTATTGGGGGAGCCGATTGTACGGTTCTTGTTTCAGACGGGTGAGTTCACGGTCGCGGATACCCAAGCCACTGCCTATGCCTTGTTCTTTTACGCACTAGCCCTGCCGGCCCTTTCTGGGATCCAGCTCACAAGCAGAATGTTCTATGCCCTATACGATACGAAAACGCCGGTTAAGATCGGGATCTTATCAGTAATCGTGAGCACTGCTTTAAGCCTCCTCTTCCTGAATTTCACCGGCCTTGACTATGGTGGTTTGGCCCTTGCCTTTTCCGTGGCAACAACGGTGAACTTTATAGTTTATATCTTGATCCTCCGCAAGAAGCTTGGTGGCATCGATGGGGGACGAATCCTCACAAGTGTAGTGAAGTCCTCACTGGCATCATTGGTGATGGGAGTTGTGGTGTATCTGTCCAGTAATCTGGTGGGTCAATGGGTATCCCTTGCTACGACCCGGGGTAGGTTACTGCAGATGGCGATACCTATGCTTATAGGTATCATCGTCTATGGTGTATTCTTACTCGCCTTCCGGATGGAAGAACTAGAGTTTCTCCTCAGTGCAGTTAAGGGCCGGAAGAAGCGACTTCCTGCAAAGGAGTAGAGATTCCTGGACAGAGAGAACTAGTGGTTCTTGAAAGTCCCATCTTGGATTGATCAGCCAGGTTTTTAGGTTTATCGGACATGCATTGGTTATGTAATTGGGTCGAAACGACTAGTCTTATGAGCGCAACGATTTCTATGGTAGTATTCGGTAATCCGCCTCTTCCTTACATAGCGTCCGTCCACGCCTCAACGAAATAAGAAGGCCCACCGTTGTGCCCAGATGGGTGCAGTGTTGTCGCGAAGTGTAAGCGTCTTTCGTAACCATAGCTTCAAGTCCTATATCGCTTAGAATTCAAAGAAGCGTGATTCAACAGGTATAGTGAGTCGTTCCCCTTTCGCCCGGAAACTTGGGCAAATACCTGGCATTTGCTACACCACCCTTATTCCGCTGAATAAGCGTGCAAATCGCCTGATTTTTTAGCAGTCAACTCGTTTCTGTAAAGAGGGTCGGTGACAACCCTAAACACCTCAGGATCTTAAGTTGACTATCGGTTAGAGGCTGTAACAGTTTGCGGACCACCTCTTTCTTGTGGATGATTCTGTTATGCGGTACAAAGTTGAAGATGCCCAGGATAGCCCTCAAGGTTGGCTGAGTCATCTTTACGCCACCGGGACCAATTACCGTAGCTTCTTCTTGTTTCATCTCCCGCCGAACTACTCGTTCCACTACCGACAGAATCATCATGGTTATGAGAAGCATATACACCAGGGCTTCTATGCGGGATGGTTTTTTCAGGTAAAGCGAGTTAACAAAGTGTGGAGATTTTAACTGTTGGAACTTCTTTTCCACACTGCTCTGTGTTTTGTATTCGGTAAGGATCTGTTCTCCGCTAAGGCGTAAATCGTTAGTTGCCAAAACGAAGGTGCAATCACGTTTGACTAGTCTTTCTATGGCATCCTCGTCAGGGGTGTACTCCATGACAAGTTGGTAAACATACTGCTTATCCGCTACGGGCTTGAGCCTTGGTCGACCTCGCCGTCGTTTCTCCTGGGGGACTACTTGGTGATACTCTAGTTTTGATAGCTATTTGTGCAGAAGCAGTTCTATGTCCTTATTGGCATCGGATTCACAGGCAAACTCTCGTTTGGCATATTGCTTACTTAACTCTTCCAGCTTCTTCTGCTCTATTTCGGCCCTCTTCTCCCTGGTTTTACGTTTCCTTTCTTTGAGACTATGGGAGTAACACACGGCAAACTTCAAGGTAGTACCCCGGTATTCCCCAACATCATCTTGGATTTCATAGAAAACCTGCTTGCTTTGAGCGTTTTCCAAGGTAAACGGACGATAGCTGTTGGGGTGGTTCCATGCTTTGTCCAGTAGTTCTTGGGTAATGCTAACCGTTCCTGGCACTCTAGTAATGAAATTGATCCTTCTGTCTATTGCCTTCCTAATATTACCCTCGGTAAAGAAGGAGCTATCAGCTACGTAATAAAAGCTATCCATAGCTACTTCGTATTTGTCTAGAATTACAGGTACATCATCTAAAACGTCATTGTTGTAGGTCTTGTCATCGTAATTGACTGACAGCACTTTGGCATCAACAATAACTCCATCTGCCGTACCAATCCCTATCTTAAGCTGGTTTTTGTCAGGTCTTTTGTCTTTCGAATGTCCGAAGGTAATAGAAATCACACCGATTCGTCCGTCTTCGCTTTCATATTCGCCCCACATTACCTTGGATGTGGTATCGTAGTTTAGACTGCGAATACTCAAGCCATATTTCATGAACACATAGGTGGATATTGCACTAAAGATGGCCCGGGGATTACCCTCATCCATCTTGTCCAAGTAGTTGCCGAAACGATCGTCATGGAGTCCAGATCCTTGTTCCTAAAATACTCATCAAGCAGATACAAAGGATGGTGATCATCACAAAGATTAATAAGCATAAGCTTTGCTACAGTGCCATAGGGAATGTCGGGTTTTCGGCCCCTAGTGGGTGTTAGTGCATCATCGATTATCTGCGGTATATTGAAGACCTCAACAACACCGGCGATAAACCGAGGTTTACCATTAGCGAACGTTTGGACATCTAGATCCATTTCACCTAATACACTCAACCGGAAACGCCCCTTTTTACTAGTTTGTGAAATGCTTCTAGATGCCCCCAGTACTTTCCCCCCCTTACAATTAATGACATAATCTTCGATCAATTCGATCGATTGGATCTATATTCTATGCCGGTTCCATTCAGCGGAATATGGGATCAAGCATTCGCCCATTTCAATAATCCGAATAGGGATTACAATGTGATCGACGACTTTTACCATAACCTTGTCATGTTTTGGCAACTGGATCTTGCATTTGGCGAAGACTTTTACCCGGCCTTACACCGAGCGTACCGGGAAGTTCCGCAGTCCGAGCAACCTGCCACTGACCAAGAAAAGATACAGCAGTTCATTGTTACCGCGTCGGAGGTTGCCAATTATAACCTCACACCCTTCTTCGAGATGTGGGGTCTACACCCAACACGACAAATCAAGGAACAGATATCCCACTTACCACAACTTACACAACCGATTTGGTGGTTAACCGACGATGGCCTTAAATTGCCTCCAGTTAGCCTACGACTGGGAAATGGTACTGAACGTCTCGATTTACTTACCGGGACACCTCTAACCGATGTGACTACCGTTTGTATCGATGACCCAGATATCAAGCTGGAGAAGGTCACAGTGCTGATTGATGGAGAGGAACTTGATCAAAATGGGAGTATTCCTGCTTTGGTTACGCTTCGCCCTACAGAGCTCACCCAGGGCAATCATAATATCCGTGTGATCGCCGATGATAGTCAGGGTCGGCGGTATACCTCCACCGTCCATTTTCTAATTGAGCATTTTGATCTAGTTGCACCAATCAGGACTGGGCGGGGAGCAGAACGTCTACGTGGACGGGTTACCATTGCTGTGGATCCCATTATCCCGGCGAAGGATATTGTGAATGTAACCGCGAAGCTGAGGCCGGTCAGCTCAGAACCAAACGGTACGGATACCGCTTCGTCTGGTGAATACATCTTGTTTGATGCCACATTCCTACCGGTAAGGTTTCCTATTAATACTCTTGTATTCCCGGATGGACCCTATGACTTGGTCATCAGTGCCGAGACTATTGACGGAGTTGTTTCCGAAGTTGAGGAGCGAGTGCTCCTTGATAACTTTGAATTCGTAGAGGATCAGATCCTACCACCCCAGAATTTGGCGTGGTTTGGTATAAGGAATGCACTGAAAACAGTACAGGAACCGGAAGGGTGGGCGTACGCAGGTGGTGATCCTGATATCTTCTTTGGAGATCAAGACCGTATTAGACGCGAGGGAACCGGTGCACAGCACCTTACCTGGCATGTCCCGAATATTTACCGATATGCATTAACCATATATGCCCAAAATTCGAGGATTAAAGATGATGTGCTCGTGCAAGTTTCCTCCGACGGAGAGCTCTGGACCACTCTAGACTATGCGATCGACGTGACACACCCCGAAGATAATGAGCAACCACTATGGTTGAAGCTCGATCTTACAGGCACGGTTCCAAGGGCTCTGCCTGCTGAGCTCCTTCGTGTTGTTTTCCGAGATGGTGAAATCCCAAAGGAGGCCCTGCAGCTTGGCTATGTGTATCTGGAAGGGGTTAAAGATCAAGCGATACTCGACTTTTTTGTTACGGAACACCTTAAGTCCGGTACCGAAGAATCGAGCGTATCCTTCCTGCTTATTAGCGAAGGTGAAGCAACGCAGAAGAACGATGTGGCCTAGGAAGGTGACCTAGAGTACAGACCTCAACCCTAAGCAAACAAGAAGAACCTACCTAAAAGGAGAGATTACTAGGAAAGCCGTTCCGTACAGGAGTGGCTTTCCTAGGATGTCCTCATATACGGGATAGATCTGCTTTGTTAGCTCCCATGACGTTCGACACAGAACCAGCACACTTCATATAATAGGAGAAACAAAAGAATACATCGCTGTTTGGCCAAAACGCGGTGTGGAGGGTATGTTGGTCAGAACAGCGACCAATGGTATAGTATGAGGGAGTAGTCAGGAGTGCTCTGTTCCTACTTAACCAAGACCAGGAAACATTGGAGATATCGAGAATCGCATTCACACAGGGATTAGCGGTTCTGTAGGTCATGCCTGTAACCTGTTCCATGGTGTGACTGTGGACACACTGTAGTCTGAATGTACCTCAACTGTCTTAGTACCGAATGTCAATATAAGTATTGGGAGCGGTATTCCCCTTTACTTGCGCAGATGAAACGCTTTTGGGGATGTGCGGCGACTTATAGATAGCGTACCGTTTCCAATTGTGGTTGCTACCAACAACGGGCTATGGGCAGGTGCTTGAAGGATATTCCGGTAGGGAATCCAGTTGGTGATGGGGACTGTACAAAGAAAACGTAACCTACATTGGTGCATTGTGTTGTTGGGCTCTTTAGCGTAGGGGTGAGGAACCATGGGCAAACATGCAGACAAGGTTACACCCAGTGAGTTGTATCTGAGGCAAAGCAGGCCCTTGCTATGGGTCCGGGCACTTGCGGACCTATTGACTTTGTCCCGTCTCATAGGGGGAGTTGCCCTAGCGCTGATGTCCTGGGAGAGGACAGTCAGCTCGCTGGGTAGACTGGTCAAATACAACATGATCCTCTGGAGCACCGATATGCTCGATGGCAAGATCGCCCGTCGTTCACAGACGCCGCCCTCCTGGATTGGTGAGCGCGACGCGTGGATAGATGCAATACTGACACTTGGTACCAGCATCGCCCTTACTCGTTCCGGGTATCTACCTGGCAAACTGGTCGCCGCATGGCTTGGTATTTGTCTAGTGTCTTATGCTATTAGACCAGTTGCTACAATAGTGCTGGTTTTCATGTGTCCCCTGCAATTGACTCTGCCTGTATTGGCGTTTGTCCACCACTGTCCCGAAGTACGAATGTACTTCATATGGGTGGCTGCAGTTGCCTTCTTCAGTCGAAAGAGGCTGAAATGGGTTATTGAGGTTTTTATTAACGGGCTTCCAGACCAGCAAAGGGAATGGGTATGGTCATGGCTACCTAGCTGGCTCAAGCTGACGCCAGAGGAGAGAGAGTTCTTCGCGGTGTCCCTGTCTCCAGATGCTGCATCCCACGCGGCGAGAGGAGCAAGACCACAATTGTAGACAGCTGGGCGCATTGATGTTCGCCGAAAGGAACGGGACATTGCCCTACTGTGAGCAGGCAGCTGCTTCTGTTTTTTCAGATCTAGTTTCCAGTCGTTTGGCCCCGACATTTGCCAGACTCTTCTCTGCTTCGAACGTCCGCTCTATGGACGAAACAGGAGTATCTAGAAGTACATCATAACCGATTCCTCAGAAGAAGTACGTTCATCATCTCCCCAACTAACACTTTGGAGCAAAACCACGTGCACCCGCACAACATTCTTGTATTCTTTACCCGTTGTTTGACTGGTGTAGTCCTCAACCCTCTCTACTTCCACAGGAATGGCTAATGACACGTATCGGTAATGAATCTCCGTAAGCTCTTCATGGAAGCGTTGAAACCCGTCTAGAGTCCAGTGTTCCTGCAAATCGGGATGCAAGTAATTGTGTGGTACAGTAATTCACTGTTTCTAGATTTGAAGAACGTATGCAGCGCTTCATTAAACTCACCCCGCCAGATTAGAACGTAATTCGCTGACCGTGACTCTACGCAACCATTCATGGCAAGATAGTAGGCAAGTTCAAAGGCTTCAGTCAGACGCCGGCGATTAAGTACCCCGACTAAGAGCCGGTTGACTGGTCTAGTGACATTGCAAGAAACACTTGTTTACCTTCCCAAACAGCAGGGTAACGACTGTTTGCTGCCGGTAACGTATTAATATCGATCCCCACCTGTTCAAATAAAGGTTCTAAATTCACAAAAGCATCAGTCTTCACAAGCTCAAGGGCATGCTCTTCTGTCATTATCACTACATCAGGCAAAAACTCCTCTCCAGCCATGATCAGTGTTACCAACTTGTTGCCAAAATTGTAAGATGCGGTTCTCTCCTCGATAGTCCCTCCGCATTCATTGGAAAAACTTTTGACCAGACTGCTTACGTTGCCTGACTGAAAACCCTCCATTATAAACACTAAATCGGGATCAGTATCGACAGCATCCTCGTTACCGTCTGACCATATAGACCAGATCAGGCCTAGTACGATGGCCACAGCAACAAGTAGTATTACCCAGTCTCCTAGTCGTCGAATAGACATGTCGGCTCCTCCTTTCCCATTGGATGCAGACAGTCGTGACAACAAACAACAAATTTATAAACCCGGCTGGGATAAGGTTGTAGAGCCTGACCCAATTCTCTTGACCTTGTTGGGTACGAACCCTACACTGGATTGTTCAAAGGCATCCTATGGCATGTTTTCCGTCGGTTTGGACAGCTAGGGCCATAGACCCACCCGAGGCTTGGGATGGCACCTCTTAAGGGGAAATGCATCGGCACAGTTTGCTCTAGCCAGATAGTCTCCCATGACAAGACTTAATGATCTCCGAATATAATTATCTTTTTCGACAAACAGATTTTATCTCCCTCCATATATTTGCAGATACCTGATCTCTCGCTCGTCAATACCTCTTTTACCTCCAACCATGGCAAGGCAAGACTATCGTTGTCTTCGAGATGACTAGAACCGGGTGCACACCACGGTGCTAGCATACTCCAATTCCAATAATCCGCTGCAGCCTGAATTGGCCGCCTGTGACATCTTGCTTGCATTTGTGGCGAAAACATATAATAATATCTCTAGAGTTCTAATGTAGGAGTTGGTATTGGAGGATGGACAACGACATGCAGGAACGGATTAGAAACTTCTGCATAATTGCACACATTGACCATGGGAAATCTACTCTGGCCGATCGCTTAATCGAGCAGACGAATACACTGTCCCAAAGGCAGATGACAGATCAGGTGTTAGACCGACTGGATCTAGAAAAGGAACGGGGTATTACCATTAAGCTTCAAGCGGTACGGCTAGATTACCCGGCAGCGGATGGTCAAACCTATATCCTTAACCTGATCGATACACCGGGTCATGTGGACTTTTCCTACGAGGTATCTCGCAGTCTAGCTGCCTGTGAAGGTGCCCTCTTGATTATCGATGCCACCCAGGGAATAGAGGCTCAGACCCTTGCCAATCTATATTTGGCCCTGGAACATGATCTGGAGATTATTCCGGTGATCAACAAGATTGATTTACCCAGTGCTGACCCTGAATGGGTGCTTAACGAACTAGAGGAGTCCATTGGGATTAGCAAGGATGAGGCATTGCTTGTAAGTGCGAAAACCGGGGAGGGCATCGAAGGGGTGCTAGAGGCAATTGTGCATCGAATTCCTCCACCCAAAGGAGCGGAGGATGCTCCTTTACGGGCCTTGATCTTTGACTCTCACTTCGACAGTTATCGAGGTGTTGTTGCCTATATTCGAGTCATGGAAGGCAGTGTATCTGTGAAGGATGAGATCAAGTTGATGTCCAATCACCGGGAGTTTTTGGTCGATGAGCTTGGAGTGTTTCGGCCGGATATGCACTCGGTAAAGAGGTTAGGTCCCGGTGAAGTGGGCTGCCTGCTGGCCAGTATGAAGGATGTTAAGGATAGTCGGGTGGGAGATACGATCACCCATGTGAAGAACCCAGCCCAGGTTCCCCTACCGGGGTATCGGGCTGCTCGTTCCATGGTCTATTGCGGGTTATACCCTGTGGATAACGAGGACTTTACATCCCTACGTGATGCCCTAGAGAAGTTGCAACTTAATGATGCTGCGCTGGTATTTGAACCGGAGACCTCGGTGGCTTTAGGATTTGGTTTCCGCTGTGGCTTTCTTGGTTTGCTTCATTTAGAGATTGTACAAGAGCGCCTTGAGCGCGAATTTGATATGAATCTCATTACTACTGCACCCAGTGTCGTTTATCGGGTGGAAACCAGCGAAGGCAAGACCATGGAAATTCATAATCCGGCAGACTTTCCCCCGCAAAACGAGATTGAAAACATCAAGGAGCCCTTTGTGAAAGCGAAGATTGTGGTGCCGGACCAGTTTATTGGCTCGGTGATGGAGCTGTGTCAAGATCGACGGGGTGAGTATCAGGGAATGGAGTATTTAGGTCCCGGACGGGCCATGCTCCAATATGATTTGCCCTTAAGTGAGATTCTCATGGACTTTTTTGATCGCCTAAAATCCGGTACCCGGGGGTATGGGACCTTGGATTATGAATTTGACGGCTACCGGGATACCGATGCGGTCAAACTGGATATTCTGCTTAACGGTAAGTCCGTGGATGCCCTCTCCTGCATTGTGCACCGTAGTAAAGCAGCTGCGAGGGGACGCGCCCTAGCCGATAAATTAAAGGATGTGATTCCCAGGCAGATGTTTACTGTTCCCATCCAAGCCGCAGTAGGCAATAAGGTTCTGGCCCGGACGAATATTAGGGCTTTACGCAAAGACGTTACGGCAAAATGCTACGGTGGCGACGTAAGCCGAAAACGAAAGCTACTGGAGAAGCAAAAGGAAGGGAAAAAGCGCATGAAGCAGATTGGGAATATTGAGATTCCCCAAGAAGCTTTTATGGCAATTCTAAGTATCGAAGATGACTAGGCAACTGAATTATGGTGGGATATATGTGCATATTCCCTTCTGTGAAAGCAAATGCCCCTATTGTGATTTTCTGTCCTTTCCCGGATATTACCAGGTAATCGATGCTTATCTTCAGGCACTAGAAGCGGAGATGGATTACATTAGTGCTAATCTCCAAAGGGAATGTGTTTTTGATACCATCTATTTCGGGGGTGGTACGCCTTCTTTGCTTTCGCCTCCACAGTTAGAGCGCATCCTGGCGAAGATCCATAGGTGCTTTGAGATCAAGGGAGACTTGGAGGTTACCTTGGAAGCCAATCCCTGCAGTCTTTCTCTGGATAAGCTCCAGGGCTACAAGCAACTTGGTGTCAATCGGCTTAGCCTCGGGGTTCAATCACTAAATGCGGGGGAGCTCAGAACTCTAGGAAGGTTGCACGATGCGGATGCCGCCAGGGAGACTTACTTGCGCGCCCAGAATGTGGGGTTTAGTAATATAAGCGTTGATCTCATCTTTGGCATCCCCGGCCAAAGCCTTGCCAATTGGCATGATACCCTAGAGGAGATCACTAACTGGGCTCCGCCACATATTTCGACCTACTGTCTCACCGTGGAACCACAGACTCCCTTAGGGGAACTGGTGGCATCGGGGAGGGTTGTCATGCCCACAGACTCCCTGCAAGCAAGGATGTATACCCACACGATCGCTTTTCTGAAAACTAGGGGCTATGATCATTATGAGATCTCAAATTTCACAAGGCATCAACCCTGTCGCCACAATCTGCATTATTGGCGGAATGATTGGTATTTAGGTTTTGGACTAGGCGCCCATTCTCACTTTGGTCACGCCCGTTTTGCCAACGAAGGCTCCCTGCACGATTACTTGCCCAAATATACCCGAACCCAGCCTGGGGTGTATCGAACCTATCACTCGCCTTATGTTGTGATGCAGGAGACGATGTTTATGGGGCTGCGGTTACTTGAGGGCGTATCAGTGCCACGTTTTCGAGAACGCTTTAATCGTCTACCGATAGAAGTCTTCCATGAAGAGCTAGAGTATTTGGAGCAAGCGGGGTTGGTTGACTGTTCGTGTGATCGGATCAAATTGACACCAAAGGGAGTAATGTTTGGCAATCAAGCTTTTGTGGAGTTCGTTTAATGGGCTGTCGGCATGGTCCTGCTCTTGACAAAGAGGTTACTCGGTGGTATTTTTAACATGAACGCTGTTAGCACTCTTGCTATATGAGTGCTAAGTGTTTCCGAGCTCACCAGGTGGGGGGTGTGGTCATGGACGATAGAAAACGCAAGATATTAGAAGCAATAACCGACGACTATATTTTTACCGCGGAACCTGTCGGTTCCCGGACCATTGCCCGGCGTCATAATCTAGGCGTAAGTGCGGCCACGATTCGCAATGAGATGTCTGATCTTGAAGAACATGGCTTTCTCCATCAACCCCATACATCCGCCGGACGTATTCCGTCGGATAAGGGCTATCGTTTTTATGTAGATGTGTTGATGGAACCGGATTTAATTGAGCTGGCTGAGCGGATCCGAATCAAAAGGGAGATCAATGCAAAACGAAGGGAAATTGAAGATGCGATTAGCTATGCCACGCGACTTCTTGCAGTACTAACCCAGTATACCTCAATTGCATTGGCACCGAGCCTTAGCATGAGCCGTTTTCGGCATGTGCGGATAGTCCCTCTTGAAGAGAAAAATGTGATGGTTATCTCTGTTATTGATCCAGGTTTTGTCCAAAACAAGATCCTAGAAAGCAGCGAACCGATTAGCGAACAGTCGGCTAATCATATGTCGGATTATCTTAGCCATCTGCTTAGGACACTAACGATCAATGATTTAACCAAGGGGGTCATCAATGAGCTAAGGAATGTGATCCAGGATGCGATGTTGTTCCAAGATTTCATGGAGCTTCTTGTTGCTGGGCTTGACAGTAGACCCCAGGAGAGAATATATTTAGACGGAGCTACCAATTTGCTGGAACAGCCAGAGTTTAAGGATGTGGAAAAGGCCAGAACACTGCTCAGGGTCCTGGAAGGACGGCATGTTATCTTTGATCTGCTTGATCCTGCCAACGTTACTGGAGGTTTACGGGTGATCATCGGAAGTGAGCACAAGTATGAGGAACTACAGAGCTGCAGTATCGTGATGGCGACATATCATATTAAAGGCGAGGTCTTTGGCAGTATGGGGGTCCTAGGTCCCACCAGGATGAATTACCGGCGAACCTTGTCCTTAGTTCAGTTTATGGCCGAAAGTTTAAGTGAGACACTGACCAACATTACCCGGTGAATTTGGATTTGGATGCGAATTCTACCGGGGATTTGCGCGTTAAGAACCCTGTGAGGTGAACAGATTGGAAAAACACCCTGCCTTTGATGGTGAGGAGAAGAATGTAAGTGAGGACCCGAGCTTAGATGACGGGGATGGTGTTGTCACCGAGGGGGAGAGGGAAGAACCCCCAAAACCAGAGGAATTGCTAGCAGTGACACAGTCTGCCTTAGAACAGGCAACCAGTCAGCTAAAGGAGCTGGCTAAAGAAAAGGAAGGGCTCCAGGACCGGTATGTTAGGCTACAAGCTGACTTTGATAACTTCAGACGGCGTACCCGTAAAGAAATGGCTGAAGCCGGTGAGCAGGCTGTGGCCAAGTTTGTTTTGGAGATACTTCCTCTTATAGATAACCTGCAGCTGGCGGTGCAGAGTCAGTCTCAAAACGAGACTAACCAAGGCGTGGTTGCAGGTGTTAAAATGGTCCTAGACCAGTTTACAGAGGTGTTTAGTAGCTATGGGGTCCAGCCTATTGCTGCTTTAGGTAAGGAGTACGATCCTACTGTACATGAGGCTTTAATGACGGTGGAGACCGATGAGGTCTCTCCAGGATGTATCCTTGAAGAGTTAAGATGTGGCTATATCCAGCGAGAACGGGTACTACGCCCGAGTCTTGTTAAGGTTGCCGCAGCAGCTGCAAAGAAGGAACCCGTTGATGGTGAAAAAGCCTAAAGTGTTAGCGAAAGAAGAAGGAGTGGGGTATAAATGGGAAAAATAGTTGGGATTGATCTTGGCACCACTAACTCATGTATTTCTGTGATCGAGGGCGGTGAACCCGTCGTTATCCCCAATACGGAGGGAAGCCGAACGACCCCTTCGGTTGTTGCTTTTACTAAAGATGGGGAGCTTTTGGTGGGGGAAGCTGCCAAAAGGCAGGCAATAACTAACCCAGATCGTACTATTATGTCCATTAAGCGGGATATGGGTACGAGCCGTACGGTGCAAATAGACGGTAAGAAGTATACACCACAAGAAATCTCAGCGATGATCCTGCGCAAGCTAAAGCAAGATGCCCAGGATTATCTCGGTGAAGAGATTACCGAGGCGGTAATTACTGTACCTGCCTATTTTACTGATGCACAGCGCCAGGCGACAAAGGATGCCGGCCGCATTGCTGGTCTTGATGTCAAGAGGATCATCAATGAACCCACGGCGGCATCTTTAGCCTATGGTTTGGATAAGGAAGACAATCATACGATCTTGGTTTTTGACCTGGGCGGTGGAACCTTTGATGTATCCATTCTGGAACTAGGCGATGGAGTCTTTGAAGTGATCGCGACCCGGGGGAATAACCGGTTAGGTGGCGATGACTTCGATCAGCGCATTGTCAACTATATGGTTGATGACTTCAAGAAAAAGCACCGGATCGATCTGACCAAGGACCGGATGGCTATGCAGCGACTTAGGGAAGCGGCGGAAAAGGCTAAGATCGAACTCTCGGGACGCCAGTTAACCACGATCAATCTTCCGTTTATCTCCGCAGGAGAGAGCGGCCCCTTGCATCTGGAGTTTGAGCTGACCAGAAGCAAGTTTAACGAACTGACCAACGATTTGGTTGAGGCTACGATGGAGCCGATCCGCAAGGCTCTATCCGACGCAAGCTTGAGTGCTGGTGAAGTAGATAAGGTCATTTTGGTGGGCGGATCAACTAGGATTCCCGCGGTGCAAGAGGCCATCCACAAGCTTCTGAGCAAGGAGCCAAGCAAAGGAGTCAATCCCGATGAGAGTGTTGCCATTGGTGCGGCCATTCAGGCGGGAGTCTTGGCCGGTGAGGTTAGGGACGTGGTGCTTCTTGATGTTACGCCACTGTCTTTGGGGATTGAGACCTTAGGCGGAGTAATGACCACACTAATTAAGCGAAACACCACAATTCCCACGAGCCAAAAGCAGATTTTCAGCACTGCCGCAGATAATCAGACGGCGGTGGATATCCATGTGCTTCAAGGAGAACGGGCTATGGCCGCGGATAACATTACCCTTGGCCGCTTCCAGCTGACAGGAATTCCTCCAGCACCCAGGGGTATACCACAAATCGAGGTAACCTTTGATATAGATGCCAATGGTATTGTTAATGTATCAGCTAAGGATCTGGGTACCGGCAAGGAGCAGAAAATTACAATTACCTCCAACAGTGGGCTTTCTGAGCAAGACATCGAGAAAATGGTGAAAGAGGCTCAGTCGCATGAAGAGGAAGATAAAAAGCGACGGGAGCGTATTGAACTGCGGAACGAATCCGAACAGCTAATTTATTCTGTAGACAAAACCGTGAATGATTTAGGCGATAAGGTCACAGAGGATGAAAAGAATCGGATCGAGAAGGCTAAAGCAGACCTAAGCAGTGTTAAGGATGGGGACGATACGGAGAAAATCAAGGATGCCATGGATGCATTGAGCAAGGAGCTTCATGAGATCTCCACTCGTCTGTACCAGACCCAAGAAGGGAACCAGGCCCAGGATCAGGCCCAGGATCAGGATGCTCCGCCAGAGGATGACGTGGTGGATGCCGATTTTAAGGAAGTTGACGATAACTAGCTGAAAGTGATAGCCGAGGTGGTAAGGTTTGGCCAAAAGAGACTACTATGAGGTCCTCGGTGTGGGGCGCGATGCAACGGATAATGAGATAAAACAGGCTTTCCGTAAGCTGGCCCGTAAGTACCACCCGGATGTGAATAAGGCTCCCGAAGCGGAAGAGAAGTTCAAAGAGATTAATGAGGCCTATCAGGTATTAAGTAATGCCGATGCTCGGGCTAAGTATGACCAGTTCGGTCATGCAGCCTTTGATGGAACATCAGGGGAAGGTGGCTTCGGCGGCTTTGACTTCGGGGGCTTTGGGGATTTTGGTAGCATCTTTGAGGATTTATTCGGGGGTGCCTTTACCCAAGGAGGTAGGCAGCCCCGGGGTCCAATCCGAGGTACCGATTTGCAGACGGAGATTGTGATTGAGTTTGAAGAAGCGGCCTTTGGCGTAGAAAAAGAGATTCCCATTAACCGGGTGGAAACCTGTGATCATTGCCATGGCAATGGAGCAGAACCGGGTACACCTATTCGTCGGTGTCCTGATTGCGGTGGAACCGGTCAAGTACGGCGTACCCAGCAGACCTTTCTAGGCCAGATGGTTAATGTGCAGGCTTGTCCCCGCTGCCGGGGGGAGGGTGACGTGTATGATACTCCCTGTAAGCGGTGCAACGGGGAGAAGGTATTGCGCAAGAACCGGAAGGTCAAGATCAACGTGCCCCAAGGGATTGAATCAGGGCAGAGAATTCGTGCGAGTGGACAGGGCGATGCGGGAAGACGGGGTGGTCCAGCAGGGGATTTGTATGTTTATGTGCGGGTAAAACCCCATAAACTATTTACCCGGAAGGGGAATGATGTGTATATCGAGGTACCGGTAAGCTTTGTGCAGGCTGCCCTAGGTACCGAGATAGAGGTTCCCACATTATATGGACCGGTGAAGGTACAGATACCGCCGGGAACCCAGCCGGAGACGAGTTTTCGGCTGAAGGATAAGGGGATTTCCGATGTGCGGGGCTATGGAAAAGGTGACCAATATGTATTGGCTAAGGTGACGGTGCCCACGAAACTCAGCGAGGAGCAGAAGGCCTTGTTGCTGCAGTTTGCTGATATTTCCGGTGAAGAAGTGACGGATCAGCAAAGCAAGGGTTTCTTCGGTAGGGTCAAGGACGCCTTTGATGGATTGGGTCGCCATGGCTAGTATTAACAAACAGGATCTAACATGGACCGAGATTGAGTTAATGGGTCCCGCCAGCCTTGGTGATGTTTTGGCCGTGATTCTACAGGATGTCGGATGCAACGGTAGTTGGTTTGATGCCGCAGGGGAAGATGTCCGCGTGCGGGGCTATCTGGCCGAAGATATGACAGATTGGCTTTTGGACAGAATTCAGCAAGCACTGGCCCAAGTAGCCCAAGCTAATGAATTGCCCCCAGGAGCACTATCCGTAACTACGAAGCCTTGTGTGACGATGAATTGGGCCAGTGGGTGGAAGAAACACTATTCCCTTCTACCCATTGGCTCCCGTTTTGTCATCGTCCCTTCTTGGTTAGAGCAAGAAGCCACGGGAACCCAACGCATTCCCCTGCTGTTGGACCCGGGGATGGCCTTTGGCACAGGACTACACCCCACTACTCAGTTGGCCTTGGAGTTTTTGGAGCGGTCAGTAGTACCAGGTGATGTGGTATATGATGTGGGGTGTGGTTCGGGGATTTTATCTATTGCTGCCTGTAAGATTGGTGCCCGCCGGGTTATTGCCGTAGACAACGATCTGGTAGCTGTGGTTGAAGCAAGGGAGAATGTAGCGCGGAACGGAATCGAGGATGAACGGTGTAGTGTAATCCATGGCAAGTTTCCCGCCGTGCCCGGTGGTTGTGCCGATGTGGTGATCATGAATATCCTGGCTGAGGTAATCATTGCCAACGGTGCTGCGCTCAAAAGGACGGTGACTCCCGGTGGACTATTCATTGCCGGGGGGATTACAACAGCCCAACAACAATCAGTAATCACTGCCCTTGGTGCTGTGGGGTTTAGATTACTGGATATTGGGGAAAAAGAGGAATGGACGGGTATGATTTATAAAAATGGCTAGGCATCGGTTTATTAGTTCCAATATGGATGAGCAAGAGGGCTATGGGTATATCGATGAACCCACAGAGGTTCATCACCTAACAAAGGTACTACGCCTGCGGGTGGGTGATGAGATCGAGGTACTTGATGGAGTCAAACGTCAGTACTTAGCCCGTATACAGGTTGTCTCAGACATGGTGCAGTTCAAGATCCTAGAAAGACTTCCTAACCGGGAGGCTCCCCTTCCATTGACTTTGGTTCAGGCCATCGGTAAAGGAGATAAACTGGATTTTGTAATGCGGGAGGGCACCCAGTTGGGTGTCTGTGACTTTGTACCCTGTTGGACCAAATATAGTGTGGTCCGACTGGATCAAAAGCGGGCGGAGGGCAAGGTGACAAGATGGCAGCGTATCTGCCAAGAGGCGGTCAAACAATGTGGGCGGGCTAAAGTGCCCAAGGTTCATAGTGTGATGAGCTTTGCTGAAGCCTTAACCTTTACCCAAGGGGATCTTGGTTGTGATCTGGTGGTGATGCCCCATTACCCGGTTTCCTGTGGACTTTGGGATGTACTCAGCGATGCCAAGCCCAAATCAGTGGCCCTAGTTATTGGGCCCGAGGGTGGGTTCAGTGAGGATGAAGCGGCACTGGCAAAGGATATGGGCGTACATTTAGTTGGCTTAGGGCCTCGTATTCTGCGCACTGAAACGGCGGCGGTGGCCGCCCTAGCCGCGATAGGCTATGCCCTAGGTGATTTGGGCGATAAAGGAGAGTGCTAACATGGCCCAGGGTAAGAAGGTGGCCGGTTTTACCTTAGGCTGTAAGGTTAACCAGTATGACACAGAAGCGGTTTTGGAACTGTTTGAAAGGGAAGGTTACAAGATCGTGAACTTCGATGAATCGGCCGATGTATATGTGATTAATACCTGTACCGTGACGGTTACCGGCGATCGAAAAAGTAGGCAGGCGGTTCGTCGAGCGGTAAGGGAAAATCCCAAGGCAGTAGTAGCGGTCATGGGCTGCTATGCCCAGGTGGAACCGGAAGAGGTGGCCCGTATTCCCGGGGTAGATGTTGTAGTAGGCACCCAGAACCGCAGTCTGATCCCTGAGTTGGTAGCCAAGGTCCAAAGGACACGCAGGCAGTATCAGGCGGTGGAAGGGCAGGGACCTTGGGACTATGAGAACCTATCGGTAAAAGGGCTCGGGGATAGAACCCGGGCTACTGTCAAAATCCAGGATGGCTGTGACCGCCGTTGTACCTACTGTCGTGTTCCCTTTGCCCGGGGACCAGCCCGTAGTAGGGCGCCGGAGTCGGTACTCGAGGAGATTGCCACCTTAGAGAACCTCGGATACAGGGAGATTGTCCTTACCGGTGTTAATCTAGGAACCTATGGCCAGGAATTTGGTGCGAAACGGAATCTGCGTTGGCTCCTGGAGCAGATTACTCAAAGTTTCGTTGGCCGGATTCGGGTTAGTTCCCTTGAACCCCAGGAACTAGACGATGGGCTCATCGAATTCATGGCCACGACCAGGGGCATATGTCACCATCTGCACATGCCCTTACAGAGTGGCGACGAGCAGATTCTGCATAAAATGGGCCGTCTATATACCCTGGAGGAATTCGCCCACTTCGCCGACCTATGGCGGAGTCTTGCCCCGAGAGGTGCTCTTACTGCCGACGTAATTGTGGGGTTTCCCGGTGAGAATGCAGAGAGTTTTGCGCGAACCTGTGCGTTTATCCGGAAACTTGCCTTTTCCGGGCTACACATCTTTCGGTACTCTCGGCGGAAAGGAACCGCTGCTGCACGGTTCCCTCATCAGGTTACCGGTGCAGTAAAGAGTGAGCGGGCCCGGGTTTTAGAGGAACTGGCCAGGGAACTGCAGCGGGATTTTTGGCACGGGCTTGTTGGTGAGAAATTTGAAGTCCTACTGGAGACAGAAAAGGATGGTTTTCTAACTGGATTTACCGACAACTATGTTCAGGTAAAGGTACCAGGTACAACCTCTTTACTTGGACAGCTCCAGCAGGTTATGATTACAGAGGTAAAAGAGGACCAAGTGTATGGACAGATACACTAAAGCTTCGCTGGAACGTTGGCGAAAGCAGGAATCGTTCTGTTATTGTCGAAGTTTCTAACAGACGGTGTAATAGGAGAGAGGGGGTGTAGATATGTCTGGATGTTTGTTTTGTAAGATTGCTACTGGCCAAGTCCCTGCGGACAAAGTCTATGAGGATGAGCTAGTAGTGGCCTTCAAAGACATTAACCCCCAGGCTCCAGTGCATCTTTTGATCATCCCCCGCAAGCACATTCCCAGTGTTACAGAGATCAAGGAGGATGATTTGACGTTAGTTGGTCATATCCACCATGTAGCCGCCAAGCTGGCAGAAGAGCAAGGAATCGCCAAGGATGGATATCGCATCGTCACCAATTGTGGAGAGCAGGGTGGACAAACAGTCTTGCATGTGCATTTTCACCTGCTTGGAGGACGGTCGCTCGGTTGGCCTCCCGGTTGATGTCCGCTAAGCGGACCCATTGCCAGTAGTACAGAGGAAGTTGGTTGGCTTTGATACAGGAGGGGAGGGAGACAAGTGACCGAAGTAAAGGTTAACGGTAACGAGTCCTTCGACAAGGTATTACGCAGATTTAACAGAGAGTGCCGTAAGGCAGGGATTTTTCAGGAATCTCGTAAAAGAGCGCACTATGAAAAGCCAAGTGTTCGACGGAAGAAGAAATCCGAAGCTGCACGGAAAAGAAACTCAAAGAAACGTTACTAGTATGCGTTGGTGCCCTGCTGTTTGGGCACCATTTTTTCTCATATAAGGGGGCGAAGATGTGTTGAAGGGGCAGAGAATCGTGGTAATGGCACTCCTAGTTGTCCTTTTGGTCGCGGGAGCTGCATCTGCGGAGGTTGTGCACGTGGTATCCCTTAAGGGTGAGGTACAAATGGGGATGGCCCGGTTTGCACAACGTGCCCTGCAAGCAGCCCAAAGGCAAGGTGCAACCAAGATTATCCTCGAGATTGATAGTGTCGGTGGTCGGGTAGATGCAGCCCTACTGATTAAGGATGCAATTACAGAAAGTCCGGTGCCTGTCTTCGCCTATGTTAAGGGGCGGGCCCTTTCAGCAGCAGCATTGATTGCTTTATCCACCGAGCAGATCTGCATGCAGCCGGGTAGCACCATTGGTGCTGCAGAGCCAAGGCCTAATGATGAGAAAACAGTTAGTGCCCTGCGGGAGGAGTTTGTTGCTGCCGCCTCCATGCGGGGAAAGGATCCCCTCGTTGCGGCTGCAATGGTGGATAAGAATATAGAGATAGAAGGGCTAGTGACAGCGGGTCAGATTCTCACCCTTGATGTATCACGGGCCCTTACATATGGTATTGCGGATTTTCAAACGACAAACCGGGGGGAGGTCTTCAGGGAGCTTGGTGTGACAGATCCTACGGTGGTTGAGGTAAACCCAAAAACTGCTGAACGGATCGCCGGGTTTGTGACCTCACCTGTGGTGAGCTCTATTCTCTTAACAGTGGGCTTTTTAGGACTAATTGTGGAGATAGCTACTCCGGGATTTGGTGTCGCGGGCACTGCAGGCCTGATTGCTCTCGGTCTTTTCTTCGGGGGCCATATGTTTGCAGGACTGGCTGGCTTTGAGGTAGTAGTCTTGTTTATTGCGGGACTAGTCCTTTTGATCCTGGAGGCCTTTGTGATTCCAGGATTTGGTGTTCCCGGTGTGTTGGGTTTGCTCTGTATTTTCTCAAGTATTTTTCTAGCCTTTGCTGATCCCCAGGTGGCCCTATACTCGATTATAGTTTCGATTGCGGCCAGTGTTGCCCTGTTCTTTCTGTTGTTTAGGCAGCTCAAGAAGGCGGGTAGGTTACGATCCTTGATCCTAAGTACCCAAGCCGTAAAGGAAGAAGGATACATTAGTGGTACCTTACGAAGCGACCTGCAGGGTAAGGTTGGTACTACTACCTCGGTCTTAAGACCCGCGGGAACGATCGAGATTGACGGGGAGAGAGTCGATGTGCTTTCTGCCGGGGAATTCATTGAAAAAGGTGTGCCGGTAGAAGTGATGCAAGTATCCGCAGGGAGAATCCTCGTGCGGAAGGTAGCAAACTACAAGAGTGAGGAATAGAAGCTAAAAAGATAAAGGAGGCTACATGATGCCACAAACCTATGTTTATCTTGTTCCCCTGGTTTTAGTCCTAGTACTGTTGCTGATAGTGTTAAGCTTTATTCCCCTAGGGCTTTGGATTTCCGCCCTGGCTGCCGGGGTGAAGATTAGTATCGTGACTTTGATCGGTATGAGGTTGCGACGGGTTCCCCCTGGTAGAGTGATTATGCCCATGATCAAAGCTGTCAAGGCCGGAATTGATGTAACAGTAGATAAACTGGAAGCCCATTATTTGGCCGGTGGAAATGTAGATCAAGTAATCGATGCTTTGATTGCAGCCCACAGAGCAGATATTCCCCTGACCTTTGAACGGGCCGCGGCCATCGATTTGGCGGGCAGAAATGTTCTCGAAGCGGTAAGAATGAGTGTTAACCCCAAGGTCATCGAGACCCCCTTGATTGCCGCGGTGGCCAAGGATGGAATTGAGTTAAAGAGTAAGGCCCGGGTCACAGTACGGGCGAACATCGATCGATTGGTGGGGGGCGCGGGCGAACCCACAATTATTGCCCGGGTGGGCGAGGGGATTGTTACCACCGTCGGGTCTGCTGAGGATCATAAGGAAGTGTTAGAAAACCCGGACCAGATCTCGAAACGGGTTCTAGAAAAGGGTCTTGATGCGGGCACCGCCTTTGAAATCCTCTCTATTGATATCGCCGATGTCGATGTTGGAAGGAATATTGGGGCCAGGCTCCAGATGGATCAGGCCGAGGCCGATAGAAACATTGCTCAGGCGAAGGCTGCTGAACGTAGGTTTGCAGCCCAGGCCCTTGAGCAAGAGATGAAGGCCCGGGTTGAGCAGATGAGGGCTCGGGTGGTGGAGGCGGAAGCAGAGGTGCCCCTTGCTTTGGCGGAGGCCCTAAAAAGTGGTAACCTCGGGGTGATGGATTACTATGCCATGCGAAACATCATGGCCGATACCGAGATGCGGGAAAGCCTAGCCCAAGAGGAAGACGTGGTCATAAAAGAGGAACCAAGAAGACATGAGTCCAAGCATGAGCCAGAGGAGTGAGGCTAAATGGGCTATGCAGTTGTAGTCTATCTAGTGTTAGCTTTTGTGGTCAACCTCCTTAAGCATCTTGCCGAACAGGAAAAGCCCCAACCTCGGCGTGCTGTTCCCCCGGTCCGACCAGCTAGAGGTAAACCGGAGGTAGTGCTGCAAAGCCTAACCTCCGAAACGGAATCTGCCGTGGAGGAACCGGCAAAGAAGGAAGAGTACTTTGCTGATCAAGTGGACGTTGAGTTAGTTAGTAAAAGGTCACAAGGTCTTAGTACAAAACAGGTGAAGCAAGGAATTCTCTTAAGTGAGATTCTTGGCCCCCCAAGGGCACTGCGACCTTGGCGGTTTAGGCGCTAATCCAACGAAGTGAGCTCAAAGGGCCCTGCTATATAGCGGGGCCCTTGTTCTAAATAGCTGCCTTAGGACATAAGAATATTTAGAAAGCTAACGGAGGAAAGGGGGTTATGCCCCTGACGAGACAAGGATACCTCAAGTTGCTAAAACGCCTGATCAGAGCCTTCGAACTACCGGAAGATGTGGTATTGGATCTGCCTCGGATTACCATGGTTGGGAAATACCAGCTGTACGTAGGTAATCATCGGGGCATACTGGAGTTTAGCCAAACCCAAGTGAGAATCCAGAGCAAATATGGGCCCATCGGTGTTAAGGGGCAGAAGATGCGAATCATCAGTATCACAAACAATGAATTGATGATCGACGGGCTAATTGATCAAGTCCTACTCGATGGGGCGCAATCCAACCGCGAAGGGGCAAACTAGGGCATGCGCTGGTTATGGCTTTACATATGCGGGTATGTTATAATAACCCTAAAGGGCACGGACCTTGAGTCGGTGATCAGCGTCGCAAGCCTAGCCGGTGTTGAATTCGGCCAGCTAAGGCGCATATTACCTGATACCATTTGCTGTCGGGTATCGGTGGCGGATTGGCGAAGACTCCGGGGGTTTATCCCCAAGGGCCGGGTCCGTTGTACTGTAATTAGGAAAGTGGGTTTACCCTTTTGGTTACAGCGCATGGCCAGAAGGAAAGCCTTGGTGGTAGGCGGGTTGTTATTTCTAGTTATGACCTATCTACTGACCTCCTATGTTTGGTTTATTCAAATCAGGGGGTATGAGGATGTTGACCCCGGTGAGATCCTAGCTGCGGCCAACCGTGCAGGCCTAACCCGGGGAATAAGAAAGGACGATCTTGATCAAGAAGCTGTTACAAAGCACCTTCTCCAGGAAATCCCAAGATTAGCTTGGGCGAGCTTACTTGTGCGGGGGACGATGGTAACTATTGAGGTTGCCGAAAAGGCAGTAGTTGATGTTTCCCTTCAGGAGAGCGGTGATATGGTTGCCAGTGATGGGGGGATCGTGCTAGATGTAATCCCAATCAAGGGTAGTCCTCAAGTGGCAAGTGGTGACACGGTGATGAAGGGTCAAGTCTTGATCAGCGGTCGCCTGGCTCCCTACGAGCCTGAGTATTGGGCACTGGATCAGGCAGGGAGGACTCCCTATCTGCGGGCCGATGGGATTGTCAATGCCCGGGTTTGGTACAAGGAAACGGGACTGATCCCGATGGTGGTAGAAGTAAGGGAGCCCACGGGCAATAGCGAACGGTTGACTCAGTTGATTATCGGATCGTTTGTCTTAGGTAAGGCCACTCCTTCCTTCGAGGAATACGAAGTGGCGGTTAAATCAGAGTATTTGCAGATTCGGGGATGGAACCTGCCTTTAGGAAGGCAGGAGCAAGTTTTCAATGAGATTCGGGTTAATCGCTATGAGTTGGACTATGAAGATGCTAAACGAATTGCCAAAGAGAAGGCTTTAAAGCGATTGCCCGAATTTGAGGAAGGAAATCTGCAAAACGTCAGTTATGAGCTCATTACCCAGGACGGGGTTGAATACATGGAAGCGACAGTGGTGGTGGAGGTCCGCAAAAACATTGCTGAGTTTGCTGCCATATCGGCTGAGTAGGTGTCTTATAAGGGGGTAACAAAGAAATATTGGATGCTAATAGGATCCAAAAAAACATTATGATCGATGATAACATCGCGGTGGTCTCTCTTTGCGGTGTTGGCGATGAGCACTTACAGGTGCTTGAAAACGAATTAGATGTTAAGATAGTGGCCCGGGGAAACGAATTTAAGATCAGCGGCGAAGCCGATCATGTGATTCGCGCGGAGCAGGCTTTGGAGGAACTGGCGGGAGTTGCCAAAACATGTGGTACTGTCTCCAAGCAGCAGGTGCTCTATACGGCGGGACTAGCGAAAAAAGGCGAAAATGCTTATTTACAGGAAATGTCCAAGACGGTTATCGAAGTGACCGCCCGTGGTAAGCAGATCGTTCCCAAGACAAAGGGCCAGTTCAAATATGTACAAGCTATCTCAGATAACGGGATTGTCTTTGCCATTGGTCCGGCGGGTACTGGCAAGACCTATCTGGCCGTGGCCATGGCTGTAGGTGCCTTAAGAAGCAGGCGAGTCAACCGTTTAATCTTAACTAGGCCTGCGGTGGAGGCGGGGGAGAGTCTGGGCTTTTTGCCTGGGGATTTGACCAATAAGGTGGACCCGTATCTGCGTCCCTTACACGATGCCCTCTATGACATCCTCGGCCAGGAGGCCTATCGTCGTTATGTGGAACGGGGCATGATTGAAGTTGCACCCTTGGCCTATATGCGGGGGCGAACTTTGGATGATGCTTTTATCATCCTCGATGAGGCGCAGAATACTACCTCAGAGCAAATGAAGATGTTTCTGACTCGGTTGGGATTTGGCTCCCAAGCGGTAATCACCGGGGATATCACACAGATCGATTTGCCCCGGGGTAAACGATCGGGATTGGTACAAATCCAATCGATCCTCCGGGGAATTGAGGGGATCTCCTTTATCTACCTAGATAAAGAAGATATTGTTCGGCATCAATTAGTGCAGAGGATCATACAGGCATACGAACAATACGAAGAAAACCAAGGAGCCCAAGATGAAATTCAGGCTTAGGTTGCTTTAGGGCAGAGGTGTTTATTCTTGATTTCCCGAAAGAAAACAAAGCAGAATAGTAAGAAGGCCAGACACAAGTTAGTTCCCGACAAGGGTCATGTTTACCAGTGGTTGTTGGGTGTTGCAGCATTCATCATTATTGCGGTGATTGTACTAATCGATATGGTTCCCAAACTTGACCTGACTGTGGGTTCAGTAGCCCCTGAGACTCTCTACTCTCCCCGCACGATCCGGAATAACTATGTCAGCGGTCGATTGGAGAAACAAGCGGCGGAAGATGCGGCGCGGAAGGCTAGTCAAGACCCCAATAATTTTGAGATTAATCAAGTGGTCGCGTTGGATGCTACCTCCGATGTGACCACTCTTTTTGAGATCGTCAAGGAAAAGCGGGAAGACCTTGGACTGTGGAAGAACGAGGAGCCTGGGGAGGGTGTGGACGCCGAAGAAGCTACGAATCCTGGGATTAATGAGCAGTTACCGATCACTGCTGATGATATCGGGGAGCTTCAAGGCCTAGCCTACGAGAAGATAGGTGTTAGGATCAGTAACAGGCTTGCCGAGGTATTACTTCTAATCCCGGCCTCAACCCTTGAGGAAGGAATGACGGGACTGGCTCAGATTGTGGGCGAGTTTCTTAAGGCCGAGCGAATTGCTGAAGAAGATGTCCCAGCTAATAAAGCCCAAATGGCGGCGGTCGTCTTTGATAGCTCTCTACCAGAGGAGTTCATTCCCGAAGCCCAGGAAATCGCCGTTGGTCTGGTGAAGCCAAATCTAACGCTAAACCTAGAAAAGGTCAAAGAGGCAGAAAGAGCAGCTATCGCCCAGGTTAAGCCTGTGATGGTGAAAAAAGAATCAAAGATAGTTGGTAAGGGTGAAGTGGTCAACGAAGAGCAGATCCAAATCCTTACAGACCTGGGGATGCTTAAGACAAGCAGTAGCTATCCGGTAATGTTCGGAGCGCTAATCCTTCTTTTGTTGTTGTTTGCTGGTCTTTTTGCCTATATGTACCAGTACGAGCGCGCGATCTTGACCGATGTACGACTATTCGGTTTGCTGTGTTTGGTCAGCGTCTTAGTTGTGTTTTTGAGTAAGCTTATGAGTGTACTGTCCTGGCCCTATGCCGGATATCTGGCGCCGGTTGCCATGGGAACAATGTTAATGGCCATTTTGGTGGATTCCAGGCTGTCAGCGATTAGCGCCATTGCCTTTGGAATTATTGTCGGCCTCTTTTCTGGTATGGAGCTTAAGTTTGCCGTTGTGGCCATTGTGGGCGGCTTGACTGGTGTCTATAGTGTCTCCAAGGCCAGCCAGCGGTCGGATATTACCCGAGGCGGATTTATTGTGGGAATTGCTCTGTTTTTTACGATCGTTGCCATTGGCCTAATCCAAACCGACGGGGATCTGTTAAAGAACTCTTGGGTGGGACTTGTCAATGGCTTGCTTTCTGGTGTGCTAGCCATTGGTGTGCTCCCTTATCTGGAGACCCTGTTTGGGATTACCTCCTCTATTCGCCTACTGGAACTATCTAATCCAAACCAACCGTTACTTCGCAGACTGTTGATCGAAGCGCCGGGCACCTATCATCACAGCATTATTGTTGGTAATCTGGCCGAGTCTGCCGCGGATGCGATTGATGGTAATTCTATCCTTGCTAGAGTTGGGGCCCATTACCATGATATTGGCAAGCTAAAGCGACCATACTTTTTCGGGGAGAATCAGTTTATTCCTGAAAACCCTCATGATAAGATTGCTCCGAGCCTCAGTACTCTGATTATCGTATCCCATACTAAGGATGGGGCGGAGTTGGCCAAGCAATACAAATTGCCCCAAGTTATTATCGATTTTACCCAACAGCACCATGGAACTGATCTGGTGAAGTTTTTCTACCACCGGGCCTTGGAAAATAGCAGAGACGGTGAAGTAGAGGAAAGCGATTTTCGCTATCCCGGACCAAAACCTCAGACTAAGGAGACGGCGATTGTTATGTTGGCCGATTCGGTGGAGGCGGCGGTACGGTCCCTATCCAAACCTACTGCAGGCCGGATTGATGGTTTGGCCAGGAAGATCATTAAAGACAAGCTTAACTCCGGACAACTCGATGAAAGCGATCTAACCCTTAAGGACCTAGATACCATTGCCCAAGCCTTCAGTAGAGTACTATCTGGGATTTATCATAGTCGGGTGCAGTATCCCGAGACCGTAGTTGAGGAATTACAGAAGAAGGCGAAGAACTAATGGTAGAAGTCACCGTATTTGATAATCTGGCCAATGTGACTGTGGATGAGATGACGAAGGAGAAGATCCGCTTGGTTGCTGGTGTAGCCTTTACCCTGTGTCGACAGACTGCAGGAGAGGTTAACATTGTCTTTGTAGAAAGTGAACAGTCGGCGCTCTTAAATGAGACCTACCGGGGAAAGGTAGGTCCTACGGACGTCTTGTCCTTTCCCGTTGAACAGGAGGAGCTTCTTTTTCTGGAACCGCAGGAGCGTCCCCTTGGAGATATTGTGATCTGCTATCCCCTGGCAGTTCAACAAGCAGAGGAATATGGTCATTCTCTATTGAGAGAACTCTGCTTTCTGACCGCCCATGGGTGTTTGCATCTATCTGGTTATGATCACCAGAATGAGGAGCAAAGGCAGAGAATGCGCTCTCTAGAAGAGGAAGTCCTAAAGAAGGTAGGTATTGGTGCGAGGTGTGGTGAAAATGAAGGACTCTAAGCACCGTAGTGTACTGGAAAGCTTTGAGGATGCCCTACGGGGTATTGCAGAGGCATTGCGCAGTGAACGAAATATGCGCATTCATTTTTGCGCAGCCTTGATCGTGGTAGGAATTGGTTTGCTGTTAGGGCTAAACGCGGTAGAAATGGCGATCCTAACCCTTGTTGTTGCCCTAGTTATTACCGCTGAGCTGTTCAATACAGCTATTGAACGGATGGTAGATATCATTAGCCCTACTTACCATGCCTTGGCGGCTAAGTCTAAGGAAATTGCAGCCGGAGCAGTGTTGTTTACATCCCTGGCCGCGGTGGTGATTGGTTTTTTCTTGTTTGCGCCTCGCCTTGCACCGTTACAGATCAGGTGGCGAGGCCTCTTGTTGTCAAACCCCTTCTTCCTGACGGCTAGCTCTATCTTGGTGGTTGCCTTTGTGGTGATTGCCATCAAAGCCATGGGGGGCAAGATGGCCCTTCAAGGAGGAATGCCTAGCTTCCATGCCGCTGTATCCTTTGCCCTAGCCACCTTAATCTTCTTTTTCTCCACACAGTCCCACGTGGTCTTCATTGCCTTTGTTCTTGCCTTGTTAGTGATTCAAAGTCGAGTCGAGGCTGGTATACATACTATCCTTGAAGTTATCATCGGTTCTATGTTAGGTACCGCGATTGTCACATTTTTAGTCGGCATAGCTTCCCTTGTCTCTTAGGGCTATAGCCGGGGAGGGTGTCTTGTGCAAAGCTTAAAGCGACTACTAATGGTGTGCCTTTTAGTCCTCTGTATTACTACTATGCCTTTACTTGCCTTGGAGGTCCATTTCGTCAATGTGGGCCAAGGTGATGCCATTGTGATCATGACTGATACTGGGGCTGTGATGCTGATCGATGGAGGAGAGACCCCTGGGGGCAAGAACGTTCTAGTCCCTTATTTACGGCAGCTGGACATCACGGGGATTGATCTTTTGGTGGCGACGCATCCCCATTACGATCACGTTGGGGGACTGATTCCCGTTTTAGAGGAGTTTGAGGTGGGTGAGGTCGCCGCCTGTGGTCAGATCCATACAAGCAGTACGTACATATCCTTTCTAGAACTCATCGATCGATTGAACATCCCCTTTCAGACACCCCGTCAAGGCGATCGATTGGACCTTGCGGGGGTGGATGAACTGCTTGTGCTCTCACCCCCAGAAGAGTCTATGTTTGATGATTTAAACGAAAACTCCCTAGTGCTCTATCTACGGTACGGGGACGTTTCCTTCTTGTTTACTGGTGATGCGGGGCATGGGGCGGAACTAGACATGATTGGGAAGGATATGCCGGTTAAGGCCACGGTGCTAAAGGTGGGTCACCATGGATCCCGGTATTCCAGCCATGGGGATTTCCTAGCCTCTGTCTTGCCCGATATTGCTGTGATCCAATCGGGCGCAGGCAACTCCTACGGGCATCCACACCAGGAAACCCTACAGCGCCTTGCAGCCTTGCAGGTGCGCATCTATCGCAATGATGAATCTGGACATATTGTGGTGAGGACCGATGGACAGAGCTACCAAGTGCTGGCGGAACAGGATCTGGCAAGGTCTTTGATCAATATTAACACTGCACCAAAGGAACAATTGATGTTATTGCCAGGGATCGGCCCTACCTTAGCGGACCGCATCATGGAGCACCGTCAAGGACAGCCCTTTACAAGCAAAGAGGAGCTGACCAAGATAAAGGGGATTGGTCAAAAGACCTATGAGAAGTTAGAGAACTTGATTACCACCGGAGGTGACTGAGTTTTGGGCACCTTTACAGCGGTGATTGACCAGATTAGTGATGATATTGCACATCTTCTTGTGGAAAAAGGGGGGCGGACTTACAATATCCCCATACCCACAGTACTATTGCCCCCGGGTGCCAGAGAAGGTCACGTTTTGAAGGTGACCTTTGAGTTTGACCGGGAGGAGGAAGTCCGGCGGCAAAACCATGTTGCAGATCTACTAGAAAAACTAAAAAGTAAGCAGACCTCTAAGTAACTCAGAGGCTTTGCGGCGGCGTTGCCCCTCAATGTCTGGTCTTAGTTTGAAGCTGAGCTCAACTACGGCCCCTTCATAGACGCCGGGGATTTGGTCTGTAGAGATAACTAGGTGTTTAGTTTCATCCTCTGCCCACAACAGTAGGGCGAGATCCGCCTCAATCCTGTCCACGGTATAGAATTGGCAATTCTCGGCCGGGGAAGAGGTGTCTGCCCTTGGCAGGAGTAAGATACCAAGGAACGCGCAGAATACTAGGAGAAACGGCATTGACTGTTTCAACTGGGCATTACCTCCGAGCGTGACTTAGTAAAATGTACCTGTACTAACTTCGCCGGTAAAGGTGTTTTTCCTGCTAGCAATTGCTGGTGGAGGTGACTTTTTTGTCGCAGATTTCTACTTTCATGATACCGACAAAGATTATTTATGGTGAGGGTTCAGTATCTAGGATCGGCCAGGTCGCCGGGGAATTTGGTCCCACAGCTGTGGTGATTGCCGGATGTGGCTCCGCGTCCAAAAGTGGGGCTCTGGAATGCGTCCGTAATTCCCTAGATGACAGTGGAATCCGGCTGAGCCTATACAGTGGCATTCCCCAAGAGCCTGATTTGGATAACGTAAGAAGGCTATTACGTTTTCTCGAAGAGGTGCGCCCCGATGTCTTGATTGCCCTTGGTGGGGGAAGTGTGTTAGATGTGGGTAAAGCTGCCAGTGGCCTGTACGCGGCTCCCTTAGATATTTCATCGTATTTCTACGGCGAACCTATACCCAAAAGGAGCTTAAGGTGGATTGCGATGCCTACCACTGCGGGTACCGGGTCCGAAGCGACCAATAATGCAGTACTGATTGACCGGGAGAAAAAGATAAAACAGAGTATCCGCCGGGATGGTTGGATGCCCGATGTGGCCATTGTGGATCCGGAGCTGACCTACAGTATGCCGCCAAAGGTTACCGCTTTTACCGGAATGGATGCCCTTACCCAGGCCATTGAAGCCGCCACTTCCCGGTATGCTAATCCTTTGACCCGACCCTATGCTCTATACAGCGCCCAGGTGATCGGTCAAAACATAGTGGCTGCGTACCGCAATGGAAAAGATAGGTGTTCCAGGGGATATATGACCCAAGGTAGTCTTCTTGCTGGAATCGCCCTAGCCAATGCCCGTCTTGGTGCTGTTCATGGCTTGGCCCATCCGCTGGGGCAACGCTACGGTCTTAATCATGGGGTGGTGTGTGCCCTTTTGTTGCCTTGGGTAATGGAGTATAATCTTCCTGTGGCCAAAAGGGAATATGCTCGGATCTTTCGTAGTTGGGGCGGGGAGGGCCAAGACGTTGAAGAACTAGCCTGGGGAGCCATCGCCTATGTACGAAACCTTCTCGTTGAATTGGACTTTCCTGCAGGACTGGGTATGCTAGGCCTGGATGAAGCAGATTGCCAGGACTTAGCGGAGCTTGGGGTCAATTCCGGCTCGACGAAAGCAAATCCCAGAGCCGTAACCCCACAGGATCTAGCACAGATTCTCAAGAACGCCATGTGATCGAGGTGATTATATGAATCAGATGGAAAAAGAATATGGTAGACTAATCGATAAGGCCCAACAGGTGCGCCAGTTCTCCTACGCGCCCTATTCCCACTATGCGGTGGGAGCCTGTGTGCTGACTGAAGAAGGTGAGGTTTTCACAGGCTGTAATGTGGAGAATGTCTCCTATGGCCTAACTATGTGTGCTGAACGGGTGGCGATCGGTACGGCGGTCACCGCGGGGTTTCAGAACTTCAAGGCTATTGCCATTGTGGGCGATGAACTATGTCGTCCCTGTGGTGCTTGCCGACAGGTGCTCTTTGAATTTGGGAAGGATATTATTGTGATCATGGCCGATTCCAAGGGGAACTATGAAGTTACACCAATCGCCGAGTTGCTGCCTGAGGCTTTCGTTCTAGAAAAGGGAGTTTAAAGTGTCGCTTGCGGTTTATCGTCTAGATAAGTTTAACAAGAAGATCATGGATCGTTTGACCTTCCTTGAGAAAACTGCCTTTGGTGAAGGTGGCATGAATCAGTGGCAGCTCGCACCCCTGGTGCGGTACGGCAAGGTGTTCTGTCTTGAGTATGCCGGTGAGATCATTGGTGTGCTGCAGTTTATGCGTCTGTGGGAGGGGCAAGTCTGCTACTTAGTGGGTATTACTGTCGAGCCCGACCATCGGTTTAACGGCTATGGCAAGTTCTTTTTGCAGGAGGCTCTAGGACAGATACGGCGGGATGGATTCAGACAGGTTCTGTTAACGGTTGCCTTGGACAACAAACAAGCCATTGAGATCTACACTGATTTGGGGTTTAGAGAAGCTGGTTTTCTCAAAGAAGAGTATGGACCCGGTGAGGATCGGCTGTTGATGGTGTTAGAGGTGGACGAGGACTGAGTTATTGTGGTATCATGGTACATTGCTAGGCTAGATCTGCCCCTTAAAGGACTGATCCTTGGTAAGGGACAGCAGGCTTCCTAGTCAGAAGACTACAATAAGGGTATGTGGTGGAGCGGCTGCCGGATCTTGCCTGCAAAGTTCTAGCTTTTGTGGAGAAAGCTTGGTTTGGAGGACTAAGAGTGAAGCCGAAGGTGTATCAACTAGAGGAATTTGATCTTGAATTAATGGCCCGTTTGACCCAATTAGAGCGTATTGCCTTTGGAGAAGGGGGCATGAATCAGTGGATGTTAGCCCCTCATGCCCGTTATGGACGGGTCTTTTGTTTGGAATATGCCGATGAGATCATTGGTGTAATGGAGTTTATGTCCTGTTGGAAGGAACCTGATACCTGTTACCTTGCGGGAATCTCCGTTGACCCTAAGTACCAAAACCGGGGATTTGGCAGGTTTTTTTTAGATGAAGCCCTTTCCAGGGTGAAGGAAGATGGATTCACCCGGGTCATTCTTACCGTAGCGCCAAAGAATGACCGGGCGATTCATTTATACAGGAGTTTTGGATTCGAGGAAGGGGAATTGCTAGTCGATGTTTACGGACCAGGTGAGGACTGGATGGAGATGGTCAAGGAAGCCTAGACTAGCCCAAATGGGGGAACAAGATGGAAGTTAGGAGCGGATTTGTGGCCGTTGTTGGTCGTCCTAATGTGGGTAAGTCAACCTTGGTGAACTATGTGATCGGGTCGAAGGTTGCCATTGTCTCCGAGAAACCTCAGACCACTCGCAACCAAGTACAAGGCGTCCTAACCCGGGAAGATGCCCAAGTAGTCTTTATTGATACTCCAGGGCTGCATGTACCAAAGCATAAACTGGGGCAATACATGGTTCGACAGGCAAGAACGGCCGTATCCGAAGTGGACGTTGTTGTCTTTGTCTTTGATGGTTCCGCCGGTTTTACCTCCGAGGATGAGAGGATCTACGATGAATTAAGGGAGCTTTCGGGAAAGGGTCCTGAACTGGTTGTGGTGGCCAATAAGGCCGATGCAATGGCAGAGGCCCAAAGAAAGCGGCTTCAGAACCTCAAGTTTTCGTCCTTGATGTTGGTGTCGGCGTTGACAGGCCAGGGAGTAGAGGAGTTTCTTGCTCTCTTGATCAGTAAACTACCCCTGGGACCAAAATACTACCCCGATGACTGGGTTAGCGCCCACCCAGAGCAGTTTATCGTTGCGGAGTTCATCAGGGAAAAGGTGCTACGGTCTACCGAGGAGGAAGTACCCCACGCGGTGGCAGTGATTATTGAGGATTTCCGGCAGCGAGAGCAGCGGGAACTGATCGATATTCGTGCCACGATTATCGTGGAGCGGGATTCCCAAAAGGGGATTATCATTGGGAAAGGGGGCCGCATGCTCAAAAGTATTGGGCAGGCAGCCCGGCTAGATATCGAGGCCCTTTTAGGGAGTCAGGTCAACCTACAGTTGTGGGTCAAGGTAAAGAAGAACTGGCGTAAGAACGAAGATGAACTGAGAAGATTGGGCTATAGATAAACATGAGAACAGAGGAATTTTATTACGAACTGCCGAAAGAGCTAATTGCCCAAGCCCCTGCAAAGAGACGGGATGCAGCAAAATTAATGGTCGCCAAACGCTGGGGGGAGGGGCTCATCCACAGTACCTTCGCGAATCTACCTGATTTCTTGCAGGCGGGGGATCTGCTGGTCCTAAACGACTCCAAAGTCTTACCAGCACGTCTTCTCGGCAGAAGACCCGATACCCTGGGTCGCGTGGAGTTGTTACTCCTCTCACCTGTTGAAGGACAGACTTGGCAGGTTTTGATGAAGCGGGCCAAACGGGTTAAACTCGGGGAACGACTTATTTTTGGCCAAGGGGAATTGATGGGCACAGTTGTGGCCAAAGAGGATGAGGGTAAGGGGATTGTGGAGTTTGAAAGTTGTGAGCCCTTAATGGATGCTTTCGCTAAGGTGGGACAGGTGCCCCTTCCGCCCTATATTACCCGGGATCCCTTTGCCATGGATCGGGAAAGATATCAGACGGTCTATGCTAAGGAACTAGGCTCCGCGGCGGCGCCGACCGCAGGCTTGCATTTCACCAAAGAACTTCTTCGCCGGATTGAGGCTAAAGGAGTTGGTATTACCGCATTGACCCTGCATATTGGCCTAGGTACCTTCCGTCCGGTGCAAACGGAGAAGATTGAAGATCATAAGATGCACGCAGAGTTTTTCGAGATAAGTAAGGATTGTGCTAGCCTAATTAACAAGACGAAAGGGCAAGGTGGCCGGGTGATTGCTGTGGGGACAACTGTGGCACGCACCCTAGAGGCCGTTAGCCAAACCCATGGTAAGGTTTGTCAGGCATCGGGCTGGACGGACATTTTTATTTACCCTGGGTATGAGTTTAAGGTAATCGATGGGTTGATCACAAACTTCCATTTGCCCTGTTCGACGTTGCTGATGCTAGTCTGTGCTTTTGGCGGAACCAAGTTTATGCTAGATGCATACCAACTGGCTGTTGATGAGAAATATGCATTTTACAGCTACGGCGATGGGATGCTGATTATCTAAACGGGGGAGAGCGTTCTTGAGTTTTCAGTTATTGGGTACATGCAGTCAAACCAGGGCTCGTCTTGGTGTATTGACCACGGCGCACAGTCAGATTGAAACCCCAGTGTTTATGCCTGTGGGGACTCAGGCTACGGTTAAGACTGTATCCCCCGAGGAACTACAAACCTTGGGCTTTCAGATTATCTTGGCTAACACGTATCATTTGTACCTACGGCCTGGTGATGAACTAATCGCGCGCTTAGGCGGGTTACATCGGTTCATGAGTTGGCCGAGGAGTATACTTACCGATAGCGGTGGTTTCCAGGTGTTTAGCCTGAGCAAATTGCGCAAAATCGAAGATGAGGGTGTTACCTTTAGATCCCATCTTGATGGGAGTAAGCATTTTATCGGTTCCGAGCAATCCATAGCCATCCAACAGAACCTGGGGGCGGATATTTGCATGGCCTTTGATGAATGCGCGCCGTACCCTATTGATGAGGATTATGCCAAGGAGGCCCTAGAGCGAACGACCCGTTGGGCAAAACGGTGCAAAAATGCAAAAACCCGGGAGGACCAGCTGCTTTTTGGAATTGTGCAAGGCAGCACCTATGCCCAGCTGCGTCAGGAAAGCGCCAAGCAGATTGTTGATTTGGACTTTCCCGGCTATGCCATTGGCGGGCTAAGCGTAGGTGAACCTAAGGGGGTTATGCACGAAATGCTTGATGTGACCGTGCCCATGCTACCGGAGGAACGGCCCCGTTATCTGATGGGCGTGGGCTCACCCGATGATCTAGTGGAAGGGGTGGCCCGGGGGATCGACATGTTCGATTGTGTATTGCCTACTCGCCTAGGAAGACATGGTACGATTTTTATGCCGGAGGGGAAACTTGTCATTCGGAATGCAGAGTACCAAGCGGATCCTGCTCCGATGGATCCGGAATGTGGTTGTTGGGCGTGTCGCAATTTTTCCCGGGCGTATGTCCGGCATTTACTCAAAACTAATGAGGTTTTGGGTATTCGTCTGACTACGTACCATAACCTGTATTTCCTAGGACAGTTAATGGCAAGAATAAGAGAGAGCCTTATGCAGGGGGAGTTCCCTAGATTTTATCGGGAGTTTAAGGAGCGATGGTCTTTAGCTTAATAAGGGTTTTTACGATTAAGCTAGATGAGTATAACAATAAAGAAGCAGGAAAGACAAAACGAGGGGGACTGCAATTTGATGGTATTCTTAGCTGCAGAAACAACACAAACACCGGTGGGCGGAGGGCTTTGGGGAAGCCTGCTTTTCTTTGCGCTGATGCTAGGACTTTTCTACATTATGTTGATTCGACCCCAGCAAAAACAGCAGAAGCAAAGGCAAGAGATGATTGATGGGTTGAAGAAAGGCGATAAGGTCATCACTGTCGGTGGCATCCATGGTGAGATCGTCAAGATTGACGAAGATGATGTAGTACTGCAGGTGGCAGACAAAGTGGAAATTAAGATTACCAAAGGTGGAGTGGGCCGGGTCAAGTAAGATCTGTCTGCCAAGGATAGGAGATGGAAATTGCGCATAACCTTAAAAACAGTGAAGGAAAATCAAACGATCAGTGCCTTCCTAAGCCAAGCTGACCAGAACCTAGCTGTACTTGGTTTTACGGAGCATGGTTTTCGTCATGCTAACCTAGTGGCCCAGATTGCCGGGAATATCCTAGATAGACTGGATTACCCTAAGCGGCAAGTAGAACTGGCGGAGATCGCAGGATACTGCCATGATATTGGCAACTTAGTCAGTCGGCTAAATCACGGTGGATTTGGAGCTTGTTTGCTATATCCGATTCTAAAGGCGGAAAACATGTCCGATGAGGAATTGGCGATTATTATCTCTGCCGTGGGCAACCACGAAGAGGATGTGGGTAGCGCGGTGACGCCGGTGTCTGCTGCTTTGATCTTAGCAGACAAGAGTGATGTGCACCGTACTCGGGTGCGTAATCGGGACCAGGCAACGTTTGATATTCATGACCGGGTTAGCTTTGCAGCTGTCCGGTCCTTCGTTAATGTTGATAAGCAAAAGCGCACTATTTCCCTTGAGTTGAGTATCCAAAGGGAGATTTGCCCTGTGATGGAATACTTCGAGATCTTCCTATCCCGTATGATCATGTGCCGCAGGGCTGCAGAGCTTTTAGATTGTCAGTTTAAGCTGGAGATCAACGGTGCTTGTCTATTGTGAAGCCACGGTGGCTAAATTGACAAGGCTTAGTGTATAGATTTATAATGTGCGTATATATAAAGCAGGACAAACTAGGAATTTGGGCTTGGTAAGCACACTGGCTAGGAGGAAGCAGAAAATGCACAAGGGAAACCGAATAAGACTTGCGTTGGTCCTTGTTTTATTGATCACAGCCGGCCTATTACTATATCGTCTTCCACTGCAGTTTGGTTTAGACTTACAGGGCGGAGTCCACGTGGTCATGAAGGCTCAATCGAGTGACGATGTGGAAGTCACCTCAGATTTGATGCAGCGAGTGGTGACCGTAATTGACCGACGAATTAATGCCTTAGGTGTTACAGAACCGGTGATTCAACCAGAGGGGAATGACCGGGTAATTATTGAACTTCCAGGGGTCCATGATCATCAGGAGGCCCTAAGGGTGATTGGAAAACCAGCCCAACTTGAGATCTGTGATTCCTACGGGAATACGGTCTTAACCGGTGCTGATTTGAAAGATGCCCGGCAGAGCTTTGACCGTTTTGGCAAGCCAGCCGTAGCCATCTCCTTTACCAAGGAAGGTGCGCGCAAGTTTGCCGAAGTTACCGCCAAGTTCATTGGGTTTCAGCTTCCCATCATCCTCGATGGCGAGGTCATTAGTAGTCCCAAAGTGGAGAGTGTGATTCCCGATGGAGATGCCATTATTACCGGGAACTTCACTATTGAAAGCGCCAAGGAGTTGGCCCTGCAACTCCGGGCTGGAGCACTGCCCGTGCCCCTTAAGGTCATGGAAGTGAGAAACGTGGGTCCAAGCTTGGGACAGGAATCCATTGATGCTAGCTTAAAGGCAGGCATTATTGGTGTTATTCTGGTATTACTATATATGTTCTTTTACTACAGACTCCCTGGAGCTTTGGCCGATGTGGCCCTTTGTATCTATGTTGTATTAGTATTGGGGATCATGACCGCGGTACGGGCAACCTTGACCTTACCTGGTATTGCCGGTTTCATCCTTTCCATTGGGATGGCGGTTGATGCTAATGTGATTATCTTTGAACGCATCAAAGATGAAATGAAAGCGGGCAAGCGACTGAGAGCCGCCGTTGATGCTGGATTTGATCGGGCGCTTCCGGCGATTGCCGATTCGAACATTACCACCCTTATTGTTGCTGTCGTCTTGTTTGCGCTAGGCAGTGGACCGATTCGTGGCTTTGCGGTAATACTTGGTATCGGTATTCTTACCAGTATGTTTACGGCCATTGTCGTTACTAGGCTGTTAATTAGCATAGTGGTGGATCGGGATCCGGACAAATTTGCCCGGTATTTTGGCGCAAGGGGGGTTAGTCGATGAATATCGCAAAAAGAAAGAACCTTTGGCTGGGTATTGCATTGGTATTTGCCTTGCTTAGTGTAGTACTGCTAAGCACAAAGGGTTTGAACCTAGGCATCGACTTCACCGGGGGGACCCTCATCGAACGGCGCTTACCCGTAGTAACCAACGGGGAGGAGCTCCTTGGTCATTTAGCGAAGCTTGAAAACATTGATTTGGGTAAGCCAACGATCCAAATGGCAGGACAGGGTCAAAATGCCATCATCCGCACTAGACACTTAGAAAACGACGAGATCGATCAGATCGACGCTTTGCTAAAGGAAGTCTATGGCGAGGTTGAAATCCGACGGACAGAGGTTGTGGGCCCGATTATTGGTGAGGAATTGATCAACAAGGCCCTGTGGTCTTTGACCTTAGCGGCATTGATGATCTTAATCTATATTGGCTTTCGCTTCGAGTTCACCTTCGGGGTGGCCGCTGTGTTGGCACTATTGCATGATGTGTTGATTACCTGTGGAGTGTTTTCCCTGTTAGGCATGGAGATCAACAGCAATTTCGTCGCCGCAATTTTGACCATTGTGGGATACTCCATTAATGATACGATTGTGACCTTCGACCGGATCAGGGAGAACAGGCGCTTTAGCCCAAAGGCTGATGTAGGAGAGCTGGTGGAGACTTCTATTTCCCAAAGCCTATCCCGGACGATTAATACGAGTCTGACGACTCTGCTGGTGCTTGTGTCCTTGTTTTTCCTAGGAGGCAGTTCCATTCGTGATTTCGTCTTCGCCCTAATCCTAGGAGTTCTGGTGGGCACCTTCTCCTCATTGTTTATCGCAAGCCCATTGTGGCTTACGCTACGGCAGAGGAAGGATGCTTCTACAGGGAAATCTGTTGCTAAAGCCAATTAGTCTGCTCTAGATTGGGGGATGGTCGCTGACCATCCCCTTGATATATCACAAAGAGGGGGAGCTATATGGCTAGTCTATTCGACCGCTTTTTACTGACTAGTTTAGGTCTTGCTGCGTTGTCCATGGAGAAACTAGAAGAAGTAGTGAATGACTTCGTTAAACAAGGGCGCATGAGTGTGGATGAGGGGCAAAAACTGGTGGAAGCGGCCCAGGCGCGGTTTACACAAGAAGGACAGGAACTCAGCGCTAAGGCTTGGGAGAAGCTCGGTGGGATCATGTCTGAGTTAGGCTTTGTGCGCAAGGATGAGCTTAAGGAACTCGAACTGGAACTAGCACAGCTTAAGGAGCGGGTTTTGGCTTTGGAGAAAGAAAACCCGTCCTAGAAGATAGGGTGAGGCAGGATGGGTTTGCAGCGTACATACAAACACTTTAGGCGCTATCGTCAGATTGCTGAGATTCTGCTCCGCCAAGGATTCGGCTATCTCATTGAGCAGCTAGGGCTTAGGCGTTTCTTACCTTGGTCCAAGAGGGGTTTGGTCCATGCGGATCCACAGCCGGATCCTTCCTCTTTAGCTTTTCGAGTTCGTCTGGTGCTAGAATCCCTAGGGCCTACCTTTGTTAAGTTTGGGCAAGTACTAAGTACCCGTCCTGATTTAGTCTCAAGACAAATGATTCAGGAACTAGAGAAACTCCAGGATAATGTGGAGCCTGTCGCCTTTGAAGAGATGGAAAGGGTCTTGGTCCAGGAGCTAGGGGGGCCTGTGCTAGAACGGTTTGCCTCCTTTGATACTACGCCCTTGGCTTCCGCATCGTTGGGACAGGTTCATGGGGCAAAGCTGTTTGATGGTTCCGATGTGGTGGTGAAGGTGCAGCGCCCTGGTATCGAAGGGGTGATGCGTACTGATCTGGAGATTATGCGAGGGTTGGCGGAGATTTATCAGGAGAGGTTCCAGCCTCCGGGGTTTAGCCCTGTGGAGATTGTTGATGAGTTCGCTGTGGTCTTGCTTGATGAACTGGACTATACCTATGAAGGGACCCAAATGGAGCGCATGGGTCGGGATGTTGCCCAAAATCCTCGGGTGAGCATTCCGAAGGTGTATTGGGAGCTTACCACCTCCCGGGTCCTAACCATGGACCGCGTCTATGGGACGAAGATCGACAGGATTGATGAGCTTAAGGCCCGGGGAATCGACTTGAAGCAAACTGCAGAGAATCTGATTGAGGTGTTTTTCGAGCAGGTTTTCCTTCATGGCTTTTTCCATGGTGACCCCCATCCGGGTAATTTGTTTGTGAACGATGAAGGGGTATTATCCCTTATTGATTTTGGCATGATGGGCTATCTAGACGATGATACCCTAGATAGTCTAGTGGGTATCTTCTTCGGTGTGAAAGAGAATGATCCTAAAAAGGTAGTGGCGAACTTCGGCAAAATGGGTATTCTGCCGAAAGGTGTTGATCTTGCTCCCCTACAGCGCGATGTGTTTTTGCTAGTCAATCGGTACTATGGTGTCCCCTTGAAAGAATTAAGTGTTGGAGATGTCTTCCTCAGAAGTCTGGATCTAGTCAAGAAGCATCATCTACGGGTACCCGCGGATTTCTCCCTCTTAGTGAAGACCGTTGTCACAGTTGAAGGTTTGGCCCGACAACTTGATCCAAATACAAATGTCCTCAAGATACTGGAGTCAATGAGTAAGGAGATGCTCCGGCTTCGCTTTGATCCCATTCGTCTTGGTAAACGGTCCTGGGAGAGAATGATTAGCTTGACCCAGGCAGCCCCGGGAATTATCCTCTCCTCGGAGCAGTTGCTGGAGAAGCTAAACAAAAACGATCTGGGGATTCATTTTTACCACGAGGGGCTGGAAGGATTCATTCACCGGCTGGATATTATTAGTAACCGACTGACCTTTGGATTGATTGTCTCCGCCTTGATTATTGGGTCCTCCCTAGTACTTCTTTTTGACAAGGGTCCACGGCTTTTGGGTTATCCCATCTTGGGCTTGGCCGGATACTTGCTTGCCGGCTTTATCGGGTTGTGGCTACTTGTATCTATTCTTCGCACAGGAAAACTTTAACATGTTTGCTATCTAGAAAACATAGGGGTGGATCCAAGTCCTATGTTATTTCGGGAAGGGATGGTGGCATCGTTAGGCCGTAGACGGCCCAACGATGGTATCTTGATGAAATGGGTTGTACAGGATATTGATCTAGAACAAAGCCAGCATTTGGCTGCTCAGTTGGATATTTCCCCGGTCTTGGCCCAGATCTTGGTGGGCCGGGGTTTTGTTGATCCGGCGAGGGCATTGGAGTTTTTGCAGCCTAGCTTGGCAAACTGTCATGATTACAGGGGGCTACCGGATATTTCCCAAGCCGTAGCAAGGGTTTCGCAAGCCATTGATCGGCAAGAGCCCATCGTGGTCTATGGAGACTACGATGTGGACGGGTTGACCGCGACGGCGTTATTAATTGAGGTCTTGCGCAAGCTCGGCGGTGATGTGGATTTTTATATACCCCACCGCTTGACCGAAGGGTATGGCCTTCATGAGGAGGCGATCCGGGAGTTAAGTAGCCGGGGTACCAAAGTAATTATTACCGTGGACTGTGGTGCTTCCGCTATCATCGAGGCGGAGGTCGCCAAGGCAGAAGGAATTGATCTGGTGATCACAGACCACCACGAGATGGGGGAGAGTACCCCTAGGGCGGTGGCGGTGGTTAACCCCAAAAGAGTGGATAGCACCTATCCTTTTCAGGATTTGGCCGGTGTTGGCGTTGCATACAAATTGGCCCAAGCCCTATGGGAAAAACGGCGGGAGGATCAATTCCCAAGTGTAGACTATTTAGATCTAGTGGCCTTGGGTACCGTGGCCGATGTGGTCCCCTTGCTTGATGAGAACCGGGTTTTTACAAGGTTCGGCCTGCCCCGGATTGGTGCCACACAAAGGATTGGTTTGCGGGCCCTACTTGAAGTTGCCGATTTGCAGGAACAAGAGATCGAAGCATACCATGTGGGGTTTATGTTGGCCCCCCGTCTCAATGCTGCAGGCAGGATGGATCATGCCCAAGTCGCTTTGGATTTGTTGTTATCCCAGGATCCGAAGGAGGCTTTGGAACTTGCCCAGACACTAGATGCTACCAACCGTCAACGACAACAGGATGAGTCACGTATTGTCCAAGAAGCGGAAGAAATGGTACATGCCCAGAACTTGCTACGGAATCGGGCTTTGGTCTTGGCCAGTCCCAACTGGTCTTCGGGGATTGTGGGTATTGCCGCTTCAAGGCTTGTGGATCGGTACCATCGTCCGACGATTCTGATTGGACTTGATGATGAACTTGGAAAGGGCTCTGGCCGCAGTATTGAAGGATTTGACCTTTACGAAGCTTTGGGGGAGTGTAGCGACGCCTTAGAAGGGTACGGAGGACACAAAATGGCCGCTGGGGTTGCTGTCTTAGAGGAACGGATTGACCAATTTGCCCAAAGCTTCATCTCCTATGCCAATGCCAGGCTAAGCCCGGGGGATATTGTACCGAAACTTAAGGTGGATGCATTGGTGGATATTGGGGGGTTAAGTCTAGACCTTGTGGATCAATTGGGTACCCTTGAGCCCTTTGGCCCTGGTAATCCAAAGCCCGTCTTCGGATGCCGGGCAGTGCGGGTGGTAGACAGTCGGCGTGTTGGAGCTAACAAGGATCATCTAAAACTCTGTGTGGGCCAACAGGAGGCCCAGTTACCTGTCATTGGCTTTCGCATGGGGGACCGGCAGGATGTCTTAGGCGAACAGGTGGATCTCGCCTTTCGGATTGGCAAGAACCAATGGCAGGGCGAGATTATGCTGCAGGGCCAGCTGGTGGATATTGGTTGTTCGATACAGCCTGCGGCGTATGTCCATCGCAGCAGGGTGTACGATGGCCGAAAAGTCTTAAGCAAACCTATGTATGTCGCTGAGTTGCTGCAGAGAGAAGAACAGGTAAGTGTCTACATCGGGGTTGCTCCTTGCACCAAAGATGAAGTGGAGGACTGGAAGCAGGCGGGTTTCACGCCAAAAGCAACCAGATCCCTGGGTGATGATGGTGGAGTTGTTTCTCTAGAACATATGCACGGAACAGCCCAGCTTTTCTATGGATGTAGCCTTGAGGAGGAAACCCTTGCAGGCATCGGATGTTCCTGCTTGGCGGTGTGGGGCATGCCCCCAGGCTATGACCGGCTAGGCAGATTACTGGCTGGGTTTAGTGATGCCCCTGAGGTCCACTTACTTGTGGATCGGGACCAAGCAGCAAAAACCAAGACTCTACTTAGGGTAATCTGCCCTAACCGCAGGATGCTAGGGAGTGCTTATCTTAGACTGCAGAAAGAACCCCTTAGTCGCCAAGACTTCACCGCGTTTGTAACGGGGGATATGAAAAGGCTTATAAAACCCTTTGAGGAGCTTAGTGAATGCTTAGGGAACTTGGTAGCAACGGTAGTCTTGGACATCTTTGGCGAACTTGGCTTGTTGGTGGATACAGATGATGGCCGATTATCTGTATCCCATCCAGGCCGTAAGCTAGACTTAGAAACGTCAATTCGATATAATGATAATAAATTCCTTGTAGGGACTTTTAGCCGGTTTTATCGGTATTTGACGACCCAACCGGTCACAAAGATCATAGAGGATCTAAACACAACAGAGATTGGTGCATCTAGGAGGGTACTCGGTGGAACTAAAGTCAATGGTCAGGGAAATTACAGACTTTCCCAAGGAGGGCATTAGCTTTAAGGACATTACTACAGTCCTTAAGGATGGACAGGCCTTTAGGTATTCCATTCAGACAATGGCGGACTATTATCGGCCTAAACGCCCGGAGATTGTTGTGGGAGTTGAGTCCCGGGGATTTCTCATTGGCGCTCCCTTAGCCTATGAATTGGGTGTTGGTTTTGTCCTTATTCGCAAACCGGGCAAGTTACCCGCAGAAACAGAACATGTTGAGTATGAGCTTGAATATGGGACCGATGCCTTGGAGATCCATCGGGATGCCATTAGCCCAGGGACGAAGGTCTTAATGGTGGATGATTTGCTGGCAACTGGGGGTACGATCAAGGCGGCCGCAAAGCTGGTGGAACGACTTCAAGGAGATATCATCGGTTTTGGTTTTCTAATCGAACTTATGTATCTGGAGGGTAGGAAGCAGCTCTCGGGTTATGATGTTTTATCGTTGGTTAAGTACGAAAGCTAGATGTGGACTGATGGGGGTGGGGTAGGTGTCTTTGGAGCAGTTACTTGGGAAAATACGCGAATATGAGCCCGATGCCGATCTTTCCGTAGTTAGTGACGCCTATCACTTTGCCCAACAGGTCCATGCTGGTCAGTATCGGGATTCGGAGGAGCCGTATTTCTGTCATCCATTCGAAGTGGCAATGATCCTCGCTGATTTGGGTATGGAGGAGACGATTATTGCTGGTGGCCTGATGCATGATGTCGTGGAGGATACGGAAGTCACCGTTAGCGAGATTCGGGAACGCTTTGGTGATGAAATCGCCCTTTTTGTGGATGGGGTGACTAAACTTAGCAAGATCCCTTTTCGGACGAAAAAAGAGCAACAGGCGGAGTCTTTACGCAAGTTGTTCTTAGCCATGGCCCAGGATGTGCGGGTGGTGATCATCAAACTGGCGGACCGGCTGCACAATATGCGTACCCTTGATGCATTATCCGCGGAAAGACAGCAGAAGATCTCCCGAGAGACTTTAGAGATATACTGTCCGCTGGCGAACCGGCTTGGTATGTGGCAGATTAAGTGGGAGATGGAGGAGTTGGCCTTCCTCTATTTGTACCCAGAGGACTACCATATGTTGGTGGAGGAGGTCAATCGCAAGCGTGCCCAGCGTGATGCGGATTTGTTCTTTGTGATGGATCAATTAAAGAAAAGACTTGATCAGATGGAGATCAAGGCGGAGATCAGCGGGCGCACCAAGCATGTTTACAGCATATTTCAAAAAATGAGAAGTCAGCAAAAGACCATAGACGAGATTTATGATCTTTTGGGTGTGCGGGTGATTGTAGATTCAGTTAAGGAGTGTTACGGGGTCTTAGGGATCGTCCACACTATGTGGAAACCAGTCCCTGGCCGTTTTAAAGACTATATTGCTATGCCCAAGGCCAACATGTATCGGTCGTTGCATACCACCGTTATTGGTCCGGGTGGTGAGGCCTTTGAGGTGCAGATTCGTACCTGGCAAATGCACTGGGTGGCGGAGCGGGGTATTGCGGCCCATTGGCTATACAAAGAGGGCGGCTCCCAGGATACTAAGTTTGAACTGAAGATGGCCTGGCTGCGGGAAGTCATGGATTGGCTTAAAGAGATGAAGGACCCCGATGAGTTTATGGAGATGCTAAAGATAGACCTCTTTGAGGATGAGGTCTTTGTCTTTACGCCCAAGGGAGATGTGAAAAACCTGCCCGCGGGTGCTACTCCTGTGGATTTTGCCTTTAGCGTACACACCGATGTGGGCCTTAGGTGCGCGGGCGCTAAGGTTAATGGTCGGATTGTACCCTTAGATTATATTTTGAAAAATGGGGAATTCGTGGAGATTCTCACCTCAAAGAATGCCTCTCCTAGCCGTGATTGGCTCCATTTTGTGAAGACCTCAAAGGCCCGTTCGAAGATTCGGGGTTATCTTAAGGAGGAACGACGGGACGAGAATGTACAGCGGGGTAGATCCATGTTGGAGCGGGAGGCCAAGAAATTTGGCGTGGAGCCCAACGTGATTCTAAAGCCGGATAAATTGGCCCAGACTGCAGCACGCTACGGGTTTGTCTCCGGTGATGACCTGCTGTGTTCTATCGGCTTTGGCAAGGTACCTGCCCGTCAGGCATTAGGTCGGATTATTGGGCCCCAGGAATTGGAGAATCGACGGCAAGAGATGAACTTAGCCAAGCAAAGGCGCCGCATGCCCGAACCTCTCTTACGTCAGATCGAAGGGGTACGCTGTCGGGGCGTGGATAATCTTTTGGTTCGCTTTTCCAAGTGCTGTAATCCCGTACCGGGGGATCCCATTGTGGGGTATATTACCCGGGGTCGTGGTGTATCCATCCATCGGGAGGACTGTCCTAATGTAGCCTATCTACAGAATGAGCCGGAGCGTCGGATCGACGTGGAATGGATAAATCAAGATGAGGTGTCCTATCCTGTGGAAATTCGGGTGGAGGCCGTGGATCAGGTGCATTTGCTTGCAAGTATTATGAATACTGTCTCCGAGCAGAAGACAAACATAGAGGGTGTCAATGCGAGACTAGACCGGGATAAGGCAATTATCGATCTAGTACTGGATATTCGCAATGTGGAGCATATGAATAGCATTATTAAGCAACTAAAACAAGTTTCCGGTGTCCTTGATGTGTATCGGGCACATCCAACATAGAGAGGGTTAGTACATTGCGTTTAGTGGTGCAAAGGGTTCAGGAAGCAAAGGTTTTGGTCGATGGTGATGTAGTTGGCGGGATTGAACAGGGTGCCTTGATGTATTTGGGTGTGGCTACAGATGATGAGGAAGGGGATTACCGTTACCTAGCAGAAAAGGCCGCCAATCTGCGGATATTCGATGATGAGACAGGGCGGATGAATATTTCCCTAGTGCAGGCCGGATATTCGGCGTTAGTTGTATCGCAGTTTACTCTCTATGGCGACTGCCGTAGGGGCAGACGTCCTGATTATACCCAGGCAGCTCCATCGGAGAAGGCTGTGGTTCTTTACGAAGAATTCATTCGCAGTCTCAAGGACTTAGATGTGGAGGTGGAAAAGGGGGAGTTCGGTGCAAATATGCAGGTGGTCTCCGTTAATGATGGACCTGTGACCCTGCTGTTAGATAGTAGACGCAACTTTTAGGGGGAAATGCTGTAATGGATATTAAGTGTTGCTCCGTAGGTGCTCTAGCCACCAATTGCTATCTGGTAAGGATTGATAACAAACGTGGTTTTGCTGTGGATCCCGGGGGGAATGGCGCCCAACTGCTAACTACAATTCGGGAGATGGATCTCGATCTGAGGTATATCCTACTTACCCACGGACATTTTGATCATATCGGGGCAGTCTCCCTGCTTGTTAAGAACACCGGGGCCAAGGTGGTTATCCATAGGAACGATGCAGAAATGCTCGTCGATTCCGCGGCCAACCTTTCCTTGTTCTTCCAGGATGGCCTTACTACTGTACCAGCGGATATTATTCTCGAAGGAGATCAGGACTTGACCCTTAGTGATGGAACGGTTATTCAAGTCATTGAGACTCCAGGTCATACCCCCGGTGGTGTTACATATGTTTTGGATGGTACTGCCTTTTCCGGAGATACGCTTTTTGCCGGATCCATCGGTCGATATGACTTTCCTGGTTCTTCTTTTAAAGAGTTGCAGGCTTCGCTGAAGAAACTATGTTGCCTGCCCGATAATACCGTTGTTTGTCCTGGCCATGGTCCTAAGACCGACATTGCCAGGGAGAAGAAGTCTAATCCATTTATTGACGGGATTCATCAGGATTGTCTATGACCAGCAGATTAAGAACATTGTAGAAAGAGAGGTTGATTCTTGCCGATCTTAAAGCTTAGCAGGACAAAGCCTTGTGGGACAGGCCTTTGAGCTCGGGATCCAGGAATCCATGTAAATTGACAGGGTGCGCGCCAATACAGTACAATTAAGCAAGATTGTACATTTGGCAACTGGTACTGAAATTACAGAGTAACGTAACGGGGGTAGGGCCATGGTTTTTTCCAAAATGCGTAACGCAACTAAGGTGATCCTAGTAATCGTGATCCTTGGTTTTGCGGCGTCAGGTATTTATGTAGGAGTAAGAAGCGGATTTGGGGGTTCGAATCAGAGCCAAGGACGGGTAGTGGCCACGGTTAATGGGTCGCCCATCTACGCCCAGGAGTTGGCGCAACGGTTCAATCAGGCGGTGGGCTATGAGAATTACTGGCAGAGTATGATGGGTATTGTCGGTGAGGTAAGCTGGCTGCGGTGGGAGAATATTAGGTACGAACAGCTGGAGTGGCTGATCTCCAGGGAGCTGTTAGTGCAAAAGGCCAAAGCCGATAAGATTAAAGTCACCAATGCCGAGGTTGACGCCGAACTAAGTCAACTCAAAGCCCAGTACGGTGATCAACTCGATGTCTCCGACAGCGTAATCAAAGAGGAGATCCGCACCTATTTGCCTATCGACAAGTTGCTTCGAAATCTGCGCAATAGTATTGAGGTTACTGATGCGGAGCTTGCCGCAGCTTACGAGGAAGTCAATGCACGGCACATCCTAATCAGTACCGATGATAAGGAAGATGACGAGGCAAAGGCCCTGGCAGAGGAACTGCTTGCTAAAGCCAAGTCCGGTGAGGATTTTGCGGCCTTAGCCCAGGAATACTCCGACGATATGGGCAGTAAGGACAACGCTGGAGAACTTGGCTTTTTTAAGCGGGGAACAATGCTCGAGGAATTTGAAGAGGCGGCATTTTCCACAGCCGTAGGCGATTATACTATAGCAAAGACTTTCTATGGGTATCATGTGATTAATGTACTAGAACACAAAGAAGCCTCCGGTGAGGAATATGAACAGGCTAAGGAAAGTCTGGCAGAGAGCCTTAAAGAGAGTAAGACTAACGAAAAGGTGGACCAGATGCTTACCGAGCTCAAGAAAGAGGCGGAGATTGTTTACCAGGATAAGCAGATGAATGCCCGGGTGCTATATGTTAGGGGAGAGTTTGAATCGGCCATTGATGAATACAAGGCTGCGTTGAAGGCGACTCCCGATGAGATCACACTCTATGCATCCTTGGCCGATGCCTATGCCCGCATTGATGAGATTGATCTAGCGATCGAGACAATCCAATCTTGTATCGAGCGGCTCGGCACCAGCTACCAAGTTAGTGAAGCCTATTATGTGCTTGGCTCTTACTACATGGCCAAACAAGAGGAAGATCTTGCGGCCGAAGCCTTTATTAGTGCGTCTGATGCTAATAAGTATGACTTAATGCTGCACTACAACCTGCAGGCAGTGCTTGCCCAGATGGGTCGGACTGAAGAGCTTGCGGTGATTAATCAGCGTCTTGAGGATATCTTCAAGTGGTATGAAGAAAGATATCAATTGCAGCAGCAAGAACAACAGAATGCGACTGGGGATACCACAACCCCTGATGAGACACCGGAGAACGTGGATGAGGTTAATTCCGATACCGATGAAGGCAATGATGTAGAAGAGTAAGGAAGTACAGTTTAGTCCGCTGTACCGTTCCAGGTACAGCGGACTATTACGTTAGTGGTAGTGAGGGGAGTAGTTGTTTTATGGCAGAGATCACAACGCCCAGGGGTACTAAGGATATTCTTCCCGGCGAAGTGAGTGGGTGGCAACGGGTAGAACAGGTGTTTCGCCAGGTCTGTGGGAGTTATGGGTATCAGGAACTGCGTACACCAATCTTTGAACATACGGAGCTTTTCAGCCGTGGTATCGGTGAAGGTACTGATATCGTGGAAAAGGAGATGTATACCTTTACCGACAAGGGCGGGCGTAGCCTGACCCTGCGACCGGAGGGCACCGCTCCTGTGGTACGTTCCTTTCTAGAACATAGGATGTATGGTGATCCGGAGCCGACAAAACTGTATTACCTTGGTCCTATGTTCCGCTACGAGCGGCCCCAGACCGGGCGTTATCGTCAGTTCCATCAGTTTGGGGCGGAACTTCTTGGTGTAGTAGACCCCCTAGGGGATGTGGAACTAATCATCATGGTGATGGATTTTTATCGGGTCCTTGGCTTGCACGATTGTACGTTGACGATTAACTCAATCGGTTGCAGAGAGTGCCGCTCTGTGTATATTGAGGAGCTGTTAAGCTTTTTATCCAACCGGTTAGAAGGATTCTGCCCAGATTGCAGGCGGCGTTATGCACAAAATCCCCTTAGGGTGTTAGACTGCAAGGAACAAGGATGTAAGCAAGAGCTGGCGCAAGCTCCTTTAATCAAGGACTATCTGTGTCCTGAGTGCAAGGAGCACTTTGCCCAAGTACTAGCTCTACTAGATGATCTTAAGGAAGACTACGTGGTGAACCCCTTCTTGGTACGGGGTTTTGATTACTACACCCGGACAGTCTTTGAGATTAGCTCCGGCCTGCTGGGATCGCAAGATGCGGTGGGTGGCGGTGGGCGCTACGACGGACTGGTGGCGGAAATGGGCGGGCCTAGTACCCCCGCAGTTGGATTTGCCGCTGGCATGGAACGGGTTCTTCTGGTTTTGGAGAAATGCGGAACACAGATTAGCATTCCGCCAGTTTGCCAGGTGTATCTTGCGGTAACCGGAGGCGAGTTGAGAGCACCGGCCTGCAAGACTCTCTTTGGCCTGCGACGCCTTGGTATCTCCACGGAGATGGCGTATGAAACCAGGGGGATGAAGGGACAGTTTAAATCTGCCAACCGTCTTGGGGCTAGGTTTGTGATTGTATACGGGGAAAGTGAGTACCAACAGGGCAAAGTAACCTTGAAGGATATGACTACAGGTAAGGAGTGCCTCGTCGATGAGGCATGTCTTTTTGACGAAGTACAAAAGCGGTTGTAGTTAAGGTGGAGGAATCAACATGTGGAAGCGAACTGATGTATGCGGTCACTTAAATGAGGCAGATGTGGGCCGTAAGGTGGCACTGTGTGGTTGGGTGCACCGCCGCCGGGATCACGGGGGCGTGATTTTTGTAGATTTGCGAGATCGGTCAGGATTGGTGCAGATTGTCTTTAATCCCACCGATTGCGCCGCGGATAGTTTCCGATTGGCGGAAACACTCCGGAGCGAGTTTGTGATTTATATTTCTGGCGAGGTCCGACGGCGCTTAGCCGGGATGGAGAATCCGAAGCTTGCCAGCGGCAGTATCGAGGTTTTTGTGGAGCAGCTGGAGGTTATTAGTTTGGCCGAGACCCCACCGATCTCCGTGGAAAGTGAAAAGACTGCAGACGTGGAGGAAGCCATGCGGTTGCGTTACCGATACTTAGACCTCAGACGACCAGAACTGCAAAGGGTCTTTGCTCTGCGTCATCGAGTGGGACAAATAGTTCGTAACCACTTGGATGCCCAAGGTTTTTGGGAAGTGGAGACCCCAATGCTCACCCGTTCCACCCCCGAAGGGGCCCGGGATTTTTTGGTACCGAGTCGACTGCAGCCGGGGGAGTTTTATGCATTACCCCAATCCCCCCAGCTATTTAAACAGCTATTAATGGTTTCTGGTTTTGAGCGGTACTTTCAGATTGCACGGTGTTTTCGGGATGAGGATCTTCGGGCCGATAGACAGCCGGAGTTTACGCAAATTGACCTGGAGATGTCCTTTGTGACTAGGGAAGACGTCATCGAGATGGTGGAGGGCCTAGTTAAGGATGTGGTTCGTGAAGTAACGGGAGAGGAATTGCTAAGTCCGTTACCCCAGCTAACCTATAGTGAGGCCATGGATCGTTTCGGTAGTGACAAGCCGGACTTAAGGTTTGGCATGGAACTTAAGAACGTGTCGGATGTTGTTCATGGTTCAGACTTTCAGGTATTTAATAAAGTACTAGATGGTGGCGGTATGGTGAAGGGAGTGGCAGTACCCGAGGGTGCATCTTTCCCGCGCAGCCGCATCGATGCGTTAACCAAGCGAGCTATAGAACTTGGAGCCAAGGGGTTAGCCTGGGCTCAGTATACCGAGGAAGAGCTCAAATCCCCCATTGCTAAGTTCTTCTCAGAGAGTGTTCTGGAAGAGATCCTAGTACGGATGGAGGCCCAACGTGGAGATCTCCTTATCTGGGTTGCTGATTCGCCCCAGGTGGCAAACCACGTTCTAGGACAGCTGCGGTTAGAGCTTGCCCAGGAACTTGGATTGCTGGAGGGTAAGCCGGATTACTACCTGTGGGTGGTGGACTTCCCCTTAGTTGAGTATGCCGAGGGTGAAGAACGATATGTGGCGGTGCATCATCCCTTTACAGCACCCCTGCAGGAGGATGTAGCCCTACTAGAAAGTGATCCTGGCAAGGTTCGTTCTGCTGCTTATGACCTGGTTCTAAATGGGGTGGAGGTAGGTGGAGGGAGTATTCGTATTCACGATCGCACTCTGCAGCAGCAGATGTTTAAGCTTCTAGGAATCTCAAAAGAGGCCGCAGAGGAGAAGTTTGGCTTTCTCCTGGAGGCATTTCGGTTTGGAGTACCGCCCCACGGTGGATTTGCCTTTGGCCTTGATCGCTGGATCATGCTTTTGGCGGGGATCTCCTCCATTCGGGAATGTATCGCTTTTCCCAAAACCCAGAAGGGAACCTGTCTATTGACGAAGGCGCCCTCCCCCGTTGATCAAGGGCAACTTGATGAAGTAGGTATCAGGATTGCTCCAAAGGTGAAGCCCTAGGTCCAAAGGCAGGCATACTCACCTCCTAACGTAGATCTTGGAAGATGTTCTACCTTGCATCAAGTTCGATTCTATGATAGTATTTAATTGACCTAAAGGTAACAGGCATGGCCCTTTGGAGAAATTTCTTCATCCCTGCTGTGTTCGCGGTTAAGCTGGTGGTGTTATTGACCCAACACCATTACATTGGGAGCTTAGCTCTTCTTGTGGATGCAGGCCCGGATTTTTCGGGAAGCAGAAAGCAAGGAGGCGGGCACCCACCTGCCTAGTGCGGGTTCGTAGCAAGCCAGTCATAGCGGCACAGCGGGGGCTTTTTTTGTCCCAAAGCATGGGTGTTGCCTAGTACATAATTTTTAGCGAAGGGTGGTGTGGCGACTCTATCCTCGGATGACCTCCGAGGTCTTATCGCCTGATGCTATGAATGCGACAAAGGATGCGCCCCTTGCGGTGCGAATGCGCCCAAGGACCCTGCGGGAGTTAGAAGGCCATCAGGATATTATTGGTGAGGGAACTCCTTTGTGGCGTGCTATTCGCAGTGGCTATGTCCCATCACTCATTTTCTTTGGCCCCCCGGGTAGTGGTAAGACTACACTTGCCCGACTGATTGCCTCTGAGACCAAAACCCATTTTGCGGAACTTAGTGCTGTAATGTCCGGGGTTAAGGATATCCGCAATGTGGTCGAGGCCGCCCAAAAGCTAAAACTAACCGACAATATGCAGACAATCCTTTTCATTGATGAGGTACATCGTTTCAACAGTACCCAACAGGATGCCCTGCTGCCCTATGTAGAAAACGGGATCGTTACCTTAATCGGTGCCACCACGGAAAACCCCATGGTTAGTGTTCGGGGGGCTTTACTGTCCCGCTGTATGGTGTTTGAATTGAAGAAGCTAACCCGTGAGGGAGTAAGGCGGATAGTCCAAAGGGCCTTGGAAGATGAGGAACGGGGACTTGGTGCTTATAAAGTGAAGCTTACCGAAGAGGCTTTTGAGCACTTGCTAACCTTTGCCGATGGGGATAGCCGTACCGCGTTGAATATCATCGAGTTTGTAACAGCTGGTCTTGGGCAGGATGGGACCGAGTATACGGTTACTGCCGAGGATATTGATGTTGCCTCCCAAAGGATGTTACGGTTTGATCGGTCGGGGGACTATCACTACGACATGGCGTCGGCGTTTATCAAGAGTATCCGGGGTAGTGATCCCCAGGCCACATTGTATTGGCTGGCAAAGATGCTTTATTCGGGAGAAGACCCGCGTTTTGTGGCCCGACGATTAGTCATTGCTGCCAGTGAGGATATTGGGCTGGCCGACCCTGTGGGCTTGATGCTAGCCACGGCCGCCTTTGATGCCGTATCTAACGTCGGCATGCCCGAGGCAAGGATCATCTTGGCCCATGCCGCTTTGTACCTGGCTACTGCAGAGAAGAGCAACAGCGCGTACCTCGGAATCGAAAAAGCCTTCTCCTGTGTCCAAAAAGAAGAGGCAGGTGAGGTGCCCTTGCACCTGCGGGATGCATCCTACAAGGGCGCTAAGAAACTTGGCCATGGGATCGGGTATAAGTACCCGCATGACTATCCAAATCATTGGGTGAAGCAACAGTACCTGCCAGACGTGCACAAAAACAAGGTATTCTACGAACCGACAGAACAGGGGCGGGAAAAGCGGGTCGCAGACCGTTTCCGTAAGCGCGGTTAGCGGCAACGATTGCAGGGGCAATTACCTCATATTTGCCCAGTGAGTGGACTTCCTGTATGGTAACAGAGAAAAAAGATGCTGTGTCTTAAGTCGCTAGCGATCATAATTGGGTCCTGAAGCAGCATGACCTCATTTCACTCCGAAGAGTTCTTTTTCATCAAATGCTTGCTTTCAAATTCTGTCCTTCCCGAATATGTTTCCGCCGCATTACTGTGCAGCAAGAAGGGTTTGGTTCCTTTCCACAACAGGTGAAAGGCTCCTTCGGAGCCGTTATAAAGGTAACTACTCCACTGACGCGTCGTACCCCGGCATTTTTCTAATTCGACGGCGAATATCTGAAGGGTATAATCGCCGATTCTGCTTTCCAGTCATCATGCTGCCCTGAGACTAGCACACGGGACAGCTTCTTAATACGCTCAGAGCGAAAGGTTATGAGTATGTGGTCATTGTCTCTTCGTTGCTCTACTATATCTGGTTACGTTATGGCTAGACAACAACATATCAGATGTACGCAAACACGGGTGGAAACACTACCACAACAATTGTTGCCCATACAGCATAGACCCATAGGTAGTTTGTCTGCCACTGTTCGAGTTCGGCAAACGATCTACTCCTGCATAGAAAGCGTATGTAAAGCACAGCAGACCAGCCTAGGTTGACCAGTAGAATCAAGTTCTCACCTAATGCAGCCACGCGGTTAGGGCTGAGCCCAAACTCCGAGATCCGTGTGGCAATAGCCCATAGGGCTACGGCATCCGCTAGTAGCGCACTGATCACCAACACGACCTGCAAAACATCAAAGAGGTTAGGTGGTAACCGCTGATCTCGAGCAGATATCGCATACAGTAACAAACCGAGAACGACCACTAGGAGCAGATCAAACACAATCAGCACGTTCCGATCGATGTCTACTCCTCGTCCTGTCCATACCAGGGTAATTAGGAATGTCACCAGCATGATGGCAAAAAGTGGTGTGAAAAGGCGCGTCAGCACGGGTGCCATATTCTCAATGACGCTTTGCTTTGCCTCAACCAACCAGGAACCAATCAGAATGGCTCCCATGGCACCGCAAGGTACTAGCCAGGACATGAGAAGAGGCTCGATGTCGACAGCTATGGCTTGGAAGATGAGGATAGTGAATGCTGTAAGTACACCGCCACCAAGCGCTATTAGTACATAGTAAATGAAGAGTTCTCCGGAAAACCGGATGAAATCCATGCGTCCCGCCACGTCACCCCAGCGAGTACCGGCATAGGTGGTTCCCACCACCACCCAGAGCACCAGCGGCAGATGCAAGGACGTGAGCACTTCGGTATGGCCTCCCGGTGAGAAAGGATAAGTGTTAGCAAAGAAGGCTGCTACGGCAAATGCTACAACTATCCAACGGCGGGTAAAAAGCTTATCCCCGCGCTTCCACACAAAATAGGTAGTAAGGAATGGTAGTACGAAGAAGGATAGGTTGCGGGCATAAAACCCACTGTCTTTATATAGGTGGATACCGAATGCTGTCGGCAATTTGATTGCCAGAGCCGCCACTACCGCAAGACACATGACAACGATGGTTTCGGTAAAAGCCCGCCCCCGCTGTTTTGCCGATTCTGAAGAGGTAACCACAAGTTGCTTCCATAGCCGACCTGAGTGCTCCCGAGCAAACTCGTTTGAGAGGTCATCTAGCTCGCCCATGCGCTTCACTGCTACTAAAAAGGCCTCATCGGTAGAGAGCCCTGCTTCGACTAGAGCAGCGATCTGCTCGCGCAAATGGTCTTCTAGTTCCTCTATATCGAGGGAATGGATGGTCTGACGGCGGCGCAGATAGTCCCGCCAGAGATTTATCTGTTGCTCTAGAGATTCGTCATCCATAGTCTTTAGCCTCCCTGATGAAGCGGCGGTGAAGAAGCCTCAGTGTTGTTGGGAATCGCCATACGAAGTCCTGACAAGAGGCTGCGCAGCATCGTATCAACGGTCTGCCACTGGCGGACCTCTTCGGAGAGTTGAGCTCGCCCTTGGGGGGTGATACGGTAGTATTTGCGACGGCGGCCGCTTTCCGCAACTTCCCATCGCGACTCAATATGGCCAAGGCGCTCAAGACGGTGCAGAACGGGGTAGAGCATCCCATCTGTCCACTGGAGATGACCTCCCGACAGTTCCTTAACTTGCTGCAGGATCGCATAGCCATAGCTATCTGCTTCAGCTAGAAATGCGAGGATGATCGGGGTCGAAGAAGCGGCTATGAGATCTTTGTTGATGTCCACAATTTCATCTCCGTGCGGTAGACTAAACCACGATTACCTTGCAGTGTTATACATGGCAGTATTATACATAACGTTGCTAGGTATGTCAAGGCTATTGTGCTTGGTCCTTCGATCGTGGTTTTCTTCGAGGTTTTCGCTTACTTCTTTCTTGCATTCGCGATTTTCTAAGTTCTGTGTGGATTAGATCCCGATGTGTCTGTGGTCGGCTCTGATTGGATCGCGTCTTGGTACGAGAGTGATGGCCGAGAGAGGGTCCTCACCTGGTATAAAGGAAAGCTAAACGGCTTTAGCGATTGTTTCCTTGCAGCAATAAAGAAGTGTGGGATAATGAATTCGGAACGTCCATATTAAGACTGGGTAGGAGTTAGCGCGAAAAGTGTTGACATGGTAGGTTCCCTATGCTACTATGCTCTTAAAGTCTACTAATTTAGTGGGAATTGAGACCGGGGTGATTGACGTGAAAATCTCAACCCGAGGAAGTTATGGTTTACGGGCCATGGTTGAATTGGCTATGCATGAAGGTAGTGGTCCCATGCCCCTGCGGGTGATTGCGGATCGGCAGGATGTTTCGGAAAGCTACCTGGAGCAACTGATGGCTGCACTACGCAAGGCTGGGTTGGTAAACAGTGTCAGAGGACACATGGGTGGGTATGAACTGGCTCTGCCTCCGGAGGAGATAGTCGTCGGGGATATTATCCGGATATTAGAGGGACCAATCAGTCCCATTGATTGCATTGGGGATAACGCTGTGGCCTGCGAAAGGGAAGAACAGTGTGTGACCAAGTTCCTGTGGCAGAAGCTAAAAGACAGTATTGAAGATGTCTTGGATAGTACCACGCTCCAAGATTTGTGTGATAAGGCTAGTCACGAAGGCTAGCAGGACTTCCCGGTGTTTCCCAGTTGACCTTGGAGGAGGTAAGTAAATAGATGAACAGAGTCTATATGGATCATGCCGCAACCACCAAGCCCCGTCCTGAGGTGATCGAGGCGATGTTGCCATTGTTTCAGGACAACTATGGTAATCCATCTAGTATCTACACCGCAGGACGTGACGCAAAACGTGTCCTGGAAGAGGCGAGGGCCCAAATTGCAGAGATTCTTGGGGCAAAACCTGAGGAAATCTATTTCACTTCCGGTGGTTCTGAGGCAGATAACCTAGCCCTGCAGGGAGTAGCTTGGGCTAACGAGCGCAAAGGCAGGCATTTGATCACCTCCAGTATTGAACATCACGCGGTCTATGACACCTGCAAATTTTTGCAAAAGCGGGGTTTTGAGGTTACCTTTGTCGGTGTGGATGAATTTGGTCGGGTGGATCCCCAAGAGGTGGCTGAAGCTATCAGAGAAGATACGATCCTCATTTCCATCATGCACGCCAACAACGAAGTAGGGACCATTCAGCCTATCGCGGAGATTGGTGAAATAGCAGGGAGCAAAGGTATTCGCTTCCACACCGATGCGGTACAGACCGTGGGAGCACTGCCCGTCAATGTCGACGAGCTGCAGTGCGATTTGCTCTCTTTATCGGCGCACAAGTTCTATGGGCCAAAAGGTGTCGGTGTATTATATGCCAGGAAAGGGACTAGGTTTGTATCCCACATTTACGGAGGAGCCCAAGAACGGGGACGGCGGGCGGGTACCGAGAATACGCCAGGAATTGTTGGTATGGCTAAGGCCCTAGCCTTAGCTACGGCCGAAAGGGAGACAGTACAGCCACAAATTGCCGCTCTAAGAGACCGATTGCGTGAGGGAATTCTAGCAAAGGTAGATGAGGTGAGGCTCAACGGACATCCACAGGAGCGTCTGCCCAACAACCTAAGTCTGTGCTTTAGATATATTGAAGGGGAAGCATTGCTTTTGAATTTGGATTTACAGGGCATTGCCGGATCTAGTGGTTCTGCATGTACCTCGGGTTCTCTGGAACCGTCTCACGTTCTTCTGGCCATGGGGATAGCACCGGAGATCGCCCACGGTTCCCTACGGCTTACCCTAGGGCGGGAAAACACTCCTGAGGAAGTAGATTATGTTATTGACGCTGTTGCCAAAGCAGTGGACAAACTAAGACAGATGTCCCCGTTGTATGAGAAATAACGGGTAAAAGGTGGGAGAGGCATGTATACAGATAAGGTCATGGATCATTTTACAAATCCGCGAAATGTTGGAGAGATACCCGATGCCGATGGGGTGGGGCAAGTAGGAAATCCAGTATGCGGAGACATCATGCGGATGTATATAAAAGTAGAAAACGGCGTCATTGTAGATGCTAAGTTTAAGACCTTTGGTTGTGGAGCTGCGATTGCCACCAGTAGTGTAGCTACGGAGATGGTCAAAGGCATGACCATTGAGCAGGCACGGAATCTCTCCAGTGAGGATGTAGCCAAGGCCTTAGATGGACTGCCCCGGAAGAAAATGCATTGCTCCAACCTTGCTTCCGATGCCTTGCAAAGGGCGCTGGATGATTATCTTGGCCAGGATAGTGGCCCTGGGAATGCGAAGTGTTGTCAAGGATGTCCAAAGTAAAGGTTGCGGTGGCCTTGAGCGGTGGAGTAGATTCCTCCACCGTCTCGGCCCTTTTGCTAGATCAAGGATACGACGTCTTTGGTGTGACGATGGAAGTGGGCCCGGATCCAGAGGATCATGCTGTCACGGTGGGGGCACGGGCAACTGCGGAGTTGCTTGGGATCCCCTTTTACTCCTTTGACTTTCGAGAGTTATTCTCCCGCAGCATTATTGCTCCCTTTGTGGAGACTTACCAGAAGGGGCAAACCCCTAATCCCTGTGTTGTATGCAACCCACTTATCAAGTTTGGGGCTCTTTTGGAGGCTGCCTTGAAGCTAGGAGCAGACTACCTGGCTACGGGGCACTATGCCCGGGTGGAACAGGTAAAGGAGCGATACCTACTCAAACGAGGTGCTGATCTGCAAAACGATCAGAGCTATGTGCTCTACGGCCTGAGCCAGGCCCAATTGGCTCACATACTATTTCCCCTTGGTGCATACTCGAAAGAAAAGACCCGGGAACTAGCCCAAGGATACAATCTGCCCAATGCAGAGAAGTCGGACAGTCAAGAGATCTGCTTTATTCCCCGGGGAAATTACCGTGATTTTCTCTGTGCAAACCTCTCCCAGCCCCTCCAACCAGGTGCCATTGTGGACGTAGATGGCCGTGTTTTAGGCGAACATAGGGGAATTGCCTTGTACACCATCGGGCAAAGAAAGGGCCTTGGTATTGCGGCGGGCATTCCCTTGTATGTAGTAGATCTTGATCCTGAGCGAAATGAAGTAGTTGTGGGGCCTAAGGAGGCTGTGTGTGGACATAGTTTCTTGGCCGATGGGATTAACCTGATTAGTATTCCTAACCTGCAGGAACCTATGGAAGTGGAGGCAAAGATCCGTTACAATGCAGGCTGTGCCAAGGCAACAATTGAGCCAGTAGAACGGGGTGTGATTCGTACCGTTTTTGCCCAGCCCCAGTTTGCGATTACCCCGGGACAAGCCGTGGTTTGGTACCAGGGGGATGTAGTTGTGGGTGGGGGGCGGATCTTTAAAAGAGACTGATTGAAAACCCAACGGGTGGGCATAATAGGTTCGAATTGCTCTTCCGAAGGGAGTGAAATCAGCAGTGTTTAGTGGGAAATTTTGGCGGGGCATGTTAACCGGTGCCCTAGTTGGTATGACCCTTGGGGCGATGATTAGTAGAAGGATGGATCAAGGCTCATCTACGATGGAAACCGTAACCCGTACGGCAAAGCGGACCATGGCGGCAACAAAGCCACAGGTAAACAGAGTGATGCGTATGGGCAAGAGCGCTGTTAGTAAGACTGTGGGTGCCCTTAAGGGTTGAAAGGGTATTCGTTAAGCGTGTTGGTTTTGTGTAGATGGGGGAGGTTAAAGGTTTGAATCATAGGGCACACCGGGTAGTATGCGCATTGGCCCTGCTTGCCTTAGTCATATTTCTGATTCGGGTGCGGATGATCTTGCCCCCCTTTGTCTTTGCAGGGTTCATTGCTTATGTGGCCAATCCCCCGGTGTGCCTTCTGGAAGCAAGACAGGTTCCCCGTACGACAGCTATTCTGGTTACCTACTGTACAATCGTTGTGATTGTCGTTTTGTTTGTGGTTCTCTTACTCCCGGTAATCACCCGGGAGTTTAATGAAGCCTTGGAAGGACTGCCTACCCAAGTGGATGGTTTGTCCGCTTCCTTTCACAAAGCTGTTTCGGGATTTAGGAGGATCAAAGTCCCTCTCTTTTTAGATAACATCATTATCCAAGCCTTGGATCGACTCCAGGAACTGTCCGATCAACTGGTTCGTCGGGCTACTGAGACCCTGTTTGGGTTATTATCCGGAGCCGCCGCCTTGGTTATTTCCCCGATTCTGGCCTACTATCTTCTGCGGGATTGGTCCAGTTTTGCTGACAGATTTCAAGCAATTCTTCCCCTCGACAACAAGGACCAGATTCTTTCCATGCTATCTGAGATCAACCAGGTTCTCGCAGGGTTTATTCGCGGGCAGCTTTTGGTGTCTTTGCTGGTGGGGCTGTTGATTACCATCGGGCTGCTATTGACCGGGGTGAAGTTTGCGGTGTTAATCGGTCTTCTGGCCGGTGTGTTTAACCTCATTCCCTACTTTGGCCCAGTGATGGGCGCGATCCCGGCCTTGGTCTTTGCCCTGGCCGAATCACCGGTTAAGGCCCTATGGGTGATTGTGATCTTTGCTATGGCAAATCAAGTGGAGTCTAGCCTCCTGGCCCCCCGTATTCTCAGTGAACGTGTGGGATTACATCCTCTTACGGTCATCTTCGCTGTCTTGGCCGGTGCCAGTCTCCTTGGGATTTTGGGGATGCTTTTAGCAGTGCCCGTTGCGGCAATCTTAAAGATCCTTGGCTCCTATCTATGGCGCTACGCTTGCTTTTGGGAAGGCTAGTGCTTGTTGTCATTTGAAATATTATCTGGTATGATCGGGGTACGGTTAAAATGCTTACAAAGTGCGTCACAGGTGGGTTTTAGGAGGAAGACTAATGGAAAGCTGGACTGGTAATGAACTGCGGGAGCGGTTCTTAAGTTATTTTGAGAGTAAAGGGCACAAACGCTTACCGAGTGCCTCTTTGGTACCCCATAATGATCCAACACTGTTACTTACTGGTGCGGGTATGGTGCCCTTCAAACCATTTTTTCTGGGTTTGGAGACGCCCCAGTATCGCCGGGTGACTACCTGTCAACGGTGCTTGCGGACTGCCGACATAGATAATGTTGGCGTTACTGCACGACATGGTACCTTCTTTGAGATGTTGGGGAACTTCTCCTTTGGGGATTACTTCAAAAAGGAAGCGATCGAGTTTGCCTGGGAGTTTGTGACTAAACACTTGAAGTTTCCTGTTGAACGTTTATGGATCACGATTTATGAGGATGATGATGAGGCCTTTGACCTATGGCATAAGTGTATTGGTATCCCTAAGGATCGGATTGTTCGTCTGGGTCGAAAGGACAATTTCTGGGAGATCGGTGTTGGTCCCTGTGGTCCCTGCTCTGAGCTGCATTACGATCGGGGTGATGCCTATGCTTGTAGCAGCGACTGCAAACCCGGTTGCGATTGTGAACGCTTCTTAGAGTTTTGGAATTTGGTTTTTATTCAGTACCATCAAGATGAAGCGGGGAACCTGACCCGTCTCGATCAGACTGGTATTGATACAGGGATGGGCCTCGATCGGGTGGCGACGATTCTGCAGGGAGTCGAGAACATCTTTGAAATTGACCTAATGCGTGCCCTCATCGACGAGGTAGCCCAGCTTGCTGGTTGTAAGTACAAAGAGGACCCGAAGAAAGACGTCTCATTAAGGGTGATTACTGATCACATGCGGGGTGCTGTATTTCTAGCCCATGATGGAGTAGTACCAAGTAATGAGGGGCGGGGCTATGTCTTTCGCCGCCTATTGCGGCGGGCAGTGCGCCATGGACGATTACTAGGTATTGTGGAGCCTTTCACCGCCCAATTGGCCGAGAAGGTCGTCCAGTTAATGGGTGTGGGTTATCCCGAGATTTGCGGAAGTCTAGAGTATATTCAGGAGGTTCTAGAGCAGGAAGAAGATCGTTTTTCGGCAGCTTTAGTCCAGGGGGGTAATCTCCTCGATGAGATTGTGCAAAAGACAAAGGCGCAGAATCAAAAGATGATTGTCGGTGCCGATGCTTTTCGCCTCTACGATACCTATGGTTTCCCGGTGGAGCTAACCGCGGAGATTGCCAAGGAATCAGGTTTGGAACTGGATTTTACCGGTTTTAGGGAGGAAATGGAGCAGCAACGGCAAAGGGCCCGGGCCGCCCAACATAAGAGTAAGGGTTACCTAGGGGATACAGAGGAGTCCTATGATAATCTCAAGGATGTACAGTGTTGTTTTAAGGGTTATGAATCATGGCAAAGGGAAGCAAAGATTGTCGCCTTATTGAAGGAAGGCGGGATGGTCGATCGAGTCTCCAGTTCCGATAAATCAGTTGAAATAGTATTGGACCAGACACCCTTCTATGCTGAAAGTGGCGGGCAGGTTGCAGATATTGGTACTGTTACCTCTTCCCAAGGTCAAGCACAGGTGATAGATGTTACTCGCCCTAAGGAAGGGCTAATCGTGCATCGGGTGGAGATCCTTCAAGGTGAGTTTTCCGTAGGCGATGTTGTTTGTGCAGCTATTGATGACACCAGGCGTCTTGCCACCGCTAGAAACCATACAGCCACTCACCTTCTGCATCAAGCCCTAAAAGATGTACTAGGCGATCATGTGGCCCAATCAGGATCCCAGGTTACGCCCGAGGGACTACGTTTTGACTTTACTCACTTGAAGGGCCTATCTAAGGATGAGCTCAACCGGGTGGAACGACAGGTAAATGAGCATATTCTAGCTAATCTCCCGGTGGTTACCGATGAGATGGAGATCGGCCAAGCCCTGGAGCAAGGAGCCGTGCACTTATTTGATGAGAAGTACGGTGAGAGGGTCCGGGTGGTCCAGGTTGGAGATTACAGCAAGGAGCTATGCGGTGGTACCCACGTACAGCAGACCGGGCAGATCGGACTGTGCAAGATAGTGAGCGAAGGGGCCATTTCCGCTGGTATTCGTCGGATTGAAGCGGTAACTGGACTTGAGGCCCTGGATATGGTACAGGAGCAGACAGCTTTGCTAGGCGGGCTCGGTGAGAAACTGAATGTAGGTATTGCCGGTGTAATGGAACGGGTGGACAAGCTTTTAGAGGAATTGGGTCAGAAGGAGAAGACGATTGGTAAACTCGAGGCAGAACTGGCCGGAAATCAGGTGGAACGTTTGCTAAGCCAGGTCAAAAGGCTTGATGGTGTATCTGTGCTTGTGGCCGAAGCACAAAATGCTGATGCCAGGGTTTTGCGGGAAATGGGAGATGAGCTTTTGGCAAGGCTAGAGTCTGGAGTGGTGCTGCTTGGTTCCCGACGGGATGGGAAGGCTCTGTTTCTCGGAATGGCCTCCAAGGAGGCTGTAAAGCTAGGTGTTAATGCCGGAGCGATGATCAAAGAAGCAGCTAAAGCAGCCGGGGGTGGAGGCGGTGGCCGCGCGGATATGGCCCAAGCCGGTGGCAAGGATCCCGAAAAGCTGGAGCTTGCTTTAGCGGCCGGTGAAAGAGTTTTGCGTGAGCAATTAGAAAAATAAATAACAAGGGGAGGGAAAGGCACATCCGGCGGGGTCGTGCCGAGACGATGACAGAACATGATAAGACCGTTATGTTTCGCATGGAAAAGGAGAAGAGCAAGGCAGCCGTAGTACTTGCTAGCGTCTACGAGGCCCTGGAGGAGAAAGGGTACAACCCGGTTAGCCAGATTGTGGGCTATCTGATATCCGGGGACCCTGCTTTCATCACCAGCCATGGCAAGGCCCGGAGCCTAATTCGTACGGTGGAGCGGGATGAGCTACTTGAGGAACTAGTGGAGTGTTACCTCAAGAACTTGGAGCGGGGGAAGAAGTAGTGACCCTGCCTGGGGTTAGGGCTGAGTTTAAAGAAAGAAGGGATGCCGGGTGAGTTCTACTTTTCCTCCCCACAGATATCTTGGAATGGTTACCAGTAGTACAATCTCGGTGACGACGTGTTGGAAAGAGTCAAACTAGGAAGTACGGATCTTTGGGTGAGCCCTCTATGCTTTGGTGCTTTAGCTGTGGGTCCGCTGCAACGGAATTTATCTGTTGTAGAGGCTGCTCGGGTCATGGGGTATGCCCTTGAGCGGGGTGTGAATTTTATCGATACAGCAAAACTGTACCAGTGCTATCCCCATATAGCCAAAGCGGTAGGTCAGAGGGAGGATGTGGTCATTGCCAGCCGATCCTATGATTATACTTTTGAAGGAATGAGAGCATCGGTGGATGAGGCTAGGACCATGCTGAATCGAGATGTCATTGATATTTTCATGCTCCATGAGCAGGAGTCAGAACTCACCCTGCGCGGACACCGACCGGCGTTAGATTACCTGCAGGAAGCCAAGGCAAAGGGGATCATCAGGGCTATTGGTGTTTCCACCCATCATGTGGCCTGTGTTGAGGCGGTGTGTGCTCATCCCGAGATTGATGTGGTCAGTCCCCTGTTGAATAAGGCTGGCCTTGGGATTATCGGTGGGCGGGAGAAAATGGAGCAGGCTATCGCCAGGGCACATGCCCTCGGTAAGGGTGTTTATCTAATGAAGGTGCTCGGTGGAGGACACTTGATTAGTGATGTGCTTAGTGCATTTGGGTATGCGCTAAGCTTTCCTTATGCCCATGCAGCGGCGGTGGGGATGAGCACTATTGAAGAGGTGGAGACGAATATCCAGATCTTTAGCGGGAGATCTGTGGATCAGGACACCTTGTCTGGTCTTATCAGGGACAAGACCTTGCACATTGACTCGTGGTGTCAGAAGTGCGGTACCTGTGTGAAAAAATGCCCGGCAGGGGCCTTGAGCTTGGAGGAAACCGGTCCTGTGGTGGATCGCAAGAAGTGTCTGCTATGTGGGTATTGTGGTGCTGTGTGTCCGGAGTTTGCGCTGAAGATTATTTAGGAGAGAGTAAATTTGCGTATTATGGGACTGGATCTTGGCCAGAAGCGGATCGGTGTTGCCTTAAGTGATCCTCTTTTACTTACGGCTACAGGTCATAGTGTGATTCCCCGCCGGGGTTTGGAAAAAGACATACATACCATTTGTGATTTGGTGAAAGAGTATGACGTAGGGGAAATTGTGGTGGGGTTGCCTGTGCGGACTACGGGAGAGGAAGGTCCCGAGGCGGAAAAAGCACGGGGGTTTGCGCAACGACTCCAGAAAAGATGTCCGCAGAGCCAGATCGTATTCTTTGATGAACGGTTTACAACTGTGGTAGCCGAACGGGTTCTTATTGAAGGGAATGTACGCCGGAAGCAACGACGACAGGTTGTTGACAAGTTGGCCGCAGCTGTTGTGTTGCAGAATTACCTGGATTACCGAAGTAGAAAAGAAGAGTTATCCGAAGGGGAGTGAAGGTAATGCACGAAGACAATGACATTATTTTGGAGGATGAAGAGGGTAAAGAACATAGTTTTTCCCTATTCGAAGTGTTGACTGTGGAAGATCAGACCTATGCTGTACTTGTTCCAAAGGACGATCCCGAAGAAGGAGCCATTATCCTGCGCTTTGAGGAGGATGAAGAGGGACTGGAAGTCTTGGTATCCATTGAGAACGATGATGAGTTTGCCCGTGTAGTGGAAGCCTTGGATGAGATCACAGAGATAGAAGTAGTTCCTTAAACCGAGGTCAGGACCTTGCCCGCCTGCCCTAGTTGCCGGTGGGCCTTTTTTTCGGTATAATCTAGAAAACTAAACTTGGTGGATTGGATTATGATAAATGCCGCTCAAGGAAGAGCATGGAGGAGTCGGGGCTTGTTTATCATGGACTTATCGTGAGGGGTAAGCTTCAGGAAGGGGGAGGAAGCAGAATGAACGTATCATTCCTAGACTTGAATTGCTTAGGATCTTACGATTCCTTCTGCGGAGTACGTGCGTAATCCTAAAGCGGGTTGGACCCGCATCTTTCAGTACCTAATTGGGTTGCTAGTCTGGTGCGTTCTAATCGGGGTTATCGCGCTAGGGTTTTATCTGGGTTATTATACCTTACCGCTTACCGGCGAGAACACGGCCGTTGAGACCGTAGTCACTATTCCCACTGGTATGTCCACCACCGAGATCGGACTAATGCTCCATGCACATGAGTTGGTACGTAGTAGCGATGCCTTTGCTCTGATGAGCCGGGTCTTAGGTGTGGACGGCGCACTGATGGCCGGGAATTATAATCTAAGCCCTTCGATGAACCTGCTGGAGATCATTCGACGCCTGCGGGAAGGCGAAGTGGTCACCTACAGGGTAACAATTCCGGAGGGTGCCAATATTCGGGAAATTGCCGCGATTTTATCGAGCAGGGGCCTAGTTGATGAGGAACGGTTCATTGAACTAGCAAGCGATAGCCGTTTGGTCTTTGGTGATGACTTTCCCTTTGAGAAACCAATTGAATCATTGGAAGGTTACTTATATCCCGATACCTATTTGTTCACCGACTCCACAGAAGAGATGCTCATTAAACGGATGGTGGACCAGTTCATCAAGACGGTCTTGCCTGTGGTAGGTAGTACGGACTCGGAATATACGATCCATGAGATTGTGACCATTGCTTCTATTGTGGAGAAGGAGATTATCTACCACGATGAGCGGGCGTTGGTGGCTGCAGTTTATCATAACCGTCTAAAGCAGGGGATGCGCCTACAGGCGGATCCCACGATTCAGTATATTCTTGATCGGCCCGTGAGTAGACTGCTTTATAGCCACCTACAGATTGAGTCCCCCTATAATACCTATCGAAATGACGGGTTACCCCCAGGACCCATTGGTAATCCTGGGGTATTGTCCATCGAGGCCGCACTAAACCCCGCCCAAGTGGACTATCTGTTCTTTGTTGCTCGGGGTGATGGCCGACACCACTTCAGCAAGACGTTCAGTGAGCATGTGGCGGCCCGGCGAAGGCTTCAGTGAGGAAAGGAACGATATGTTGTGCAAAGGATCGAATTGTTAGCCTGCGGGGGAAGCCCCGAGAAGACTAAGACGGCTTTACTCTATGGGGCCGATGCAGTTTACGTTGGAGGAAAAGCCTTTAGTCTGAGAGCTTCGGCGAAGAATCATACCATAGATGATCTGAAGGCACTAATTGATTATGCCCATGATCTTGGTCGTAGAGTCTATGTGACGGTTAATATCTATGCACGAAATGAACAACTCCCCCGGTTAAAGGATTATATCCGGACGCTCTCAGCGATTGGTGCCGATGCCATTATTGTTAGTGATCCTGGTGTCGTGGCCATAGCAAGGGAGGTTGCCCCAGAACTCCCCCTACACCTTAGTACCCAAGCTAGTACGACAAATAGAGCAGCGGTGAGCTTTTGGGCTCATCAGGGGATTAGGCGGGTGATCGCGGCTAGGGAGCTTTGCCTAGCAGAGATAGGGGAGATTGCCAAGGAGACCTCGATAGAACTAGAGTGCTTTGTCCATGGTGCCATGTGTGTGGCCTATTCTGGGCGTTGTCTTCTTAGTGCCTATATGGCGGCCAGAAGTGCCAATCAAGGGGATTGCGCTCATCCTTGTCGCTACCGATATGCGGTAGTTGAGGAGAAACGACCGGGAGAGTATTTCCCGGTGGAAGAAGATGACCAGGGAACCTATATCTTTAGTTCCAAGGATCTATGTATGATTGATCATCTACCTGAGCTTGTTGAAGCGGGGGCTACCAGTCTTAAAATAGAGGGCCGCATGAAGAGTGTCCATTATGTGGCGACGGTAACCAATGCCTATCGGCGGGCGATCGATGCTTACTATACTTCGGTCAGGAGCTATCAGGGGATTCTAGAAGATCTACGGGAAGAACTCAACAAGATTAGTCACCGCCCCTATACCACCGGGTTTTATTTTGGTCACCCACAAGATGAGGCCGTGACTCCCGATGAGGATACCAAAGCAGGCTGTCGGTTTGTCGGCATTGTTGTCGATTACGACAAAGAGGAGAGCGTGGCCAAGATTGAGGTCAGAAACACGTTGCATCCCCAGGAAGAACTGGAGTTCCTGCTTCCCGGACAAGAACCGGTTTTTCTCAAAGCCCAGTTTACCTTTCAAGATCCCGCTCGGGGAGAAGTAGCCCATCCCAACGACCTTATTTACATGAAAATGCCCCAGGTGCCAATTGGTACGGTTATCCGAGCACCCATCTACCGATAGTCTAGGATCCTAGACCCGCTATCCAGTAACAGGACATACACATTTTGTGCCACCGAGACATAGGATGTAGAGAGTTTGTGTAAAACACTCTTCTTCGGAGGTGGCACAAGGTGGCTATTAGTGATAGTCTAAGGTCCATCTTAGGTTCCCTAATAGACAGTCTGGCGTGTCTTGCAGCCTATGTGACCAATAGTGGTGTGTTCCCCAAGCCCCTCTCACCAGTGGAAGAGGCCAAGCTCCTTGCAGAGATGCAAGAAGGTGATGAACGGGCCAGGAACGTTTTGATTGAACATAACCTACGACTAGTTGCCCATATCGTGAAGAAATTCGAGAATACTTCTAACGAAGCTGATGATCTGATTTCCATAGGAACCATCGGACTAATTAAGGCGATCAATACCTATCGGGTTGACCGAAACACCCGGTTGGCTACATATGCGGCACGGTGTATTGAAAATGAGATTCTGATGCATTTGCGGTCAACAAAGAGACTGCGCGGTGAAGTAATGCTACAGGACCCGATTGGTTCTGACAAGGAAGGAAACGAGATTACGCTCATGGATATTCTAAGCTCCGATGAAGACGTCGGGGAGACTGTGGAACTTAGGATAGAAGAGGAACGGCTCCTCCGCAAAATGGATAAACTAGGCAAACGAGAGAAAGAAGTACTGGAGTTGCGCTATGGACTGAACGGAGGTCCCCGTAGAACCCAACGGGAGATCTCAAAACGACTGGGCATTTCACGTTCCTATGTTTCCCGCATTGAGAAGAAAGCGATCAGTAAGCTCCATGAGGAGATGTGTACTGATTAATGAACACCTCCACCTTCAAACCATCGGAAGTGGCACTACGATGCGAAACCTAGCCACTAAACGCAAAGCCCCAGTATTTCCTCTTCGTGGAAAAAGTATCTCCACGTTGATACGCAAGAAATCGCCAATACACAAAAGTGTTGCCTGGCAAGCCAGTTGCACTTCTCGATTGCCAAACACATTAGATGGACCTTGGAAGATAGTCTTGACAAGACACTAAGAAGCCCCATCTTTATTCGCGGAAGATGATACAAATTGGGTTAATCGGAGACCGAGAGCATGCATCGATGACGTGTTCTCCCATGACATCCTTCAGCGATTAGCTCGGTATAGATACCACTCGATACCGCCAAAAAACTTTTTTGCAGCTATGGCCCTTGAGGAAACATCTCTCGACAGTCTCCGCCGCTAATGTTCCACCTCTTTTTGGCGAATGATTGCTTGCAGTTCCTTGACGATGTCCTAAATGTTCGGTATAATAGGGTTAACTTCTCACAAATAGTGGAAAAAGATCGCTTCTTTGGCTTAGAAAATAGCCATATCCTTAGGCGGAATGATGAGTAGACTACTACTCAGACTATGTATACGGGGGTACATAAGTACAGCATTGGGCGGTTCTCGTATCGGCTGTGTATACGTATACAGGTTTTGTAAGAGTTATACAGAGGTAGAATGCCGAACAACGATGCTCTTGACTTTGTGGGGATTTCTAGTAGCCAAACGCAGTCTTGATGTAAAGGGTGGTATAGCATACGACTAAGGTTTGTGCAAATCTCCCAAGGCTAGGTAGAAAGTCGGAAACAATTTCAGATATGGTAGTCAAGCAGCGCGTCAGAATGACACCAATCAAGATGGGTCGGGAACGCAATACATAATGATGGAGTGAACCGGTGACATCGCGAGGAATGTGCTAATGGGTGGAGGCTATTCGTTTAGCAGGTTTCTTGTTAGCCCTGCGATCTGGCGAAAGGAGGAAATCGGATAGAATCATTGGGACGCGGAAAGGAGGTGCATTACTAAATAATTCGGCAATCGTAGCGGTATACTGCAAATCAAAAGTAAAGCCAAAGTTAAGAAGGATGGTTTAGAGTTTTGTCAAGGATAATACAAGATACTAGGAACAGGAGGATACCACATGACGATTAACCACACTCGAAAAGTCAAATGTATGCTGACTATCATTGTTCTCCTTGGAATGTCCTTTCTATTTAGTCTCAACGCCGATGCAAAGATTAAGCTTACTCTGGCGACCTGGACCGGCGGAATAGAGACAACCTATATTGAAACAATCGTTGGGGAATTCATGAAGGCAAACCCGAACATTGAGGTGGAAGTTGTCTTGGCTCATGGAGGGCCTTGGGGGCGGGACAAATACTTGGTGATGTGGAGCGGCGGCACAGTACCGGATTTGCTACTACTGAACAGTGGGAACTTTGAGAATTTCGCAAATCGGGGTATGCTCTATCCACTTAATGATTTCGTCAAGAACGATCCTGATTTCGACCTTGACAAGTATTTTCCTGTGGCTATTGAAGGTTCGTCCTTGTTTGGGACACTATATGGGCTCCCATATGATGTGAGTAATCATGTTCCCTATTATAACAAAGATCTGTTTGATCAACAGGGACTTACAGAACCGGGGGATTGGACCTGGGATGATCTGATTGCTAAGGCGAAGAAACTCACCAAAGACATTGACGGGGATGGACTGAATGACGTTTTTGGGCTTGGCATATCGGCCCATGAGTGGTATTGGGATAGCATCAAGTCTCAGTTTGATGCTCCGCTGTTTAACGAGGATGGAACGGAGGTTTATGCAGATAGCCAGGCATTCGTTGACTTTATGACCTGGTATTATGACCTCACTCTTGTAGAATGCGTTGCCCCATACGACGCGTGGGGTGGCGATTGGTTCATTGATCAGCGTGTAGCTATCGCTACCTTTGGACCATGGTACCGCCCAGGATTGGAGGCTGTGTCCTTCAGTTACGATGTAGCCGTTCCAGCGAAAGGGACTAGACGTGGCACAGTTTACTACGTTGATCAGTTCGCGATAGCATCTTCCACTGAGTATCCCCAAGAGGCTTGGGAATTGCTGAAGTTCCTTACCGGCGAAGAAGGCTGGGACCTCAAGATGTCTGTTGGTTATGGAGGAAGAGCAATTCCGCCATTGCGCGAATATGGGATGTCTAACGCATTCTTAGATTATTGGGGTGTGAGCAATCACATTTTCCTAGAAGCCTTGGAGTATTCAGATAGATCTGTTGCGGGGCTTCCTTCAGGGGTCGGACGTGAGTTTCTTGATCTATGGTGGCCACGCATGTGGGAGGCTTGGGTCACGCCGCAACCACTTCGTCCTATACTTGAGGACATTCAAACTACTGCCATCAGGGAACTTGGGCTTAAGTAGGATTCCTCGAAATGTAGCTGAAGATGATGCCTTAGGGTCATCTGGGAACTAGCACAGTAACTGAAACGAACTCCGCGGCATTCGCATACTGCGGTTTTGTAGGCAATGTTGGGTCACCTGCTTTATGGAAGGTGACCCTTTCATGCGCTGAGCATATTCAAAAGACTGGCTCCGTGAAGCAGACGAAACCTTGAGAAACGCTTTTCATGGTAAAGGTACGGGTTTGGAGTGGGCAAAGATATTAAAGAGTTCCAGTAAGCCGCACTGAGTCATGCGGTTGGGGATGTCCTAGATAGGGACAGCCTGTATTCGTATCAACGATAATGGAAGGAATGGTCCGTCATGAACACATAACAGTAGGATCAACGCCCGGTGCTAGTGTATCTGTATGGCTTAGTCTCTTTTTTCACCAAAGATAGGATCTTCCAGCTGAGTAAGTGCTGTGTTTGGCAATCGAGAAGTTTAGGGAATGGCAGCCTAAAAGTTTAGACTTTTCCCCGCGATCTCAGTCTTACGTCAACGGTCGTATGTTTGCTCCTCATGCGTTGAGGTTGATGATGTTC